>Ga0070698_100002230_pt1 | contig 21446 bp, 21 predicted proteins | sample KBSK1502metaG_FD_65477 | JGI IMG/M metagenome (GOLD analysis project Ga0070698, IMG submission 65477) | Corn, switchgrass and miscanthus rhizosphere microbial communities from Kellogg Biological Station, Michigan, USA - KBS K1-50-2 metaG | ecosystem: Host-associated > Plants > Roots >...
CCTTGGCGGCCGCCCGTCCCGAGAGGCCGGCTGCCCTGTCGGCGGCTCGCGCCGACTCGGCAGCCAGCTCCTCGGCGATGGGCTGGAGCTCCTCCTGCATCCGGCCGGCCGTGCGCCCGAGCAGGATCACATGGCGGACGAGGAAACCGAGCATCACCAGCAACGCGGCGGTCGTGACGAGCCCGACGACCAGCCACACCACGAGCCAAGGTTCCATGCGACGGATGCTACCGCGGGGAGATGTTAGGACTCGTCGGAGCCGGCGAGGAACTTGTTGAGGTACCGCTCGTCCTCGAGGAGGAAGTGGAACTCGATGACGTCGTCGATCGTGAACGCGGGGCCGTCCATCGCGTGCTCGAGCGCTTCGATCGTCGCGATGGGCTCCTGATCGAAGAGCGTCTCGCCCGCATCGGACGTCCCTCGGGGCTCCAGGTCCACGCCCGCCGAGACCAGCAGCGCGACGATCTTGCGATCGGCGCGCTTCTCGACCGAGTCGTCGCAGCGAGGGCACGTGAACCGGTAGCTGCCCTCCCTGCCGCTGGACCGCACCGAGAGCGAGATCGCTTCGGGGCCCATATCCACCTCGCCGCAGCGGGGGCACGTCGTCCGGATGGTGGTCATCTCAGGACAGCTATCGGCCGGGTTCCGGCGGGGCTTGAGGTTCGGAGGCATTGTCGGGGCTAGACCCGTATGACTAGGCCTTGTGGCCATACCGAGCGAGGGTCTCCCGGGCGAGATCCTGAACCTGATCGCGGAGCTCGGGCGGCTCCACGATCTCGGCGTCGTCTCCCACCCGGAGGAGCAGGCGTGCCACCCAGCCGAGTTGCCGCGCAGGGAGAGTCAGCTCGACCCCTCCGTCGTCCTGCTCTTCCACGTCGGTGGTCGCGTAGTACTCCGCGATCCAGCGAGCGGCGGGTCGCAACCGGAGACGGACCGCCACGTCCTCTCCCGTCGGTGAGTACAGATCGCGCCCGGCCCCCCGCAGGCCGCGCGGGGTGAAGGTCTCTCCCGTCGGGACCGCACTCCGCACGCGATCGACGCGGAAGAGCCGCTCCGCGTCGGCATCCACATCCCAGGAGGCGACGTACCAATGGCCCATCCCGGAGAACACTTCTTCCGGTTCGATCTCGCGGCTGCTCCACTCGCCGGTCGATGCCGCGAAGTATTCGATCGAAAGCCGCTCGTGCGTTCGCGCGGCCTCCCGTAGCGCATCGAGGTGCTCGGGAGCCTGACCTCCTCGCGCGATCTCGATCCGACCGTCGGCCTCGCTGAGCATCTCGGCCCCGAGCGAGCCGCGCAGCTTCTCGAGCGCCTTCCCCAGCGCGGGTGCGTCCGGCATCCCGGGGGTCGCCAGGAGCTCGGTCCCGCGCAGGAAGACGGCGAGGGCTTCGATCCTCGTGAGCTGCAGGGGCCGCGAGAAGTGGTCGGCCATCGAGATCCAGATGTGGCCGTCCTCGTCCACGTCGACATCGATGAGATCACCGGGCCCGTACGGTGGCAGCCCGGACATGAACAGCAGGTCGAGGTCGCGACGGAGCTGAGACGGCGGGACACCGAACGCGGTCGCGACCTCCTCAAGCGCAGAGCCGGGATGCTGCACCAGGTACGGGACGATCGCGAGCATCCGTCCGAGCCGGTCCGAGGTCTTGGGTACGCCGCGCTTCCGCTCAGGCAAGGAGCGCCTCCAGCCGCGAGACGACGGCGTCGCGCAGCGAGGCCGGTGACCGAACGACCGCGTCGGGGCCGTATTCGAGGAGCATGGCTGCGAACGCGTCCTCGTCGGCCATCGGGATCTCCATCCCGATCCACCCCTCGTCATCGGTATCGATCTCTCTCGCTCCGGGGAACTGGGACGCGGCGAACCATGCACGACCGGGCGAGAACCGCACCAGGGCGCGGTCGTCGCCTGCGGCGACCCACGGACCCGCCTCCACGTGGTGCGCCGCCCGGAAGTCGGCGGGAGGCGACGACCCCGTTCCTGCGTCGGCGATCTCGCCCACGATGCGCGACAGCCGGAACGCTCGGACGTCGTCCCGTTCCCGGTCGTGGCCCACGAGATACCAGTGTCCGGCTCGGAACACCATCGCCCACGCGTCCACGTCCCGCTCGCTCGTCTTGCCCTGCGACGTGCGGTAGATGAAGCGGACCCGTCGGAGCTCCTGGGCAGCTTCGGCCGCCGCGTGAACCAGGTTGCTCCGGGCATCCGAACCCGAGGCGAGGGGCCCGCCCCCGAGGCCGGCAAGCACGCCCCCGTCCGCACCGTAGAGGAGCTTGCGGGCGCCACTCTCCGCCGCGTGGTCCTGCCCACCGCTCTGGGCGGCCACGAGCAGCGCGACGAGCTCGCCGGGTTCGAACTCGATCTCGGGCAGGTAGTACTTGTCCTTCGGGATCACGTAGCCCTGCTCCGTTCCCCAGACATCGATGTCGACGAGCTCCAGCGGGACCCCGTACTCGCGGAGGACGTCTTTGTCCCGTTCGAACATTCGCTTGGCGCTGTCCGGATTGCTCTGCCCGTAGGGCTCCAGCACCCGTCGGATCTGCTCGAAGGTGAGCGGCTGGGGGGTCTCGAGCAAGAGGCCCACGAGGTTCAGCAGGCGCTCGAGCGGCTCCGCGCGGTCCCCCTCCCCCATGTTGCGGCATCATATCGGCGCCGTGATACGCGACCGGAGCACCGTGTGATCCGCATCCGACGAGGTGTCGTCCGCGCCGTGACGGCGACACGCCTGGGCGCGCAAGAGCTGGAGGTCGAGGTCGACGGCACCTCCGCGCCGGCGGTCTCGTACCCGGATCTCTGCGGTGACGTCCATCCGGGCGATCCCGTGCTCCTGAACGCGACCGCCCTCGAGCTCGGTCTCGGTACCGGCGGGGTCCACCTGGTGATCGCGGTCGAAGGTCGGGAGTCCACCGACGAGGCTCCGCCCGGCCACGTCATGAAGGCCCGCTACACGCCGCTGCAAACGGCGGTGTCGAGCGTCGAAGAGACCCACGCGGATCTGCTGGAAGCCTCGGAGGGACTCGGGCAGACGCCCGTCGTCTGCGCCCCCCTCCATTCGATGCTCGCTCCGATCGCGGCGGGCGCCAAGCGAGCGTCGGACGCTCGCGTCGTGTACGTCATGACCGACGGCGCGGCGCTGGCGGGCGGCTTCTCTCGGCTCGTCGAGCAGCTGCGCGCCGGGGGTCTGCTCGACGGCTGGATCACCTGCGGACAAGCCTTCGGAGGGGAGCTCGAGTCCGTCACCGTCTGGACCGGATTGCTCGCGGCCAAAGAGCTGCTCGATGCCGACGTCATCATGGTTGCCGACGGACCGGGGAACCTGGGAACCGATACCACGTGGGGTGTGAGCGCGCTCGCGAGCGGTCACGCCCTGATGGCGGCCGCGACGTTGCAGGGCCGGCCCATCCCCGCGCTCCGGGTGAGCTTCGCCGACGAGCGGGAGCGGCACCGCGGCGTGTCCCATCACTCGCTCACGATCCTGGCCGACGTCTGCAAGGTCGACGTCAACGTCCCGGTTCCCGTCCTCGAGGATGAAGCGCAACGAAGCATCGTGTGGGATGCGCTCCGATCGCGACAGCTCGAAGAGATCCATCATCTCGTCGAGGTGGACGGAGCGCCTGCGGTGCAGGAGCTCCGGTCGCGTGACATCGAGGTGCGGACGATGGGACGCGGGATCGAGGACGATCCCGCGTTCTTCCTCGCGGCCGGCGCGGCGGGGGTTCTCGCCGGCCGCCTGGCCGCCGAGAACCGCCGATGGCGTCAGCCCGACTGAGGCTGTCCGATCTCCTGGGTCCTTCGCGCCGCTGCGGCTGATGGCGTCAGGCGGGGTGGCCGGAGCCGGGGGCGTTCAGCAGCGCTCGCGCGATGTCGGCTTGCGTCGTTCGCACGACGACCTCGTACGCGCTCCTGCTCGCCGGCCTGATCCACGCGGAGACGTGATTCCGTCTCAGGAACTTGACCTCCCGCTCCGCTCTCTTCCTGTCCCCCATCGCGATGCGCTCCCAACGTCCTCGCCCGCCCTGCAGGAAGACGTTGGTGAGGAACTCGCCGGCGAACTCGGGGATGGCGATGGCAACCCCGTCGAGCAGCGAGTCGAGAACGGGCATCAAGGGATAGTGGCCGCGGCTATCATCGTCCTCGCCGCCCCCAAGGTCGCCAGAGTCGCTTTCGGCGCTCGGCAGTCACACCCGTGCTCATTGAGGCTCGATCGCCTGTCTGGCACGACGCTCATCGATCAGTTCGACCAACTCTTCGAGCCGGATCGGGAGCATGCTCGCTGCGATGGAGATCGGCGATGAACCGACTACTGGGTTCGCTCGGAGCGCGAATCGCCCCATCCTTCCCGTTCGGGCGGCGATCGCGGACAGATCCCGAACATGCACTTCGAGGAATCGATTGGCAAACATCTTTCGGATTGTGAGGTCGTCGATCTCATCCCATCGGACCGTGACGCCGCTCGGAACACCGAGCATGAATCCATCCTGCTCGAAGACAAGGTAGGGCTGCGCGCGTGCGCGGCCCGACATCAGCCTCCAGAGCAGCACGAATGCACCACCGCCAAATAACACCACGCCGAGCCAGCTGATCGCGCGTTCCATGGTCGTTCCAGCGATCGACGTCACCATGAGGCTAACCCCCGACATGGCGACCGCCCCTCCTGTCGCCAGAACCATCCTCCCTCGAGGTAGGAAGAACTCGATCCGTTCGCCAAGCACCCGTACGTTCGGGTTCTTGTCCATCACATGTGGGCGATGAGCTGGTCGACCCGCTCGTCCACGGACTTGAACGGGTCCTTGCAGAGGACCGTCCGCTGGGCCTGATCGTTGAGCTTCAGATGCACCCAGTCCACCGTGTAGTCGCGACGCTTGGCCTTCGCCTGCCGGATGAAGTCGCCGCGCAACTTCGCTCGCGTGGTCTGCGGGGGCTCACGCATCGCTTTCGAGATCTCGGGCTCGGCGGCCACCCGCTCCACCTTGCCCGCCTTCTCAAGGAGGTAGTAGAGGCCGCGGCCCCGATTTACGTCGTGGTAGGTGAGATCGAGCAGCGCGACCCGCGGCGAGGCGAGCGATAGGTCGTGCTTCGCCATGTAGCGCTCGATCAGCAGCCGCTTGGTGATCCAATCCACCTTGCGTCCCAGCCGGTCTGGGTCCCCGGCACTCAACGCGTCGAGCGCCTCTCCCCATTCGTAGAGCAGCTGTTTCGAGGTCTCGTCGGTCCCACGTCGTTCGAGGAAGCGCGAGGTCTTCTCGAAATATTCTTGCTGCATCTCGATCGCCGAGAGCTCCCGTCCGTTCGCGAGCTTCACCTTGCGTGTGCCGGTCGTGTCGTGGCTGATCTCCCGGATCGCGCGGATCGGGTTCTCGAGGGTGAGGTCTCGCATCACCGTGTTGCCCTCGACCATCCGGAGCACGAGATCCGTGATGCCCACCTTCATGAAGGTGGTCCATTCGCTCATGTTCGAGTCGCCGACGATCACGTGGAGCCGGCGGAAGCGCTCGGCGTCCGCGTGCGGCTCGTCGCGTGTGTTGATGATGGGCCGGGAACGCGTCGTGGCCGATGAGACGCCTTCCCAGATGTGCTCGGCCCGCTGCGAGATGCAGTACTGGGCGCCTCGCGGGCCGTGCAGGACCTTGCCTGCACCGCACCAGATCTGGCGGGTGACGAAGAACGGGATCAAGACATCGGCCATGCGGGCGAACTCCCCGTGGCGCGCCACGAGGTAGTTCTCGTGGCAGCCATAGGAGTTCCCCGCCGAATCGGTGTTGTTCTTGAAGAGGTAGACCTGGCCGGAGATGCCCTCCTCGTGGAGGCGCATCTCCGCGGCCGCGAGGAGCGCCTCCAAGATCCGCTCCCCCGCTTTGTCGTGTGCGACGAGCTCCTCCACGTCATCACATTCAGGCGTCGCGTACTCGGGGTGGGAACCGACGTCGAGATACAAGCGAGCGCCGTTCTCGAGGAACACGTTGGACGACCGCCCCCAGTGCACGACGCGCCGGAAGAGGTAGCGGGCGACCTCGTCGGGCGAGAGGCGGCGCTGCCCCCGGAACGTGCAGGTCACGCCGTACTCGTTCTCGAGCCCGAAGATGCGCCGTTCCATCGAGGCAAGTCTAGGCTCGCTGCGGTGGGAAGGAAGCCGGAGCGACCTTCGATCAGGTTTCGGCGGCTGGGCGGATGGATCCTCAGCCGGGAAGGAAGCCGGTCACCTCGGCGTCCGTGAGCCTTCGGAACTTCCGACGCCGCGGCTGGCTGCGCTCGAGGACGCCCGCCTCGATGTGGTCGTGTTCGATCGTCCGGGCATCCGGCGCCCCCAACACCTCGACGGCCGTCTTCACGGCCGTCGCGAGGTCCCAGCCCGGCCCATAGCGATCCTTGAGGCTCTCGGTGAGGTCCTCGGCGTGCCCCCCGATGGCCACGAACCCGTGCTCGTCGGTGACACTGCCGTCGAACAGGACGTGGTAGATCGACGTCCCGTCGACCTCTCCGTTCACCTCGCCGACGAGGATCTCCACCTCGTACGGCTTCATCTGTTGGGTGAAGATCGTGGAGAGCGCCTGCGAGTAGGCGTTGGCAAGGTCACGAGCCTTGACGTCCTCCCTGCCGTAGGAGTAGCCGCGCAGATCGGCGAGCCGGATGCCGGAGATCCGCAGGTCCTCGAACTCGCTGTACTTCCCCACCCCGGCGAATGCGATCCGATCGTAGATCTCGCTGATCTTGTGCAGCGTGGCGCTGGGGTTCTCGGCGATGAACAGCAGGCCGTCCGCATACTCGAGGCCGATGACGGAGCGTCCCCGCGCGATGCCCTTGTGCGCGTATTCCGACCGATCCTTCATCAGCTGGTCCGGCGAGACGTATGGCATGAACGACATCTACGGCCTCGTCTCCACGACGGCGCGGACGGCGTTCGCCACGTCCTCGTCCGTCGATTCCTTGGCGCCCTCGGAGGTCACGGTCATGACCACGGGGAAGATGCCGCGCGCGAGATCGGGGCCACCCGTCGCGACGTCGTCCTCCGCCGCGTCGATCAACGCCTCGACGGCGACCCGGAGGCTCTCGTCTTGGGTCAGGCCCGGTCGCCACCGCTTCTTCAACGAGTTCTTCGCGGGTTGCGCGCCCGAGCCCGTCGCCTGGTAGTCCTGTTCCTCCCACCGGCCGCCCGTCGCGTCGTAGTAGAAGAGCCGCCCCTCGTTCCGAGCCTGGTCGAATCCACCGAAGAGGGGGACGACGACGAGGCCCTGCATCGCGAGCGGGAAGTTCGCGCGGATCATCTGGGCGAGCCTGTTCGCCTTCCCTTCGAGGGACAAGCGATCGCCGGTGAGCTTCTCGTAGTGCTCCAGCTCGAGCTGGAAGAGCCGGACCGTCTCCACGGCCTGCCCGGCGGCTCCCGCGATCGCGATCGCGGAGAAGTCGTCCGCCGCGAACACCTTCCGCATCTTGGCATCGGCGATCGTGTAGCCGGCGGTGGCACGGCGATCGCCGGCCATCACGATCCCGTCCGCGAAGCGGAGGCCCAGGACGGTCGTTCCCTGGGGCACTTCCAGGGCGCCCAACTGCGGCGAAGGCGGCAGCGCCTCGGGGCGTTGCCGCCTGAGCAGCTCGACGAAACTCGGGTCGGCGCCGAAGGAAGCTCCGGACAGAGGGAGCTCGACCCGGTCGGTCACTCCCCGCCCTTCTGGACGTAGGACTTCACGAACTCTTCGGCGTTCTCTTCCAGGACAGAGTCGATCTCGTCGAGGATCTCGTCCATCTCCTCCTTGAGCTCGGCGGCCTTCGACGTCGAGGTGACCTGGCCGGCGTCGGCGTCGCCCTGATCTCCGCCGCCACCTTTCTTCTGGACCTGCTTGCGTTCCTGTTCGGGCATGACTCCTCCTCGATGGGGATTCTAGCGGCCGTCCGTCGTGAGCCCCGTTAGCCCTGGAGGGCGGTCACCAATGCGGCCGCGTCGTGGGACGCCTCGAGCAGCTCGTCCACGTGCGCCTTCGTGCCCCGGAGCGGTTCCCGCATCGGGATCCGCTGGAGCGCCTCCGCACCCGTATCGATGATGAGCGAATCCCACGACGCGGCCGCGATCGCATCGGGGAACTTCCCGATGCATCGTCCACGGAAATACGCCCGCGTGTCTTCGGGGGGGTCCATGACGGCACGCTGGACGTCCGCCTCGTCGACCAGTCGCTCCACTTTCCCCACGCTCTCGAGCCGGTAGTAAAGACCCTTCTCCCGCCGGACGTCGTGATACTGGAGGTCGATCGCGCGCAGCTTCGGATCGCCTCGGTCGAGCCCACCTCGCTCGCGGTAGGCCTCCAGGAGCCGGTACTTGGCCACCCAGTCCAACTCACGGTGCAACGACAGCGGCTCGGTCTCCAGTGCGGTCAAGACGGATTCCCACCGTTCGAGGACCTCTCGGTTCTCCTCGGTGTCGTCTTCGCGCTCGACGTATTTCTTCGCGTGCTCGAAGTACTCCCACTGGAGTTGGACGGCCGACAGGCGTCTGCCGTCGGCGAGCGGAACATCCACGGTGCACGTCACGTCCCGTGAGATCTCGTGCAACGCCCGCACCGGCCCCTCGAGTGAGAGGTCCGGGAGGAACCGATCCTCGATCATCTTGAGGACGATCGCGGTCGTGCCGACCTTCAGGAACTGCGCGATCTCGCACATGTTGGCGTCGCCGATGATCACGTGCAGGCGCCGATACTTCTCGGGGTCGGCGTGGGGCTCGTCCCGCGTGTTGATGATCGGCCGCTTCAGCGTCGTCTCGAGCCCGACCTCGGTCTCGAAGAAGTCTGCTCGCTGTGTGAGCTGGTAGATCGGCCGGCCCCGCTCGTCCCATGGTGCTTCGGAGCCCAGCTTGCCGGCTCCGCAGAAGACCTGGCGCGAGACGAAGAACGGGGTGAGGTCCCGGACGATGTCCGCGAAGGGTGTCTGTCGGTCGACGAGATAGTTCTCGTGCGTGCCGTAGGAGTTGCCCTTCCCGTCGGAGTTGTTCTTGTAGATCAGCAGGGCGGGCGCTTCGGGCAGCTGAGCGGCGACCTCGACCACGGATCGCTCGAGGATCCGCTCCCCCGCCTTGTCGTGGATCACGAGGGCTCGCGGCGTGAGGCACTCGGGCGTCGAGTACTCGGGGTGCGCGTGGTCGACGTAGTACCTCGCGCCGTTGGGAAGGATCACGTTGGCGAGACCGAGGTCCTCGTCGGAGATCTCCCGCGACGGGATCGGCTCGAAGCCGCGCGCATCTCGGAGCGGAGATTCCTGCTCGTAGTCCCAACGGATGCGTCGGAGCGAGCCGGCGAAGGTGGAGATCAGGAGGGAAGACGAGAGGACCGGGTTGAAGTCCGGGACTCCGACGGCGGCGATGCCGTACTCCGTCTCGGTACCGAGGACCTTCGGGATGGCCACCCGGGGACCCTACAGATATTGGCCGGGGCTCACGCGCTCGACCTGCCGTCCGTCGCCCTCGTCGCCGAGCAGCGTCCGGACGTAGACGATCCGCTCGCCCTTCTTGCCCGAGATCCGTGCCCAGTCGTCCGGGTTGGTCGTGTTCGGAAGGTCCTCGTTCTCCTTGAACTCGTCGCGGATCGCCGTGAGGAGGTCATCGGTCTTGATGCCCTTCTCTCCGGTCGAGAGGAAGCGCTTGATCGCGTCCTTCTTCGCGCGCCGGACGATGTTCTCGATCATCGCGCCCGAGTTGAAGTCCTTGAAGTACAGGATCTCTTTGTCCCCGGACGCATACGTCACCTCGAGGAAGCGGTTGCGCTCCGAGGGCTCGTACATCTGCTCGATGGTCCGTTCGATCATGCGGGCCACCGCCACCTGGACGTCGCCCGAGTGTCGCTCGACCTCGTCGGGGTGGATCGGGACGACGGGGTGCAGGTACTTGGACATGACGTCCTTCGCCTGCTCCGCGTTGGGCCGTTCGATCTTGATCTTCACGTCGAGACGCCCGGGCCGCAGGATCGCGGGGTCGATCAGGTCTTCGCGGTTGGAGGCGCCGATGACGATCACGTTCTTGAGGGTCTCGACGCCGTCGAGCTCTGACAGCAGCTGCGGCACGATCGTCGACTCGACGTCCGAAGAGATCCCCGTGCCGCGCGTCCGGAAGATCGAGTCCATCTCGTCGAAGAACACGATGACGGGGAGGCCCTCCTCGCTACGCTCCTTGGCGCGCTGGAAGATCTCGCGGATCTGCCGTTCCGTCTCGCCGACGTACTTGTTCAGCAACTCCGGACCCTTGACGTTGAGGAAGTAGCTCCGCGCGTCCTCCCGCCCCGTGCGCTCTCTGACCTTGTCGGCGAGGGACTTGGCGACCGCCTTCGCGATCAGCGTCTTGCCGCACCCGGGAGGTCCGTACAGCAGGACGCCCTTGGGCGCCTCGAGTTCGTGCTCCTGGAACAGCTCGGCATAGAGGAACGGCAGCTCCACCGCGTCGCGGATGGCTTCGATCTGCCCTTCGAGCCCGCCGATGTCCTCGTAGGTGATGTCGGGGATCTCCTCGAGGACGAGCTCCTCCACCTCTTCCCGGGGCAGGAGCTCGGTCGCCACACCGGAACGTGGGTCGTAGAGGACCGGATCGCCGGCTCTCACGCTGGCGCCGAGGAGCGACCCGGCGAGGTAGGCGACATGCTCCTCGTCGCCGCGGCTCAGGACGACTGCCCGGTCGGGCCCCAGACGATCCTTCACCTTGACCACCTGCCCGGCGCCGTCCGGGTCGAGAACCTCGACGACGTTGAGTGCGTCGTTCAGGATCACCTGTGCGCCGGATCGGAGCTTCTCGGCGTCGAGGTCCGGCGCCGGCATCACGCGCATCTTCCGACCCGCCGTGACGACGTCGACGGATCCGTCGTCATTGCTCCCGATGAACACGCCGAACGTGGCGGGCGGCTGCGAGAGCTTCTCGACCTCCTCGGCGAGCGATTCGATCCGCTGCTTCTCATCGCGGAGAGCGTCGGCCAGCTTCTGGTTCTGTCCCGTGGCACGCGCGAGCCCCTCACGGGTCTCGACGAGCTTCTCCTCGAGGAGCTGCACCTGCCGGGGGGCGTTGGTCAGGCGGCGGCGGAGGAGCCCGACCTCCTCCTCGAGGAAGGAGATCTGCGTCTGCAGCTCGTGGATCTGCTTCTCACGTTGCTCGTCCTGCTCGCGGCGATCCGCCATCCGGTCTCACCTCCCACCGGAGTCATCGAAGCTACTGGCAGCATCTTGACCCCTCCCGGGGTCCTTTTCTGTAGATACGGTAACCAGCTCGCGGCGGCCGATGCCCGGAACCGGGTACTTCTTCGAGGTTAATCCTCGGGCCCGACACGGGCCACGGTCAGGAACCCGGTGTGGCCGACCATCCGGTGGTCTGGACGCACGCTTCGCTCGGTCACGTGCCACCCTCGTTTGAGGACCTCGAACGTCTCGATGTGGAGCAGGCCAGCCTGCGGAAGGGCCAGGACGAGCTGCTGGACCTGGATCGTCGTGGGGAGATAGGCACAGAGCACGGCCCCGGGCTCGAGCGCCGGACGCAGGTCCCCGAGAGGCGCCCAGGGCTCGGGGAGGTCGAGGACCACTCTGTCGAATCGGTCGCTACCGGCGCCCGCCTCCGTCACGTCGCCGTCCCTCATCTCCAGCTGGTCGGGGATCTTCCCGAAGAAGCCCTCGACGTTCGCCTGGGCCCGCTCCCGGTGCTCCGGCCGGACCTCGTAGGAGACGACGCGTCCCTGTTCCCCCACCGCCCGGCAGAGCGCGATCGTCAGAGCACCAGACCCCGTTCCGGCTTCGAGCACCCGCGCCCCCGGGTACACGTCCGCGTACACGACGATGGGCCCGAGGTCCTTCGGGTAGACGACCTGCGCACCTCTCGGCATCTTGAGGACGTAGTCCGCGAAGCGGGGCCGGAACGCCGCGAGGACCATCCCTCGCGCGGTCACCGCCTTGGTCCCCTCCGGCTTGCCGATGAGGTCATCGTGCGCCAGGGTCCCCGCGTGCGTGTGGTACGTGGCACCGACCCGCAGCGAGAACAGGTAGGTCCGCTCGCGCTGGTCGATCAGCAGGACCTTCTCGCCCGCTTCGAAGGGAGCGCTCATCGCCCGGCCCGGTCGTAGATCTCCGCGGGAAGCACCTCGTCGGCGAGCTCCTGCGCGACCTCACGATCGGTGGGTTCGGGCCCGCCACCCAGCCGCTCCCCCAGGATCTGCGCGCGAGCCCGGCAGAACGCGCAGAAGCGGCCCGTCGTGGGCTGTCCGCACTCCTCGCAGGGACGGAGCTCGGCTCGATCCTCCGACCGGAACAAGGGCGCGCCTCGCTCGAGGTACCCGAGGAAGAACTGCGCCTTCGTGCCGGGTGATGTGTGCTCGATCGCGTTCATCGCCTCCTTGTATCGAAGCTGCGTGTTGCCGGCTACGAGCGGACACTCCTCCACCACGTAGTCGATGCCGCGCAAGAACGCGTACGCGGCCGTCTCCAGCTCCGACAGGCGATAGAGAGGCTTGACCTTCCTCACCATGCCGTCGCGCGCAGGGAGGGCCGGTGACTGGCGGGCGATCGCGTCGGTCTGCCAGCGGAGCGTGTTGCCGAGCAAGGTCGCGGCCTCGTCGTCGAGATTGTGGCCGGTCGCGACCACGTCGAACCCGCCCTCGAGGGCGGCGCGATTGAACACGTAGCGCTTCGACAGGCCGCAGACGGCGCATGTCGATCGCGATCCGCGCCTGCCGGCGGTGGGGATGTCGTAGCCGTGATCGCGTTCGAGGTCGACGGTGTGCAGGTGCGCTCCCCGCCGATCGGCGAACGCCCGGGCGACCTCGTGCGATCGATCGGAATAGCCGCCGATCCCGAGACCGAGATACAGACCGGAAACGTCGTAGCCGAGGCCGAGGAGCACGTCCCAGAGCGCGAGAGAATCCTTGCCTCCCGAGACCGCGACGAGGATCCGATCCTCGGGTTCCATCATCCGGAACCGCCGGATCGCCTTCTCCACCTGGCTCCGGAACATCGTGAGGAAATGCTCGGTGCAGAAGGCCGCATGATGGCGCCTGATCTCGATCACGGCGGGCGACCGGCAGCTCCTGCACTTCACCGCGCGCCCCCCGAGATGACGGGACGGATCTCCAGCTCGTCTTCGTCCCCGACCCGTGTCTCCCGTGTGATGAGCTCCCCCGCCCGGATGACCAGCACCGTCTCCACCGCGACGCCGAGCTCGTCGAGGACGGCGCTCACCGGGCGCCCGCCGTCGAGCTGCACCTCGCGATCGGGGTTACGCAGCCTCACCTTCACCCCGAGAGGCTAGCGCAGGAGGCTACGGCTGCAGGAACTCGGTCGGCAGAGGCTTCGTGCCGAGCTTGACCGATACGGTGCGCTCCTGACCATCGGAGCCGATCACCTTCACGTCGACCGCGTCGCCCGGCTTCAGGGTGTCCAGGACTCGTCCGAGGTCCACCGCGGCTTCGATCGCCTTCCCGTTCACCTCCACGATCACATCCCCCTCCCGGATCCCGGCGACCGCGGCGGGGCCGTTCGTGAGTGTGGCGAGGACGAAGGCTCCCTTCTCGACGGGAAGACCGAGCTGGAACGCGAGATCGGGCGTGACGTCCCGCGTCGAGACCCCGAGGTACGCCCCCGCCTGCAGCGGGTGGGAGATGGCCTGGCTGATCGCGCTCTTCGCGGAATCGATCGCGATCGCGAATCCGATGTTCTCCGCGGTGTCGCTGCCGGCGGAGTTGATCCCCACGACGCGGCCCGACATGTCGACGAGGGGCCCCCCGGAGTTCCCGTGGTTGATCGCCGCATCCGTCTGGATCACCTGGCTGTAGGTCCGGGTGCCGTTGCGGCACACCGTGCACTGCGGGTCGGACACCTGGATCGTCCGGTCCAAAGAGGAGACGATGCCCGCGGTGACGGAGGGGCCGCCCTCGAGGGCGAGGGCGTACCCGACCGCGACGACCTGCTGCCCGAGCAGCAGGTCGGCGCTCGACCCGAGCCCGAGAGGCGACAAGCCTTGCGCGTCGATCTTCAGGACCGCGAGGTCGTGCTCGCAGTCACCCCCGATCACCCGGGCGTCGTAGCGCGTCGGCTTGGCCGCGGAGGTCGACACCGTGATCCGGGATGCGCCCTGCACCACGTGGCAGTTGGTGACGACGACGCCGTTCGCGCGGACGATGAAGCCGGTCCCCACGCCCTTGCCCTGTTCCGGCTGTCCCGTGGGCGAGGCCTGGTAGATGTTCGTCGTCACGTTGACCACCGACGGGAGGACCCGTTCGGCAACCGCTGCGAACGGTTCCTGGCCCGGATCCAACGGCGGGAGAGGGGATGCGGCCGGGCTCGCCTGCTGGATCACCGCATCGGTGCACGCCCCAAGCACGACCGCGAGCGAGACGAGGAGCAGGAGGAGTCGCCCGGAGGTTGTCGGCTTCACGCGAAGGGTTCGCTCCCGCTCGTGGAGGGGTTCGAAGAACGAACGATACCCACCACGAGGCTGCTCGGATCGCCCCTCACCCGAGCAGGGAACCGGCGGGCCGCTCTTTCCTCGGGTCGACGAACGGGATCGTGGCGGTTCTCCCGACGAGGGTCTCACCGTTCTCGGTCTCGACTTCCAGAGCGGTGCCCGGCGCCGAGAGCTCGATCGGCACCCAGACGTAGCCGATGTTCCGCTCGAGGCCTGGCGACCAGATGGCATCGGTCACCCGTCCGACCTGCTTCCCGTCGTGGTGCACCGGCCAGTACCAGCTCAGCTCGGCACGGAGTTCGTCACCTTCGAGCTCGATCCCTACCAGCTTCCGATCGACGCCGTCCGCTTTGAGCCGTTCCAGCGCTCCCTTGCCCAGGTAGTCCCGCGGTTGGTCTTCGACGAGTCGCTCGAGCCCCATCACGTGAAGCGGTGTGTCGTCGAGCGTCATGTCCGATCCGTAGTTGAAGATCCCGGCCTCGATCCGGCGCGCCTCGGAGGGTGCGGCGGGTCTGATCCCGAACTCCTCGCCTGCTGCGAGGATGGCGTTCCAGAGGTCGTCGCCTCGCGTGCCGTCGAGGAGGTTGACCTCGAATCCCGGGACCGCGGTCCACCCGGTGCGACTGATCACCACCGGGATGCCCTGGATCTCGAACTCGTCGACCCAGTAGTACTTGATGTCGTAGATCGCCGTACCCACGAGCTTCTCGAGCGTTTTCGCCGAGAACGGTCCCTGGACCTGCATCGGATGCACATCGGGCAATGTCACGTCCACGTCCATGCCCGAACTCGCCGCGACACCCATCGCGTAGAGATGGACGTCCGAGTCGGCGAGCTGCATCCACCACACGTGCTCGTCCACATGGAGCAGGACCGGGTCGTTCACGATCCCGCCGTCCGGCGCCGTCACGATCATGTATTTGCCCTGCTTCACGGCGCACTTCGTGAGGTCGCGGCACGTGATCATGTCGATCAGTCGATCGGCGTCCGGCCCCGAGACCTGGACCGTGCGCTCGACACCGACGTCCCACATCACGACACCCTCGTTGAGGTGTCGGTACTCGACGTCCGGGTCGTCGTAGTAGCCGGGCAGGAGCATGTGGTTGTAGATGTCGTACGCCGTGCAGCCGGCGCGTCGCGTGGCATCGAAGAACGGCGATCGTCGGTACCAGGGCCCGAAGTACAACGTGGCGCTGTTCTCGAGCATCTCGGGCCGTTCGTTCGCCATGGCTCAGCTCCTCCGTGGGTGGTCGGACGGCTGAATCATCGTTCAACCATGCCGCACGGCGCAAGTCGCCGTACCCCCTTCGGCCTGGGGCGGAGCGATTGAACGGCGGTTAGAGGAAGCGACTACGAGACGGGGATGGTCTTGTCCGGATCCACGAACGGCATCGGCACCACGTTCGCGGTTCTTCGCCCCCACTCGGTCTCGACCGTCACCGACATGCCCTCGGACGACCGATCCACCGGCAGCCAGCAATAGCCGATGTTCTTCGCGAGCCGAGGTGAGTAGATCGCCGACGTGACCTTCCCCACCTGGGCTCCCCCATCGAAGGCCGGCCACTTCACGTTGTTGAGCTCGGGGAACGGATCTCCGTCGAACTCGACGCCGTTGATCTTCCTGTTCACACCGGCGTCGCGTATCCCGCGCAGCGCAGCGATGGAGATGGATGCCTCGTCCGGAAGATCCCACGCGACCAGGCGGTCGAACCCCAGCTCGATGGGGTTGTTCTCGTAGGTCATGTCCGCGCCCCAGTTGAAGATCGCGCCCTCGATCCGACGGATGTCGCTCGGACCCGTGGGAACGATGCCGAACTCCTGACCCGCCTCCATGATCGCCTCGAACACCTCGGTCCCCTTTGTCGTGTCGGTGAGGTAGACCTCGTAGCCGATCTCGGACGTCCAACCGGTCCGGGTCACGACGACGGGCGCGTCGGCGATCTTCGCCTCCGTCCAGAAGTAGTACTTGAGATCGAGGATCTCGGGACCGAGGAGCTTCACCATCAGGTCCTTCGACTTCGGACCCTGGACCTGGAGCGGGGCCACGTCGGCCTCGCGGATCGTCACGTCGAGATCCGGATACGCGTTCTTCAATCCCCGCGCGAACAGCAGAGCATCGGAGGACGCGAGCGCGAACCAGAACGTGTTCTCGTCCATCCGAGTGAGGACAGGGTCGTTCACGATGCCGCCGTCGGAATCGCAGATGAGCACGTACTTGCCCTGGCCGACCGCGCACGTCGAAAGGTCGCGAGGCGTGAGCAGCTGGGCGAACCGGAAGCCGTCGGGACCGGAGATCTCCAGGCAGCGCTCGACCGACACGTCCCACAGCGTGACGCCGGTGAGCAGTGCCTCGAACTCCGCCTCGAACGTGTCGAATCGGATCGGGAAGTACATGTGGTTGTAGACGGTCATGCCCTTGGGGCCGTACCGCTGCGTGGCTTCGTAGTAGGGCGTCCGGCGGCCTCGGGCGCCGCGCTGGACCAGGCTCATGTCGAACGGCTCGGTCATCGTGGGAGCTCCTCTCCGGGCGGCCGCCCGCCCTGCGCGGGTGGCCAACGGCGGCATCGGGCCGGTGAAGGCCCGATGCCCGCTATCGTGCGAGCGACGTCAGGGGCAAGCAACCGCGCCCGATGACCGGAAGTCAGCCGGTGTGGTTGCGTTCGTACACCGGGACGCCTTCGACGAACGTCGCGTCCACCCGTGCGTTCGCGATCTCTCCGACCGGATGGGCGAAGACATCGCGGTCCACCACCGTGAGGTCGGCATACTTCCCCACCTCGATCGAGCCGGTCACGTCGTCCAGGTGGTTCACGTAGGCCGAACCGATCGTGAAGGCGGCAACGGACGTGGCGAGGTCGAGCCGCTCGTCGGGGAGGAAGACGTCGTGGTTGTCGTTCCCGTAGAGATAGGTCGGCGGCATCATCCGGTTCACCGCCACGTGGATCTCCTCGAGCGGGTCGGGGCTCGAGACCGACCAGTCGCTGCCCATGGCGAGGGTGGCGCCGGCACGGACCAGCGAGCCGAACGGGTACTGCCACCGCCATCGCGGCTCTCCGAGGAACGGGATGGTGAGGTCGTCCATCTGCCCCTCGTGCGCGGCCCACAGGGGCTGGGCGTTCGCGACCGCTCGGAGCGTCCGGAACCTCGGAACGTCGTCGGGGTGCACCACCTGGATGTGTGCGAGGTGGTGGCGATGGTCGCTCGGCCCGTTCGAACGCAGGGCAGCCTCGATCGCGTCGAGCGCTTCCCGGACCGCGCGCTCCGCGAGCGCATGGAAGTGGACCTGGAAGCCCAGCCGATCGAGGGCGGTCACGTACCCCTTCAGTGCCTCGGGCTCCACGAACGAGATCCCACGTTTGTCCGTGACGTGCCCGTGTTCGTCGAGGTAGGGCTCGAGGACGGCGGCCGTGAACGTCTCGCACACGCCGTCCTGCATGATCTTCACGCTCGTGGCGGCGAACCGGCCGACCCGGCCATGTTCCCGAAGGTCGACGAGCTGGTCGATCTGGTCATCGCCGCGCTCGCGATCCCACCACAACGCGCCGACGACGCGTGCGGTGAGGTCTTCGTTGCCGGCCGCGCGGACGTACGCGGAGTAGTTGTCCATCCAGACGTCGGCGGAGACGATCGCGTCCTGCCAGGCGGTGATCCCGAGCGAGTGCAGGTATCGCTGGCCCTCGAGCAAGCCCTCGTACACCTCGTCCGGTGTCGGCTGGGGTGCGAGTCGGCCGACGAGGTCTGCGGCACCCTCGTGGAGGGTGCCGCTCGGCTCGCCGGAGGCGTCGCGCTCGATCCGGCCGTCGGCCGGATCGGGCGTCGTCGCCGTGATCCCGGCGGCCTCGAGCGCGCGGCTGTTCACCCACGTGCTGTGGCCGTCGCGGTTCGGCAGGAAGACGAGGCGGTCGGGCACGACCGCGTCCAGGAGATCCTTGGTCGGGGTGCCGCCTGGGAACACGTCCATCGACCACCCGCCTCCCAGGATCCACTCGCGATCCGGATGCTCGTGCGCGTACGTCTTCACGCGCAACAGGTAGTCCTCGCGGGAATGGAGGTCGTGGAGATCGCACTGCAACCGGTCGACCCCCCCGCCCACCGGGTGGACGTGCGCGTCCTGGAAGCCGGGCAGGAGCATCCGCCCGTCGAGGTCGAACACCTCGGTCCGCGGACCGACGTGTTCGCCGATGACGTCGTCGCTCCCCACGGCCACGATCCGTCCGTCCTTCACCGCGACCGCGTGCGTCCGGCTCCGGGCGGCGTCGACCGTATACACGGCGCCGTTCACGAAGGCGAGGTCGGCCGGATTCACCGGCGGAGCATAGCCTTCACGCGAGCGCGACGAGGTCGAGCAGCTCCTCGCTCCAGTAGTCGAGGCTTCCGTCCGGCATCAAGAGGACCCGTTCCGGGGCAAGTGCTTCCACGAACTCGGTGTCGTGGCTGACGATCACCATCGCTCCCGGCCAGTCGCGGAGCGCCTGCGCGATCGCGGTCCGGGACGGCGGATCGAGGTTGTTCGTCGGCTCGTCGAGGAGGAGCAGGTTCCTGCGGCCGGCGACGAGCTGCGCCAGAGCGAGCTTCGTCTTCTCGCCTCCCGACAGCGTGCCGGCGTCCTGGAAGGCCATCTCGCCGGGAAGACCGAACATCCCGAGCAGCGAGCGGAGCGACTGATCGTCCGCCCGTGACGCCTGATGCATGTGCGCGAGCACCGCCATCCCGTCGCGGATCCCCTCGTGCTCCTGCGCGTAGTAGCCGAGCGCGACGCCGTGACCGAGACGGAACGAGCCCGAATCCGTGCGGGTCTCGCCGGCGAGGATCCTCAGCAGGCTGGTCTTCCCCGCGCCGTTCAAGCCCATGACGAGCAGACGTTCTCCGCGTTCGACGTCGAAGGAGACACCGTCGAAGACGGCGGGTCCGCCATAGCCTTTGGTGAGCGCCTCTGCCACCAGCATCGTTCGTCCCGAGTGCGGCGGGTCCGGGAAGCGGAACCTGACCCCCCGCTCCCGGGACGGGGCGGCAACCTTCCGAGCCTGGAGACGGGCGACACGCGTGTCGAGCGTCTTCGCCTTGCGGGCGCGTTTGGCCGTCTGGCCTCGCATCGAGTCGGCCAGTGTTTTCAGCCGCTTGATCTCGGACTCCTGCCGGGAGGCGAGGGCGGTGAGACGCTTCTCGTCTCGCGCCCTCGCCTCCCGGTACTGCGTGTAGGTCCCGCGGTACTCGACGACCCCCTCGCGGTCGAGGTGCAGGATCCGGGTGATCGATGCGTCCAGCAGGGCGATGTCGTGGCTGACCACCAGGAGCGCTCCCCGGTACCCGGCGAGGAACTTCATCAGCCAGCCCTTGGCGTCCGCGTCGAGGTGGTTCGTCGGCTCGTCCAGCAGCAGCAGGTCTGATCCGCCGAAGAGGATCCGAGCGAGCTCGAGCCGTCGCCGCTCGCCACCCGAGAGCGCGCCCACCGGGAGGGTCAGCCGGTCCTGGGACAGCCCCAGTCCCGCGACGATCGCTCGCGCGTCCGCTTCGGCGCGATAGCCGCCGCTCCGTTGATACTCCTCCTCCAGCCGTCCGAAGCGAGCGACGTGCTCCTCCGATGCGTGTTCCTCGAGCTGGAGGCGCGCCTTCTCGACCCCTCGCTGGAGGTCGACCAGGCCCCGCGCGGCGAGGAGGTACTCGATGCCGCTCGTCCCGTCATCGGCGCGATGCTGGCGCGGGTCCTGCCGGAGGTACCCCACCGCGCCGCGACGTCTCACCGCGCCGGCCGCGGCGGGCATCTCCCCCGCCAGGACCTTGAGGGTGCTCGTCTTGCCTGCACCGTTGCGCCCGACCATCCCCACCTTGTCGCCGGACGTGAGCAGGAGATCGAGGCCTTCGACCACGTTCATCCCTCCGGCTTCCACGGAGAGCCCCGTCACCTCGAGAGCGTTCATCGGCATGCTCCGTCACCGCGTGGGACTCGGGATGTGGGCTGGGCGGACATCGGTGCCTCCTGGATCGGGACGCGGACGCACGGACGCTTCGAGGCGTCCGGTGTGCTCGAGGAGGTCCCGCTAGCTCACCTTCGAAGTGTAGCGCGCGCTCACGACGTGGCGGACGCTGGATCCTCGTCGGGATCGGGCTTCCACCGATACCCGAGGCCGGCCTCGGTGACGATGAACCGCGGGCGCGCCGGATCGTCCGCGAGCTTGCTCCGCAGCTGACGGATGAACACCCGCAGGTACTGGTTCTCGGTGGCGTACCCGGGACCCCACGCCTTCTGGAGCAACCAGCGGTGCGTCAGGAGCTTGCCCGGATTCGTCACGAACGCCTCGAGGAGCCGGTACTCGGTGGGGGTCAGATGGATGACGACGTCCCCCATCCTCACCAATTGCCGCCCGAGGTCGACCTCCAATCCCTCGAACCGTACGACCGGTGGCCGGCGGTCTCCCTCGGCCCGACGACGAACCGCCCGCATCCTCGCGAGGAGCTCCGGCATACCGAACGGCTTGGTCACGTAATCGTCCGCGCCCGCGTCGAAGGCCTCGACCTTGTCGTGCTGCCCGTCCCTCACCGACAAGACGATGATCGGCACCTCCGACCACGCCCGCACCCGCTTGATCACCTCCTGCCCTCCGATGCCCGGCAGCCCGAGATCGAGCACGATCAGGTCCACATCCGAATCCGGGAGCAGATCCAGGGCGGTCTCGCCGTTGCCCGCGGTGAGCACCTCGTAGGAATGACCTTGGAGGCTCGTGCGCACCGCACGGAGGATCTGCGGGTCGTCATCGACCACCAGGACGCGGCCCTCACCCATCAGGGCCGCTCCGGAAGCTCGATGACGACGGCGGTGCCACCCCCCGGCTCGTCGGCGATGCGGATCGTTCCGCCGTGGGCCTCGACGATCGCCCGGGCGATCGCGAGGCCCAGGCCGGTCCCGGAACTGCCGTCCCCACGAACGAAAGGCTCGAACACGTTCTCCCGCTCTCCTCTGGGGATGCCCGGACCGCGATCGGCGATCCGGATCTGGACGCCGTCGCGCCAGCGAGCCGCCGCGACGGTGATCTGCTTCCCCGC
>Ga0070698_100002231_pt1 | contig 21436 bp, 26 predicted proteins | sample KBSK1502metaG_FD_65477 | JGI IMG/M metagenome (GOLD analysis project Ga0070698, IMG submission 65477) | Corn, switchgrass and miscanthus rhizosphere microbial communities from Kellogg Biological Station, Michigan, USA - KBS K1-50-2 metaG | ecosystem: Host-associated > Plants > Roots >...
TGGCAGGGCTTCGGCGTTTTCTGCCTCTGGACCGCGGGGCTGCTTGGCGCCTGCGTCTACCTCCTCATCCGCCGCGACGCCTAGTACTGCCTCCCCGCCAGGACCGCCGGGATCAGGACGGGGCGGTGAAGCGGTAGCCAGCGCCGCGCACCGTTTGCAAGCTTCCGGCACTGTCACCGAGTTTGCGGCGCAGGGCGCTGATCACGACCTCGGCGACGTTGCTGCCGCCGCTCCAGTCGTAGCCCCATACGTCGCGCAGCAGCGCCGCCCGGCTGACGACCCGGCCTTCGCGTTCGTACAGGTACTGCAGGACGTCGAATTCGAGCTTGGTGAGATCGGCGTGGGTGCCGTCGAGGATGAGCTGGCGGCGGTCGGGATCAAGCAGGGCGTGGTCGGTCCCGATCGACCGAACCGGCGGCTCAGCCCGTGGGTTCATCGGCGATCCCTTCGATAACGTTGACACCCGTGAGTGTCCGGTCCCCACAACAGCGTTACCTGGGCAGGTCAGCGGGCCAAGTGGCGGTGCGGGATGGCTGAGAGAAAGCCCAGCACGGCGACGGCCCTGACCTGGGGCGGGGTCATCGCACGACGGATGGCGCGGCATGCGCTGGCAGAACCGGTTGCCGACCTGGGGCCCGACGGCATCGCCAGGGTACTGTGCGGTGCCCATGCCCAGTTGCTCGGCGCGGCCGAGCTGTCGATCGGGCGGCGCATTGCCGGAGCAACCCGTGCGGATGTGCGGCAGGCGCTCTGGGAGGAGCGCACCCTGGTCAAGACGTTCGGGCCGCGCGGGACCATTCACCTGCTGCCCGCAGCTGACCTGCCGATGTGGACGGGGGCGCTGTCGGCCCTGCCGCCATTCAGGCAACATCCGGAGCCGGTGCGCTTCGCCCCGGGGCAGGCCGAAGAAGTGATCGCGGCCATCGGGGACGCGCTGGCCGACGCGGAGCTGACCGTCGACGAGCTGACCGAGGCGATCGAGGCTCGTACCGGACCGTGGGCCGTCGAGCGGACGATGGAGGCGTTCGGGGGCAAGTGGCCGCGCTGGCGTCAGCTCACCAGCGCGGCGGCGCACCGCGGGATGCTGTGCTTCGGGCCGGACCGGGGTCGCAACGTCACGTATACCAACCCGCACCGCTGGCTGCCTGGCTTCCGTCCCGCCGACGGCGACGCGGCGCTGCGCGCGCTCCTCACCCGCTACCTGTACGCGTACGGCCCGGCGACGCCGGCCAACTTCGCCCAGTGGCTCGCCAGGCCGGCGCGCCGTGCCGCCGAGCTGTTCGGCGCGCTTGGCGGGGAGCTGGAGCGGGTGGAGCTGGACGGTACGCTGGCCTGGACGCTGGCCGACGACACCGCGACGCCGCCCGAGCCGCACCGGGGAATCCGGCTGCTGCCCTACTTCGACGCGTACGTCGTCGCGGGTCAGCCTCGGCAGCGGCTGTATCCGGGCGCGGCCGCTGGCCGCGCGCTCACCCCGGCAGGGCAGGCAGGAAATTACCCCGTCCTGCTTGTCGACGGCGTGGTTGGCGGGGTGTGGCACCAGCGGCGCGCTGGGCGCACGACCGCCATCACGGTCGAGCCGCTGCGGGAGCTAACAACGCTGCAGCGCCGCCAGCTCGACGAGGAAGTCGAACTGGTCGGCGCGGTCATGAAGGCAACGATGACACTGACGGTGGGCGCCGTCACGGTCGGCGCCCACGCGTGAGCGACAGGCACCGGGCTAGCGGCGGGCGCGGCGCGGGCCGAACTTGTAGTAGGCCAGGGCGGCGACGGCCACCAGCAGCAGCCACGGGGAGAACAGGAAGTGGACGACGACGCTGAGGACGATCAGGGCCACGATGGCGATGAGGGCGAAGGCGATGATGCCGGGCATGGCGGTCAATCTCCGTTCAGGTAGGACTTGTTTGACCTGCTTCAAGCCTGCCGTTCCCGGTGGCCGCCGTCGATCGGGATCAGCCCGGTCCGCACCCTAGTGTGCAGGCAACCGGATCAGGGGCATCCCTGATCCGGCGGGTCAGGGTCGAGGCGCAGGCTGTCTCGCTGGGCCTTGGTCAGGCTCGCCACGACCAGGTCGTAGGAGTGATCGATCAGGTCCAGCAGCTCCTCGTCGGGCACCGAGTCGTCGAGTTCCACCGTGTTCCAGTGCCGCTTGTTCAGGTGGTAGCCCGGGTTGATGGCGGCGTACCGGGTGCGCAAGTCCTCCGCAAGCCGCGGGTCGCATTTGAGGCTGACGCTGCCTGGTGGCGGGCCCAGCGATACCAGCGCGAACATGCGCCCGGCGACCTTGAACACCGCCGCCCCGTCGCCGAACGGGTAGTCCTCCGCCGAGCCCGGTTTGGCCCCGCACGCCGCCAGTATCCGGTCGCGGCGCGAGCCTGCCGCTGTCACGGCTCGCCCCGGGTGAGGCGGATCGCGGCCGCGTAAATCGCCGCGGGGTTGCCGGGCGGCCAGCCGGGCAACGGGTCGATCGTGTCGACGTAGACGAAGCCGTTGCGTTCGTAGAAGGCCCGCGTGGCCTCGTACGGGGCATAGCCGGCCGAGCTGTCCAGGGTCTTGACCGTCACGACGCTGACTCCGGTCTCCGCCAGGTCGTCCATGACGTTGGTGAGCAGCCTGGTTCCGTGGCCCCGGCCGCGCCGGGGAGCGTCCACGGCGATCCAGAGGATCTCCGCTCCGCCGGGTGATTTCCTGGCAGCGATGACGAAGCCCGCGATCGTCCCGTCATCGGTGATGACCCAGGCCCCGTGACCGGCCGCGTCGTGCTCGACCTTCCCAGGCACGTCGTCGGTGAAGTACTCGGGCAGGCCCCGCACGATGGCCGCGAGGGCAGGAGCCTCCCCGGCCGCGAGACGGCGGACAGCGCTCATAACGCAGTTCTATCGCCTGGCGGGCCGTGGCCGCGAAGGATTTCCCCGCTAGGATCGCGCCATGCGGGTGCTGGTCACGGGGGCGTTCGGGTTCATCGGGACTGCCGTCGGACAGCGGCTGGCGCTGGCGGGACACGACGTGGTGGCGATGACCAGCAGGCCGCACGACACGGTGCCGGCACCGCTGTTCCCGTGCCAGGTAGTGCGGGCGGACCTGCGCGACGAGGCATCCGTGCGGGCCGTCCTAGCCGACGTCAGGCCCGACGCGGTGTGTCACCTGGCCGGGCTCGGCAAGGTGCGCGAGTCGTTCCAGCACCCCGAGGAGTACCACAGTACCACGCGGTCAACGCCGGAGGAACGAAGACGCTGCTTGACGCGCTGACGGCGACAGCGCCTGGAAGGCGGTTCGTCTTCGCCTCGTCGGTAGCCGTGTACGGCGTGCCGGAACGCCAGCCCATCGCCGAAGACGCGCCGCTGCTGCCCACCAGCCCCTACGGCGAATCGAAGGTCGCGGCGGAGCACGCCGTAGAGGCCGCCGCCGTGAGCGGCGCCATCGGGGCGGCTTGCCTGCGGATCTTCAACGCGGCCGGCGCGGTCGCCGGCGCGGCCGACACCAACCTCAGCCGGGTCATCCCCAAGGCCCTCGCGGTGGCGGCGGGACGAGCCGGCCGCGTCGAGGTGAACGGCGACGGCAGCGCGGTGCGCGACTTCGTGCACGTGGGCGACGTGGCGTCGGCCTTCCTGCTCGCCCTGGCGAACGGGTGCCGCCCCGGCAGAGCCCGGGCCTACAACGTCGGCGCGACCGCCGCCAGCGTCGCGGAGATCCTGGCGGTCGCCGGGGAGGTGACTGGCCGGCCGATCCCGGTGACCAGGAACCCGCCGCGGAACGAGCCGCGGGTGCTCATCTCCGATCACACCAGGATCGGCGATGAACTCGGGTGGTCACCAGCGCGATCAGCGCTGCGCACGATCGTCGCCGACGCGTGGGAAGCGGTCAGCCGGACGTAGGCCGCGCGGGGGTCATCGAAGAGCGGTGTCATCTATTTGTCACCTCTCCAGAGAATTGTCCGATTATTGGACTGTCGCGCGAAGAACCGGAAAACAAGGATGACATCCGTGGCGATCCTGCTCATCCTTTTGCCGACCGTGCTCGCGCTCGGTTACCACCGGTACATGGGGGCCCGGGCGACGCGGCACGTGTCCATCGAGGTGGCCTGCTTGTCGCTCGACCAGATTGTCGATATAGGCACTAAGTCCTCGACCTCGATGGTTAAGCGCGTGGTCAGGCGGCCGCAGCCGTACGCGGCCGCGGACGGTGCCGTCGAATGGCGGACGCAGAGCAAGGGCGGTGTCATGCTCTACCGCGTGCTCCCGCTCCCCGACTACCTGGGTTTCCGGGTCGAGAGCTGGGCAACAACGGTGACGATCGCCGGAATGCGGGGGTCGCAGGATCTGCTGCGCAGGCGCCGCCGCACGCTGGAGGCGATCTCCCGCGCGGGCCTGCCCGTTCCCCCACCCGCTTTCATCATGCCGGAAACAGCAGAAACGGTAAGAGCATAAGACTGAGCGGCTTACCCCTCGTGCAACCAGCCGGTAACTGCCTACGATGGCGGCATGAGTCCGCTGTCTGGCGTGCTTGGTGAGGCGTGGGCGCTCTACCGCCGGCACGCCGCGCACTTCATCCTGATCTCGTTCGTTATCTACCTCGTGGTCGCCGTCATCACCGCGCTGCTGTCCCTGGCGGCCGGGTCGTGGGGCGCCTTCATCGGGCTGCTGTTCAGCCTGTTCGGCATGTTCCTGCTGCAGGCGGCGCTGGTGAAGGCGGTCCAGGACGTCCGCGACGGGCGCGTCGACCTGGACCTTGGCCAAACTGTGCGGGCCGCGCTGCCGTACGTGGGCTCGGTAGCGATCGCCTCGATCCTCGCCAGCATCGGGATCGCCATCGGGCTGGCGCTGATCATCGTGCCCGGGCTGATCTTGCTGACGTTCTGGTCGATGATCGTGCCGAGCATCGTGATCGGCGGGGCGGGCGCGATCGAGTCGTTCGGCCGCAGCTGGCGGACGGTGCGCGGGCACGCGTGGAACGTGTTCGGCACGTTCATCGTGGTGTTCCTGATCCTGATCGTCGGCGAGATCGTGATCTCGGCGATCTTGCTGGCGCTGCCGTACGCGTGGCGGAACTTCATCGCCGACGTAGTCGCGGGCACGCTGGTCGCGCCGTACCTCGCCGCGGTCGTGACGCTCATGTACTACCGGCTCACCGCCGCGCACGGCCAGCCGGCCGAACCCGGCGCACCCGGCGCGGGGTACGGGCAGCCGGGTGGCTACGGGCAGCCAGGTGGCTACGGGCAGCCGGGCCCGGGCGCCGACCCCGGCGACTACGGGCAGCACGGCCCCCCCTAGGTCAGCCCGCGGTCAGGATCACCGGGCCGTCGCTGGTGACCGCGACGGTGTGCTCGGCGTGCGCGGCGCGGCTGCCGTCCGCGGTGCGCACCGTCCAGCCGTCGTCGTCCAGGTAGATGTCGTCGCGGCCGCCCGCCATGAACCACGGCTCGATCGCGATCACCAGGCCCGGGGTCAGCCGCAAGCCGCGCCCGGCCCTGCCGCGGTTGGGAATGTGCGGGTCCTCGTGCATGGTCCGGCCGACGCCGTGGCCGCCGAGCTCCGTCGAGATGCCGTAGCCGCCCGTGTCGCCGACCTTGGCGATCGCGGCCGAGATGTCGCCGAGCCGGCCGCCGGGCACGGCGGCCGTGATGCCCGCCTCCAGCGCGGCCTGCGTGGCGGCGATCAGCTCCGCGTCGCCGTTAGCGGCCGGCCCGACGCTGAACGAGATCGCCGCGTCGGCCACCCAGCCGTTCAGGGTCGCCCCGGCGTCCACGCTAAGAAGGTCGCCCGCCTTGAGCCGGTACTTGCCGGGGATGCCGTGCAGCGCCGCGTCGTTGACCGACGTGCAGATGACGGCCGGGTAAGGGACCGGCGCGAACTTCGGCTTGTAGTGCAGGAACGGCGAGGTCGCGCCCGCCTTGGCGAGGACCTCGCGGGCGGCGTCATCCAGGTCCGCCAGTTTGACCCCGGGGGCAGCGCAGGCGCGAGCGGCCGCGAGCACGTCGGCGACCACACGGCCGGCGGCACGGATCGCGTCGACCTCCCCCGGCGTTTTCATCTCGACCATGAACGCTCCCCCTTTCCGTCTCCGGGATAACTATACCGGTATTACAATCACGGTATGGTCCGGCCTCCGCTGAGTCCCGCGGAACGCGCCCGCGGCGAGCGACTCGGCGCCGCCCTCCGCCAGGCGCGCGGCACGCGCAGCATGGCCGATGTGGCGGCGGAATCGGGCGTTCCGGTGGAGACCCTGCGCAAGATCGAGACGGGGCGCATCGCCACCCCTGCGTTCTTCACCGTGGTCGCGCTGGCCGCCGTGCTCGGCGTCGACCTGGAGCGCGTCGCGGCCCAGTGCGCGGCGGCCGACGAGACGCCGCCGCGGGCTGCTTCCGCCTGACGGGGTTAGCGGGGACGTCCCGGAGTCAGCCGAGGACGTTCCGGATAAAGATAAAGAAGCCAGCGCTCACAGCGCACTCACGCGGAATTCGCAGCATCTGCCATGTCATCCCGAACGTACGGTTGCCTTGCGCATATACTTGCATAGTGCAATCATTGCCCTATGCTAGGAACGGGGTCGACCAGAATGCGGTCGACGCGATGCTCACCGCGAGCCGCGCGCTGGTCGCGGTGGCGACGCAGTCGCTCGGCGCCGCGGCAGAGGACACCACGATCGCGCAGTACCGCGCGCTGGTCGTGCTGGCGTCCCGCGGCCCGCAGCGGCTCACCGACCTGGCTTGCGCGCTCGGCGTCGCGCCGTCGACGGCAGGGCGGATGTGCGACCGGCTGGTGCGCAAGGGGCTGATCAGGCGGCACCGGGCGCGGACCGACCGGCGCGCCGTGCTCGTGTCGATCACGGCGGCTGGCCGCGACGTGGTGGACCAGGCGACGGCCAGGCGCCGGGAGCTGATCGCCGGGATCCTGGCGAACCTGCCGCCGGCCAAGCAGCGCGAGGTCGCGGCGGCGCTGCTCGCGTTCGCCGAAGCCACCGGGGAGGTTCCGGACAGCGACTGGCCGCCAGCAGAGGCAGAGCCGGAGTGACTCGCTGGCTGCGGTCGGGCCGCGGCGGCCTGTTCCTGCTCGCGCTCGTCGTCGGCGTGGGCTCGGGGCTCGGCGCGGTCGTGTTCCGCTACCTCATCTACTTCTTCACCTGGCTGCCGACAGGGCACGCCCAGTTCGGGCAGGACGGGCGCGTGCCCAGCGGGCACCTGCCGTGGCTCGGCCTGGCCTGCTACATCGTCATCCCTGTCATCGGCGGGCTGCTCTACGGGCCGCTGATCTACCGGTGGGCGCGGGAGGCGCGCGGGCACGGCGTGCCGGAAGTGATGCTCGCGGTCGCCGACAACGGCGGCAGGATCAGGCTGCGGGTCAGCGTGGTCAAGGCGCTGGCGTCAGCGCTGACGATCGGGTCGGGGGGCTCGGTCGGCAGGGAGGGGCCGATCGTGCAGATCGGCTCCGCGCTCGCGTCCGGCCTCGGCCAGTGGGCGCGGGTGCCGGAGAACCGGCTGCGGATCCTGGTCGCGTGCGGCGCCGCCGGCGGCATCTCCGCGACGTTCAACGCGCCGATCACCGGCGTGTTCTTCGGCGTCGAGATCATCGTGCGCGAGTTCTCCGTTGACGCCCTGTTCACCGTCATGCTCTCGGCCATGATCGCCGATGTGGCCGCCATCCCTTTCCTGGGCGACAAGCCCTTCCTGTCCGGCTTCCCGAACGGCATCGCCCTGCACCGCCCCGCCACCTACCTCCTGGTGGCGTTGCTGGCGGTGGTAGCGGGGCTTTTCGGCCTGGCGTTCAAGACGGTGCTGTACAAGGTCGAGGACCTCTGCGACGCGCTCTGGAAGGGCCGACCTGAATGGGCGCGGCCCGCCGTCGGCGGCGTCGTGCTCGGCCTGCTGCTGCTCGCGATCCCGCAGCTGTACGGGGTCGGCTACCCGGTCATGGACAAGGCCACGGCCGGCGGGTACGCGGTCTGGTTCCTGCTCGTGCTCGCCATCGGGAAGATAGCCGCGACGAGCCTGTCGATCGGGATCGGCGGTTCCGGCGGGGTTTTCGCGCCGTCGCTGTTCATCGGGGTGACCTCTGGATACGCCTTCGGCGTGATCGCGGACCACGTTTTCGGGCCCGGGGCCGGGCAGCCCGCGCTGTACGCCGTGGTCGCGATGGGCGCGGTGTTCACGTCCGCCGCACGCGCACCGCTGACCTCGCTGGCGAGCGTGGTGGAGATGTCCGGCGACTTCTCGCTGACGCTGCCGGTCATGCTGGCCGTCGCGATCGCGTCTACGCTGTCCCGGGCGCTCAGTTACGGCACGATCTACACCACCAAGCTGCTGCGCCGTGGCACCGACATCGACCGCGCCACCCCGTGGCGGGCGCTGCACGACCTCAAGATCACCGACATCATGCAGCCGATGCCGCCCGCGCGCGGTCCGCTGGACAGCGCTCCCCTGGTGCTGCGCGGATCGCACTCGCTGCCGCAGGCGCTGGCCCATCTCGAACCGGACGGGCTCGACGGGCTGCCTGTGCTGTCCGCCGACGGCAGCCGGTGGGAAGGCTGGCTGACCAGCGCCGACGTGCTGCGCGCCATCGCGGCGCGAACGGCGGCGTTGCCGGCTGACGAGGCGCGCCAGGCCCGTGCCAGGGTGGCGCTAGCCGGCTTTCTCGGTAAATACCGCGTTGCACCGCTCGCAGTACCACACCGCCTGCTCGTCTTCGCCCGGCGGCCCGCGCCGCACAGGCGACCGCACGAGGAACGCGCCAACCCGGCGGGCGTACGCGAGACCGTAGCAGGCGACCGCGTACCCGCAGCAGACGCAGGCGGCGACGAGCAGCGGGACTGACGCCGCCCCGCCGCCGCCGCTGAGGACCGCGCGGATCGAGAGGAGCACCGCGCCCAGCACGCCGCAGGCCGTGCCGGCCCAGGCCAGCCGCTGCGCGGACAGCAGCAGCCGGGCAGGCGTCACCGCCGCGGCTTCCCCGTACACGTGGGCGACCCGCCGGACATGGTCGGGTCCCCCGTGCGCGGGGCAAGCCACCGTGAGGGATGGCGCGAATTGCTCCACCCCTCAACGGTAACTGCTTGTATCTAGAAAAACTTCAATTCATTATCCGGAACGGGCCCGTGACGACTCCAGTCAGCTCAGCCCTGCGGCCTGCAGGAACCCGGCCGCGACGGTGGAGTAGCTCGCGTGCTCCGTGATGACCGCGTTGTCCATCTGCAGCAGGGCCTCCGTGGTCAGCTTGGCGTCGACCGCGTTGAGAGTATTGATGATCGTGGCGTTCATCGCCGGCTTGTAGACGAGCGGGATCACGTTCTGCGCGGCGAAGTTGAACTTCGGGTCCGCGAGCGAGACCAGCTTGTCGGTGACGATCTGCGGGGTGGTGGTGAAGACGTCGGCCGCCTGCACCTTGCCGTCCTGTAGGGCGGCGATCGTCAGCGGGCCCGACTCGTCGAGCGGGACGAAGCTCTTGAAGGTGAGCCCGTAGGTCGCCTTCAGGCCGGCGATGCCGTCGGAGCGGGTCTTGAACTCGGGCGGCGCGCCGAGCGCCATGTTCGCCGCGTACGGCTTCAGGTCCGCGATCGACTTCAGGTGGTCCTTGGTCGCGGTGGCCTGGGTCACGGTGATCGAGTCGCTGTCCTGCGCCGGGGCCGGGTTGAGTACCTGGAGCGAGGACGGCAGCTTCGCGGCCAGCGCGGCGTCGACGTCCGCGGTGGTCTTCGCGGTCGACGTCTTGTCGACCTCGACCGTGAGGAGGGTGCCGTTGTATTCGGGGATGATCGAGATCGTGCCCTTCTCGACCTGCGGGTAGTACACCTCACGGGCGCCGATGTTGAGCTTGGTCGAGACCTTGACGCCCTTGGCCTGCAGCGCCTGGGCGTAGACCGTGGCGAGCAGCTCGTTCTCAGGGAAGTTCGCCGAGCCGACGACGACGGAAGTCGAGCTGCCTCCCTGAGACAGCGGGTTGGAGCTTGTCGAGCTGCTGCTCGCGCTCGCGCTCGAGCTGCTGCTCGACGAGCTTGAGCTGCTCGAGCACGCGGCCACGGCCGCGAGGGCGATAGCCGCGATGGCGGCTATCCCGCCGGTGCGGGACCTGGTGAGCATATGGTCTTCCTTTCGGATGGGGTTTCCCTATTCAGTTCTGCCGAGCTTTGCTTGCGCGCGCAGGCCGGCTGGGACCACCAGCCTGTTGAGCACGGCGAAAAGGGCCAGCACGAGGACGGCGAGCACCACCACGAGCAGCGCTCCGCCGGCTACCGGACCGTATTCGTTACTCGCGAGACCGTCGATGATGAAGCGGCCGAGGCCGCCGAGACCGATGTACGCGGCGATCGTGGCGGTGGCCACGACGAAGATCGCCGAAGTGCGCAGTCCGACCAGCACCAGCGGGAGCGCGATCGGCAGCTCCACGCGCGTCACCTGCTCCCAGGAGGTCATGCCCATCCCCCTGGCCGCGTCCTTCACGTCGGGGTCGACGCCCGCCACGCCCTCGTAGGTGTTGATGAGAATCGGCGGGATGGCCAGCACGACCAGCGGCAGCAGCCAGGTGAGGACGCTGAAGCCGAGGTAGACGGCCAGCAGGATCAGCAGCCCGAGGGTGGGGATGGCGCGCCAGGAGTTGGCCACGTTCACCACGAATGCCGCGCCGCGGCCGGTGTGCCCGATCACGACCCCGGCCGGGATGGCGATCAGCGCCGCGATCAGCAGCGGCAGTACGCAGTAGCCAAGATGGGCGAGGATCTGCTGCGGGATGCTGTCGGACCCGTGCCAGTTGGCGGACGTGGTCACCCAGTCCCAGGCGTAGCTGAAGAAGCTCACGCGGCCCGCCTCCTCAGCGCCACCCGCTGCAGCCCCGGCCACTGGGCCAGTGCCACCTGCCGGCGGGGCTGCCACGGCGTGAGCAGCCGCCTGACCCCGACCAGCACCAGGTCGCAGACGACCGCGAGCACGATGACGCAGATCAGGCCCACGTAGATCTCCGTCGGGAACGACCGCTGCAGCCCGTCGATGAACAGGTAGCCGAGGCTGGACACGCCGATCAGCTGCCCGAGGCTGGCCAGGCTGATGCTGGATACCACGCCGACCCGCAGCCCGCCGATGATCACCGGCGCTGCCAGCGGCAGTTCCACCATCACCAGGCGCCGCGTCGGGCCGTACCCCATCGCGGTCGCCGCCTGCCTGACGGGGGCCGGAACCGCGCGCAGCCCGGCGACGACATTCGGCAGGATGACGCACAGCGAGAAGGCGGTCAGGCCGATGATGACCGTCGTGTCGGTGAGCCCGAAGGCGGGGATGAGCGCGATCCACAGCGCCAGCGACGGGACCGCGTAGATGATGTTGACGACGGTCAGCGTCGGCGGGTAGAACCAGCGCCAGCGCGCGGCGATGATCCCGAGCGGCAGGGAGATAATCAGCCCGTACAGCGCCGACAGCACGCCGAGCTTGGCGTTCTCCCAGGTCAGTTGCCAGATGAGCGACCAGTTCTGGGGGATCCAGGACCAGATCATGGCTGGGCCCCCGATTGAGCGCCCTGGGGTCCCGGCTGACCCGGCTGGCTCGGCTGGCTGGGCGCGCGCTCCGCGCGCTTCTTGCTGTTATCAGCCGCGTCGTCGTCCGCGGCTTTTTCCGCGGTCTGGATGGCGGCCCGCAGCTGGTCGAACGTCGCCACGCCGACCGCCTGGCCGTTGTCGTCCACGCCGACCGCCTGCCCGGCGGGCGACAGCACCGCCGCGTCGAGCGCCGCTCGCAGCGAGTCGGTGCCCACCGTGAACGTGTGCCCGAACGGCTCGGCGGGCACCTGGCTCAGCGGAGTGTCGCCCTGGTGGCCGCCCAGGCTGTCCGCCTGGACCCAGCCGTGCGGTTTCCCGCCGTCGGTGACCAGGATCCACGGCTCGCCGGCCGCCTGCGCCTTGGCGACGGTGGTGTCGGCGCTGAGCACCGGGCCGGTGCTCAGCGACAGGCCCTGCGATCTGAAGAACGACAGCCGCCTGATGCCCCGGTCGAAGCCGACGAACCCGGCCACATAGTCGTCGACAGGGTCACCGAGCAGCCGTTCCGGGGTGTCGAACTGGGCGATCTTGCCGTGCGGCCGGAACAGCGCCACCAGGTCGCCGATCTTGATGGCCTCCTCGATGTCGTGCGTGACGAACAGGATCGTCTTCTGCAGCTCGCGCTGCAGCGCGAGCAGCTCTTCCTGCAGCGAGCTGCGCACCACCGGGTCAACGGCGCTGAACGGCTCGTCCATCAGCAGCACGGGCGGGTCCGCGGCGAGCGCGCGGGCCACCCCGACCCGCTGCTGCTGGCCGCCGGACAGCTGGTACGGGTAGCGCCGCGCCAGCGCGGGGTCAAGGCCGACGGTGGTGAGCAGCTCACGGGCCCGGTTCCGCGCCTTCTGCCGCCGCCAGCCGTTAAGCACCGGGACCGTGGCGATATTGTCCTCGACCGTCCGGTGCGGGAACAGCCCGGTCTGCTGGATCACGTAGCCGATGCCGCGCCGCAGCCTGGCCGGGTTCTGCTCCCTGATGTCCTTGCCGTCGAGCGTGATCCGGCCTTCGGTCGGCTCGACGAGGCGGTTGGTCATCCGCAGCGTGGTGGTCTTGCCGCAGCCGCTCGGGCCGACGAGGACGACGGTCTTGCCCGCGGGCACCTCAAGGTCAAGGGCGTCGACGGCCACCGTCCCGTCCGGGTACCGCTTCGTCACTGCCTCGAACGTGATCAAGCTGCCGTCAGGCCCTCTCGTAAGGAATTCCGTGAGGAATCTAAATTTTTCCGACCGAATTTATCTGAATATACCGCAGGCTTCCGATCCCGGATTACAGCTCACCGGCTCGGCTGAACTCATCCAACCACCTTAACGTTCACACGGCGTTCAGACCCGTATCGGCCGTGCCGTTTGGGTAACAACCGCCCCCCACTACCCCGCTAGTTACCTGCTGAACGTGAGGGTGAAGTACACGCCGCGGCCCGCGGGGGTGCGAAACGCGCCCCAGTCGTCCGCCAGCCGGGCGACGAGCACGAGCTCGGGTCCTGCTCCGTTCTCGTCGGGCGTCTCGGCCGGGACGGGCAGCGACCGCGCGGAGTCGTAGACGTCGACGCGCAGCCGGCCGCGCGAGCACCTGATCGCGACCGTGACGCTCGGGCCCGCGCCATGGAGGATGGCGTTGGTCACGACGTCGCTGGTCAGCAGGACCGCGACGTCCAGGTCGACGGGAACCCGCCAGGAGCTCAGGGCGCTGCGGACGTGGCCGCGGGCCAGGCCCGCCGCGATTGGCTGGCGGTCGAGCCGGACGCGGCGCTGGTGCAGTTCGGCCGTGCGGGCCGGAGCCGTTACGTTCATCGCTTCCTCAGCTGACGAGGGTTCGGAGGATGCTGGATTTGCTGTTGCACTGGAAATGGTTATGCAACTTGCATTGCAAGACATCGGTCAGCTGACGGATCTCCATCGTGTTGGCGGCCGTGCCGTCGTCACGCCTGGGGAGCTTGCGGCTCCAGTGACTTCTCGAACCAGTGGTGCGCATACGGCTCGTTGTTGAAGGCCGCCACCTCCCGGTAGCCAGCCGACCGGTACAGGCCGATCGCCTCGCGCAGCGTCCGGTTGGTTTCCAGCCTCAGCACCCGGACGCCGCGGGCGGCCGCCTGCGCCTCGAGCTCGGCAAGCAGCCGCCTGCCCAGGCCGAGGCCGCGGGCCGACTGCGCGACCCACATCCGCTTGATCTCGGCGGGCGCGTCGCCATGGAACTTCAGCGCGCCGCAGCCGGCGGGGTCTCCGTCCATAGTCGCGACCAGGAACAGGCCCGCTGGCTCGGTCATCTCCTCGTCCGTCGCGGAGATGCTCAGCGCCGGGTCGAAGCCGGCGTCGAAGCGGCTGGCCAGCTCGGTCTCATAGGCCCGCAGGCACGCTTGCGCGTCCGGGTCCCGCGGATCCCGCACGCCGATGCGCAGTTCCATTACTCCGCCCCCATTACTCCGCCACGGCGTGCACGGAAGAGTTGATCAGCGGCCAGTCGACGCCGACGCCGAGCCCCGGTCCTGTCGGCGCGTGCACGTACCCCTCCGCGTCGACCGTGAACGGCTCGGTCAGGCCGTAACTGAAGTGCGCGAGGCTGTGGTCGCCCGCCCGGTTGAACGCGAGCACCTCGAGCCAGTCGCAGTTGTCGATGGCCATCGTCACGTGGAGCGCCGCGACGTTGTTCAGCGGGTTGTAGTTGTCGTGCACCTCGCAGTTCATCCCGAACGCCTCGGCCAGGTGCGCGATCTTCACCAGCCCCGTGATGCCGCCCTTGATGACGACGTCGCCGCGCAGGAAGTCCGTCGCGCCCGCGGTGATCCACGGCGGCAGCGCCGTCAGGCCGCCCGGGGTGATCTCGGTGGCCAGCAGCGGGATGGTCAGGTGCCTGGCGAGGCGCTGGTAGCCGTGGATGTCGTGGTCGGGCAGCGGGTCCTCGTACCAGAAGTAGCCGAGCTCCTGGATTGCCTGCCCGACCCGCAGCGCGTGCGGGTAAGAGTAGCTCCACGACGAGTCGAGCATCAGCGTCATCTCGTCGCCGACCGCCGCCCTGACGGCCTCGCAGGCCGCGATGTCGAAGTCCACGGGCGGCGCGGCACCCGGCGGCAGCCAGGGCCCGCGCGGCGGGTGCAGCTTGTATCCGCGCCAGCCCTGCTCCCGCCAGTAGACGGCCTCGTCGGCGTACTCCCCCGGCGTCCGGTGATGGGCCGTGGAGAAATACGCGGGGATCCGGTCCCTGCAGGTGCCGAGCAGCCGGTGCACGGGCAGCCCGGCGGTCTTCCCCGCGATGTCCCACAGCGCGACGTCGACGCTGCCCACGGCGTGCGGGCTGAGGTAGTGCACCAGCCCGGCCATCCGCCGCCAGTGCGCCCCGATGTCCAGCGGGTCCGCGCCGACCAGCCACGGTTTGACGACGGTGACGATCTGGTCCGCGATCGCGACCGGCCCTGGACCGGGCCCGGACAGGAAGCTGTTCCCCTCGATCCCCTCGTCGGTCTCTACCCGCAGCACGCCAAGCAGCTGCCGCCCGCTGCCAGGCCCGAACGAGGCGCTTCCGGTGCTGACCCGCTCATGCAGGACAACCGTGACATCTGTGATCCGCACGCCCGCCCACGCTACTCCGGCCCGCCCAGGACCGCGAGAGACCGGAGAAGCGGTCCTCACCGGGGCGGGGTGTCGAGGTTCCCGTGCCGTCCCGCGCCGGCGGTGAACCTGGCCGCGCCTGCGGCTGTCTCGCTGGCCAGCGCCGCCTGCCCGTGCGCGAACTCCGATGCCAGCGCGGCGGTCTCATCCAGGCCCTCGGCGTCCAGCACCGACGCGCGGTCGCTGCGCAGGCAGACCTGCGGGAAAGCGGCAAGCTGAGCGGCGAGTTCCTGGGCGGCGGCCAGCGCCTGCCCGGCCGGCACGATGCGGTTGGCGAGCCCGATCGCGGCCGCCTCCGCGGCGTCGACGGCGCGCCCGGTGAGGATCATGTCCATCGCGCGGCTGGTGCCGATCAGCCGGGGCAGCCGCACGGTGCCGCCGTCGATCAGCGGGACGCCCCAGCGCCGGCAGAAGACGCCGAACACAGCGGTCTCATCGGCGACCCGCAGATCGCACCACAGCGCGAGTTCCAGGCCGCCGGCCACCGCGTATCCCGATACCGCCGCGATCACCGGCTTGGACAGCCGCAGCCGGCTGACGCCCATCGGGGCGTCGCCGTCGGGTGCCACCCGGTTGCCGCGCTCGGTGCCGATCGCGGTCAGGTCGGCGCCGGAACAGAACACGCCGTCCGCACCGTGCAGGACGGCGACCGCGGCGCCCGGATCAGCGTCGAACGCGCGGAAGGCAGCGGCGAGTTCGGCCGCCGTCGGGCCGTCCACGGCGTTGCGCCGGGCCGGACGGTGCAGGAACACGGTGGTGACCGGCCCCGACCGCTCTGTTCGGACCGCCTGATCAGTCATGTCCGCGCTCCTTCTAGCTCGCCTGGCAGGACGCTACCGTCCCGCCGTCCGGTAGCCGAATCCCCGATGTGGTGTGCGTCGGAACCATGCGCGGGGCGGCCGGAAGCAGTAAGCTCGGGTGATATGTCACGTAATGGCAAGGCCGTCCCGGCGCCGGCCGGCGGATGGCTCGAGGGGGACCAGCAGCGGGCGTGGCTGGCCTACATCCGGGTCCAGCTGCGGCTGGCATACGAGATGAACCGCCAGCTCCTCGCCGATAGCGGCATGTCGCTGCCCGATTACGACGTGCTGACGGCGTTGAGCGTTGCCGAGCGGGGGCGGATGCAGATCACGGTGCTCGCCGCCCAGATCGGCTGGGAGCGCAGCCGGGTGTCCCATCACGTGCGGCGGATGAGCGCCCGGGGTCTGGTGACGTGCGACCTGTCCGCTACCGACAGGAGGGTCACCGAGGTGACCCTGACCGCTCACGGGCGGCAGGCTCAGGAGGAAGCAGCGCGCGGGCACGTGGACCTTGTCCGGCGCCTGTTCTTCGAGGGGCTGCCGGCCGACCTGGTAGGGCCGCTCAGCGAGGCACTGGAAAGCGTGTACGCCAACATCATCAAACAGGGTTCGCTCCCGCCGCCGATCGACTGGTCCCCGGCGGAAAAATTACGTGACACATCACGTTGACAGTTACGTGACATATCACGTACGTTGCGGAGAGAAGGTGACCGGCACGCCATCAGGAGGGAACTGCCATGCCCAACGCGGTTGTGATGACCGGATACGGACCGCCTGAAGTGCTGAAGTGGGCTGGGGTCCCGCTGACAGAACCGGGCGAGGGACAGATCAGGATCAAGGTCAAGGCGGCCGGCATCAGCCCGACCGATCTGGCCCTGCGGGCCGGCTACCTCAAGGCCATCCCGCTGCCCCCGAACGCGGTGCTCGGCTACGAGGCAGCAGGCACCGTCGACGCGACCGGGCCCGGCGTGACCGGCACGTCCGCCGGAGACGGCGTCACGGCGCTGCTGTTCGGCCTGGGGGGTTACGCCGAGTACGCGGTGGCGTCCATCTGGGCCCGCAAGCCGGACAGCGTTTCGTGGACCGACGCCGCCGCGCTGCCCAGCTCCGCCGAGGCGGCCGTCGGCGTCCTGCGGCAGCTGAACGTCAAGAGCGGTGAGACGCTGCTGCTCATCGGTGGCGGCGGATCGGTCGGCATCATCGCCACCCAGCTAGCGGTCGCCCAGGGGGTCACGGTGATCAGCGCGGTCGGCGAACACGACGAAACGCTCGCCCGTGAACTGGGCGCGACGCCGGTGCGGTACGGCGCGGGCCTGCCCGGCCGGGTCCGCGCGCTGGGCGCGATCGACGCCGTGTTCGACGCCGCCGGCAAGGGGGTCCTGGCCGACGCGATCACCCTGGCCGGCGGACCGGAGCGGGTCATCACCTTGTCGGACCCGGCCGCTGCCGACTTCGGCGTTATGCTGTCCGAGCCCACGCCGGACCGTGCTCCCGGTGCCCTGGATGAGACGATCGCCTTGCTGGCCGATGGGCGGCTTCGCCTGCGGGCGCACAAATCCGTGCCGATGCAGCAAGCCGCCGAGGCCCACCGCCAGCTGGAAAGCGGCAACGTCCACGAGCGCATCATCCTCACTCTCGAGTAGCGCGGGCGGCACCGCGGCGGCCAGCCGCTCATGACAGGCCGCCCGGACTCACAGGGAGGTGCGGCCCGTGACACCGGATGCGGGCGCTCAGCCGGGCGAGCTGAGCCCGGCTGACGGTTCCGGCCCGCGCGCACTGCTCCGCTACCGCTCCGCCCAAGGCCGGTGGGTGGTCGCGGCGATGGTCTTGGGGTCGTCGGTGGCAGGGATCGACTCCACGGTGGTCGCCGTCGCGCTGCCAGCGATCGGGCGGAACCTGCACGCCGGCTTCCAGGACCTGCAGTGGACCGTCACGAGCTACACGCTGACCCTGGCCTCGCTGATCCTGCTAGCCGGTTCGCTCAGCGACCGCTGGGGGCGGCGGAGGGTGTTCCTGATCGGGTTGAGCTGGTTCACCCTGGCGTCGGTGCTGTGCGCGGCCGCACCCGGCATCGGCTGGCTCATCGCCGCGCGAGCCGTGCAGGGTGTCGGAGGCGCGCTGATGACACCCGCCAGCCTGGCGATCATCGAGGCGGCCTTCCAGCCCAGCGACAGGACACGCGCGATCGGGACGTGGGCTGGATTCAGCGGGGTGTCCTCCGCGATCGCGCCGTTCCTTGGCGGGTGGCTGCTGGAAGCCGGCAGCTGGCGGTGGATCTTCCTGATCAACGTCCCGGTCGCCGCGGCGGTCGCGTGGATAACGCAGCGCCACGTGCCCGAATCCCGCGACACATCGGTGTCCGGGAGCGTCGACTGGCCCGGCGCGCTGGCCGGCGTCGTCGCGCTGGCCACCATCACCTACGCGATCATCGTTCTGCCTGGCGGGGGCGTCAGCTCGCCGAGGTTCGTCGCTGCCGCGGTGCTCGCCGTGGGGTCGTCGGCCGCCTTCGCCGTCACCGAATGGCGCAAGCGCCACCCCATGCTCCCGCCCGCGATCTTCCGGCCGGCGCAGTTCCGCGCCGCGAATGCCGTCACCTTCGTCGTCAACGGCGCCCTGGGCGGCTTCGCGTTCGTTTTCATCCCCGCCCTGGAGATCATCGTCGGCTATAGCCCGGTGGTGGCGGGCTCGGCACTGGTGCCGGTCACCGTCGTGACCTTGCTGCTGTCGGGCCCCAGCGGCCAGCTGGCTCAGCGGATCGGCCCCCGGCCGCAACTAGTGGCGGGCTGCCTGTTGTGCGCGGTTGCGTCCATGCTCGCCGTGCGCGTCGGCCCGCACGCCGACTACTGGATGGTCGTATTGCCGGTGAGCTTGCTGTTCGGCCTCGGCCTGGCGTCCCTTATCCCACCCCTGACCGCCAGCGCGATGAACTCCGCCCCGGACTCCCTGGCCGGTCTGGCCTCCGGGGTGAACAACGCCGTGGCGCGGGTCGCGGGCCTGCTCTGGATCGCCGCGCTGCCGCCCATCACCGGTCTGACCGGTGCGTCCTACACCGACCCTGTGCAGTTCCAGACCAGCTTCACCCAGATCAGCTGGATCTGCGCGGCAGCATTCGCCTGCGCCGCGGCGCTCTCCGCAACCTTCATCACCGGACCTCGCGGCCTTGCCACGGGACCACGGCCGGCGCTCGTTCAAACTCCGGTGCCCCACCTCGCCTGCCCGATCGCCTTGGGGCCCCGCGCCGGGGACGAACCCTTACTCCGAGTCCTCGCGGAAGCCGCCGAGGAAGCGCCGGAACAGCCCGCCCTCCCGCATTAGCGGCGGGGCGGGCGGCGGTGCCTCCGGGAGTTCCCGGCCGACGGGCTCCTCATAGTCGGCTCGCGCGATGGCGTCCACGATTTGCGCCTCGTCGAATGCCTCAGAGCCGGCAATCTCCGGGATGAAGCCGACGAGGTCCCCGTCGAGCAGCACCTCGGCCTCAAGGGACGATGTGCCTTCGTTGCCCCAGATCGCCTCGCGCCCGCCGCTGAGCACGACACGTACTCCGTAGACATCGATCCCCGCGGTTTCCAGGTGTGCGTCAATGCCGCGATCTCTGAGGGCGTCGGCGATGCGGCGGGCCCGGTTCTCATCCATGCGGTTAACCTACCTGCCCGGTCCGGCAGCCTGGCCGCCTCCGCGAACTCGCCCGGGGGTGCTGGAGGGGCGGATGGCCTTCGCGGCGATCTGCCGCAGCACCGCCTTGCGGGCCTCGGCGGCTACCACGATCGACAGGGCCACGGCGGCGCAGATCAGCCACTGCTGGACGTCGAGCGTGACGGTCTTCATGACGGTGTGGAAGATGCCCAGGACGGTGGACAGGACCAGCAGGACGAAGGATCCGATGGTCGTAACGACAAACGTCCTGTCCGAGAACGTGTCGAGGGAGAACGCCGAGTCCCGCTGGTCTTTCGATTCGATCGAGAACGACAGAAGGAACAGCGCGAACGTGACCATGCCCATGGTCCGGGCGATGGCAAGCCCGTGCGCCTGATCCGCCCAGCTGATCACGCCGAGGGTGCCGATCGCCATCAGCAGGCCGACGAAGGCGAGCCAGACGATGAGCCCGCGGGTCAGGATCGGCCGGCTAGGCGGCAGCGGCGGGCGGTCCATCAGGCCGGCGGCGGGCTTGCTGTAGCCGAGCCCGACGGACTGGATGGACAGCATCGTGAAGCTCACCCACAACGTCTGCAGCGGAAGCAGTGGTATGCCCTTGGCGATGTTGAAGATGGCGGCACCGAGGAAGGTGATGATGTAGCCGAACAGGCCGGCGATCTGGAACCGGACGTACCTGGCGAGGTTGTCATACAGCCCGCGGCCCAGTTCGACGGCCTTGATGATGGTGGAGAAGTTGTCGTCGGTCAGGATCATCACCGCGGCTTCCTTGGTCACCTCGGTGCCGGTGATCCCCATGGCGATGCCGATGTCGGCCTTCTTCACCGCGGGCGCGTCGTTGACGCCGTCCCCGGTCATCGCGACGATCTGGCCTTGCTTCCTGAGCACATCCACCAGGCGGACCTTGTGCTCAGGGGTGACACGGGCGATCACGCCGATGCCGTCGACCTTGGCGAGTGCCTCCTCATCGCTCATGGCGCCGAACTCGGCGCCGGTGAGCACGGTGCCGTCGATGCCGAGCTGGCCGGCGACCTCGGCTGCGGTGACCGCGTAGTCGCCGGTGATCATCCGGACCCTGATTCCGGCGGCCTTGGCCCTGGCGATGGACGCCTTGGCGGTGGGGCGGGGCGGGTCGACGATGCCGACCAGGGCGAGCAGCTCCAGCCCGGTGACCAGCGGGAGCAGGTCGGTGGAGGGGTCGAAGGCCGCCGGGTCCAGGTCCTTGCGCGCGACAGCGATCACCCGCAGGCCCTGCTCACCCAGCCGCTGGTTCTCGGCCAGGTACCGTTGCCGGAATTCGCCGTCAGCCGGCGCCGGGCCGGCGTCGGCGTCGGCGACTGTGGCGGCCCGCGCCAGCAGCTGGTCCGGCGCGCCCTTGACGTAGCACCGGATCACTTCCTTGCCGGAAGCGCCGGTCATCTTGTGGAAGGTGGCCATCAGCTTGTAGGCCGCGTCAAACGGAAGCTCGGCGATCCGCGGGTGCTGTTCCCTGGTGGAGACCGCGTCGATGCCGCCCTTGGCGGCCAGCACCACCAGCGCGCCCTCGGTCGGGTCGCCGATCAGCTCGCCGTCCCTGACCACCGCATCCGAGGCCAGCACCATCGGCATCAGGAACTCATCGAGCGGGATGTCCGACTGCCCGCCAACCCGGGTAATCCGCCCGGCGGTCGAGTAGCCCTTACCGTCGACCGCGTACCGGCGGCCTGCGGCCATCATCTGGACCGCGGTCATCTGGTTCAGCGTCAGCGTGCCGGTCTTGTCCGAGTTGATCGCCGAGGTGGAGCCGAGCGTCTGGGTCGAGGCCAGCCGCTTCATGATCGCGCCGGCCTTGGCGAGCTGCTCCGTCCCCCAGGCCAGGATGGTCGTGACCAC
>Ga0070698_100002232_pt1 | contig 21415 bp, 18 predicted proteins | sample KBSK1502metaG_FD_65477 | JGI IMG/M metagenome (GOLD analysis project Ga0070698, IMG submission 65477) | Corn, switchgrass and miscanthus rhizosphere microbial communities from Kellogg Biological Station, Michigan, USA - KBS K1-50-2 metaG | ecosystem: Host-associated > Plants > Roots >...
CAAGAAGCAGATGGAGAAGCAGCAGAAGGAGTACTACCTGAACGAACAGATGCAGGCCATCCAGAAGGAGCTGGGTGACCGCGACGAGTTCAAGAACGAGCTCAACGAGCTCGAGCAAAAAATCAAATCGAAGCGCATGAGCAAGGAGGCGAAGGATCGCTGCCTCAAGGAGCTCAAGAAGCTAAAGCAGATGTCGCCGATGAGTGCGGAAGCCACCGTCGTGCGCAACTACCTCGATTGGGTGCTCGCGCTGCCGTGGGATGAGAAGACAGAAGATCGTCACGACATCAACGAGGCCGAAAAGATCCTCGAGGCAGAGCACTACGGTCTGAAGAAGGTCAAAGAGCGCATCCTCGAGTACCTCGCGGTGCAAGCGCTCGTGCCGCGCCAGCGCGGCCCGATCCTCTGTCTCGTCGGCCCGCCGGGTGTCGGCAAAACCTCGCTCGCGCGTTCGATCGCGCACGCGACAAACCGCAAGTTCGTTCGCCAATCGCTCGGCGGTGTTCGTGACGAAGCCGAAATCCGCGGCCACCGTCGCACGTACATCGGCGCGCTGCCGGGCAAGATCATCCAGTCGCTAAAGAAGGTCGGCTCGCAAAATCCGGTCTTCCTCCTCGACGAGATCGACAAGATGTCGATGGACTTCCGCGGCGACCCCGCGAGCGCGCTGCTCGAAGTCCTCGATCCGGAACAAAACAACGCGTTCCAAGATCATTACCTCGATCTCGACTACGACCTCTCCGACGTCATGTTCATCACGACGGCGAACCAGCAGCACGCGATCCCGCTGCCCCTGCAAGATCGCCTCGAGATCATCGAGCTGCCCGGCTACACCGAGTGGGAGAAGGTCGCGATCGCGAAGCAGTACCTCATCCCCAAGCAATGCGAAAACAACGGCGTCAAGGACCTCACGATCGCGTGGACCGACGACGCGCTCACCGCGATCATCCATCGCTACACGAAGGAAGCGGGCGTTCGTAACCTCGAGCGCGAGATCGCAACGGTCTGCCGCAAGATCGCAAAGGAGTGGCTCGCGTCAGGTCGCAAAGCCGACATGCCGTTCGAAGTCACGTCCGAAAGACTCAGCCCGTGGCTCGGTGTCGAGCGCTACCGCGAAGCGCGTCGCGAAAAGGAGGACGAGATCGGCCTGGCGAACGGTCTCGCCGTCACGATGTTCGGCGGCGATCTGCTCACCGCCGAAGTCACGATCGTCCCGGGCAAAGGCAAGCTCACGCTCACCGGCAAGCTCGGCGAGGTGATGCAGGAATCCGCGCAAGCGGCGATGTCATACCTGCGCTCGCGCGCAGGCACGTTCGGCCTCTCGAACGACTTCCAAAACAAAGTCGACATCCACGTCCACTTCCCCGAGGGCGCGATTCCCAAGGACGGCCCGAGTGCGGGAATCACGATGGCCACCGCGATGGCCTCCGCCCTCCTCCGCATCCCGGTCCGTCAAACAATCGCGATGACGGGTGAAGTCACGCTGCGCGGTCGCGTCCTTCCGATCGGTGGTCTCAAAGAAAAGATCCTCGCGGCGCACCGTGCGGGAGTCACGACCGTCCTCATTCCCGAGGAGAATCGCAAAGACCTCAAAGACGTGCCCGAAGCCGTCCTCGAGCAACTCGTCGTCCATCCGGTCAAGCACATGGATGAAGTGCTCCGTTACTCGCTCGCGCACCCACAGCCCGAAGAATTCCTGCGCGAGCCATCGAGTGTCGTTGATTGGCGCATCGTGGAAACGATGCCACCCACTGATCCGCGCGACGCGCACTAGACGATACAATCGCTCTATGATGCGTTGCCTGGCGGTCGTCGCCGGTCTGGGTGGCTGAGCAACTGTCTTCAACCTCGACAAGATCGACCCGCCGCCGCCCGACGCTCCGCCCGACGCGCCCATGCCGTGCGTGGACCCAAGGCCATTCGGCCAAACCTGCCGGCCGATGGTCGTGTCACCGATCCTCGCCGACACGTATCTCGACAGCGCAGCCCCCACCGCCTCATGCGGCGACGCCGACGCACTCCACGTCACGGACACCAATCCGGGCCTTTTCAAATTCGATCTCTCGCCGATCGAGCCGGGTGAGCGAATCGCAGAGGCCAGGCTCACACTCCATATCGACAATAACGTTCCAGCGCTCACGTGCTCGACCGACCAAACGTGCAAGACGTGCGTGTCGTCGGTCGAGAATTGGAAACTCTACTGGCTAACGTCGGACTGGTCTCAGCTCAACGCGACGCACAACGACGCCGACGTGGGGCGTGCGTGGAACGGGCCCGGCGCGTCTAGAACCGAGCGCAGCGAGCTCGTCGCGAGTGGCCCACCGACGGTCAGCAGCACGAACCTCGAGATGGTCGTTGGGCCAGCCAATCTGATGATGGTCAAGCCAGAGCGTTACGCGTCAGAACAAAGGCAACTCAGCGTGTTGATCCTCATCCAAGGCTCGGCATGGTTCGAATCGTCGGCCAACCAACCATGCACCTCGCTAGATCGGCCGCCCGTTCTCGAGCTCGTGCTCTGCCGCTAACTTACGGTCACCCTTGACAGGGAGGTCGCGTCCGACTAAACAACGTTCCCTCGGAAGCGGGCGAATAGCTCAGCGGAAGAGCGTCGCCCTTACAAGGCGGTGGTCGCAGGTTCGAACCCTGCTTCGCCCACTGAAAACTGAGGTACCTGGAGCGGTAGTTAAGTCGGTTATAACGCCGGCCTGTCACGCCGGAGGCCGCGGGTTCGAGTCCCGTCCGCTCCGCAAATTTGATGTCTCGTTACACAGGGTTGGCCGCCTGTAACGAGTAGTGTAACGAGAATCCGCGGGGTCCGCGGGTTCTGCCGTTACACTCGGTCCCGGTCGCTGCGATCGGAAAGGGGATCACCTTTCCTTCGAGCACGTCGAGCCGGACCTCCGCGTCGATGATGCTCCGCTCCCACGACCCCGATGAACACATCGGACATCGCAAGCGGAACTCCGAACAGCGCTTGCTCGAAGTGAGCGAACAACGTCGTTGCATCGATCGGTCGGTCATTCGGATCACGGGTGATCCGGTTGGAAGACGGCGTCACCGGGCGCGAACGGTTTCGCTTGGACGTGCACTGCGCGCTCGAGGTTGCGGTCGATGAGTAGAATCTCGAGCTGCATCGGCACGCGGTCAACATGACGATCTTCTCGCCTGTTCATGCCTGCCGTTGCCGACACCTGCAGATACGGAAATGATCAAGGTACCGTAGCTTCGCGATCGATGCGCTATCTCCTCATCGGCTGCTTCGTGATCCTGCTCGCGCCGCGCCAGGCCCTCGCCGACGACGTGCCGACCGCACGCGACCCCGACACGGGCTTGTATCTGAGCGTGGCCGGCTCGGTCGTGCCGCTCACGCTGATCGGCGTCAGCTTCGCCATGAACGAGCGCGATCCACCCGTGGTGGCGATAACGGGTCTTTCGCTCGGTGTGATCACGCCATCGCTTGGTGAGATCTACGGCGGTCGTTACCTCACGTACGGTATGCCTGCGCGGGCGCTTGGCGCTGCGCTCATGGTGGTGGGAATCCGCGACTATGACCCCCTGTGTGGCGGCGGTTGGGGCCCCTGCGACAACGTGGCGTCCGGCGCCATGATGATCAGCGGCCTCACGCTGTACCTCGGCGGCATGGTCTATGACATCGCGACGGCGTCCGACACTGCCCGCCGCTGGAACCGGCGACATCTCAGTGTGACGCCCATCGCGATGCAATCGAAAGCCAGTGCCGTTGCCGGCTTCGCGATCACAGGCGAGCTGTGATCGACGAGGTCATGTGAAACGGCGACAGCTTCGCCGCATGCAGAATCTCGTCGGCGTTGCCGATGCCCCTGGTGCAGTGGCTCACTTCAACTTCCGGCGCCGGGCCACTGCCCATCGACGGCGGGCCTCAACATAGTGCAGGGGGGAACCACAGGGGCGGCACCATGCTGCAGTGGCATCTACGAGCAGGAGCTTGCGCTCGGCAGTCGCGCGTTGGAGCGCCGTCGCAAATTCAAGCTCGGCGAAGAGGGCCGGACGCGTCATTCAAGTTTACGCTGCTCGGCCGGGTCATCTCATGATGTGCCAGCGAGCTATGCTCGGTCGCGTGGAGCCGTCTTTACCTCCGCCTCGTGATCTCGAGCGAATCTGCAAGGGTCTCGCCGCGCTCGACGCGATGATGTCGGAGGACTGGCAGTACCGCTACTACTCGTTCAATCACGCGTGGAACACGAAGGCGAAGCAGCGAATGGCGTCTATGCGCAATGGCTCGGGCGACGAGTGGTTCATCGTCTTCGAATCAGCTGGCGCGTTCTTCAAGGCGTTCTGGCACGAGTATCCTCATGAGAACGTCACGAAGATCTACAGCGGCCTACTGACCAAGCTGCTGCCGCAACTGAACGAGCCGGCGTTCTCGATGAAGCATGTCACGTTCGGCGGGTGGCACGACGGAACGACGTGGACTCTCCGCGGCAACGCCGTCGGGCCGATGCAGGACCAGCTCGAGATCCTGACTGGCGACCCCGAGAGGTATCGTGCATACGCTGCCGATTACTTCGAGGTCGATCTGCCGGTGAACGCGATCGCGCATGTGCTCGCTGGCAAGAAGCTCGATGCCAAGCTTGTCAAACGGATCACGACTGAGCGAACGCTGGCTGATCTGAAGGGCGACCTTGCGGAGATCGCATACTGAGCGCGGCCGTGCGCCTCGCATGACGTATGCTGCGCGAGATGCGGATCGCGTCGCTGCTCGCAGGTGGCACCGCGCTCGGCGAGCGAGGCCACGTGTTCTGCTGGAACGACGACGAGAAGCCACAAATGCATCCCGATCTCGGCAACATCGTCGATCTCGATGGCGGCGATGGATGGTGCGCGGTCGCCATGGATGAGACGGTGCGCTGCTGGGGGCATTACCCGACCAAGCAGCTCGTCACGATCAAGTTCGCACAGTAACGGCGCGATGTCTGAGGGCTTCATTCGCGGATCATGCGAAATTGTTCCCAACCACACTCGCGCCCAATGTCGAGCGGGTTGTCACCTGAAGGCGCAGGAGACACGACCGCGCGGCTTCCGCATCGCGCGGGAGGATCATTACGCGCCCGGATTTGTGCGCCGCAGCCTCAAGCTCTGGCTAGGCCGGATCTGCGTCAGAGCTCTTCGAGCTTGGCAGGCAGTCTCAACAGCGCTCGCCGCAACGTTCGCAAATCGTGAGCGTTGCACCAAGCTGCAAGTTGTCGTTTTGTTCTCGGATCATGCGAAATTCTTCCCGACCACGATCACATTTGCGCTGTCACGTCTCTACCTGAAATGAGCGATCTCGACGAGTCGATCGACGATCTCGATGATCCGCTGTTGCGGAGTCTCGCTCGCACGCAGGATGTCGCTCCGTTCGCCGGGACCGTGCGCTATCGCGTCGTGTCGTGCCTCGGCGAGGGCGGATTTGGCGTCGTCTATGACGTCGAGGATCGTCAGCTTGGTCGTCGCATCGCGCTCAAGCGGCTCAAGCCTCAGCTCAGTGGACTTGCGGCGAACATCCATCGCATCAAGCGCGAGTTTCGCGCCATCGCTGATCTCGTTCATCCGAATTTGGTCGGCGTGCACGAGATGTCTTCGGATGGCCCGATCTGGTTCTTCACGATGGATCTGGTATGCGGACCGGATCTCCTCACGTTCGTGCGCGGAAAATCCGAGGCTCTGCTGCGCTCGTCGTTTCGTCAGCTCGTGGATGGCGTGTGCGCACTGCACCACGCAGGGTTGGTGCACCGCGATCTCAAACCATCGAACGTCCTCGTCCACGAAGATGGCAGAGTCGTGATCCTCGACTTTGGTCTCGCCGGTGGCGACCCCGTCGACGACGAGGTGATTCGATTTGCGGGCACGCCGGCGTACATGGCGCCCGAGCGTGGGATTACGCCAGCGGCCGACTGGTATGCGGTTGGCGTGATGCTTTACGAAGCACTCGCAGGTGCGTTGCCAAGCACCGGCGATCAGCGGATCGGGCTGCAGCGCCACAACGTTCCTGCGGATCTCGCAACACTGACGCTTGCGCTGTTGCGTCGCGAACCGCAGCAGCGGCCAGGTGGAGACGCGATCGTCGAGGTGTTGGGTGGGTCCGCGGTTGCCGGTGGCTCGCGCAGGCTGGAGAGTCGTACGTTCGTTGGTCGCGCTGCGGAGCTCGATGTGCTGCGCCGTGGTGTTGCGATGGCTCGCCAGCGGGTGCCCGCGGTCATCCAGCTTCGCGGCGAGCCCGGCGTTGGCAAGTCCGCGCTGCTTGCCCGCTTCATTGACGGCGTACGCGAATCAGCCGACGTGCTCGTGCTTGAAGGTCGCTGCCACGAGCGCGAGTCGGTTCCGTTCAAGGGCTTCGACGGCATTGCCGATGCGCTCGTGCGGTACGTTCGTCGACTACCGCGGCACGAAGCGGTGGGCCTCATGCCTCGCGACATTCATCTCGTCGCGCAGCTGTTTCCGGTGTTCGATGGCGTTGCAGCGGTTCATGACGTGCCCCAGCGTCACTCGCCGCCCGCTGATCCGCGCGAAGCCCGGGCGCGTGCGTTCGCCGCGATCAAAGAGCTCGTCGCGCGACTCGCCGACAAGCAGCCCCTCGTGATCGCGATCGACGATCTGCAATGGGGTGATGTCGACAGCGCGCGATTGCTCGCGCAGCTCGTCGCGCCTCCCGAGCGTCCAGCGCTGTTGCTCGTGATCTGCTTCCGTTCGGAGGAAGCCGAGCGCAGCGAGACTCTCGGCGAGACCTTGCGAACCCTCGACGCCGCGGGCGCTGCCGCGGTCACGATCACACTCGAACGACTACCGCGGCCCGACGCCGAGATACTTGCAGCAGCCTTGTTGCGCGGTGAGGACCGGCCGACCGATGCGGCGCGTACGATCGCGGAGCGCGGCGAAGGGCACCCACTGTTCATCGAAGAGTTGGTGCGATCTGGTTCCGATGAGAATCCGTCGACACTGATGGACATGCTCTGGCAACGCGTGGCCCGACTTTCGGATGGCGCGCGCGCACTGCTCGAGACGATCGCGACGGCCGGTCAGCCGCTGTCGGCGAATCTGTGCTTCGAGGCCGCTGGCCTCGGCAGCGCCGGCGTGGAGCACGTACGCGTTTTGCGCGCCGAGCGGCTCGTGCGTGCGGGCGAAGACGGCGATCTCAACGTATTCCACGATCGTGTGCGTGACGCGGTACTCGCGCGGACCGATGGCGGCGCGCAGCGCTCGAGACACCTCGCCCTCGCGCAGAGGCTCGAGCGCATCGCGGGCAGCGATCCCGAGGAGGTCGCGCGGCACTTCGATGCTGCCGGCGAACGTGAACCGGCAGCGCGCTATGCACTACGCGCTGCCGACAGCGCGATGAGCGTGCTCGCGTTCGAGCGGGCAGCGGCGCTGTACCAGATCGCCGTCGATCGCAGCGAGCAGGCGTCCTCGACGCTTTACGAGAAGCTCGGTCACGCGCACCTCAACGCAGGTTGCAACTCGGCGGCTGGTGATGCCTTCCTCGCGGCGGCCGCACGTGTCGATAAAACCGATCCTCGCGCGACAAAGCTAACCAGCCTCGCCGCCGAGCAGTTGCTGTTCGTGGGAGACATCAAGCGCGGTCACGAAGCGGTCGGTCAGGCCCTCGCCGCCGTGGGTGCAGCCAAGCCCTCGCTGCGCGGCGCGATGTTCTCGATCGTGTCGCACATGATGCTCGTGCGCGTCGGGCTACGCGGACGGCGCCTGCACGAGCGCAGCGACAGCGGCATCGCGCCCGAGCGATTGCTTCGTCTCGATGTTTTCGATTCGTGCGCCAACGGCCTCGAGCGCATCGACCCGATGCAAGCGATGGCACTACGCGCGCGATTCAGCCGCCTCGCGTTCAAGATCGGCGAGCCCCGTCGTGCAGCGCTCGGTCTCATCGCTTCTGTGATGTATGTCATGCAGAACCAAACGGCACGACCGGCACTCGTCGACGAGCTCCTCGATGCCGCCGATGCGATCGGCCACCGACTGGGCGACCCACGCATCCTCGCCAAGTCGCTGTTCAAGCGCGGGATGAGTCACTTCTTGTTCAACAACTTCGAGAGAGCCGTCGAGGTGTATGAACGAGCAGCCGCGCTCGCGTCAGAGCAATGCGTGGGGATGGCATACGACGTACGTCAAGGGCTGCTGAACGCCGCGGCGAGCCTGATCAAGCTCGGGCAGTTTGCGGCGGCGCAACGGATCGCCGAGCCGCTACTGCTCGACGCGGTCGAACGTCGCGACTGGCCAACCGAGAAGCAGGTCTCCGGCGGCGCCCTCGCATCGATCAAGCTTGCAGCGGATGATGTCGCTGCGGCGCGCACGTTTCTCGATCGCGTACAGCATGAGCTGCGCTGCCCGAGCGTGATCTTGCGCTCGGAAGCGAACGCAGCGTTTTACATGTACACCGACCTACCGCGCGAGGCCGTGCGATCGTGGCGCGAGGAGTGGTCGAGGATCGTCGCGATGGGTGGCCTTGGAGTACCCACGATTCGCATGAATACGCTGCGGTCCTACGCGTGCGCGTTACTCGCAGCCCCCGAAAGCCGGCGCGACATCCGCGAGGCAGCCAAATGGTTTCGCGCTCTGCGCGGCCATCACGATTCCTACGCGCTCGCGGCGCGGGCAACCATACAAGCTCTGCTCGCACAACACGACGATGCCGCCGCCGCATCGACGTCATTGCTCGGCGACGCCGCACGGCACTACGACGCGGCAGGCATGAGGTTGCATGCCGCTGCGTGTCGTTACCGATGCGCCGAGTTGCTCGGTGATACCGCCGCTCGCACGACGGCCGATCACGTGCTGGGTACGAACGGCGTGGTGTGCCCCGAGCGCTGGGTTTCCACGATCGTTCCGGCGATCCAGCGCCTGTGAGCCATCCGACACGAAACCGGGCTGCGCTCGGCTCTAGGCGCCGGGTACCCGGTGGGCTGAGACAGGCTACTGCCACGTGCTGAAGCAGGCCAAGAGCACGACGATCGCGGTCGAGAAAGCGTGGCAGATGATCAAATGACGCGTCATCACTCACCTTGACGGGCGAAGAAGCAGTGAAGGAGGGCACCATCAAGTTACTTGTGCTGGGGGGACTGCTCATGGTCCTCGCACTCGCACTTCACCAGTGCTACCGCCACTTCCGCGGCATCGAGGTCTGCGTACACAACGTTGGCACTCAGACCCTGCGCTCTAGCAAGGTGGTCGTTACGAGCAGTATCTCGACCAGAGCGTACGCGGTCGGTGATCTGCCCCGAGACGACACGACCTGTGTTTGGGTAAAGGCCGACAGCGAGGCGAGCGTCGACTTCAGATTCACGGCGCCGAGTGGTGTGTCGAAAGCAACGCCGCTGAATGGCTACATCGAGCCCGGCTACAGCGGGTGGATATCGGCCGACGTAACCGTCGACGGTGCGCGAGCCATCGAACAGAAATTTGACTCCTTCTAAACAAGCTATGGCGTAACCAGCCGCGACGCTAACGTTTCGCGGCGGGGTCGAGCGTCATCTTGTGCTTGGCGGCAAGCGCGTCGACCTCAGCGACCGTCCCACCCGTGTAGTTCGTGAGCCTTCCGTTATCGAAGAGCTTCACGGACCATGTTCGACCGTTGTCATTGCTTCGCGCTTCGATGCTCTTCTTGTCTCCGCTGTACCTTCGAATCATCGACAACTCCCCGTGTCAACTACAGCCTCGCATTGAGGGCATTCCCCGACAACTGGGATGAGACTCCTCACCGATAGGCGGCCACGAACACTCGATATTGTACGTCACAAATCTTGGAGCGTAGGGGCACGCACCTTGCTGATTAAGCCCCCATGCGAGCTGTCGACATTATCAAGCCAACTCCCGGATGCATTTGCACGCTTGCGTTCGCACTCGGCTGTGGGGTGATCCAAGAAGACCCACCGGAGGACGAAGAAGTGATCGCGGCGGTGGTCACTACTGACGGTCGCATCGCAGAGTGGACCCTCAATTGGAACGCACGAGGTTCGTCTGTCGACGAGGGCGATCTTCTCTGGAACGGGACGCCTAGCTACGTTGCAGGGAAGATCGGCGGCGCTGCAAACCTCGCTAACGGAAGCACGGGGCTGGGCACGAGTTACCTTACTGCCGCAAACTCGCCGGCACTCGATGACTTCCAAACCGACTCCTACACGTTGTCAGCTTGGATCAAACCCGCCTCGACGCCCGCCAATACCAACACCGACAACGATCAGGCTTTCATCGTCGGCAAGCAGGGGTGGGCGTTGGGCCTCGCGTATCTCCCGACGGGGAAGGTTCGCATGCGCGAGCCTCTGCGAGACGGGCCCATCAACGTCGACAGTACGACGGTCTGCCAACCCGGGCAGTGGTGCCATGTCGTGGGTGTCGTGCAGCGGTGGAACGGAAAGGTTCAGCTCTATGTGAACGCGACGCTGCAGGGCGACGCGACGTTCGACGGTCGAGAGGGCTTTGGCGAGAATCCGCCGCTCGACCAATCGAGCAATCCCGTTCGCATCGGCATTCGATCACCGACCGGTCCGTACCGCCGACCGTTCAACGGTGCCATCGACCAAGTTCGCATTTACGCGAAGGCGCTGAGCGCAGCAGAAATTCAGGGCCTCTACACCGAAACGGCGGGCCCGTGGCGCCCGTTCAATGCCACGAGTCCTTGGAACACCCGCATTAGCGCGAATCCAACACTCCATACGCAGAGCGCCGCGCTGATCGACGATTGGAAGTGGAGTGTCGATGGAGTTTCGAATCCATATCTCAAAATAAATATCGAGAGCTGGTCGGCTCCGCTATTTTGGGCACACAACGCGACGCCGACGGTGCCCGTGAAAGCTCGTTCGGGAGGGTACGGCTGGATGGGAAATGACATCGTCGCGCCGGTGCCATGGCCTAACGGCGCGTGGCCTGATCCTCAACGGGACCACCATCTCGTGATCGTCAACCAGGAAGCGAGCAGAGAATGGGGCTGTTGGGATCTGCAGTATTCGAGCTCGACCACGCCAGCGTGGAACGCGGGCAGTTGCTCGCAGATGGATCTCAGCGGTAGCGGAGTGCGCCCGGCGCGGCAGGCACTGCTCGACTCAGGCGGCAACTTTCACGAGGCAGTAGGACCGCGCGCCTGCGGCTTTCCACTCATTGCGGGTCTGATTCGCACCGAGGAGATCGAGGCAGGAGTCATCAATCATGCGCTGGTCATGGCCTATCCGAACATCATGCACAATAAATACGTATCACCACCCGCTAGCACTTCGCAGTCGCCGAAACCCGATGGCTCGGGCGGGTGGTTGACATCCGATTGGGGCATCCCCTGTGGAGGACGCATCCAGTTTGATCCATCCATCGATGTCGACAGTCTCGGCCTCAGCCGGTCCGGTCGCATCATCATGAAGGCCCTGCAGCAATACGGGGCGTACGTCGGAGATTACGGCGGTTCCATTACTGTGTACGCGGAGGACTCGCCAGCCGCGCAGGCTTTTTGGGCCACCAATCTCAGCGAGACCGAACTGAAAGACAAAGTGAACCTCAGTGACTTTCGTGTTCTGCAATATCCATCAGCGCCCATCGACGACTGGTATCGATGACCATCACGACCGGGCTTGCTCGATCGGGCACTTCGCGCGAACGTTGAGGCAGTGCCCGATGAAGCGTCTACCGTCGACGATCGGCCGCGTCGCGACGGCGCGTCCGAACCGCACGAGCTGACGCGTGGAACGACCGTAGGTCGGTACGTCGTCATCGATAAGCTCGGCGCTGGCGGCCAGGGCGTTGTCTACTCGGCCTACGATCACGCGCTGCATCGCCGCGTCGCGCTCAAGCTCGTCACCGAGCGGCGCAATCGCAGTGCGCAAGAGCGGCTTGTCGCGGAAGCGCGCACGATGGCTCAGCTGACGCATCCGGCACTCGTCGCCGTGTTCGACGTCGGCGAGTTTCGCGGCCAGGTGTTCCTCGCGATGGAGTTCATCGACGGCGAAACGTTGCGTCACTGGCAAGCGCGCGAGCATTCGTGCGGCGACATCGTCGCGATGTATGTCCGGATCGGCGACGGGCTCGCCTTTGCGCATGACGCCGGCGTGATCCATCGCGACTTCAAGCCCGACAACGTGCTCGTCGATGCGAGCGGTCGGCCGCACGTCACCGATTTCGGGCTCGCGAAGGTTCATCGAGCGGTCGAGGAGGCATCGCCCGCGACCTCGCTGATCACGAAACACACGATCTCGGGGAAGATCGCCGGCACGCCGGGCTACTGGTCGCCGGAACAGCGGCAGGGCGAGCCTACGGATGCACGGACGGATCAGTACTCGTTCTGCGCGGCACTCTATGAGGCGCTGTTCGGCGTGCTGCCACCCGACGTGCCAGCGGAGCCGCGCGAGGTGCCGCGCGAGGTGATGGCTGCAGTGCAGCGTGGGCTCGAAGAGGATCCGGATCGTCGGTGGCCGTCGCTGCGCGAGCTGCTTCAGACGCTGGAGCCACGCCGACGGCCTCGACGTGTCTGGCCTCTGGTCGCAGGCGGCATCACCGCCGTGGCGATCGTCGTCGGTGGCGTTGTCGTCGCCGCGCGTGACACGCACGAGAGTACGTGCGCCGCACCCGCGGCACGCACGATGTGGACGGAGCGGCATGCCGCCGTCGACAGCGCCTTTGCGGCACAGGGCGGTTCGGCGAAGGAGCTCGCATCTGCGATCGAAGATTGGATCTCGAAGTGGACCGCGATGGCGCAGAGCTCGTGTCAGGCGACGAAGGCCGGCGAGCAGTCGGCGCAGCTTCTCGATCTGCGCGCGCAGTGTCTCGGCCATCAGCTCGATGTGGTGACCCAGCTCGTCGAGCTCGCGCGGCACGCCGATCATCGCTTTGTCGTCCGCGCTGCACGGACCGCGCGCGAATTGCCATCGCTCGAGCCGTGCGAGGATGCGGCAGGGTTGCTTGGCGTGCGCCCGCTGCCGGTCGATCCGATTGGCCGCGCGCGGATCGCCGGTTTGCGCAAGCAGCTCGCGACTGCGGAGGCGTTGCGCGAGGCCGGCTCGCTCGACGCGGCGCTCGACATTTTGCGACCGCTGGCGGCACAGGCCGAGCAGCTTAACCACGGTCCGCTCACGCTCGAGATCGTCGGCGAGCTCGCCACCGTCGAGCTGTTGCAGGGCAGCGATGCGAAGGCAGCTGCTGCCGCCGTGTGGACTGCGATCGCGGCGGATCCCACTCGCGTCGATCAGACGATGGTCTCGGCCTGGCTCGACTTGGTTTGGATCGTCGGCGAGGCGCAGCACTTGCCATCGCAGGCACTCGATATCGCGCGCGTCGCCGAGGCACTCGTGCAGCGAGCGGGCTCACGACACCAACGCGCGCTCCTCGATTACCGCGTCGCGACGATGCTTGGAGACCTCGAGCGCTACGACGAAGCGTTCGCGCGCTTCGATCAGCGAACCATCTCCGAGCGCCGCGCGCTCGACCTGCTTGCCGTCGACGAACGTGCCATTGCGCGAGCTCAGGTCTTCGACGTGCCAGCGCCCTTCGGCGCGCGTGAATCGTGCGTGCCGCCGCGACATCCTCGGATCGGTAAGCGCGAGCGCGAGCGTTCGATCCGCGCGCGCGACCGAGTCGCTGTCGTCACGACCGACAATCACCTCGTCGACGGTGTCGATGCGGTGCCGCGCGCCCGGATGACACGGTCGCTCGTAGTCAATGACGCGGATCAGATGCGCGACGCCGGGCCTCGGGCGCTCGCGATCGCGTCGCTCCGTCAGCGTTCGCTGCGCCACAGCTAATGCTACTACGGAGGCCCACGGACCCCACGTCGTGCCTCGCATGTTGCGCCGCAGACAACGCGCGTCGCGCGTAACCACCCGTGTTCGCGCGTGGTTCATCGCTTGCAGCATGCGCTCGCGCCGTCCAGAGGAACCTCATGCTTTCAAAGATCACGATCGCGGGTCTGCTCGTTACCGCTTGTACCGTCGGAGAAGACACTCGGCCAACATCGGTGGTCGCATACGAGGGCAGCGATGTCGGCAGCGGCAGCGACGCCGGCACATGCCCGACGGGAGACTGCGACCCGTACTCGCTACCGGCGACGACCGACGACGGTGGCGGAGGCTCCGGCTCTGGTTCCGCGATCTATGCCGGTTTCTGCGCGACGCCGCCGGCACTGCCTGCGGGTTGCGTTGTCTACCGCGGCAGCACAGCGAACGCGCAGTGGCTGAATTGCTACTTTCAGAACGGCTCGCGTACGCCGGTTGGCTGCGCGACCGCCGGTGGCTTCGCCGCAAGCTGCGAGCTGTCGGACCTCGACATCGCGGTGATCGCGGCCGACTGCAACTCGCGGTCGAGCAGCGCCGACAAGATCTTGTGCGCGAATGATGGAATCCGATCCGCCATCGGTGGCGGCTGGGGAACGAACGGCAACGTGTGCCGTCACTTCGCGCGCTGCTTCAAGAAGGTCTACGAGGCGATGGGCTACGAGCAATCCGTGACGACGAAGTGGAGCAGCCTGTTCTTCGGCGACGGCCACACGTTCAACCTCGTCCCGACCACGGGCGGCGGCCAGTACGTCGTCGACACCTCGAACGACATCATGTTCTGGTGCCCCTAACCGTTCGGGATGAGTGGCTGTTGAGTGGGGTCCCCCATGTGTCTCCCTGGGTAGTCATCGGCTTCACAGCGGTTCAATGACTTGTCCCCGCTGGGGCCATGGCTGTCGCCTTGCAAAGTCATCCGCGCATGGTGGCCACTCGCTATTTCGTGATCGCGGTGCTGCTCGGCGTTGCTGGAACTGCAACCTCGGCCCCCAGGCGCCACCACCGATCGGCAAAGCGCGCGAAGGTAACGAAGCACATCGACGTCGATGCGGATGCGAAGGTCGCGCTGCAGACGGACGATGACGTCGACGCCGACGCGGATGTCGAAGAAGTCGTCATCGAGGAGGCGAGCACCAAACCATCCATACAAAAGGACACCGGCGAGTCGCCGCCGCGTCCCTCTCGCTCCGACTGGCGATTCGCGATCGGCCCATACGTGTGGGCGTCGTCGGTCCAAGCCGACGTGTCGTTCGGGCCGATCGCCTTTGGCGTGGACATTGGCTTCATTTCACTCGTCAAGCACATGCGCTACGGCGCTGAAGCAACCGTCGCAGCGCGCTACCGGCGCTTTGGTGTCTACGGAGACATTACATACGGGGCCGCGGCCGTCAGCGCATCGAAACAGATCTTGGGCGTGATGACGACCCTCACCGGCAATGCTGGAACACTCATGCTCGATTCCGCGATCGGCTACGAGGCGCTCGGTGGCGACGATGCGTGGTTTTCGCTCGAAGCTCGATCCGGCGTTCGCTATCAGCGTACGAGCATCAACGGCGAGCTGTCCGCAGCTGGCTTCAAGGTGTCGACGCCCGACTTCGTCGACAGCGCAGCGGACTTCGTCATCGGTGCACGCGGCGTCTTGCGACCGATCCATGCGATCGAGCTGGCGGGCGCGTTCGACGTCGGCGTCGCCGGTGAGTCGAACAGCACGTGGTCAGCCACGATCGATGCCGGTCTTCACGTGACGAAGAACGTCTTGGTCACGGCTGGATGGCGAACGCTGGCCGTGCATCGCGCACGCGTGAACCTCGAGCTGAGCGGACCGCGCGCCGCGCTGCAGTACCAGTTTTGATTGAAGAGGAGACGACAATGACGATTCGCTGCGCTCTGACATTGATCCTGCTCGCTGGAACCGGCTGCCTATCCGACCTGACAGGCCCGTCAGCAGAGCCGACGCCGACGGGCACGCGGCTCGCGACGATCGAAGTCGTCGACGCCACGATTTCGCCCGGCAAGGCCAACCACAACGTGTGGGACTTCGTCGGCCAGGTCCCCGACTCCGTATGGAGCGGTCTCGCCAGCGCGCTCGGTGCGCCCGAGCCGTTCCCCGCCGTGGTCGGATTTCTCGATACGCAGTCGCTACTGCCAAGGCCAGATCCGTTCGGCACGGCGGCGTTGCTGTCCGTCTACAGCGAAGAGAATGAAATCGAATCTCCGTTAGCGACCACGGAGGACAACCCGCAAGACACGTTTACGCCGACGTGGCCTACACGTTCGCATTGGGAGAAGGTCCCGCTGACCTCGGATCTGCGCGTACGAGTGTCGCTGACCGACGAGGATTTGAGCGAGCACGATCCGATCGGCGTCGTCGAGCTCAGCAGTCGCGACATCGACGCGGCGATTGCCGCCGGCCAAGTACTGCACGTGAAGGTCAGCGGCCAAGGCACCGCGCAGATCTTGTTCGTCGGTGTTTGGGCGCAAGAGACCGGCGTTACCGAGTAGCGCGCGCCGCCGCGCTCATCCGACACTCGAATACGTCGATGCGTTCGTGAGCATCGCACCCTGTCGGAAGCTCTCGCAGACGCACGTCCAAGCGAGACGTAGCGATCGTAGGCGCCGCCGCATTGGTTTCAGAGCGCCAAGAATTCCGAGCACGTTGTCGACGGCAATTTGGTTGTCGCGTTGTACAAGGGAGCATGCGGTTCTTTTTCCCAGCGTTGATTTGTAGTGGCGTGCTGGGGTGTGGTGACAACTTGCAACCTCCCGGCGTCGACGCGCACGTCGAGCCGATGCTCGTCGTCTCGGGTGCAGTGACAAGGCGTGATGGATTTCCGCCGGTGACAAATCCGTTTCCCGGCGTGATGGTCGAGGCGTACACGCACGACTCGGATGCCACGCCTGTCGCCTCGGTGATCGCCGATGACCAAGGGCAGTTCCTGCTGCAGATTCCAAGTAACGGCGAAGCACTCGATGGTTATCTGAAAGCGACGATTACCGGCTACGTCGATACGTATCTCTATCCATCGAAGCCGATCACGTCGGACTTGAGCACGTCGCTGAACCTGCTGACGCCGGCGCAAGTCGATCTACTGAGCGGCGTGCTCTGCGCATCGGCGCAAGAGGCGACGAACGGGCTCGTTGCCGTGCTCGTTGCCGATGCGAACAAGACGCCGGTCGCTGGCGCGACGATTTCGACCTCGCCGACGGCGCCGAAGTACTGCTACGACAGCGGCGGCTACGCGAACAAGACGGCAACAGCGACGGATCCCGATGGATTGAGCTTCGCGATCAACGTTGCGGCCGGCGAGGTGACGGTCAGCGCCGAGGCGAGCGACATGACGTTCGTCTCGCACAAGCTGACGGCGCGCGCAGGCACCTTCACGACGACCGTGATCCAGCCTTAGAGATCGCGGCGCGCGAACGTCCTGACCGCGAACACGCCGATGAGCGCGAGGTAGACCACCGCCCACGGCCACAGGAGCGGTCCAAAGTCCGCGCCGCCGCCGAACGGGCCAAGCCGAATTACGAGACGAGTGACACCGACGGTGTCGACGGTGAGCGCGCCGAGCGCAGATTGGTAGAGCGCCTCGAACGGGAGGATCCAACTCGCGGTGGTGGCGATGCTCGAGAGCGTTGCGTTGCCGAGCGCCTCGCCGATCTGCCCGAGCAGGCCCGCGACAAGTCCCGCACCGAAGATCATGAACACGGCGATGCCGTTCGCCGTCGACGACAGGAACACCGAGCCCGCGAGCGACAACGCGCAGAGCATCGCGACCGCGGCCGCGAGCGCGAGTGCTGGCTCGACGATGCGATCCGGCCACCAGCCACTGAACACCCACGTGATCGCTGCGGCGAACACGAACACGACGATCACGTACGCTCCGCACACGAGCGCTGCTGATGCGAAGCGCGCGAGCAGCAGCGTCCAGCGCGGCACGGGACGCACGAGCAACGGCTGCAGCAAACCGCGCTCGGCATCGCCACGCACGGTGCCGAGCGTGAGAAAGACCGCGAGGATCGTGCCGAGGAACAGCGTGCCGAACATGTTGAGGCCGAGCAGCGTCGCGGCCGTGATGATGCGCAGCTCGACGCCGCGCACGAATCGCGCGTTCGCGCTGACTTCGTTGAACGCCTGCCACGTGCCGAGCGCGTAGAGGCCGAGGTAGATGACCGTGAGCAGCGCGACGACGAGGAACACGCGACGGCGCACTGCTTCCTGAAGTCCGAGCGATGCGATCGCACGCACTGCGTTCATCGCGGCTCTCCGACGGCATCGAGGTACGCGTCTTCGAGCGACGACGTGAGCACGCGCACGCCGAAGACATCTTCGCCTGCAGCGACGAGCTCGCGCACGATCCGCGGTGCATCGTCGCGCGCAGCATCGGCGAACAAGCGTCGGCCCGCCGCCGTCTCGATTTCCACGCCGCCTGGCTTGGACAGTTGCGCTGGCGTGCCGGCCGCGACGACGCTGCCGCGCGCAATGATGGCGACGCGGTCGCAAACGAGCTCGACCTCCGACAAGAGGTGCGAGTTCAACAGCACGGCGACGCCGCGCGAGCGCAGCTCCTCGAGGAGCCGGCGCACCGTGCGCCGCCCCGCTGGGTCGAGTGCACTCGTCGGCTCGTCGAGCAGCAGCAGCCGCGGCGAGCCGACGAGCGCCTGTGCGATGCCGAGCCGCTGCTGCATGCCTTTGGACATTTTTCCGACCGGCCGATGCGCCGCCTCGGTCAGCGCGACGAGCTCGAGCAGCCGCGCGCGCTCCGCGGCTCCGCCCGCGGATCCTGCGAGGCGTTGATGCAGCGCGAGCACCTCGTCGGCCGTCTGCCAATCGGGGAAGCGGAACAGCTCGGCGAGGTAGCCGAGAGCGCGCTGCGCGGCAAGCGTGCCGGCCGGCGCGCCGGCGATTTCCGCGCGCCCCGCCGTCGGGCGCACGAGGCCACACGCGATCTTCACGAGTGTCGACTTGCCGGCACCGTTTGGCCCGAGCAAACCGAACAGCTCGCCTTCACCGACCTCGAGCGTGACGCCGCAGAGCGCCTCCGTACGTCCGTAGGTCTTGCGCAGCTCTGAGACGACAAGCGCAGGCGGCACCCGATCTACCTGTACCATCCAGCGCGAGCTCTCGCACGCCGTTAGCGTAGCCCTGCTTCGCGCGCGAGCGTCGCGACGAGCTCGCCGGCAGGCATCGCGCGCACGAGCGGCGCGCCCTGCCCTGCCCAGAGCTGCATCAAATCAGTGCGGCCCTGTTGCGCGGCTGCGCGACGAAGCTCCGCGGTCAGCGCCTGCTGCTGCGGAAACGGCGCCGCTTCGACGGTCGCGAACGCATCCGTCATGCGATTGCGAATTCCGCGTGCCGCGCGCCCACTGAACGCGCGCGTGATGGTCGTCGCATGTGCGGTCGCGAGCGCGGCGCGGTGCGGTGCGTTCGTGCCTGCTTCGTCGCAACACATGAATGCGGTGCCGAGCTGAACCGCAGCGGCGCCGAGCGAGAGCGCGGCACGGATCGCCGCGCCCGTCATGATCCCGCCCGCCGCGATCACGGGCCGACGCGTGACACGCACGATCTGCGGCACGAGCGCGAGCGTTCCGATAAGCGCGTCTTCGAATCGGCCCACGAACGTGCCGCGATGACCGCCTGCCTCGGCACCTTGCGCGCAGATCGCATCGACGCCGGCCGCATCGAGAGTGGACGCTTCCTCGACGGTCGTCGCCGTTCCAACGATCGCGATACCGCGCGCGCGAACCGCCGCAAGCTGATCGGTGGTTGGCACACCGAACGTGAAGCTGAACACGCGCGGCGCGATGCGAAGGATGGCCTCGAGCTGATCTTCGAAGCGCGGCGAGGACCTCGTCGTCGTCGCCGCGGTGACTCCGAGCTCGCGACGAAACTCGTCGAGAATCGGCGCGACCCGCGCCTGGGCGGCACGATCGTCGGGGACATCGGCGCGCACGAACAAGTTCAGCGCGAACGGCGCGGCCGTGCGCGCACGCAGGTCAGCCGCCGCTGCCTCGATCTGCGCCGGCGTCAAGTACGCGCAGCCAAGCGAACCAAGCCCACCTGCATTGCAGACCGCCGCTGAAAGTGCCGGCGTATCCGGGCCTCCAGCCATCGGCGCCTGGATGATTGGAAGATCGCAGTCGAACATCTCTGACGGACCTTAACTCGTTGTCTTCGCGTATCGTTTCCGAAATCGAGGCGCCGATGTCGATCCAGCGCAGCCTCGTTCGTCGCGCGCATAGGAGGTTACGAAAGATGCGGTTCATGGTCATGCACAAGGTCGATCGTTCGATGGAGGCCGGCGAGCCACCGTCGAAAACGATCATCGAGAATATGGGCAAGCTCATCGGGCGCTCGCTCAAAGCGGGCATCTTCAAGGACGGAGCGGGCCTGCACCGCAGCGCCGCACGCGCTCGCGTCACATTCGATGCGAGCAAGCCGAACGTCGTGCGCGGTCCCTACGCAGGCGAAAACGAGCTCGTCGCGAGCTTCGCGCTGATCTCGACGACCGGCATCGAGAAGGCGATCGAGCTCGCGATCGAGCTCGGCGAGGCGGCGGGGCGTCGCGAGGTCGAGGTCGGGCCCGTCGTCGAAGGTTGGGATCTGAACGGCAGCCCGCGGCCGCCGAATACGCCGCATCGCTTTCTGCTGCTCGTCAAAGGCGACGCCGCGTTCGAGGCCGGCGCCGCGCAGCCCGCCGCGATACGCGCGCTGCTCGATCGATGGAAGCGCGACGGTGTGCTGCAATCGGATGCGAGCCTCAAACCGAGCAAAGGCGCGGTGCGTACGAAGGTCGCGAACGGTCAGCGGCAGTGGATGGATGGACCGTTCACGGAATCCAAGGAGCTGATCGCAGGATTCTCGATCCTCGAGGTGCCCGCGTTGGAAGACGCGAAGCGCTTCACCGAGGAGTACGTTGCCGTTCTCGGCGACAACGAAGTCGACATTCGCGAAGTCGATCAGACTCCCGTCTAAGCAAATTCCGCACGACTGGCCGTCGAGCACGCGGATGTTACGGTGCGCGACATGGAGCGGACGATGAAACCGATGCTGGCCGCGCTGTCGCGCGAGCTTCCCGTCGGCCGCTACATCTATGAGCCGAAGTGGGACGGGCTTCGTTGCCTCGCGTTCGTCGAAGGCGGCGATGTCGATCTGCGCAGCCGTCAGGGCCGACCACTCGCTCGCTACTTTCCGGAAGTGGTCTCGGCACTCGCGGCGATCGGCCGCAATGCCGTCATCGATGGCGAGATCGTGATCGTTGGCGAGCGCGGCTTCGATTTCGCGGCGCTGCTCAATCGTACGCATCCGGCGGCGTCGCGCGTCGCGCGGCTGAGCCGCGAAACGCCCGCGACGTTCATCGCATTCGACCTTGTCTCCCGCGATGGCGAGCGTGGGACGAGCTCGATGCTCCGCGTCCTGTCCAGCCGCAAGCCGCACTCGAGCGAATCGCCCGGCATGGCGATTTATTCGCCGACGTCCTCACGCTGCGTCAGGCCCTGTGATTCGATGACGCGGTCATGTTGGATACGTTGCTCGATTATCTGCACGCACCCATCGTCGTACTCTCCGGAACGACCGTCACCGCGTTCACGCTGCTCACCGCGCTCGCGATCTTCCTGATCGCGCGCATCATCGCCGCGATGCT
>Ga0070698_100002234_pt1 | contig 21406 bp, 41 predicted proteins | sample KBSK1502metaG_FD_65477 | JGI IMG/M metagenome (GOLD analysis project Ga0070698, IMG submission 65477) | Corn, switchgrass and miscanthus rhizosphere microbial communities from Kellogg Biological Station, Michigan, USA - KBS K1-50-2 metaG | ecosystem: Host-associated > Plants > Roots >...
AATTTTTTTGAATATATGTTGAGCATGTTCCAAGGAATATGATACGATGCCCGAAGCTAAATTTTCAGAGAACAAAGTTTCGTCCAGTAGCATTAAAACCGCAAAGGTTGACATGCCAAGCTGACGAGCTTTCAAAATTAAATTACGATTATGAATATGATCTAAAACATCTTCTTGAACAGAATTTAAATGAAAAGGAATTGAATTTGCGTTTCTGTCAATGATACGATAGAGATTATTGAGACGCCATTTTTGACAATTGATACCCATTAGTCTTTCTGGCTGATCTTTCCATCCGCGGCAAGTCTTGCGAGTTGGATTAAGTTCATTTGCTCGCCTTCTTTAATCCCTTTCTGACGTGCGGCATCCGCATCTTTCTGGTCTGTCTCATCCCTGCGGAGGAATGGATCATACATTGCTTGATATCTTTGATAGGCGCCGTAATTGAGAATTTCGGCGTTGAGATGTCTTTCTCGTCGAGCTGCAAGTTTCATTTTTGCAATCTCGTACGCTTCTGAAAATTCGGTGCTTTCTTTATCAAGACGCCAGATTAGACCATGTAGATATCCGCGATCACCGCAGAATTGAACGAAATTAAGCGAATCCTCATCATCTACCCACTCAAGAAGCTCTTCGGCTATCTTAATTGGATCGTAGATGCGTTTCGGACCGGGCTTACGTCTTGCAAGCAATTCAGCCTTGGAATAACCCATAAACTGCTCCACTATAAATTTATTGAATTAGAATTATTATTTACTCTAAATCGCTTATAGTAGAACAATTTTTATAAGTCAAATGTCAAGCCGCTTTACATGGAGATGGTTTCACTATTTTGCTTATATAGAAACGATTCGAAAGCTTTTTCATACTCTGAAATTAAGGAATTGATTTCGCTGGCTTTTTCGTATGCTATTTTTTTATCGGGAGATTTGCCAGATATGGCGTCATCAAGAATCTGGCCGTTTTTTGCTACTAATATTTCGTAAAAGTGTTGGATTTTTGCTACTAGTCTTATGTGATCGTCGCTCATTTTTCACCTTCAAATAATCATCAAGATTAAGGGTTTCTTGGACTAATGTTACATGCCAGCCAGCTTCTTTGCAGGTTCTAAGTTGGCTTTTTAGAAGCGTTGGCCTTCCTGTTATCTTCGCCAGCAACTTTGCATCGTCACTTACAGGGTAAAATAATTCTTTACCCCAAATCTTTTTAAAAGACACTACAATTTCCATTCGCATTTTCTCCTTGATATTTCTTAGTGTACTATATATAACGTTTCATGTAAAGTCATAGAAACTATTGCAAGGGGTTTCAGCTTATGAGTGACGAAATAAATGTTTTACTTACACGCGAAGAAATTGAATGGATTGCACGTTTTTGTCAACGTGCTATCAGATTGACAGAGATGAATATTGCAAAACCTGAAATGAAAATCTTCGATACCGAATTCAATGAAAACAAAGAGAAAGCATTAATCCTAAAATCTAAAATGACAGAGGCTTTAAAATGACTGAGCAAGAAAAATTCGATATTTTAACCGCAATTGCAGGATTACGAGCCGATCCCATCTCCCCGGATGATTCTAACTATATTGATTTAAGTGGCCGCGGAATATGCCAAGGATGCCAACGAAAAATAGCTGAGGCATTATCAAAAAAGCCTTTCCCCTATGATCCCGTTCATGAAGCAGCTACAAAAATAATGCGCGATCGCAATGAGATACTAGATTTATTTTGCCAAGCATTTTTAAGCGCTCAAGATGCTAAAGACTTGGAAACAATGAAAGATATTTTTCTAATGACTGAGCTTGAATGCACAATGGAGTCGGATTTAACACAAACATTTAGAATAAGATTAAGAAAAGAACCTTAAACGCCAAATTATAAGGATGGCAATATGAGACAATGCGAACTAGAAAGAGTTATTAGAGAACGTGGTAATCCAAAACTGAAAAGAACCGGCGAGAAGATGGTTACATTTATCAATGATGTAACTCAAGATATGGTTGGTGCTATTATTGACTTGAAAAAAGTCGATGGTATGTGGGTAATTGATAAAGTTCATGAGCAAAATATTGAGACACACCAAATCAAAAGAAATTGGCATGTGGGAGGATTGTAATTTATGACCAACCATAAAAAAGAATTAAGAACCATGCTTGAAATGTTAAAGAAAGCTGGCGAAAGCGAAATTGATAAAATCAGTGTAAGAACTGTTATTGATACTCTTATCAGCTTAACGAAACGCGTTGAAGAGCTTGAAAAGGAAGAAGAAGAAGAAGAAGAAGAAGATAAAGAAGTAGGTCTTTTAGAACGCTTAAGAACTGTTCAAGTCTGTAATTTATCTAATAAACTTATAGATATATTAAGAACACAGCCACAGCAAATAGGACTTAGTTCGCTTACAATGCTATTGGTTGATGCTAGTATCAGGAATGATATTTCGAAAGGTGAATTCTTGGATGCCTTGAATGTTTTTTGGGATGGTAGAGTAAAGGAATTTGAAGAAATGAATTCCGAAGAAGATGAGGAAGAAGTAGACGATGAATAGCGTAAATTTCACGTATATATTTCTTGGATTTTTAAGTGGTGTTGCGCTGGCTAGAACATACGTGCTTAGCCAGCGCGTTAAGAAACTTGAGGAAGTTGTTAATAAATATTTTGATTGGAATATGCAAGATGATGACTGAAATACCAACTGTTATTTTATGCATCCTTACGTTTTTTTTAGGATTCTTTTCCGGGATATGTTTTTACATTTTTAATCATGAATGTCCAAGGTACAAATGATAGATAAAACTATTGAAGCTTTGAATTTTGAATTAAAATTCATCGCATGGAAAATAGATTCAATACGCGAACGAAAACATAATTTAGCTCGTCAGCATGTTGAATTACAGCAGGAACTTGAAGATATGGAAAGACACTATGAACGAACTGCAAAGGTCTTAGATGATTTATCCGAACCTAAAATTAAAGGTGAAGATTTCATTTATAGCGCCACAGGCGAAAAGCTTTGCGAATTTACTCCCGGTAAAATCGTAGAATCCGAATGGGGTTCATCTCAGCAAGTTGGTATTTTGCCGGGAACAATGTTGAATGAAGATAATGAAGAAATGAAATGCGCTTGCGGTAATAAGAGCGTAATGATGATGGCAGGTAGAGAATCTTATCAATTGTTATGCGAAGATTGCGCAAAGAAAATTGGTCTCAAATATAATTTAAACTTAAATTTATAGATATGAATAACAAAGAAGTTGGAAAAAGATTAACTGAATATTTCCTTAATCAAGATCCTAAAGATGTTGCAAAGGCACTTGGCGCCTGTATGATCGATTTTAATCGTCTTATGCACGCTGATATCTTAGGGGAAATTGAAAGAGCTAATCTATTCATGAGAATTCGATTGAATGTTGAAGAATTACAAAGATTCTTGAGCAATCCTGACGAGGATAAATTTTCATTAATTAATAAGGATAGTGAAGACGATGGATGAAAATACCGATATGTTTGAGAAGCTTAAAGAGTTGGAAGGCTTAGTTTATACGCATGAAAATGTGTTCAGAGTCCTTATACAATTATTAAAGCTAGCTGGTTATGATGAAGATCCCAAAGGAAAAACAAATGAAGCTGAAATCAATCGAGATACACAAAATAGAGAATGTCCCGGATCATGTGATTCAGGAAGTTCATAATGCCGCTACTGAAATCGGCGAAGCCATATTTGAAATTTGCATTAAATACCCTCCAAATATTGCTTTAGGCGCTTTAAATTGGGCGCATTCTGCAATGACTAATCATCTTGTCGCCGATACCGATGCAGCTATTGAAAACGCTGCACGCCAGCAAGCTAAGGCGCTTTATAACAATATAATTCATTGTCACAATACCCACAAAGATAAAGGTGAGTTTGATGCTGATTGATGATTTAAGTTCTATTCCTGAAATGTTTAAAGATGGCTTTCGGGGTATTATGTTGCTGCATCGTAGTAAAGATGGAGAAGTCGGAAATGCCCAAAGGAAAGCGATCAAAAAAATATCCCATAATATTGAAGAATGGCATGAGATCATTTCGGAATTTAGGGAGTTACAAACTTCTTCCTATCCGCGGCATCGTATTTACTCATCTATTAATTCACGTGACATGTCAAAGGGTATTCATGAATTTAAGCGACGACAATTAGAATGCGATTACGGAAATCTTTATGAGCTTAATTGCTATTACACGGACATTCAGAATCGTTTCTTTAGTTGCTTGATGAATCCAAATTGCCGAGCACAGAATAGCTTTTTGATCGATTGCGACACGGATGAGGAATATAAATATGCGATATTGCAGCTTTCGCAACAGCATATTCTATTTGATTATGCCACTAAGAACGGTCGTCATATCATTACAAGGCCATTTAATCCCAATGACGTTGGGAATATTGATATCAAGAAAGATGAAATGCTTTTTATAGGATAAATAATGAGAAGAGAATCACAAGAATATATAGATTTTTTGATTGAGTGCGGATATGCCGAAACTTTCCCTCAAAAGGATGCTAGGATATTATTTAATTCAAAACATGGAAAAATTACAGGTTTAATTGTATCGGATTTTGTCTCACCTTTATCTAAACAATATTTGTATGATGAATATGATCTAGATATCGGAAATTGTCTTTCTGATTGGGATAAGTGGTCATTTTCTGATGTGCTTATAAAATTATTTGTATCATATGATGTCCCGGCTTCAATTAGAAAGCATATTTTATTTGAATTATCTCAAGTAGAAGAATGGCGCCCACAAGTATCTTTCTGGATATGGAGAAATTTTAGTAATAATGCTTAAGGAAAAACCATGAATAAAGAAAGACCGAATGAGCCTAGTATTTTAATTAATGGAGTATGGTTGTCACAAGGTCAATCAATGTCTTTGCGCGTAGCTGTCGAAGTGTTTATTTCTGATCTAGTAGAGAATGGATTAGGTAATGATCCTCATGGAATTGCTATGAAAGAAAACTATCTAGTTAGATTGGGCGAGATAAGGAGTTTAATGTTTTGTAATCGTGAGGAAGAATGAAAACTTTTAATAATGATATGCCCGGGGATATGATCACTTTAGAAATGCGTATAAAAGAAGATGTAAGACATGTTTTAAGAGCTATGTTTATTTCTTCGGATGAAAAGAAGAAAATGCTTGAAGAAGCTTTAAAATTAGCAATTTCTTCAAGCAACCTTTCACATATTATCGAAAAACATGCTCATGATGCCATCAATGATGCAGTTAAAGAATATTTCTCATTTGGGGAAGGCGGATTACTTTTAAGAAAAGCAATTCAAGAAGTGCTTCATGAAATTATTCCTAAGATTTTTAAAAACGCGACGAGGAATTCTAATGAATAGTCGTAAAAGAAGATTAGAATATATTCGATACAAGAATCAAGCCAAAAAGAAAGGCTTTTGCTTACCAAAATGGACTCTTAAGAATAGATATTGGCCTTTTATATGGATTAATAATTCAGATAACTTTCTTGAAGAAAAGTTTATCGTAGACTTGGGGTTCTAATGAAAAAATTACTATTAGTATTATCAATTGCCTTTTCAACATTGGGCGCAACTGAAAAAGTCTATATCGATGAAGATGAGTTAAAATCATCTCAAGATGCCTTTTACGTTCACTTAGGCCATAATGTATGGATGCACACGAATCATATCCATAGAGATGAAACAGGAATGTATATTTACGAACATAATATCAGTCGATCTATGACAATGACAGGCTATGAATATGAAAAGAAATGGCGTTGTCCATATTGCTATAGCTATTGGCCTCAAGGCACAGCATGCCAGAATAAAGATTGTCCTAGCAGATATAAAATGAGTGTGAAGAAATGAAAATCGAACTAGAAGAAACTCAAATAAAGATTATTCTTGAATGCCTAGGTCAATGTCATGCGGTTGAATTCATGAAAGGGGCTAACAATGACCATCTTTCCAATGTCATTGTAGCTATTGGAAGGCAATTGGAAGATGCCGGGGAATGGAAGTTGTTTGAATCTGTATTTAAAGAAGTGAGTAACTCATGACACATTACATTCTAGATAGAAAAAAATTGAACGAGATCCTTTTGGGGCATAAAACATTTATATCTCAGCGTTGCCGGGATCTATCGGCGCAAGGTGTTGATTTAACAAAGCTAACATATCGCGAAACGGATAAATTCACTGAGGAATATATTGATACAGTTATCAAAAGCTTTCCGGTTGAAAAAATGATGGATGACATAGATAAACTTTTGAGTGATGTAGGCTTAAAGTCTTCAAAAGAATATCTAAAGGAGGAAGATGAAAGAAACTCCAAGATTAAATCTTGATACTGTTTTAGAAATTTTCATCCAATTAGAAGATTTATATACTAGAAATCCTTTGAAAGCTCAACAAATACTAAATCAATTGATTGAAAATTTAAAGAAGGTGAAAGAACATGGATGATGAAGAAATGCTCGATATTGTAGACGAATACGCCGAAGAACATGAGAGCTTTAACAATTCTTATGCTGAATCATTGCGAGATGCTTTAGCGGAATATAGCGAGCTTACGGATGGTCAAAGAAATGGGCTAGAAAATATCATTCGTAAATTTAGGATGGTTAAAGATGATTGAACCAATGTTCATATTTATTATTTTATGCAATCTATTCGCTGCCGGGTGTTGTTCTTACAATGGACATTCTGCAATTGCAATATTGATGACGCTTTGCGCAACATTCAATCTTTATTGTGGCATGTATCTAAAGCATCTCAAAGACAAGGACAATAGAAATGACAAGACCCTTTGATTGCGTTAAATGTGGTTCTAAGCATGGCATGGTAATACATGATCGCATTACCAATAAAGATACTCCGCTTGATTTGTGTTATGATTGCATATTCTCCGGCGTCAAATACAATCCTGTTCCGGCTCATATCAAAGTCGAAGATTTAATGACCGTTGATCCTGATCAATTGAAATTGCAAATGCAAGCCAATGAAGCACAATTGATCGAGAACGCTGACGAATGGTTAAACTTGACTATCTCAAGTCTTAAAGAAGTGGTTGAGTGGATAGAGAAGAAAAAGGAGAAATTCAAGAATGAATCTAGATGACTTAGATGTGCATAAGCTAATGAATAGGCTTGCAGCTATTGAGAGATCCGATATTGGCGAGAGGCTTGACTACATCGAAAAGCAATTAAAATATTTCGTATATGCTGCAACTGAGATGAAAGATAAGTTTGTCAAAGGGATTGCGGTTAACATTGATCAAAGTTCTTTAAATATTGCGACTGAGATTAGACATCAAATGTCTCAAAGTCTTGACCTAATCCGGATAGAGGCCAACGGAATAAGAGCAATACGCAATGAGATTCAGCAAGAACGAAAGCAAATGTTTGATTTAATAAAGAATGAATCAATTATTGGTACGATGCAATTCATGGCAAAGCAACTAAAGCTATTGACCGATCAAGTTGAGCAGATTAAAGAAGATGGTATCAATAAAAAACTTCATTTTACAATGACCATGGACGGTCACGAAATGGTCAAAGTTCAGCCAGTAACAGAGAAAGAAAGGTTACAAGTCGAGCTTAAGAAGCTTAGCCCGGATGATTGCATTAGGCGCTTGCTTGCTGAATTATATCCTAGGGAAGGAGAAGTTTTGATTCATCGCTTCGGTTTATTTGGTGAGAAATGCAAGACATATGCATCTATTGGCAGGATAATGAAGATGAGTGGTACACGAGTAAGTAACATTCAAATAAGAGCTTTGCGCAAGTGCCGAAGCTCATTAAAAAAAGAATATGTAGATAACTTACCTACATGTGATCTTAAGAAAGCAATCACCGGGGAATAGAAAATGTGGATTAAAACTGATTCAGGTGATCTTGTTAACTTGGAAAGAGCTTATTGTATTTTAATGGAAATTCCAAGCGATAGCCGTAGCGATGAATATAAGATATACGCATATTTCCCATTCATGGCTATTGATGAAGATGGATACGATCGACCAAGAAAGGTTTATATAACTGCATTTAATACAAGGCCGGAAGCCGAGGCATGTATGAAAGGTATATTAAAAGCATTACCAAAAGATTAAGTAATCTCTATCTTAACCGCATATTCTTTACTAATTATCTGGCGATATTTTACATCGATTTCCTCATTATCATCGGCTCGCCCGGGGCGGTAATCGCCGGTAATGATTTCACAAACTGCGTCGAGAATCCACTTCATTGACATTGGCAAATTGTCATGACGATCGAGCTTATTCGGGGCATATCTGGTTAGAGTGATAAGACATGGGATTTTGAAATCTGAACGGAACTTTCGAAGCATTAAAGCAACCATTGCTTTTTGCTTTTTATGGCGATGATTCTTTTCACTCCAATGCTCAGATTTAAAGATTGTTTTATTACCTCGTTTGACTGAGGTCTTTTGTCCTCCATTAGCTTCGCTTACGGTAAGCAACGGATAAAGCATAGCAACTATGCAATTCCCTTGCTTTTCCGAAAACAGCTTTAAAGGCTCACTGGTTGATTTTTCTATGGGGGGAGCTATGTTGATACTGGGTGGTATGATTTGGCTCAATGGCGACCCCATTGCGTTTGAAATTGAGCCACTCAAAAAGGTAACTCATCTTGACTTGCCACTTCATCCATGGAATTAGGCTTTTCGTAATTTGGACTTGGCGAATGAGGCAATGCGTTTTGGGGTTGGCCTCTTTCCCATGCTCGCTCATCAAGGAATTTCTTTATCTCTTTTTCCAAAAAGTTCGAATCCTGCATTGCAGCCGGAAAGAATTCTTTCTTGCCGTTGCGAGTAGCTCCCACGCTTGCAACGCTCCAAAACATACCTCCTTGAGTAGCTTTCTTGCGAACATATGCAATTCGTTGAGGAACCATGATATCCAAGTAAACCAGCTCTTTAGTATACTCGTCATCGGGAAAACTGTCATGCGAAACAAATTCAAATTTGCTCATAAAACCTCGTGGTTAAATATTTAAATACCACCAAGGAATATTTTGAGCAACTAAATTGCTATTCTATTTTTTAAAGTGTTCGCTATTCTGCAATAAATTCATAGCATGGGAACCGGCATGTGATATAGTATTATTTTGACAATTATCCTCTACAATAGGTTTTGGGGCAGCAATCCATAAATTAAACTTAATTCGGGCTGATTTAACTAATTCTTTGAATTCTTCATGCTCATATGGGAGTTTTTCAGTTCCAAACATGGCATGATCAATGCAATCGATGATCACTAAATCCCTAATTTTAAGCATGTCTTTTGCAGCGTCAGCATATCCCATAAGTTTATCACGATTAGATTTAGCTCGATCGCTGATTTGAATTATAGGATTGCTTTTAGGTTGCCATTTGCCTTTGATGGCTTTAAGCAAATATCCCATAACGCTATCGATTGGCTTTTTATATTCCTTCAAAACTTTAACACCACGAATCACATCAACCTCATCAAAGCCGGCTAACTTTTCGAGATCTTCTTTTGACAAACCTAAACCGTCTAAACAAGAAAACGAACAAACAACCGAACCAACCGAAACGGAAGGGACTAGGGTTGGTTGTTGTTCTTTTAGTTCTTTAACTTCTTGTTGTTCTTGTTTGTCGTTAGTCGGTCGTTGGTCGGTCGTTAGCCGGTCGTTATTTCGGTCGTTACCATCATTTATATTTATATCGTAAACTGTTGATGATAAGAGTTTTACTTTAGTGCCAATGGTCGTTACTCCGATCGTTGGATTTTTGCAAAAACCCGAATTAAAAGTATCTTTTGACGTTAGGGGTTTTTTACGAGTACGGCAAGTTTCAATAATTTTGATATGCCCTCGGCTTTCTAAAATCTTCTTGGCTGTTCGGTAATTTTGTTCAGTCATGTCATAGTTTTCAAAGCCTCCAATGAAAGCCTCGCCGATGTGCAAACCGTCGGCATCACCTTCATATCTTCTAGCTGCTTCGGCAATAATTGTAAGTAATCGGAAGGCATGACCTTTTTGAGTTAAAAGATACATTGCTTCATTGGATGGAATGAATTTTAGAAAGCGTTCAGTCATAGCAATTTTCCAGATTGTCGGTTGCGTGGAAATATGGAAAATGCTATATTGGGAGTAATCAGCTTCCAGGTATGGCATACCACATTGAAAACACCGAGACGGTCAATCTCGGTGTTTTTTTTTGCCATCCTAACACGGCAATCGTAATCTTTACAATTCATATGTTGCCTATTTCCCGGCATTGAATTTTATCATAAAGAATTCTCCCGGCTCTTCGAACGAAATCAAGTCCAGTCGTCCTAAAGCAAGAAGGTGATTGCGAAATAGAGTTGGCGAAATCAAGAAGCGATTCTTCACTTCTTTACGTTTTATTGATATAACATTAGATGAAGGTTTTAGCTGCCACATTTCCGCAAATAGTAGGGCTGAGTGTGGGCTAGCATTAAGAACGCGTTTGAATAAATTGATGGGTGGAAAGTCTTCGTAACTCATATTCCTCACATTTGGCGTTGATATTAATACCTATGAGGAATACAATCGGCAGCGCATTGTCTATGTTTTGTCCTCGCAGGTGGGTTTGATTGGCGTTGAACCCACCAGCATTCATATAATTAAAATATAATTACTCACAACATCTATTTTAAAATGCTCTGAAATAATCATCTCAGCGTACAAGTCTATTTGTACTACAAATGCGTTTGTATACTATTCTTTTTTTCATTCAAATTATCATTTGGTTTTACCTCAAACGATTCAGGGGGTAGCCAATCATAAACTGTCACCATTCCGCCAGTTGCTTTTTCAATTTCATATGCTAACGGAATGCCGGGCGATGATTTTCCTTTAACTAATAAGTTTAAATTGTTCGGAGTTGTATTTATTTGCTTGGCAAAGAAACGTTGCGATATACCCCTGTGGGTTAAATAACGCTCTAATTTATTCATGCTTAATCCTTATCTTTTTGTATTTTCGTATCTTTTCGTATTGACATAAATCACAATGCTTTGATATATTAATCATCATAAACGGAAACACCTTTTCCGAGCAAGACAAAAGGACAAAACTTATGAATGACGCCAATGATGCAATCAATAACTTAGAAGCGATGAGCAAAGCTTTCGAGAAGTTTGCGAATAAGCCTGAGAATTATAATACGCCTTGGGCTTCTACACTTGAGCAAATGAGCTATGTACTATACAAGGAAGCTAAAGACCTTAAAGGTATCAGCGAGTTTACAGATTTAACCAATATCTTTAAGGAGTAATGCAAATGAAATATCAAATCTACAATTTCCGTAAGCAATGCTTTATCGGCAAAATCTATGAATGCAGAAAGAAAGCTCGAAGACGAGCTGATAAACTAGATTTAGAATATGGGGCGATTAGCTTTCGCGTTATGGAGGTCACAGAATGAATATCAAAAGACTAATAAGCGCATTAGAGAAAGCCGGCTTTGAAGTGATAAGGCACGATCGCAATGACTACAGAAAAGGCATGTTGAACTATGAGCCGTTCTATCATTACACATGCCACAGCGCGACACATAAATGCGATTGGTATCCTAATGGCCGAGATAATGACGGATCACCTTCGGAAACATGTTGTGCGGTTCAGGTAATGAGGAGACACGAAAGCAATGATATTCAATCTGATTACTTTGCAGGTTCATTTTGTAGGACAATTAAATCAGTGGTAGCAGCTATGAAGGGGAATTGATGACATATGAAGAACTTGCCAGTATGGTGTTTGAAGAAGTTGATGAGGCAGATTGCTATCAAGAAAAAGATGAAGAAGATAGCGAGCCGGTTAATACGCGCCACGATTGCGGTTGTTGTATGTATTGTCTGCAAGTTAGTTGGTAGGGAAAAACGGCAGGGGGCAAGTCCCCCACCGCAAACGAAAAACAAAGAAGGCAGTCTATGAATAATTCAGGTATAATCAAAACTTTAGATATAAGGAAGGAAAAAATGAAAACTTGGGAATTAGTTAACGAGTATGTAGATGACTTAAACAAGAAATTAGAGGTAGAAAACCCTAATTATAAATGGCCTTCGATGTGTGGGGCGCTTCAAGCTGAGTTAGGAAATATTTTGATTCAACTGAGTGTATATCACCCCGAAGCGTTTGAAATGGTAGTTGCCAAAAACTTCAAACATTTGATAGCAGTTTAACAAAAAGCTTAAAAATTAGAACCCAACAAAACTTAAGGACAAAACAAAATGGAAAACGCCAATACTTCACTAAAACACAGTGCGCAAATTAATGAAATCGCTTCGGCATTAGCCAAGGCTCAAGGGGAAATGAAACCCGCGGTATTTAATCGCACCAATCCCCATTTTAAAAGCAAATACGCGGACTTTACAAGCTGTATGGAAGCTTGCAGAGAACCACTTTCTAAGAATGGTCTAGCAGTAACACAATTGCCGGCATTTACTCATGATGGTAAGTTTATTTTGAATACTCTATTGCTTCATTCTTCCGGTCAATGGATGTCTTGCGAATTTCCCATGACCGCCAAGACTGAAAGCATACAGGCTATTGGTAGCGCAATGTCATACGCAAAGCGTTATAGCCTTTGTGGAATGCTAGGTATCGTTTCCGATGAAGACATGGACGATGACGGAGAAAACGCAATTGCAAGGCCACAGTCGAAAACTTATGTTGCACCTGCACCAATACCGCCGGCGCAAGTTATTAAGGTCAATGCCGGACAATCTGAGCTATTGAAAAGCCTAGATCAAAAGCTAAATGGTGAATGCCGTGAAAAGATAAATAAGTGGTTATCTGCAACATATAAAACCGAAAATCTAGCGGAATTACCGCAGGAAAGTTTTACTAAAATAGTCGGAGCTTATGAGAACGCGATTAAATTCATGGAAAACGAAAAACTAAGCGAGGCTATAAATGCTTAAAATACCACTAGAGCAAGGTTCAGAGGCTTGGTTAAACTGGCGTAAAAGTCTACTAACGGCTACCGATGCAGCAATGCTAATGGGACGCTCCCCCTATTGCACTCCTTTCAAGGGATGGCAAAGAAAAATAGGTGATGCACCTGAGCAAGTTATTACCAGTGCAATGCTACGCGGTCAGGATGACGAGCCACGAGCGCGAGCCATGTTTATAAAGCAATATGGCATCAATATGACACCATGCTGTATCGAAAGTGAACTATATAACTATCTAGGGGCTTCCCTAGATGGTATTAGCGATTGTGGTAGATACATTTTAGAAATTAAATCACAGCCAATTGAACGCGTTAAAGCTGAGGGAATACCAGAATTTCACTTAGACCAAATGCAAGAACAGTTGCTTTGTACTGATAACATAGCAGAGATGTGTTTTTACTGTACGATTTGGGGTGATGAAATCTATGTTTTAGAAGTTTATCCCGATAGCAAATGGAAAGAAAATTTCATTCCGCAAGCAAAAGAGTTTTGGAAATTATGCGTCTTCAAAGAGCCGCCAGCATTAACAAATAAGGATTATAAAGAGATGAATGATAACGCAACATGGAATTCTTTTGCTACTGAGTACGCTAAATTAGCTATTCAAATTAAAGAATTGGAAGATATCAAAGACAGATACAAAGAAGAATTGATCAAGCTTTCCGGGGGCGATAGTTGCATGGGCGCCGGGATTAAATTGATGAAGAAATTTATCAAGGGGCGTATCGACTATAAAGAAGCTTGCGACGTGTTAAATGTGCGTGATGACCAGTTAGAGCAATTTAGAAAAAAAGGCTCCGAAAGTTGGGCAATAACGCTTGATTCTAAATAAATTGTTTTGCATTGTGTGGGAAATGGAGGCACTATGAAATATCTGTTAATTTCCGGTCTTTTGTTTCTCACAAGCTGCACTTATTCGGTTACGTTGGTTCATACATCCGGGACAGCTTCGGACGTAGTAGATGAAACCTCCACACCTTCAACAAGTGTTTCACCTACAATAACCGTACCAGTAAAGGCAATTTAGATGAGCTTACCGCCTGAAATTAGCGATCCGATTAGCGAATTCATTGCTAATAATCTTTGGTTGATAATAATAGTCCTTTGCTGCATTATTTTCGCTTATGTTTCATATGGAATTTTGTGTAAGGATGCACAGACTTTGGTTAAGGTCAGGGATTCAATTGAGACAAGCGTTAATATTTTATAGGTAGGGGGTAAAATCCCTACCTAGCAGTTTACAAAGGATATTTCATGAAAAAAATACTAATCACTTTCTGCTTTCTTTTTCTAAATTCCGTTAATTTGATGGCAAATGTTGACGATGCCAAGGAATTCGCTAAAGAGAAAGTTTTAGTTCTAAATAATCATATGATGCACTGTGAAGAAGAAGGTTATAACAATAATCTTGTCATGGATTACCAATATCATAATGGATACATTCACGGCGCGAGAGATGCCTATCAAAATATGCTAGATAAATTAGATCAATGAATTAGCTTCTCTAGTTTTTCGATCTTGATATTCTCCACGAGAAAAAACTAACTCAGCAAATTTATCTTCTGCTAATGGGACAGAATCGACACCTAATTCTTTTAATTTAGGTTCCCATTCGCTTTTAAGTCTTTTGAAACATTCTTCATATTTATGTGTCAAAATATATTGTAAACGACGTTTCATATCAGCATCGAAAATGTCTGCATGAATATCATTCATAATGACTTTTTTTTGTGTCTCTGAGAGAGAAAATAATTCTTCATTATCTACTGAAATTTTCATAAATTTTCCTTTTTAACAAACAAGATTTCCTGAAAAAATATTTAGAGTTGGAGCATTCACAAGATCGGCCGTATTTCCTGCTATTCCAGATAATGCTATAGTGACCGTCGCAGTGTCGCCAACATCCATATCACAAAGGCTATTCATGCTAAAAGAAATTCTTCCTACTCCATCTTGACAAGCTGTTGCCGAAAGAAATCCTGTACTATAATCTCTATTGCTGGTCACAATTTTAAATATTCCTGTCGTGGATGTAGTTACCGAACTTAATGCGCATCCTCCGGAAAGGTAATATCTTCCTGTATATGGCGCAGTAAAAGTATTGGCAGCAAAATTACTTCCTTGATCGAATATCTCTGTGTCATAAGCAACGGTGTAAACGGCTCCATTACCGGTAACGTCGGTAGCACCGGCAGATTTATTTGCTAAAAATGCTGGCTGTAATGTGCTTAAATTCACTCCAAATTTTGTAATAAAAGGAATTTGAGTTGTTACAGTGATAGCATTTGAAGTGCCTGAAAATACTAAATCGGAATATGATAAAGTTCCTGCCCCGGCAATAGCTGCGGCATTTGATGAGGTAATTGAACAAAATTGCATATTAGCTGCGGCACTGCCAATAGAAAGGGAAGATGCCGAACCGCTATCAAATCTACACCATTTGCAGCTTGAAGAACCGCCTCCGAGAGTAGCCGCAGTAACGTTTTGGGCTACTGTGCTGAATAGGCAATGTTCCCATGTCATAGCGCCAGTCGATGAGGTAGTAATTGGAGAAAGAAATCTTGAATTGTATAAATCTAACACACCTGCGGAACATGTTGAGGCTGTAGTTGAGCCGCCAGAATTTGTAAAATTACTATTTTGCATCTCAAGCTTACCCGAAGCCGAATGTGCAAAAATTCCGATACCTGTAGTTCCAACATCGCCATTACTATTAAAAATATTTATTTGCGAACTTGCCGAAGATGAACTGAATGTAATACCGGTATTATTTGTGCAATTTATATAACAATTATTTAAATTTAATATTGATGCTACTGTACCGGTAACGGCAATTGCCGCGGCTGAATTAGTTTGAAATCTTATTCCGCTAACAGTAAATGTCCCGGCAGTATTATGCGTCAGTGTACCGGAAATAATTACATTCGGTGTGAATGCGTCCGCAGTATCAGCCACAATATTGACGCCGGCTTTACCTGTAATATTTTCACTGTAAGCGGTGCTTTTTGCCGTGACTTTAATCGTATCTCCGGCACTTGCTGCGGTAACGGCCGCTTGAATCGTGACATGTGTTCCCACTCCGGCGGTTGGGTTAACTACCCATATATTCCCACCAAATGAATTAACTGTTAGAGTGCTTCCGCTTCCTGTGGTATATGTAGCAAATCCATTTAATGCGGTATTATTTCCTAATATATTCCAATTTCCGGCCGTAGGGGAAAGGGCGCCACCGGTATTACCTGTTATTGTTTTTCCAAGACCTGTACCAGATGCGGTAACAAATCCGGTCGCAGCTACAGCAAAGCTTGCACTATCGAAATTACATAGACCGATTTTTGTTGCGTCTGCGGCTGCTAATGCTTGAGATATTTGGACTTGAATTTGATAAACGTTTGCAGCCGTAGAAACTGATCTTACCGGATTTGTGCCAGCGGCTACAGTTGCACCATTAACAGTAATTAAACCGGCTGCGGTTGGCAAAACAGGATTTGTCCCTCCTCCACTGGTCGCATCTACACCAATCGAATCAATTGCTAGACCTGCGCCAGCCAATGAAACAAAGCCATTTCCATCAACGGTAAATTGATCAGAATTGAAATGAGAGACTCCGTTTTTGCTTAAATCTGTTGATGCTACTGAAATCGATCTTTGAATTTGTATCGTATATGCATTTGCAGAAAGTGAATTTGTTCTTATTACATTTACACCGATTACACCGCTTGCCACTTGGGCGCCTGTGACAGTGATAAGCCCGGCTCCATTTGGTGCTACCGGATTTGTACCCGGTGCGGTAAAGGCATCGACTTGAATCGAATCTATTCCAGCGCCACCGCCTATCAAAGAAACGAATCCATTAGCATCTACGGTGAATTCAGCGCTATTAAAAGCAGATAGCCCGACATTGGCAGCATTTGAAGCGGCTATAGCCTGAGAGATTTGTACTTCGGTTGTGATATTATTGCCAACTCCACGAGTTTTTACTGGAACTGATCCGGCAACTACAGTATCCCCGAAGATTTCCAAAACGTTAGCAATCGGAATTGCAAAATTAATATTGGCATCAAAACGCGTAGGGATTTGTGGAAAATTACCGCCGATATCAATTATGGATACTTGGCTCATTTATTTTCCTCCGCCTTTTTTTGGAGTCTGTCGATCAAGGTATAAACATGCTCAAGCTTCTTCTCTGTGATCATGTTTTCTTTTTTCATCGCTAATAATTCTTTCATGATGCCGGCAACATCAATCCTATGAGTATTAATCTTTTCTTCAAAGTGGGATTGTAGTTGAAGCGCTTCGGAAGGGCGAGAAAGAATCTCATCTTTAAAATTACATAGTTCTTTCTTTAATTTATTCTGCATATCATCGCAAGCATTTCGAACCATGAAAGAGTGAGATATGAATTCTTCTTCTTTTTTTTCAAATTCTGATCTTATACATTTCATTCTATTTTCATTATGTTCGTTCTTGCGACTATTGATTAAAGATGAATCCCACAATAGACCGAGATCTTTAGTAACTTTTTCTTTAAATTCTTGTGAATCATTAATAAAAGAATGGAGTTGCTTTCTTAATTCAATATGAAGCATTCTTTCAACTTGAATTTGAATTCCTAAATCACAATGTTAACTATGAATCAAAGCGTAATTCTCTAGCATATCAGAATTAAGCTGTTTAATATCTTTTTTTAATTCATCGATAGACTGTAAAACAAAATTTAAAGAATCTTGATAATTCTTTATCTCTTGCTTTACGACTAATTCAAATTGCTTAGCTAGATCATTTTTATTTAACATATTAACCGGAATGTTAGGATTGGCGCCTCTTAGCATAAATATTCAACATAAACATCACCGGCTACCGGCGCCGTCACTTGCTTGACATACATTTGCGATCCCACAGGGAATACGTATTTATCGTCAAACTGAGCGTTTTGATTTGCTTGCACGTCATAAAGCTTATAGCTTCCAGCGGCAACAAACATTTGCCCGGCTGCGTCGGTATTATCAAAAGAAAAGATCATGTGGCCTTGCGTGTTATTAGTTACGCAAAAGGCTCTTACCGGATGGGTAGTCGGCGCACCTACAGCGGCGTAAGCCGCTGAGATGCCCGCAAAACCGAGAGTTCTTAATGATTCAAAAAATGCTCTACAGTTGTTTTGCATTGTCATTACTCCTTGGGAATATCGCAAACTTTGCTATCACATGGAAGTGGTTCGGCTGAGGGTATTGCTTCCTCTAAATCAGAGCCATTTTCCATAGAAGCTTTTGCTTGCGCCGTTTGTTCTTGATGGGCTGCCAACATGCGATCTACCATAAGACCTTTGATAATCATGAGAAAATCATGAAAAACGCCGATAGGCATATCATTTTCAACATAAATTCTGGCTTTTTGGCATTCGCTTGTAAATTGTGTTACTGGTTTTTGCATTGTCTTTATCCTTTATTTGATTGTGAATGAGAGGGTTTATATTCTCATTCACAATCTATAATTTTTTTTACATAAAAAGACAAGATTATACAATATTTTGTCCTAACCATAATGTGCCGTTATAGACTAGATTGTATGATTCGTACGCGGTATTAATAACCTTAGTAGCTGCGGCCGTTCCAGCAGCGGCAATATTTTTACCATTACCGTCTATTGTTACGTTGCTTCCTGCAGCTGCTCCGCCAGCATCATAAATTGTTACTTTCCTACCTGTGGCCGGGGCAGCAGGCAAAGTTATTGTCATAATACCTGCCCCGGTATCTACTCCCACGAAATAATCTGTGCCTAGAAGAGCATAAGGAGACGCATCAACTCCAGTCACAACCGCGGTAACTTTTACTTTTTGTCCGGAAGAAAGTAAAATACCATTGGTTCCAGCTGTTAGATTAATTCCACCAGCTGCCCCACCGGCAGTAAGATTCATAGCATCGATGACAGATTCACCGGCCGATAGAGTCATAGAACCATTGGTATTTGTAATAAGAATATCTTTAGCAGCTGCACCAACTGCAACCATGCTCATACCACCGGCACTGGTAACGTTGATAGAATCTGCGTTGGCTTCCCCTGAAATAACATTCACTGCTCCGGCAGTTGATTGTAATGTTAAATCAGCTGCTCCAGTCACTGTAAAATTGGATGCTGTGGCAGAATCAAGAGAAAGTGCGCCTGTTGTATCTAAAGTCATTCCGCCTGTGCCAGAATCGAGATCCATACCACCATCGGCAGCTGAGGCCAAAATTCTAATCGAGTTGGCAGCGGCAGCTTGTGATGAGGTAATATTAATTTGTAAAGCACCATCTACGTCAATACCACCTGTGGCAGCTTGAAGACCAATTGCATTTGCAACCGCTTCACCGGCTGAAATTGGCACACTTCCGGAAGCTGAGGCAAGAGTTAAGTCAATGCCTGCGCCGGTAACAGAGAAGTTTGAAGCTGCGGCAGCATCTAGAGATATTGCGCCAGTTGAATCAAGAGTTGCCCCACCTGTACCAGTATCTATATCAATACCACCAGCGGCATCACTTGCTAATAATCTAATTGCGTTAACCGCGGCTTGTGAAGATGTCACGTTGATTTGCAACGCTGCATCGGCATCAATACCTCCAGCAACTGCCTCAAGATTGATAGCATCGTCAGAAGCTAAGCCAGCTGCTCTTAATGTCAATCCTCCGACATCAGATAAAATATTTATGCTTGCAACGCCTATCCCTTGATCAGCATGTAATTGAATTGTTTCAGAAGTACCGCCATTAGCATGTAGATAAATTGCTAAGGCTGCATTTTCTGTGGAATTTACATTAACCGAACTGCCTGTTGCTGTAATATTAATATCTTCACCGGCGGATGCTCCACTTGCTAAAATATTAACGCCTCCAAGTGTGGCCTCAATATTAATCGCATCGGTTACGTTTTCTGTGGAAGTTAAGCGCACAGATGATCCGGTAGCTGTCAAGACAATATCTTCACTCGCAGCTGCTCCAGGGGCTAGTATTTGGATACCGCCATTGGTCGAAGATAATACAATAGAATCCGTCACGTTTTCAGTTGAAACTAATCTAATTGATGAGCCTGTAGCTGTTATTGCGATATCTTCGCCGGCAGCTGCTCCCGGAGCATTAATTTGAATTCCACCAATGGTCGCAGAAAGTACGATTGCATCTGTTCCGCTTTCTCCGGCAGTAATATTGACCGAACCAGCCGTGTTTACAATATCAATATCCTCTCCAGCGGCTCCAGCGGCAGTGATATCAATACCGCCAGCAGAAGCATTGATAACAATTGCATCGGCTGCATTTTGACTAGATACTAAGCTCATTTGAAGTGCGACATCAACGTCTAAGCCGCCGGCAGCTGAGAGGATTCGAACTGCATCGGCTGCGGCTTCTTCACCATTAATAACAACTCGACCAGCTGCACTATCTAGAGTTAAATCTATTCCGGCGCCAGTAGTTCCAAAACTGGAAGCTGTCGCTGACGTCATTACGATTGCGCCTGTTGCTCCAGTAAAAGAAACAGTGCCTGTAGCTGTAAGGTCTGTGAATGATCCGGGAAATCCGCCTGCACCGACAAAATTTGCAAGCTTAAGAGGCGTTACAAATCTCGTATCGTCTGTACCTGTATCGGTTTCCCCTTGGGTTGCAATTTCCGCAATACCCGGATTTGTTTCGGTAGCAACTGGAGATCCTGCGATAGCTAAATTATCAGCATATAATTTTGTTGCTACTGCGCCGGTATCAAATGGGGCAGCTGTAACCGTGACAATCCCGGGAACCGTTGGTGTAGCCAAAGGCACAATTGCGACTACGGCAGCCGCTAAGGTAGCAGGGCTAATATAAAGTTGATCTGATAACCCTGCGGCAGCTTCTACACTATTAGCCGCTCTAGAATCACCTGTCCAGTTTTGATTTGATTGTTTTCCTGTGTAGGAATTAGGCCTAGCGAATTTTGGCATTTTAAACCCTCCGATTGAATGTTAAATTAAAATTAAAAATACTCCCATATAATTTTCTTTCATATTTTTTTTAATTCGATTCTTTGTTATCATACATACATATGGATAACGAAAAAAAAAGACATAGATTTGATAGCATTGAAGACGCATTGCATTATTCTATAGAATTGAATGGATGCCAAATATTCATTGGCTCATGCGATTCAGGTTATGGATATGGTGTTTTTAAGGTCGGTAATATTGTTTACAGGGCGCATCGAGCTTCTTATGAATTTTACAAAGGAAAAATCCCTTCCGATAAGATAATTTGTCACAAATGTAATGTTAAGCTGTGTATTAATCCTGATCATTTATATGCTGGTACGCGAAAAGAAAATGCTCATGATCGAATGAATTATCTAAGAAATAAAGAGGCGGAAGGAATAATGGAAATAGATCAAGACAATTTAAATGTGTCAAAAGAATTTATCAATGAAATCAAAGTCGAT
>Ga0070698_100002235_pt1 | contig 21405 bp, 18 predicted proteins | sample KBSK1502metaG_FD_65477 | JGI IMG/M metagenome (GOLD analysis project Ga0070698, IMG submission 65477) | Corn, switchgrass and miscanthus rhizosphere microbial communities from Kellogg Biological Station, Michigan, USA - KBS K1-50-2 metaG | ecosystem: Host-associated > Plants > Roots >...
CGTATAATCTGCTCCATGCGTTCGCCTTGCCACAACTCGTTGAAAGAGATCTCCGGGTAAAACTGTTGCATTTCGTCCAGGTAGCTGTCGTATTCTTCGAGCTGGCGATAGAATTTGAGCGACTCGGCTTCCCTACCAGGCTTAGGATGCGCTTGTTCCTCCAATAATCCCCGCTCGTGCAGGTCTCTTAAAGAGAGATGCGGGTCATTGCGGATGGCGTCGTAGAACGGAAGAAGTTTAAGAGCCTCTATTGGCAGCGCCATTTTCACAGCATCCTGCCGCTCTACGATTTTATCATAATCGTAGAGTACCCGCTCGTTCAGATCTTCCAGTTCGACAAAGAGTCCCGGGCCGACGATGATATCATAGTTCGTCAGCTCTCGATCCTCATCGTGCTCGCCCCTTTTCCGGTACTTGTGGAGCATCTCCTCGTATCGCGCCTCCCAATCCACACCGAGCCGCGCCAATAGTTCCTCTCTTTGTTGCCTCTGTATGGGATCACGCAGATCGAGGAAGCGCAGCCTGTCGTTTTCAAAGAAGAGCAGGGTTTCGTAGGGAGGCTGATAAGGGAAGTAGCGGTCTTTGCGTATGAAGACAAAGTCCGTTGGTGCCAGTTGGAGCCGCTCTTGCACGCTACGCTCATGACGAATGACATCTTTGAGATACAATTGCGAAAGCGATACCTCAAGCTTCAGCTTGAAGATTTTATTGCCCGGTTCCAGAGCAGGGTAATCCAAATAGGCTGCTGCCGTACTGTCTGCGCTTTTGCTCGTGTTGACATTGATGGACTGTTTGGAGAGCTGGGGATACGTCCTGTACAATTTCACATAAGGATCCTCCTGATGATCCGCAACCAGGAGACCTCCTGGCTCGAAGTCCTCTTTATTGTAATCCTGAATCACCAGCGCTGCTCCAGTTGGAACCCGTGAAAGATCTGTTACGGCCTCGAAGTGGAGATCAGGCATCCATTGAGCAAATACCTCGAAGTAGTCCGACAGGGGGCGGGCGGCAGCGAGACGGTTATCGAAAACCGCGATGGGATTGAGCAGGGAGAGCGGCAGGTGGGACTGGCCCCTGGGTGGAAGAAACTCGGTGAAGTGACGCTCTTTGAGGCGGCTCGTGATGCCGTAATCCGCAAGGTAGGCTGTGAAATCGTGGATAAAATCATAGAGCAGTTTCCCCACGCTTTCTTCGATGTTGCGCTGGTCGTGGTAGAAAAGGGTCGTGCGCTTCCCTTCCTGTGCGCGAATGCCGTACAGTGGTTCCCCAGTCTCCCTGTTCTTCTCGATCTCCCTTCTTTTTAGGTGCAGAAAATAGACCGTCCCATCGGTAATCTTGCGTTCGAAGTAGGCGTAGGGGAGCGAGGCACCACCCGGGTAATCGACGCGTTGAAACCTTCGCGCCTGGCCGGTGACCTTAAATTCCTGTTCGCTATCCTCCCGCTCTGTGCGAATATCACCCTTGATGTCGATAAGCAGACAAGTGTGCGCATTCCCCTCCTTTTTGGCATGGACATAGCACAGATCCTGGCCGATGAATCGCCTGGTCTGCTCACCGAGAACATAGGCAATCTGCAGTAACTTCAGCAGGAGGTGCAAATCGAGACTATCGAAGGTAATCGGGCTTGCATGCACAGGAGCATGGGGGAGAAACGACATGTTGATGGTGGTGGGAGTCTCATTATGCTGGTAGAGTGCGTAGACGACCCACTTATCGACTTCAGCTCCATCCCACCGGTCATGCGTGAAGGTTTTGTAGGGACAGTCCAGTTGATCTCGCAGGCTATTGTGCATCTGTCCATAGATGGTGCGATTCTTTTTGGCCATCCATTGGAGATCCATTGGCAGCTCGTATCGGACAAGCTTGTAATGGGCTTCCAGGGCGCGAAAATTGGTCGGCCTCGAAACGATGAGCGTGGTGGTCGGCGTTGTGCGCATCACAGGTGTGCGTGTCATTGCTTTTCCCTCATTAACTAGTCATGACAAAGCGGAACGGAGATCATGGAGGAAGTGTTCAAATGCCTGGTGATAGGCGTTGGGCGTCCCGCGCCGTAGGGCCCCCTGAATGACCACGATGGAGGCCTCGCCAAAGCTCGTCTCGCCAAAGTCGCAGTCGTAGTAGCCGCGGGGGCGCGGCTGACTGCTGACCAGGTTGAGATAGATAAGCTTGACCTGTGTGCCGTGGTAGGCGCGAATTTGCTCCACTTTGAGGCGCGCGCGCTCTGCGAAGTGCGCCTCGTTCAGCTTGGGGTGCCAGGCAAGGTCATCAATGGGTGCGCTGAAGCGCTCCAGGGTCTGGTCGTTGTAGTTTTTGCAGTCGATATACCAGGGCAGGCCGCGAAGTTTCAGGTCAGCCACTTCAAAGAGCGCGTCGGGCGTCTCTTCCAGTTCAACGCCCTCATCCTGGAGGAGCGCGGTGATGGCTTCCTCGCCGATGGCCCCGGCCAGGATAGCCTGATAGCAGTAGGGGGTGAAGAAGTGCTGATCGCTCGGGCTAAAGGCCAGTTTGTAGCCGCAGGTCTCGAAGTGGTCGCGAATAACCCGGTTTTCCTTGATCGTATAATAAAGCGCGTCCATTGTCCAATGTCGGGTCTCGGGCTGTGCGAGATGCGCGGGGATGATTTCGCGCTGTGATGTGAGATAGAGCATACCATTGTGGTAGTAAGAGGACTCGGCTACACACGCGTAGCTATCGAGCAGCTGATCGCGAAAGTGATGTTTCAAGATGGCCTGGCGCAGGTGTTGCCACTGAGCGCGCGCATCCTGATCACCATTTCCCTGACGTAACCCTTCCAGGCGGCTGAGCAACCCTTGTATCGCCAGCCGGCACTGCTCGTCCTGCCCTACCAGACGGGCGTCTTTAAGGCGCCGCACCGCGCGCTCGAGGTGCGGTAGATCGGCGCGTACCTGTTCGAAGATCTGCCGCAGGTTGTTGGAGATCATGAGTTCGCGTTCCTGTCGGAGCTGATCGAACTCAGGAGCGCAAAACCGCTGAAAGTGATGGTACACCTCGCGGCTGAGCAACACCGTCTGATCAGGCATTTCCCCCCAGATACGTTCGATACGCCCGAGAGCCTGCATGAAGGTGGACATATGGTTGAACAGGGCATCGAAGCGTGTGTTCGTATCGTCCTGATAGCGCTGGTTCCACTCCCAGGGATCGTTCAAGGTGCTTAACACCTGGAGGAACCGCTGCTCGGTAATCACATTCCCAGTGTACAGTTTCGCCTGGTACCAGATGTTTTCCTTTAAGAGCGCCATCTTATCTTCCCAGGTGAGGTTAGGATCAGGCTTGCCGAAGTAAAAGTAGGGTGTTTCGAGCAGGCCGATATGCATGAAATCCAGCCTTTTTGTTTTCTCCCTGGATGACCAGTACTGGAGGTTCACACCGTTGCCTGCCGAAAGGTACTGGGTGACCACTACCACTGGTGCGCCCTCCCAGAACAGCTCGTCGAAGGTCTCCTGGGCCTGCTGGTTCTGGCGAATAGCGTTGCCCTTCTGAGCATTGTAGAAGACGACCACGAAATGCCGCCCCTGGAGAGAGAGATCATAGACCTCGAACCAGTCATTGGCCGTGCGCGCTTTGATCTCAAACAGCGCCCCATCGGGATTTCCATAGCGATCAAAGATCAATTGGACCTGTTTGAAGGTATTTAAAAATAGCAGAGACGTGCTGCCTCCCCCGGAGGCATGCTCACACAACCACAGCAGCGCAGCAAAAAACAACTGGATGCGGCGTTTGAGGTGACCTTCGCGCGTTTCGTTGCCAAAGTCTTCATCCTTTGCAGCTGCTGAGATAAACTGGTCGAGCCTGCGCTGATAGTCATCGGCAGAGTCCAGGCCGTTCAGGGGGGGAGCGACTTCGATCCGATTAGCGCGCCTCTCTGCTTTAGTATGGTTGAGGTTGCGAATAATCTCTTTGTCTGTCTCGTCAACAGGGATAGAGTTCACCTGCTGGTTTAGCCAGCCCATGTTGAAGTGATGCACATGCCGCTTGATATCGGCCGTGGCTGACAGGCCAAAGACCAGGTTATGTTGCGCCAGGCTGTAGAGAATTCTTTCGGGGGTCAGGTGCATGCCGTAGTGCCGCACCTGCACTTCTTCCTGGTCGGTGTGCTGCTGGAGATCATGGATATCATACAAGCTATAACCGGTCTCCAGCAGCGCGCTCAACTCTGTGGGATGTTCCAGGTGGTGCGGGTGGGAAAACTGTGAGATATGTGTCAGCTCCTCTGAGAAAACCGTATCCTGAAAGCAGTGGCGCAGCAGCTCGCGATAGGTGATTTCGTCGTCGCCCCGCTCCAGCTCTTTGAATAAGAACAGAATTTGCTGGCAGGCCCGGCTCACGGCATCGAACAATCGCAGCGCGGGATAGGGGGTTGCCTCAGCAGGACCCGGATCGGAGGTGATCTCAAAAGCGCGGTTCGTTTCGCGCAGGTAGAGGTGATCGGTGCTGATGGTATGCTGCGTCCGGAAGATGGCAGGCGAGGTCTTTGGCCGCCCGGCCCGTCTCTGCACCCCGGTAGCTATTTTCTGCGGGAGCGTACTGGTGAACTGGTTGATATCCGGGAAGTGCAAGTGATCGTCCCTCGGAAGCTGATCGATGATTCCCTTGATCCCCTGGATACGATTGCGAATATTGTCTGAGCGCGGATATTCCGGGGACGGTAGTTTATGCACGGTCATGGCGCGGTAGAACAGCTCTACTACACGGAACGGGTTACTGATCTGGGGGGACCTGCAGATGAGCCGCACCAGGTCATTTTCGAGGAAGTCAAATTCATCGAGGAAGATAATGTACCCGCCATCCTCGTCCTCCAGGCGGGTCAAATTCAGCGTTTTCTGCCCATCGAAGAAACCGTGAAACGCCTTATGGAGTGTCATCGCCATCAGCCGGATCTCTGGATGTCGCTTGAAGGCGATACAGGGAAAGAGCGACTGGATCACCCGATGATCGGCGAGCCGTTGGTACGCCGGGCTATTGCCCTGCTTGTTGTTTGCACCGAGTAGGGCAGCCCTAAAAGCATTTAAGATCAGGTGAGCATAATCGTCCATCTGTGGTTCGAGCGCTTTTGGCACCATGACTTTCTGCTCAATGAGCTCCTCGAGCGTTTTACAAGCCTTTTTCACTGTTGGCAGATCAATGCGCTTGAGGGGAGTCTTATCGTTCCAGCGCCGAACGTTGTCGGTGAAAAGCGGATTCTCAAATAACTCGTAGAAAGGCTGGCGAAGGTCCCTGAGAGTGCCGAGCACGGCCTCCAAGTCTGGCGGCAGGACGACATAACACTGAGGCGAACCAAAGCGACGGAGCGACTGTGCCATCTCTTCAATGAGCTGCTTGCGATCGGCACAATAGATGAATTTGCGCTGCTGATATTCCGGTGCGCGAATCACTTCTATGGTGGCACTGGTCTTGCCCAGGCCAGTGCCACCAAGCACGAGCTTCAAGCCGCTGTTATGCTGTTGAATTGTACGATGATAGTAGTCGAAGTAACCCATGGCGGCTCACTTTCCAACCCCAACAGGCGAGATAGATAGACGGACACAAGTCATGGCCAGATGTCCCATATGGTGTTTCGGAGTAAGTCAGCGGTATTATAGAGCCTTTCGAGCAATATGTAAACATGTACTGATTAGGGCAGCAGGTGATGAGCGACTTGAGGTTGTGCTGGCTACTTGGGTTATCCGTTCTAAAATAAGAGGGGAAAGAGCAATGTGGAAAACCCTGCCCGTTATGTGGATAAAGAGGAAAAGACAGAGTAGAGCTTATAATAAGAGCACATTTATTGGAACGGATAACCCAAGTAGCCAACACAGGCATGGACCATGACCATGGTGCCGGGGACGCGGGTCCCTATTCGGCTGGATGCTGACCAGCGCGTGGTTCTGATCGCAGACGCACAGGAGTTGTTGATTGATAGCAGTGGCTTGGAGAGAGCGTTTCTCATCCAGGTACAGGAAACAGCTCCATATGGAGCAGAGTGAGTGGAAGCGCATGAGCAGCCATCAAGACCAGAGACAGAACAGAGCGGCACATGTGCCGCTGGAAAGGAGAAGCCATGTCCTCAGAGGAAGTCTCACCGAGCACGGGAAGTACCTATCGCTACCTCCACCTTTCAGCAGAAGCATTGGCCCAGTTGTCAGCAGATGAACAGCTTCAGGCGTGCCTGGAGGTGCGCCAACTGCTCGACAGCATCCTGGGCGTGCTCTATACCCCGGACTCGACCCTCATCGACCGCGCGGTGACGATCGACCTGCTTTACACCGAGGCAGAACGCCTCTCGCGGCAACAGGGGACAGGAGAGGATGCGCCAGTGACCTACCCGATTAAGACGGTGAGTGAACGGCTGGGGATACGCCCGGCTGCCGTGCGCCAGGCCTACGAGCACTTGGACGCGCTGGGGGTGTCCATATCCTGGCCCGGCAGTTTCCAGGCGGACGCCGGCAGCAGCGGCAACTACCGCTTGATACGACGGGAGCCGGCGAGAGCTGATCCCCTATGCGCCATGCAGAAAGGCCACGAAGGTACAGATCTGCGTGTCCTAGCTGCAGCTTGAGGTAGAGAAAGCGTCGCTCAAAGCGGTGGCCGCCAGGTGGCCCAAACCGAAATTGCCCCAGTCGTTCGAACCGCTCTGGCTGAGCCAAAAAGGAGGAATGCTCACGACCTCAGCAATGGGGCAGATGATTGCGGAACTCGTGAAAGCCGCCGGAGAGTTGGTGCTGCAAGAGACGTGTGCGCATACCCTGCGGCATACCTTTGCCCGCAGTTACCTGGCCCAATGCCCAGGGGATGTTGTAGGGTTGGCGACGCTTCTAGGGCATAGTTCGTTAGACACAACGCGGCTCTATAGCCAACCTTCGGTCAGCCAATTGATCACTCGGGTAGAGCAGCTTGATATCAATGCGTACTCAGGGTAAAACTGCACCTGCCTAAGGCACCCACCACTGAGTACAAAACACATTCCATCCTGGTCTAGGTAGTCATCAGCCCTCTCAAAAAGGTCGCCATCACCTGATGCCAGTCCGCCAACTTTCTCAGATAGTCAAAGAATCGAGCACGGTCCTCGTGCGGCACAACCGGCAACAAAGGGAGGGAGAATGTTTCCACCACCTCTCCATAAGGATTGATCTCGACAGCATCGACCACAGGGATCCTCTGTTGCTCATGTAGCATCCTGCGCGCAAGCGTCGTCGCCTCACTGATCAGAGTCTTTCCCTGGCTTACAAGCCCCTGCAACTGTGCAGAGGACAAGCTGTCGAGTTGGGGGTGCAGGCGTAAGGTAAACTGAGAGTATACCGTGTCAGCATCAGCGTATATCGTGAGCAACGCGAACAGTAGGCAGCGTATGTGTTTGTAGCGGTCTAGCATCTCCCAGTGCGCTCTTTCTGCAACCTCTGCCCCTTCATCCATCGCTTGCTGGAGTTGCACCTGTCGTTCAGGGGCCACATGCCGCCAATCAAAGCTCGAGTACCAGAACGGGAGCGCGCCCATATGGAGGCACCAGACCCGTCGTATACCTCGGGTTGGCATATAGAGCGGTAACTTTCGAGCATTGGCCCAGAGAAATGTTTTACGCCATCGAGCAATACGCGTCTCGGCACGAAGCCCCAGCATCTTGCAAAGTGCTCTCACTGGGATATAAGCCGCGCCATCAACCAAGTAGAGCACTGGCACTTCGTATTCAAAATGCGGAAGAATCATGGTCGTTTGCCGAACGACAGGCTCGGCTAGCTCGCTCTTATCCACCGATATCCTCCTCGATGCGATCCTTGGTTCTCAGCCTTTTGATCAACAGAAAAAGAACAGATGTTTTACCAACATTATCTCTCTCTTCTGAGCTTTTCAAGTATGCTATAAGTAGTGGTGATTTTTTGGTCATCCACGCTTTTGATCCCTCTACGAGGCTCTCGACGAAGAAAGAGTCCCAGAAAAGGAACTCAACTATGGGGATCTGAAGAATCGCGGCAGTACTCTCACGTGCCGTTATCTTCATGAATTCCTGTAATATTTTGTATTCAGTGTGATGGTTGCCGCTTCCGCCTCTGGATGTCCAAGAACAAAAACTGCTTTACGATTCATGAGTTCCCCCGTCATGCTGAGTTCCCCTTTGTATTCCAAAGCAATAACGTGCCAGCCGCGTTTGATAAGATCATTGATAGGATTCTCATCGCCTTCGCGCAAAACTTTTTCGAGGAGCGGTAACCGCAGTTCGCTCCCGACTACAGCTCGTGATCGGTAGTCCGGCCCCTTTTCTGGAATAAGTGCATAGGTAATAAAATGGTCGACCGCGGCCTCAAAACTCTCCAACTTTTCTGGAGGAAGACTCTCCGGCTCGTGCTGATCTCCATAGATGGCTGCTTCCTTTTGATACCACCATCCCTTTTCTAAATGCGGTCCCTTTAAGAAAGCGGCATCAACCCTTGGTATTCCATAGGAATAAAAGTACGTTGTTCTTCCAGTAATGTGATCTCCTGGACTTCTAAAGCGCACAAGCTTTTGCCTGAGAAGATACGTACGTGCAGCTGCATGTAAGGCGTTCATTGTTTCCCCATACACGCAGACACTGCGATAAGAAAGATCGGGATCATGATGGTCCCCGATTTCAAATCGTGCTTGCCACTTTCTTGATACCGCAGACATTCTTCATCCTCGTCTAACGTAACAATTTGTTCTGGCCTGGGTGTGGCTTTAGCGGGCTCTACCACAGAGCCAGTCAGTCCACAGATCCTACAAAAAGACGGCCTTGTTTCGCAAAAACGGCCCTTTTAGCGGGAGAATGGCTTGTTTTTCATGTCTACTATCCTCTCGTAGCGTGGTGACGAATAGTAGGCATAAGTGCCTCACGGCACGTCGCTATCTCCTTCCCTATTCATAGCAGCCGATGGTAGTGATTGTAGCATTGTATCTATCCTTAATTCAAGTCTTGTTTTGAGATAGGCTTACAGAAAAGACTTGGCAAACGTACAGTTTGCTCATGGCAGAATACGTTAAGCTTCCAGAGGTACGGAGTATATTTCGACGGATCAGGTTGCCTTAATCCTGGGGATTTCGAAGCAGTGGCTGATTGTCATATAGACCATGGCCAGTTGCTCGGAGATATCCTGCCCTTACTCATGATCGAAAAGGGCGCAGTACTCGTACCCGACCATCCCTTCGTCTGGCCCGGCTCACAGTACCTTCTAGTAGTCGAGAAGGCAAACTGCCTACGAGCGAGGTCATGGGCGATGGCGCCAAGCGCTGCTGGATTGATGGCTCGCCCCGCTCGCACAGCCGCTAGGAAGGTGGCCTTATGCATAACACTTCCCTTATTTCTTGCCCATTATACAGTGACAGTGACTACGAATATATGCATACCGCTACATTTGCACGTGCATGAAAAATGACACTCCAATGCCTTCCAGAGCCGATCTAGAAGAAAAGTGCCTTCCGCAAAAATCGCGATTATCGACCCTCGCTCATTATGATCAACCCCCAGGATCGCTCCTATGAGGAATGTAATGGAGCCATCAAAAGGAAACGATGACGGCACTCATTGAGAAAGAATGAGATGTGAACTGAGTTGGTGTGGCAGTGTCCAGTCCTCGGAAAACAGTACTGTCTGACCCGGGAGGCCATTCCAGCACAGGGGTAATCTTAGCCTTAACTATCGAGAACAACAGCAGTTTGCCCCATTTTGGAATGGTTTCCTGACCCGGCAGTGCCGAAATGATAGCGCGACTGCCCCCACGAGGTCGCTTTATGAGCAATCACTAATCAGTTGAGTTCTACCGCTGTCACTCCACATCCCATTTGTACATCTTTGAAATGAGGTTTTGAGCTTTGTGTGTCTCATTTCAAGAATGCAATAACGTAACCTACTAACTGGAGCAGAACCCTAAAGAGGTCTTCCATTGTGAAAACGACATTTATGAGTAGTGATTTTCTGCCACGAGGGGGCAGTTTTCTGCCACAAGTTATCCTGTTTCTATAACAGTTTCAATAGCAGTAACGAAAGGTAATAACGCCCCCATGAGATTGCGGTCAAGCTACGTATAAATGATGCCTTCTTTCGTGCTGATCTGTGCAGTCTCCCAGTCCAGTACATCGGCTAATTCAGCCTTAAAGGCTGCAAAATTGCTCTCTCTTATCTCCTCCTCTGGCATCTCTGTATCTTTCCAGATGAGCCAAATACTCACTGTTGCAGGGGAGTTCTCATCCTTAAAGATATAGCGTTGAATTGTGCCAGGAAATGTATGCCGTTGCCCTCTGTAGATTGCCCTCAGCTTCTCTATCAGTTGCTGCATCTGGCCTGACCGCACCTGTACGTGTATCTCCGTTCCAAGCACGACACTCCCGCCGCGGTAGATTCGCCACTGCGGTTCCTTTTTACGTGGGCGACCCGTGATATTCGGCTTGAATTGCTCCACCGCCTCTCGCCGCAGTAAAATGGCATTGCCTGCCCGAAATGCAGGCAGGCGCTTCTCCGCAATATATTGATAGACTCTCTGCTTGGAAGTTCCTAAGAGCCTGGCTGCCTTTTCAGTCGAAATATATTCCGGTACTTCCGGAAGCTCAACATACTCTGTCATGGGCAAACTATAAGTTTGCCAAGTCTTTTTTGTAAGATTTACCTAAAACAAGACTTGAATAAAGAGTAGAAACAGTGCTACAATCACTGGTATCTATAAGCCCTCAGTGGTTTAAGAAGTGGGACTACGCTTTCCTAGCAACGAGGAATAAAATAGTGCATTTTCGTTGACTGAGCTAGACTAATGCCTACACCAACAACGCCAAGACGATGGCAAGCCCGAATTGAAGTTGCTACGATTACTACTCCGGATCATTCCTGTCAGGCACATTGCGTTTATGGGGAAACGGTGGATAAATTGCGTGAGGCAGTACGTGAGTATTTGCTCAAAGCGAAGCCAGAGCGTTTTAGAAATATAGCCGACCATCTTGTAGGACGCACGACATATTTTTACTCATTGGGAGTAGTAAAAGATGATGGTGCTATGCTGGCTACTTGGGACATCCGTTCAGAAAATAGGCTCTCGAGAAACAAGCGTTGTTTCCTCTGCCCACTCGACTCGTGAGCAGTATGAGACAAGATGAAATTGAAAACTGCCAGTTCACTTTTGTTGACACGATGGTGATCTGCTCCCACTATTTCCCGAACGGATGTCCCAAGGTAGCCAATACAAGGAACAATCAAAAAGCAATTTCCATAAAACAACGCTATCTCTCTGCATGAGTTCCCAAATCCCTGGCTTGTGAGATTGGAGCTAACAAGAGTTATAACAAGATGAGAGTAAATTGTTTCCGTATATGGAGGGCAAATGATGTCTGAGTCTCCCAAGCGGTGGCAAGCCCGAATTGAGATAGGTAGGTACTCTGGCGAGAATTTCTCATACCACACTAATTATGTGTATGGGCAAACGATATCCGCGTTACGTTCGGCTGCATACGCATATCTGAGCAAAGAGAAACCCGCGCGTTTTTGCAATAAGGGCGATCACATTGCGGGATGTATAACCTATTTTTATTACTATAACGGCATGGAAAAAGAGGGTGGCACATCCTTTCCTGAACAGCAGCTAACGCCAGGATGGTGGTTTCTGAAAGAATCCAAGATTCACGGTCACATTGATCAAGTATGGCGTTCACCAGAGAAACTAGAGAGTTTCGAGGATGCCATCGACCACTTCGTCGCCAATGCACTTATTCCCGAGAAAGGCCCAGATTATCAATCACGAGCATTAATCGGGAACAATCTTCGATTAGCGCTTGTCGAAAGGGTTTTGCGTGAGGGTGAGGAGTACCCGATCAATGATCTCATTCGCCGAGGGTGGCACATCGTCGCATTGGAATACAAAGGGGAACTCAGCATGTCAGGAGAGCTCATGAATCGCAAAACCATCTTTGTCATGGGACATCCAGAGTTACAAGCTGCGACGATTACACTGAATGCAGACTATTACAAACATTCATAAAGATACCAGAAGAGGAGGAGAGAATACGGTGAAATGCTCTGCTGACGTGCTCATTGTGGGGGGTGGGATCATTGGCTGCTCGATTGCCTACTTCCTCCGCAAGCAAGGCGTAGTGATAATCGTGCTTGAGAAAGGCGACATTGGCGCGCAGGCATCAAGTGCTGCAGCTGGATTGCTGGTCCCCATCAGACCCCTCTCTCAGCGAGACCCTTTCAAAGTGCTCCAACTTGCTGGCTTGGCACGTTTCTCTTCGTTCGTCCCAGAATTGGAGGCAGTCAGCGGGATTAATGTCGATTACGAGCGGACTGGAACGCTGCGTATTCTTCCTGCAGAGAAGCTTGATGCTGTGCAAGCATGGACAGAAGCATGGCAATGTGCAGGATATCGCATCGAGGGCCTTAACCCCAGGAAGCATATGAACGTGAGCCTCACCTTTCTTCTGGATTACTCAGTGCGATGACTATAACATACTCACAAGCGGCTCTCAACCTGGGAGCCTTGCTCTACACGCATACACAGGTGGTGGCACTCCAACGCTCTGAGACAGGGAGAGGATCACGGGAATCTGGACGGACCAAGGCGACCTGCTGACCTGCAATCAACTCATTATTGCAGCAGCTTCACTTCCGGTACATCATATTATTTTTGATGAAGGCGTTTTTGACGAAGATATCTATATCGCGCCGAAGCCTAATGGAACCGTGGTCGTAGGAGCCACTAAAACCGATGTCGGATTTGACACCTCGGTTTCAGCTGGTGGAGAACTGCATTTGCTCCAGGTCGCTACCCAGCTCTTGCCTGCACTCGCATACTGTTCCATTCAGCGCATGTGGGCGGATCTACGCCCAAAAACTCTCGATTCTCGTCACTTGTTAGGTCCGATTCCTTCGTTGGGGAATGTCGTGATCGCGAGCAGACATGGAGGGTTTGGCGTGTTGCTCAGCGCCATCACCGGTGAGACAGTGGCGGACGTGGTCACAACAGGACAGGTTCCTGAGATCATACGGCCATTTGTACCAAAGGAGGATACATTCAATGGCTGAGTATAGATCGCCTCAAAGCACACATGATCTGTCTCGCTACATCTACCTTGTGATGGAATATGTAAAACCGTTGCACTCCTCGAGGACTACTCCAAGGGCACTTGAGTTTCTCAATTTGTTGCTCATCATGATAAGTGTGTACTTTACGCCTTCGACGGCCTCATTGTCAGTGTGACAGCCACTAATTTACCCAATCTGCTCAATAACTACCATTTAAATGGGCCAGTGGCTTTGAGAGCCTACAATTCGGCAGATTGAAGTATCGAACTACTGAAAGGGCGACATCATGTCGGCCCCTTTGGGACGTGAAACTTGAAAGAATATGAAGAAGGAATGCAAGAACTCATGTCTATAACGCTCACCATCTGCTTGAAATAGAGGGGTATGCAAAATACATACCCTTGCGCATCCGACAAGATTTCTCCCCCTTTCATAATCTGTAAGCAAACGTTGGTAGCCATTCAGTGTGTATTTAGGCTTTCGTATAAGTTGATTCGTTAGAAAACAAGCTGATATGAATTTGCGGATTGACTATGACCGCGTAATGCGGGGGCAAATACTACAGTTCTATTTTGATGCCACATGGCTTCTGAGGGACATTAACCTCACATACTAGGTTTTCGATTATTCGTCTTAGGAAGCCACTTAACTCGTTCTCTTCTTGAACGACCGAGACTATAGTGCTAACACAGATGGAAATGGGCGTTGACGATCCCGTTAGATTGCGGGAGCATTGACCCTTTGAATCCACCATATGAGCCTTCATAAACTCAAGCCGATCTCGACTATGTATCAGATGAGATAGAAAACTTCTGCTCGCTCTCCTCGAGAAGTAACAGGATGGCTTTCCTGGAGTACCATTTTTGTTTTCCCCCCATATCGTCTAACGGCACTATTTTCCCTTTCTTTACCCAGTTGCGAAGCGTAGAGGCGCATACCCCAAGTATCTCTAAGGCTTCACCAAAGGAAAGCCGTCCATGCCGCCATTGTAAAAGGCTTTCCCTGTCAAAGAGGTAATCGTGGCAGTCATCGTTGCCTGGTCCGCTGATCGCTTGTAGACGACCCTGGCGTACCCATCTCTGCACCGCTAGCTTTCCTATCCCTAACAGCATGGCTGCTTCTTCACTTGTGATGTAATCGGCGGCGAACTTCTCAACAGCAGCCTTATCAAAGAATTGCGCGTTTGTCGAGACGGCTGCTAGTTCGAAAAGGCCCGCCCGTACCCACTTTGTAAGGGTAGCGCGATCTTTCTTGAGGCGTTTGGCAACGTCTTTCTGGCTCATCCAGCCGCGTTCTGCTTTCACAACTTCGATATAGGTATCTAGATCGCTTCGGTCGAATAATAGATGCTGGCAGCTAAACTGTGAGCCTGGGCGGCGATAGGCCTGCAGTTTTCCGTCAGCAACACTAGCGACAATTAGTGCAGAGTTAATGTCGAGTGGCATCAAAATTCTCGAGGCTTCAGCCAGCCCCAAAGGAGCGCCATTTGCTCTGCCATGTTTATCATAAATCCTCGCGTGGTTTTTAATTTTATCTAGCAGGCGATAGAGGTTCATTTCGTTAAACTTCCAAGATAAGAAACCAGTAGCTGGACTTTGCTCCGCAGAGAGCAGGCCGATATTGACCATGTCTAAAACAACACGATCATACACCCCTAGTACCTGTTCTGCTTGTTCAAGTCCCATATAGTAATCCCACGCATCGCGTAACTTTAATACATCCGCTTGCTTGACAAAAGTGGGGTTTTCGTGCGTGGCCTTCAGATGCCCAGCACGAATTACTCTCTGAATCGTGGAGGTTGTTACATTTGCTAGTTGCGCAGCGTAGGTTATTCCCACTTCTGTAAAGGCACTGTGCAGTTCAGGTGTGCGCTGAAAACGCCCAGATTGCATGATGGAAATCGTTATGCCGAAACGCTCTGTTATATAACGATTAAAGGCATCCTGGACAAAATCAAACTCCTCGTGTTGCCATTTCCCCTCTAACCAATACGAGTAGGTAGTCCCGAGGTCCTTTTGTAGGCTCACTTGGATACGATTGTTATCCTGGTTATAATGGGCATCTAGAAAGTCATAAAAGCCCTTTGGCCAATGGACCACGCCTTTAAACGCTGTTGTATAGAGGCAGTAACTTTGATAAGGAGTCAGTGAATTTCTCGTGCTAGTCTTGAACGGCGTTGCCAATGTATGGTGGTGGTCTGACAAGGTGTGCAAATAGGCCCACCCTGATTTAGCTAATCTTTGAGCGATACAACGTAAGCCATTGATCAACTGAAATAACGCTCTCGCTGAAAACATGGGCAGTTGATAATCGTTTGGTAATGATGGAGGGATATCGAACAGCAACTCTTGAATCACCTGCTGGGCGAGTATTCCGAATTCGTCGTCACAAATATCAATGCAGGGAGCCTTGGCGGGGTTGGCCCCGCAGTTGCCGCAACTTGTATTCACAATATCCTGTACATGAAGTGGTCGGCTGCAATTGTAGCACTGGTTGACGAAAAGGCACTTATGCTCGATGCAGGCAGATGCTGCGATGGGTACCCAACCAAGGCGGTGATATGGGTGCAGCTGTATGCACAAAGGACAATACTGACAAGCAGATGCTGGACGAAGCAGTTTAGTAACAAGAACCTCGGGAAGTAAGGGGACTTCGTAGTGGTCCCCTAGATCCAGGAAATTGACCTGGAGTTCTGGAAAACTAAGCACGCCGGTAAAACGGTGAGCACAAGCTTCGTAAAGTTTGCGGCAATCAACTCGGGCAAGGCGGCCAATTCTTTCAAACACGGCGGCAGTTCTCGGGAGACTTATACGATATGCTTTACTAGTAATACCGTCGTATATAAGCTCCGTTAAAATGCTAGGAGGGCGATAAAAATTAGCTTTTCCCAGGCGTATCAAATAGGAAGGTAGAGATTCACTTTCCTGCAGTGGTGGATAGCCGAGCAATTTCTGCGGCAAATCACTCATATATTCGTTGATTCCTTAACTGGTTTTGAGCGTCTCCGCTACGCTCGGCTTATCCTTCTTCCCGTTACGTGGTTTCTTGCCTGTTTCGCTTATCGCGCTCGCTTCCTGTGGCATCGCGTTTTCTTTGGGCTGCGGGGGAGGAGGTATGAACTTAGCTTGTTTCACTTCAAATGGGTCTGTGGTGATCCCAACATTCTTCGCCAGGTGCTTTTGGAATGCCTGTGACAGGTCGCAGAGTTCAATTGAAGGACTTCTCCTTGTCAAGGCCATAAACTGCGCAGCGCGAAGCAGATTCATGATATTAGCCACTATGCCACCTGTCACATAATAAAGACGGTAAAGGAGCTCCACGCGGCGCAGGTCCTTACTCAAAGGCATCTGTATCGCCTTTTCTGCATAGTCGATAAAAAGCGCGAACTCCTTGATCGAACTCGGCTTTCGCGTATCCCACGCGAAGGGGTGCAGTACTTCTCTCACAGCAAACAATCTCGATAGCTGGGAATTGGCCGTGAGGATCCTTTCAACTTGGCCCTGGATCCCAACTACCAAGAATGGGACTTCAGCCTCCTTGATAAGAGCTTTTAACCAGTCCGATACTGCTTCCAAAACGCGATTAGTCTTCTTATCGACCAGGTGATGAAAGTCATCAAGAATGACCAGTTCGACTCTGCTTGCCTGGAGGTGATCGATAATCCGCGTGTCCAGGCTGTCTATTCGCCCTTTGCCGTGGGCAAGACCGGGGTCTCCCAACTTCTCTAGCACCTTCGAGGCCATTCCCTTAATAGTAACTGGCGAAGGGGTTGGCACGTAGAAGACGGGGATCAGCGTACGCTCTTCCGTCTCTATTCTTGGGAATGCCTTCGCGTACTCTTTCACGAGCGTGGTTTTGCCAGCCCCTGGAAGACCTTCGAGTGACATACACTTTGGCTCGCCGGATATCTTTGAAAGATATTGACACTGCTTTATATCCGCGTGTAGTTCATTAAATTGCGGATAGCGAATAAGAGCAGCGTGCGCTAGTCTGAGCGAGCTATCCTCGAATGGGTCATTGATTTGTTCGTTCACTTGCCGTATTCCTCTCTGAAGACCTACTGGTGGCGAGATCGGTTCTGTATCCTCCGCAACCTGGGAATTGGGTTTAACCCCCTTTAGAACAACAAGTCTCGTCACCGAGTGCTACTTGGCTATGACTTCATTGCTCTTTAGACAATGAATAATCGAGTTCCCACCCCTCCTCGCCTCCAGCAGACAAGAGAATATCTTCAAGGGATGTTTCGGGCTTCGCAGGACAGGGAACGCTTGCCGACTCCATGTTTGAGGCTTGAACGGCCTGGGGCGCAGCGATTTCTGCGACCTCGCCCGAATTCGGTTCCACCTCGCGAAGAGGCTGCCCGGATGTCTCCCACCTGGCAATAGTCGTACGGGTACTGGCCCGTTTACGCTCCCTACCAGCTTCCACGATTTCCCGTATTTTACGTTTGGCTTGCCCTAGCGCAACGAGGTCTGGCTTATCGTGTTCACGCAGGGCGAAGTTTCGGATCACCCGGTGTTTCCACAGAGAAAGGCCATGGGTGTACTCTTGGTCAAGTGCCGGCACCGGGATGTAGCGCTCATCGAATGGATCAAACACGTAAATACGGCTGAGGTCTCCGGGATGGTATTTAATTTTGACCTTCTGTCCCTTCAACTTCGTACGCGGAATAAGCAGGTCATCACAGTTGTAGCGGATTTTCTCAAAATCTACGCCATAGGACCATATCTCCCGGTATTCCACTCGCCCGAGGAGAACCTGCAAATCGGTCGCGCTGTCTGGTAGCGTGGGGAGGAAGCCTGCTTGAAGCGCTTCTTCCCAGCGGCGAGCCGGTATCGCTTCGATCCCTTTGTGGAAAGTTTCCGCGTAAACATCCACGATAAAGGTATGCAGTATCTTCTCCACGTCACTGAGGTAAACGCAGGCTTCCTCCAGGCTGTTGTAGTCTCCACGGTCGCTGGGATTCGAAAAAGTCGTACCAGACAAGGTGTGGAAGAGCATAGTCTCCATCGTGCCGAAGGCCCGCTCTACCTCGGGTTTAAATTGAGGGGTGCGAACGGGGGTTCGCTGGAGGACCATGCCAAGTGATAGGCAAGCGTCACGCAAATCCTTCCCAATGAACTCTCTGCCGTTATCAATCACGAGCGTGGAGGGGATACCGTAAGCGAGCCAGTCATGCGCTGTGCCATATTTTTCCCGTATACCCTCCTTGGGGCTGATAGCATGGTAGAGGCACTCCATAACAGCGTAATAGCTCGGCGGCTCAAACCCGATGTAGTAGCCGAGTGGATAGCGCAATCCGACATCAAAACAAAGAGTGAATGTAGGCCTTCCCAGGGGGAGATTATCCCGGTCATCGATCAGGTTAAAGTCGGCTCGGGTATGATCAATCTGGGCGACCTCTCCCGGTTGATCCGTGGTCGGATTGGCTCCATACTGGGAAAACTTCTGTTCTGCGAGTCGTTTTCCATGGCGGATAGTAAATCGCTCGATCATTCCCAGCTTTTCGATACGGCGGGCAACGGTTGCCCTGGAAGGCCCTGAGAACGGCTTATGCTCGGGATGCTCCAGGTTGGTCTCCTGTACTCTACATGCGACCTCCTGGTCAACATCGTCGATCGAAACGATTTCTTGCCCCTTGTATAGGTCATGAATAGTTGAGTCGATCAGCTCATCGACGGCCGGGGCGAGGCGTAGCTTATTTTTCCCCCCGCGCTCCCTCGTACCTGGGACAAGTGACCTGGCATCGAAATTGCTCGCCGCGTAAGTATTGATCCACCTGTACAGAGAAGCTTTACTAGCACTCCCAAGTAGTGTGTCTTCAAAAGCTGGATTACAAGCTGCCTTTACCTCCTCAGCTCTCGTTCCGACGGCAACCTTTCGTGCTTTCGGATCGAGTGGAAGCAGTGGCCAGATAGCTTCTAACCGGTGCCGCGCGGTAGCGGCTAGGTGAGGAGGATAGTCATCGAGCGTACGTAGTTCCTCCTCAAGATCAATGCCATTCTGCTTCTTGAATTTTTTCTGTGAGCCGCTCGGAAGGAAGAAGAGCTTCCCTGCGAAGAGCGCCTTCAGCAGTATTTGTGTCTCTACAAGAGTTTCCTCTTCAGTGAGCATCTCTCGGAGTGCGACGGTGTCGGCCGATGTTGAGAGCCTGACCTCGTATATTTTCCCTTGCCAGCGTAAGCGTGTACCGGCGGAAAAGCGGCTGATACCCATTTGTGTGAACCTCCAAACTGTCTAGTGGACTAGGGATACAAGCGTATCGCCTGTGACCTTTGCTTCATTAAGTGGGAGAACGACCTCGTGATGGTAAGCCATGTGCAGAATAGCAGAGATGGCGATCCTGGGATTGGTGGGAGAGGCGTGTGACGCCAAGCAATTGACGGTCAGATCGTTTTCCGGTGAAAACAATTGCGCGTAGATGCGTGATCGTATATCTGGTCCAATGCGCTGGCGCGCGAAGCGCGTTAGCAACTTGATGTTTTCCAAGCGGAACCCAGCTCGCAACTCAGTCTCTGTGAGGACCTGGAAGCGATACCCGTGTTCATTGCACCACTGGCGAGCAGCGTCAAATTTACGACGATTTTCATGTGTGTCTACAAACACCGCGGGTTTGCACTCGACGACGGCCGAGTGATCTAGCTTCTTGAGAAGAAAGTCCGGCGTGTAGTGCCTTTTTTTCTTCTCGTGCTCGTACTCGATGGAGAATGGTTGCTCTTCAAATGCGAGTACTTCGGGATCAAAATCAAACGTATAAATGCCATCGCGCTCGATGAGGCTCTCGAAAGCGATCATACGTTTCATCTTGAACGAGGGGAAGTCACCTATCGTATTTTTTTTGCTCCGATTACTGACCTTCCGAACGGGCATAAGGTTTACCTCCTGTTCTTGTGATGGGTTTGACGTGCTTTCACGTCAACAATACTTTGCCTGCCATTAAATTGGCTAAATCTATTTTGATACAAAATGTATCTGAGCGATACGATTTGTATCAAAAGGTGGGAGAAAGGTACTATTCAACCACCTAAACCAGGCCTAACAAAATATAATTTTTCAAATAGCAATATTCCGCGTCACGACGCGGAATATTCACTTAGCATCAATTCTCTGATATACTAAAGTGAGAGATGATGATTAGGCCTGGGAACCAAGAATTCGAAAGCACGATCAGCAAAAATGCAGAACCAAGAACTACGAATTCAAGAGCGCAATAAAGAGATCGGGCGAGTATTACGAGAGGCTCGAAGACAGCGAGATATCACAGTGACCGCGTGTGCTGAATTAATTGCTACATCACGTCGACGTTATGCCGCCATGGAACGAGGCGAAGCAATGATTGGGTTGGCAGAACTGGAAGTATTGGTAGATTTTCTGGGGGTTCCGCCTCGGAGATTGTCTCACCTCACGGAGAAGGAAGCAAGTACAGATCAGATTTTTGTACCCTTTACGCCGGGGGAACCTGTAAAGATTGTATTTGACGCCCGCAAGTAGATTACTTGGTTGATGATTACTAGTGAAGGCGTTCGAGGATCATTTCCGCCCAGGTCCTTCGATACCACTTTCCGGCCCCATCTTGGGGCGAGAGCGGCATCCACCGGCATCTACTTGGTCAACTTCTTGAAGCAAGTGAACTGCCGGATTGGTAAGGGGATGCGCATATGGATCCTCACCGGCAAACAAGGCAACGTAGTAAAATCGTAAAAGGAAAAATAGGGCAACAGCGCTATGAGGTAGGTGTGTGCAATCCCATTAGAAAGTTCCTGCCGAAATTGTTGGTAACATTCGGTCAATGCAAGATGGGTATATCCTCTCCTATTCACCTGTATTGGCTACCTGGAGTATCCGTTCCAAATTGAGCGTCAATAGTGGTCATAGTCATCCCTGTTCTTCGGTATTTACAGATTAGACGAGGGCCATAAAGGGCATTGCTGATATATGGCTATAGCGGCATCGTCTTGGGTGTTTTCATGGTAAATGGTGCCGATAAGATGTTGGCAATTGAGCATTTCTCATTTATGCGGCAACGCCGATAATCTGGACACTTTTGTTTCGGATCTGCGCCGAAAAGTCCAATTCGCATTATCAGATAATTCTAATCGTCGTTCAACACCATAGCCTCTTCATAGGAAGTATATACTTTCTCCCCTGTGCTGGCTACTTGGCTCATCCGTTCTTAGAAAACGACTAGTTTTTCGAGTAGGGTAGCCAGCCGGCGAGGTGGCATGGCTGCTCCTTCTCCGTCTGGCTCCCTCCGAACCGGACTTGCACCTTTGAGCGCATCCGGCTCTCCAGTGGCTGACCGCCACTCGGCTTCAGGATCTTGCACATCTCGTGCCCTTCCTCCTTTGAACGGTCATCCACCTGTCCCCCTTCCCCGTGTCTCGGGCGTTACC
>Ga0070698_100002236_pt1 | contig 21402 bp, 17 predicted proteins | sample KBSK1502metaG_FD_65477 | JGI IMG/M metagenome (GOLD analysis project Ga0070698, IMG submission 65477) | Corn, switchgrass and miscanthus rhizosphere microbial communities from Kellogg Biological Station, Michigan, USA - KBS K1-50-2 metaG | ecosystem: Host-associated > Plants > Roots >...
CACGATTGTGGTCGATGTAAACGGCGGAGGCAGAGGGAAGCGACGTTTTTTGGATCATGTTCAGATTGGCATGGGCGGCGGCGTACCGACCATGCGCTCGAAGACCGAGGCGCAAGAAGTCGGGCCGCCGGGTTTGCAGCCCGGTGCAGGAAGTACGCTGTTTCTCGAATTCAACAAGTCGATTCCGGATTTGTCGCCGGAGGAGTTGAAGCAACTGCTTTCACCGTTCCTCGATTTTGCGAAACAGCGGTCGGCTTCCGTGCAGTGGTTTGACACCCTGCCTACGGACATCAAGAAGGCCATTCAGGAACGCACGGCGAAGGTTGGTATGGATCGCGAGATGGTGGTGGCTGCGATCGGAAAGCCAGGCCACAAGGTGCGTGAGCGTGACTCTGAAGGAAACGAAATTGAAGATTGGATTTACGGAACGCCTCCGGATCGAACAGTATTCGTGAGGTTCACCGGAGAAAGGGTCACCAGCATCAAGCAATTCCCGCAGTAGGAGCACGGTAGTTTGAATGGGCCTATCTTCCGTCTCCTTGTTTTGCGCGGACTCCGGACCGTAGAACTGTTTCAAAACCCACTACCGCTCAACCCTGCGTTCCTTTTTCAGATCCGCTTCACCTCGCCCCTTTCTGCTGAGAAAGGAATTCCGCAAATAGACGACGGGGTGCCGAGCTTACTGCGAAGCGCTCAGACACTGCCCGGCGGTCGTGCAATTTGAAGGATTTCGAAGGCGAGGTTCAGGCGATGGGCAGGTCGAGAAAATCCACTTTCCACGGGGTCTTGAGCAGATCGAGTCGGGCAATCGAGATGGGTAGAGAGAAGCGTTTCGGTCCGGCGCTTCCGGGGTTGACGTAGAGAACGTTGTCCCGGAAATGAGAATCCGGTTTGTGAGTGTGACCGCTGACGACAAGGCGGAACCCCGAGGCAGCAGGATTCAGGTTGAGTTGTTTCAGGTTGTGGAGGAGGTAAATCGAAACGTTCTGAACTTCGACAATCTCGCCGAGCGGGAGGTGAGAGGCCCAGGGTTCGGTATCCACGTTGCCGCGCACGGCGAAGACAGGAGCAATGGTCTTCAACTCATCGAGGATGTCCGGCTTGCCGACGTCTCCGGCGTGAAGGATGGCGTGTGAACCCGTGAGTGCAGCGACGGCCTCGGGGCGAAGGAGGCCGTGGGTATCGGAGATGAGGCCGAGGATGAAGGAATTCATTCGTGCAGACTACAGGGAAAACCTGCCGGGCTAAAGCCCGCCGCTAGGAAGCGGATGGCCCGATGCAAGGCTTTGCCAGGGCCGGGACTGCTCTCCGCGAGTTATGGCACGAATCGACGACGCGAACGGATGGAAGGGCTCGAGCGCAAGTAGGCTTCTGATGAGTCTGAAAAGGATGTATCGAACGAACGTTGACTTTTGTGGCCGCAGCCCATAGCATTTTCTGTTCACATCGTGGTAGTGCCCGCTCTTGAGATCCCCGTCGTATCTCGCCGGTCAACTGCTCTTTGTGGCGCAGTGGTGGCGTGGGCTTGCTTCACAAGCGTTTTTGGAAAGAAAGAGGAGCAGTCCTCTTGCGCTTAGGCCTGTGCCGCGACAACCGTAAGAACACCGTTCGTCCTGTGTCGTGATCGCTGCGTGGGCGACACCGCCGCAGAGCGGCCAGCCTGGTTTTCAGGACCGGGTTTTCGGTACTCCTACGATCTCAGGGTAAACTGAGGCTGGGTCTTTGAAGAGCGCTAAGAAGATTGATGAGGTGGCTTCGAGTTCCATCACCACGAACCAGACTTTTGTGTGAACTGCGGCCGATGGTTAGCTCAGGGTTTGCAAGTGCAAGGTCTCAAACGCTGAAACCTGCGGCCGAAATCTCCTGGAGGAAGAATGCCTATCAAGGTTGGGATCAATGGTTTCGGGCGTATCGGCCGAAATATCGTGCGGACGGCGATTGACGATAAAGAGATTCAATTCGTTGCAGTGAATGATATTACGGATTCGAAGACGCTGGCGCATTTGCTGAAGTACGATTCGATTCTGGGCAACCTGCCGCACACGATTACCCATACCGAAGACACCATTTCGGTGGAGGGCAAGGCGATCAAGGTTTTCAAAGTGAAGGACCCCGCACAGATTGACTGGGCGAGCGTGGGCGCGGATGTCGTTGTGGAATCGACGGGACTGTTTACCAAGGGCGAGCAAGCGAAGGCGCACCTGCGCGGCCCGGTGAAGAAGGTCATTATCTCCGCGCCGGCGGATGGTCCGGATGCGACGTTCGTTCTGGGGGTGAACCAGCACACCTACGATCCCGCGAAGCACAACGTGATTTCGAACGCGTCCTGCACCACCAATTGTCTCGCGCCGGTGGCAAAGGTGGTGCACGAGACGTTTGGTATTCACAGCGGCACCATGACTACGATTCACTCCTACACCAACGACCAGAAGCTGCTCGACCTGCCGCACAAGGATTTGCGCCGCGCGCGCGCCGCCGCGATTAGCATGATTCCGAGCTCCACGGGAGCGGCGAAGGCGCTGCACCTGGTGCTACCGGATCTGAAAGGCAAGCTCGACGGCTACGCGATGCGCGTGCCCACCCCAAACGTGAGCGTTGTGGATCTGACGGTGTTTGTCGACAAGACGGCGACGAAGGAATCCGTGAACGCCGCGTTGAAGGCCGCCGCGAACGGCCCGTTAAAGGGAATTCTCGGCTACACGGAAGAAGAGCTGGTTTCCGCGGACTTCAAAGGAAATTCGAATTCGTCGATCGTGGATTCGGAGTACACAAAAGTGGTCGGCGACAAGTGCGTTAAAGTCTTAGCGTGGTACGACAACGAGTGGGGCTACTCCTGCCGTTGCCGGGATTTGATCAAGTTCATCGCAGCGAAGTTCTAAGCAAGTGATTGACGGCAGCGGAGGCGCCGGGATTGTGCGGTCTCGGATGCCTCCCCCGACCTTTCCACCGGACCGAAAATGAAAAAACTCACAATCAAGGATCTCGATTTACGCGGCAAGCGCGTCTTCATGCGCGTGGATTTCAACGTGCCGTTAAAAGATGGTGTGGTGACCGACGACACGCGGATCCGCGAAACGCTTCCGACGTTGCAGTTGGCCATCGAAAAGAGCGGCCGGCTGGTCCTGGCATCGCATCTCGGCAGGCCGAAAGGCGGTCCCGATCCGAAATATTCGCTGCACCCGGCCGCGAGAAAATTGGAAGAGCTGCTGGGGAAGCCGGTGATGTTCGGACTGGACTGCGTCGGGCCGGGAGTCGAAGCGCAAAGCAAAGCCTTGCGCGACGGCGAAGTGCTGCTCCTAGAGAACGTGCGGTTTCATCCTGAAGAAGAAAAGAACGATGAGGTGTTTTCGAAACAGCTCGCGGCACTGTGTGACGGGCTCTTTGTTTGCGATGCGTTCGGTTCCGCGCATCGCGCGCATGCTTCCGTAGTGGGTATCACGAGGTTCGTCGAGCAAGCCGCGGCTGGACTGCTCATGGAGAAAGAACTGGCCTATCTGGGCAAGGCGGTGAGCAATCCCGCGCGGCCGTTTGTTGCGATTCTCGGCGGAGCGAAAGTCAGTGACAAGATCGAAGTCGTTGAAAACCTGATGAAGGTTGCCGATGCCATGCTGATTGGCGGCGGTATGGCTTACACTTTTCTGAGAGCACAAGGGATGACGATCGGGAAGTCGCTCGTCGAGAATGACAAGATCGATCTGGCGAAGAAAATTCTCAGTGACGCGAAAGCCCGCAACTTCAAATTTCTATTGCCCTCGGACCACATCACCGCCCCAGAATTCAAGGCTGACGCTCCCGCGACAACCGTTGACGTCGCCGCGACCTCAGAGGATCAAATGGGCCTGGACATCGGACCCAACACAATCAGAGCGTATTCTGCGGAAATTGCCAGGGCCAGGACGATCGTTTGGAACGGGCCGATGGGGGTGTTTGAGATGCCGGCGTTCTCTAAAGGCACACTTGAAATCGCGAAAGCCGTAGCCGCCGCGACCGATTCTGGCGCCACGTCCATTGTTGGCGGAGGAGATTCCGTGGCGGCGGTGCATCAGTCCGGCGTAGCCGGAAGAATTTCGCACATTTCCACCGGAGGCGGCGCGTCGCTCGAGTTTCTTGGCGGCCACAGATTGCCTGGTGTCGAGGCGCTGACCAACCGATGAGCGCCACGACACGTCGCCGGGTGGTTGCAGGAAACTGGAAGATGTACAAGACCCAGGCCGATACGCGCGCGTTTTTCGCGGCGTTTTTGCCGCTTGTTTCTGACGCATCGCACTGCGATATCGTGGTTGCGCCGCCGTTTACTTCGATCGCCGCGGCGGTCGAAGCCGTAAAGGGCAGAAGCGTAGCCATCAGCGGGCAGAATCTTTTCTGGCACAAGGAGGGCGCGTTCACGGGCGAGGTCTCGGCGGGAATGCTTGCCGAGGCGGGTTGCCACTTTGTGATCATTGGGCACTCAGAGCGGCGCCAGTATTTTGGCGAGACCGATGGATTGGTTGCGCAGAAAGTACGGGCCGCGCTGTCTGGCGGGCTGGTCCCGATTGTCTGCGTGGGAGAGTCGCTTCGAGAGCGTGAAGAGGGAAGGACCCAAGAGGCGCTTTCTCAACAATTTATCGGCGGACCCGGTGCGTTGACCGTCGAAGAGTTCTCCCGTATTCTATTAGCCTACGAGCCAGTCTGGGCAATCGGGACGGGCCGTACGGCTACGCCTGAAATTGCCGCTGCGGCTCACGCGTTCTTGCGCCGTTGCGTAGCGGATCAGTTCTCCGACGAGTTGGCCGAAGGCGTTCGGATTCTCTACGGCGGCAGCGTCAAGCCTGACAACATTCAGGGATTGATGGCGCAGGCGGAACTGGACGGTACTCTTGTGGGCGGAGCGAGTCTGGACGCAAAGTCGTTTGCGGCGATCGTCAACTGCAAATAGACCGGCAGAAGCCGGAATTTCGAAGGAATTTTGAGGTGCTGAAGCAATGCCAGGCTGGATGAAATGGGCGGTCGCGATTTTAGTAGGATTCGCGATCATTGTGTTGGGTTTCCGGTACGCAGGCTGGCTGCTGAACGCGTTCTTTGTGCTGAATTGCCTGGTGCTGATCATCGTCGTGCTGCTGCAAAGCGGCAAGGCCGCCGACCTCGCTGGAGCCTTTGGCGGCGCTGGTAGCCAGACGGCCTTCGGTCCACGCGGCGCTGCGACCGTGCTTTCACAGGCGACCACCTGGTGTGCGGTGATGTTCATGGTCTGCGCGATGGCCTTGGCGTTGCGGTCGGATCGTTCGGTCGGACAAGGGAGTTCCGTAATTTATGACCGGGCAAAACCGGCCACGAAACCTGCGCCGCCGCAGGCTCCTGCGCCGACTCCGGAGAAGTCCCCAGGCACTGCGCCCGCGGCGCAGCCTCCGGCTTCTCAGAATCCGAAGCCCTAAATCGCTGCCCGAAGGAAACTTTCACGCAGCGCGGAGATTAGCGACAGAGTTTCATTGCTTTTGCGCAAGATTGCGGGACAATCAGAATCGGACAGGCAACCGTTACCTCAAGCGGCGAGCCTGAGCGATGCGGCGAACAGAAATTCGATTGAGTTTTTATGCGGTGGTGGCGGAACTGGCAGACGCACCAGCTTGAGGGGCTGGCGGTAGCAATACCGTGAAGGTTCGAATCCTTTCCACCGCACCAATATTTCTTTCTTTGCTTCTTTGCTGCATCTCCGTTTCCCGCTGGATTTCGAGCCTAGAAGCTTTCCAGACAAATCTTGTGTAGACTCAAGCGATCGAGCCGATTGCCGCGAGGCAGAGGAAGCGTTTTGATTTCCTGCGGACACAAACAGGTGGGGCTTCGCTATCTGTGGCTGGCGCTGTTCAGCGTCGTCTTGGGTATGGTGCTGTCCGTTGCGATGCGCCTGCAGATGACTTACAGCGGCGCTCAAGTGACAAGCGAACGATTTGTGACCCTCGCGCTGCTTCACGGGTCACTGATGATATTTTTTGTTCTTACCGCCGCACCGCAATTCGGTTTCGGATATTTCTTTCTGCCGCTGCAGATTGGCGCAAACGAAATGGCTCTTCCGTTGTTGAGCGGCCTCTCGTTTTGGCTTACGCTCGCCTCATTGCTCGGCGTGTCGGTCTCGTTTTTCTTGCCCATCCACGGCGGAATGGCGGTCTGGCTCTTCAGTGTCGTCGCCTTTTCGGTTGGAGCCATCCTGTCTTCGGTGAATTTCTGCGCTACGGTTACTGACGCTCGAACCGAAGGCATGATACTGACGCGTCTGCCGCTCACCGTTTGGGCGTGGTACGTGACAGCGGTTCTCGGCCTGCTGATTTTCGGAATTCAGCTTGCCGCATGCACGTTGCTGCTTTCGGATTGGTTTGTGGGGACGCAGTTTTTCGCTCCTCGCGTGACTTCGGCTGTCGCGCTTTCAGCGGTCTGGCAGCGCTGGTTCTGGTTTTTTGCGCAGGCGGAAGTTTATGTGGCGATGCTGCCGTGCTTCGGTATCGTGTCGCACCTCGTCTCGACTTTCTCCCGGCGGCCGGTCTGGGCGGAGCGCGCGGCCGTGCTGGCTCTCTGCGCCGTCGGAGTGTTCGGTTTCTGCATCTGGGGATTTCACATGTTTTCGAGTGCGCTCAATCCCTACTCGCCGCTGGTATTTTCGCTGCTGGCTTCGTCGCTCGGCATTCCGGCTTCCGTGCTGCTCGCCAGCTGGCTGGGTACGCTGTGGGCCGGAGAAATCCGTCTGACCACAGCCATGCTTTTTGCGATCGGCTTCATCTCGCTGTTTCTCTCAGGCGGGCTGTCGGGCCTGTTTCTGGCGCGTCATGAGGTCGCCTCTGCGGCCATCACGGACGATTTCGTCACCGGGCATTTCCATCTGGTGATGGGTGTTGCCGCCACATTCGCCATCCTGGGAGCGCTTTTCTTCTGGTTTCCGAAACTATACGGCCGGAGCCTCGACGAAACGCTGGGCAAAATTCATTTTTGGGTAACCTTCGCCGGCGTTTACTGCATCTTTATGCCTATGCACTGGCAGGGGCTCCTGGATCGGGCGCGAAACGGCGGCGTTGCCGTCTCTGGAGCTCAAAGTTCCACTGCGGTGCGGTCGTTTATCACGGCGGCTGCAATCGTGACCATCGCCGCGCAGTCGGTTTTCCTATACAATTTTTTCTGGAGCTTGCGACGCAGGGAGCAAAAACTGCTGCGCAATCCCTGGCGCGCCACGACGCTTGAATGGTTCTTGCCGACGCCCATTCCTGCTGATGATTTTGGGAGTCATCCTCCAGAGGTATACCGCAGTGCGTATCTGTACGGCGTGCCGCTGGCTGGTTTAGACTTTTTGCCGCAACACGTCCCGCCCGAACGCTTGGCAAAATTTCGCTGAAGCAGAAGTGAGGACCGATTCATGCCGGGCACACCCGTTTTGGACGATATCGAGCTCATCATAGAGGACATCCGCGGCAGCGGAGGCGGGAAGCCCCCTTCGCGGGATGATGACGGCGACGATAGCGGTGACGGCGGAAACAGCGGCGGCGAACGCAATCCCGAACCTCGCAGGTCAAGCCGCAAGAAATATTCGACAGCGATCGCGCTCGCCATGCTTTCCATTTTGATGTTCTTCATGGTGCTGACCGCGGCATTTGTCGTTCTTCGCGTGGATAATCTTCACAGCTGGGCCGGTATTCGCATGCCTTGGATTCTCTGGGTAAATACGGCGGTGCTGCTCGCGAGCAGTGGAACGCTTGAAATCGCGCGGCGCAGACTCGAGATGGACAGTCTCGGAGGATTCAAACAGATGTGGGCGCTCACCACGATTCTTGGAACGGGTTTTGTCCTGGGGCAAGTGGTGGCCTGGAGACAATTGACTGCGCAGGGCGTTTATCTGACCTCGCGGCTGGCCAGCAGCTTCTTTTATGTGTTCACTGCGCTCCATGCGGCGCACCTGCTCGGAGGAATTTGCGCGTTGCTTTATGTGGGATTGCGCAAATTCGAAACAGCGCGCGTCAGTCGATTCACTGCCGCCGAGGTCACCTCCTATTACTGGCATTTTATGGATGGATTGTGGCTGTTTCTCTTTGCGCTGCTTTACTTCGGGCAGTGATTTGCCCGCGGCCATCGATTCCAGGCCCGTCTCAACCGGTCTAGGCCGCGAAAAATCTCGCGATCGCTTCCGCGACACGCTCAATCTGTTCTGCCTTCAACTCAGGAAACATCGGAAGTGACAATACCTCCTCCGCCGCACGCTCCGCTTCGGGAAACGCTCCCGGACGGTGTCCAAGGCTCGCGTAAATCGGTTGCAAATGCAGCGGAACCGGATAGTAGACCGCATTGCCGATCTTCCGGTCGCTTAAATATTTTTGCAGCTCGTTTCTGCGCGGAACCCGTATCGTATATTGATGGAATACGTGCTCGAGGCCTTCGGGAGTTTGCGGCGTTTTTACCTCCCGTACCGGACCCAGTAGGATCGAATACTGAGCCGCATGGGCGCGTCGAGCGCTTTCCCAGTCCCTGAGATAACGCAGCTTCACGCGCAATATGGCGGCTTGAATTTCGTCCAGCCTGCTGTTCCACCCGGGTTCGACGCTGCTGTAGCGCGAAGCTTGGCCGTGGTTCCTGAGGGTGCGCAGTCTGGAATCGAGTTCGGCGGAGTCCGTAACAATCATTCCCGCGTCGCCGTAAGCGCCCAGATTTTTCGTCGGATAGAAACTGATGCAGGCCGTGTGGCCGTAAGCGCCGGTCGGTTTTCCTTTGTAGCGCGCCCCGAGCGCCTGCGCGTTGTCTTCGACGACGGGAATCCCGTGACGGTTGGCGATATCACGTATGGGATCCATGTCTGCTGAGAGCCCATACAGATGAACCACAAGGATCGCACGCGTGCGAGCCGTAATGCGTTTGGCGATTTCCTCAGGATGCACGTTGAAGGTGTTGCAGTCTATGTCTGCAAAGACCGGCTTGGCGCCCAGTGCGCTCACTGCGCTGGCGGTGGCGACAAACGTGAACGGAGGAAGGATTACTTCCTCACCGGGAGCCACTCCGGCAGCCCGTAGCGCGAGGATCAAGGCATCCGTGCCGGACGCGACTCCGATTCCGTGCCGTACTGCGCAGAGTTCCGCGATTTCGCCTTCGAGAGCGGCCCCCTCTTTTCCAAGCACAAACTGTTGCGAATCGAGGACCTTCCTTACCGCTTCGTGGATCTCCGCGCCGATCTCGGCATACTGCGCCCGAAGATCCATTTGAGGAATGGTCGTGGATTCAGACATGGTTTGCCGTGTGGAGTTCACTGTCGTTCGAACCGCAAATCAGTATACGACAGGCAGACGGGACCGCAGAGCGCGTTGCACCGCAAACGAAAAACTCAGGACTGCAGGTTTCTCAGGTGCGCCAGTCGGAACGGTGATCCAAGGTTTTCGCGCAGCTCTTTCCAATGCTCTTCGGGGATCGACAAAAATACCTCGACAACCTTCGGATCGAACTGCGTTCCAGCGCACCGCTCGATCTCCTCGCGCGCATGCGACATTGGCAGAGCCTTGCGGTAGGGTCGATCGCTGATCATCGCGTCCATGCTGTCCGCAATGGAGAAGATTCTGGCCCCCAGCGGAATCTGCTCACCTTTCAGTCCTCGCGGATAGCCTGTCCCGTCGTAAAACTCCTGGTGGGCCAGCACGATTTCCGCCGCATCGCGCAGAAACGGTATGCGGATCAGCATGTCATAGCCGATCTGGCAGTGCCTGCGCATGATCGCCTTCTCGGCATCGTCGAGCGGGCCGGGCTTCAGCAGGACATTGTCCGGAACCCCCATCTTTCCGATGTCATGCAAAAATGCCGCGCGCGCCAACACCGGCAGGTAGGCATTCGGTACCGGCATGGTCCTGGCGATGGAAATGGTAAAAGCCGTCACGCGCTGGCAGTGCCCCTCGGTTTCGGCGTCCTTCAAGTCGAGTGCGCTGCCTAGCGCTTCAAGAGTGTCGTCGTAGGACTGTTCGAGCTGCGCAAGCGCGACCGTGAGCCTCGCGGTACGCTCTTCCACCTGCTGTTCGAGCGTCCGCTGATAATTGCGGTTCTCGGCCACCAGCCGGCGATGCTGGAGAGCGCGATTCACGCCGAGATAGAGCTGGTCCTTTTCAAAGGGCTTGAGAATGTAGTCGTACGCTCCGCGCCGGATGGCTTCGAGTGCTGTAGAGATGTCATGTATGGCCGTGACCATAATCACGGGCACTTCCGGATCATATTGTCGAAGCCAGTCGAGCAGCTTGATGCCGTCCATTTCCGGCATGATCATATCGCTCAAAACCAAATCCGGGGTGGTGCGCTTTACTTGATCCTGTGCGGCGCGGCCATTGCTTACCGCAGTGCAGCGGTAGCCTTTCGACTCCAGCATCGTGGAAACAACTTCACGAATCGCCTCCTCGTCGTCGACGACCAGGATGTTTTCGATGGTATCGGTTTGCACTGTACTCGCCCCCGCCTCCCATTATACGAGACGTCACACCGGCCCCGGAGTACCGTTGCCCATTCAGAAAACAGCATGTTAGCGTGACGCAAGTCACGACACCGGACGCCTTAACCGCCTTGGACGGTCTTTGCGGCATCGGTTTCTGGACTACTGCGTTTCTACTTGGGAGGCGGCACCGTGCTCGAAAATCAGGGCCCTTCTGCCGTTGCCTTCTTTGAAGCAACCGCCTTTCTTATTCTGCTCGTTTTGTTTGTACTGCTGCGCAAGGACCATCCCACCCGGTTTCTAGCCATCTGGGTCGCCGGCTGGGCCACTCTCACGCTGAAAGCCGGCATTGAATTGACGCAGGTGACGCTGGCCGTTCCGCAACTGCGCCTGGCGCGCGTGATGCTTCTCGTCATCGTGAACTTCATTTTCCTGAAAGCGGTGATAAGTTACGCCGGAAAGGCCCGGGCGGCTCTCTCGTTTCTTTGGTCTGGCTCGTTTGCGCTGGTTGTCCTGGTGTATTTTATTGAATCGCGGCCTGCGGTCGACGTCGCACATATTCATTGGATTACCTCCTCGATCCTTGCCTGTACGAGCTTGTCGGCGGGCTGGTTCCTCTGGAACACCACCCGAAGCGCTCATGGCCACGGCGCCCGGTTGCTGGCGGGACTTTTCTTATTGCTCGGTTTGCACGGCCTTGACCGTCCGCTGTGGTCGCAGAGCCCGCTATTCCTTCTTCGCACCGCCTTTGACCATTTGCTGGCGGTCTCCTTGGGCATCGCCATGGTGGTGCTGGTTCTAGAAAGAGCTCGAGCCCGTACCGACGAGTTAAACGACAAACTTCGCCGGCTGAGCCTGCTCACCGCTTCAAGCACCCAGACCCTTTCGGTCCGCGAGGTTTTGGATCTCGTGCTTGTCAACGTCGTCGGGAGCCTCGGCGTCTCTCACGGAATCGTACGGCTGCTAGAAGGAGAGGGAAGTGCGGCCAAGCTCGTGGTGCATGCCGCCGTGGGTTTCGATGAGGCCTACCTTACGAAAGAGCGGGAAATTCCGGCCGGCGAATCTTGGGCGCAGCGAGTGCTCAAAGAAGAATTCGCGACCATGAACGTTGCCAACGAAACCGACAAGCAGGAACGCGATCGCATGGCAGCGACAGGCGTGAAAGAAATCTTCTCCCTGGTTCTGCGCGGGAAAGACGCGCCGCTCGGAATTTTCGCGGTCGGGTCCGCACATGATTCGAGACTTCAGGATGATGAGGTCGATTACCTGAAGAACATCGCCAACCTGCTGGGCCTCACGGTGCAGAACGTGCTGCTTTTTGAACAGGTCGACAAGGTTCAGCGGCAATGGGCCTACACGTTTGACTCCATCGGCGACCCGATCTTCGTTCACGACAGAGAAGGACGGGTGCTGCGCATCAATCAGCGCATGCTTCACCTTACGGGCCGCGAAAACAAATCGTGGGTCGGCCGCTCGGTCCTGGAGTTATTTCCGCAGAAAAACGCAGGGTACAAACAATGTCCCTATTGCGAAGGCGTTGCCGGTGAAGGGGACGATCCTGACCCCTGGCTGCCCGGCTATTTTCTCGCGTCGAACTCCGTATTTGCGGATCCTGCCGGCCGGCAGATGGGCACGGTGCATGTCTTGAAGGACATTTCGGAGCGCAAACGGGCGGAGGAAAAATACCGCACGCTCGTTTCGAATGTTCAGGAAGGCGTGTTCATCACCACCCCGCAAGGACACTTTCTGGACTTCAACGAAGCCTTCTTGCGTATGGCCGGCTATTCCACGCGCGAAGAGTTGATGAAAATTGATACCTCGGCTCTTTACGCAAATCCGGCTGACCGCGAACGGCTCAAGAAGCTGCTCTACGATCACGGCTCAGTCTCGGACTTCGAATTCGATATCCTGCGCAAGGACGGCGAAATCCGCTCGGTGACGGAGTCCTCGAATGCGGTGCGCGACGTTTCCGGCAATGTTACGGCTTATCAAGGATTTCTGCTCGACATTACGGAGCGAAAGCGCGCCGAACACGAAATCCGCCGGCGAAACCGCGAGCTGCTGGTGCTCAACTCCATCGCAAACACGCTGACCGAATCTCTCGATTTGAGCGATTCCCTGCATCGCACTCTGCGACAGCTGACGGAGCTGTTCAGCTTGGATGCTTCTTCACTCTACCTCTTCGATTCAGCCACTGAAGTACTGCGCAGGTTTGCGGCAGTGGGACACCGTTCGGAGTTCGCGCGTCAGTTTCCACCGACGAAAGTGCAGCCCGAGCTCCTTCAACATATCAAAGACGTGCATGCCACGTTTCTTTCGACCCACGGACTGCCGCTGCCCCAAATATTCAAGGATGTTCAACGCCAGGAGCAGATCGTCGCTGCGTACGTGGTCATTTTATGGTCGAAAGATAAAGTCATCGGCGGTCTGGTGGTCGGAAGCCGTGCGCAGCGGGATTTTTCACCCGCCGACGTCAATTTACTGATTGCGGTCGGCAGCCAGATTTCGAGCGCGATCGAAAGAACCCTGCTGTATGACCAGACGCGTCAGGCCTACGACGATCTCCGCCGCACGCAAGAACAGTTGTTGCACAGCGAAAAGATGGCCGCCGTCGGCCAGTTGATCTCCGGAGTAGCGCATGAGCTGAACAATCCGCTCACCGCCATTCTCGGTTACAGCCAGTTGCTGACCTCCTGCGGGCAGGTAGGGCCGCAAGGCCTTGAATACAGCGAGAAGCTCTACAAGCAGGCGCAGCGCACGCACCGCATCGTTCAGAATCTTCTGAGTTTTGCGCGGCAGCATAAACCGGAACGGGTTCCCGTCCGGTTGAATCAGGTGCTCGAGGACACGCTGGCCCTGCGCGATTACGATCTCCGCATGAGCAACATCCGGTTGCACCTGAATCTGGCTGAAAATTTGCCGCTTGCCGCGGCCGACCCTCACCAATTGCAGCAGGTTTTTCTGAATCTTGTGAACAATGCCGTCGACGCGATTCTTGAAGGTTCCGCGCAGGGAGACTTGTGGGTGCGCACCGCCAGGGTGGCTGATAAATTCGTGGTCGAATTTGTGGACAGCGGGTCGGGTGTCAAGGACCCATCGAAGGTCTTCGATCCGTTTTACACCACGAAACCCGTAGGAAAGGGCACCGGTCTCGGTCTAAGCATCTGTTACGGGATCATTTCCGAGCACGGCGGCCAGATTCGCGTTTCGAACGTTGCGCCGCGTGGCGCTTCTTTCACGATAGAACTTCCTTGTACGGCGATCGCCGCAACCAATGACTCTCAAAACGGGGAAGGGATGGTTCCGGTGGCCGGCACCAGGTCGAAATAGCAAGAAGTCTTCGCGGGCAGGCGAATACAAATCCACTTCCAAGCTTCTACTGTTCGGATTGCAGCGCCAACTCCGCTGCCAGCGCCGCCCGTTCGCCCAGGCGAGCCATGGTCTCTTCCAACTGCATTGCGAACGACGCCGTCATCTGTCCGAGTGCGAGGATCTGCGGTTGCGCGACATTGCCCAGATGCAGCCCAAGTCGTATCGCATAAAAGCGCAAGCGGAAAACCATCGAGAGCCGCAGCCTTTCATACTCCTGCGAGCCTGACACCTCGGGAGACAAGACCGCGACGATGCGAGCGACGCGCAAGGATTGTTCAAAATCCCGCCGAATGGCCGCAAGGTACAGCAACGTCACCCGCCTGCGTTCGCTACGAATTCTGGCTGACAGTTGTTGCCCGCCTTTCTCAGCAGCGTACTCTAAGTCCGCCCGGTCCATGGCCTGGCGAATTTGCGCCATATTTCGAAGATGTCGCGGCGCGCTGTCAAACACGTGAAAGCCGTGATCAACGGTTTTACGGTGGCTAGCTCCGCGAAGCGACCAGAAAAGCAAACCCGCAAGGCCGAGCGTTCCGATGACCGCGATGATGAAGAACCCGGCGCTCATGATTTCGGCGACTCCAGGTGCCATAGTTGCGTCAAGCGCTCATTCAACTCCACAAGCTGCCGGTTTACCTGGGGAATCAAACTGGCGTACACCTTTACGGGGCTCAGCTGTGGTCCCGGGAACCTCACCGAAACCGGTTTTCGCAATGCCCAGATCCAGATCAATAGGATTGCAACAAACGCGCCCGAAGAAGCGAGATTCCACGCATCTCCGTAACGTTTTGCCAATCTTTCAAAAACCAGATCATTGAGAATTTTGAAGCAGGAGAGCATTCCGAGGCCCAGACCCAGCATCCCGGTCAGGGACAAAATTCGAATGTGGTAATAGCGCGCAAACAGAAACAGCCCGGCGATGCAGGTCGCGATGGACGCCTCCAGCCCGATTTCAAGGGTGGCCATTCCGACCTGATACCCGTTCCTTCCAAACCACAGCGCCAGCGACAGGACGAGCAGTCCGCAGCAACTCAGAATGCGCGCGGCCAAAGCCCAAACACCTTTGTACTTCCCGAGAATCAGATAACAGACTTCAGCGGCAGCAAGCGCCCGAGCCGCCACCACGAACGCTTGCGTTGCCCATCCGATCCGGTATGCGAACGTTGATGTGAATCCATACCGCTGGTACAGAAGCACTCCAACGGCGGTCTGCAGAAGGTTCATGGACAGGTACACACAGAATAACGGGAAATCGCGGCATTGGTTCACAGCGATCATGCGTCCGAGCAAAAGAAGGGTAAGCAGGGTTGCCAAGCCCCAAAGTACGAGTGTAGATGTTGGCAGCTCAGATAACACCGGCACATAGTAGCATAATATGAGTTGTATAAGTTCACCCTACATGCCCGCGTCTCCAAATGATTCAGCGATTCGGCGCGTCCTGTGAAACAGATTAGAACCTTCTTATGCGCTTGCGGCTGCTTCGCTCGCGTGCGGAGGAGGCAGCGGCATTCCGTCGGCCGACAGCACCGTTCCGTGAGGCGGGGGCAGCGGCATGCCGTCTGCCAGCTCTATCCTTGTCTTACTGTGACGATTGACGTCCTGATTGACTGACGAACCTGCCGGAACTACGATGGTCCCGACGAGCAATGAAAGACCTGAAGCCAGGGCAACTTTCTTGAAACGCATGGATGACACCTCCAGGTGCGATCCTTTGCGCTTCCTTGCTAAAGCGATTTTCCTGGCGAAAAACGTTCCGATTACGGAACACTTCGCTTGATTTATGGATGATCAGATTCTCAGGAACAAATGCGTCGTCAGAGACTTCACAGCCACCACGCTGGCGGCCATTCCCAACACTTTCGGACGTTTGATCTACATCGCCTCGCTGCGCGACCTGTCCTCAGGCACGTACGAACACGCCGGACTTCGAGCGCTCTACTCTCAGCAGGCTATCCAGGAATCGCTCGAATGCTGTCATCACGAGATTTTTCAGAGGGTACTTGAAACGCCGCTGTCCGTTCAGGCCGATGACCTGCGCGAGTGCCTTCAGGGAATGCCAGGGCCATTCGCTTCGACGGTCTTGCACTGGCGTCAGCTGGAGTCCTACCGCATTCTGCCGCCCGGCGATGCACCGGACTATCTCAGGGAACTTTTCTTTTCGAATCTGCGCGCTCTACTTGAAATTCTTGAAGCGGAGTGCTCCAGGGTTCGTTCAGGCGCGTAACCACGCCGATCACTTTTCCGACGACTTCCGCCTGGGCCGGCAGATCCCAGGATTCCGGCGCACAGCGCGATAGCGGGTGCGGCTGCATCAGCAATCTACCCGGAAGCTGATGGAACCATCCGCACCGGTAGCCATCTCTAACGTCAACGAGATACATGGGCCGGTCGTGCTCGCAGCTCCAGGCTTCATCCTCGATATGTCGTATGGCGGTGTCGACGAGCACCAGGCTTCCGGGACGCAAGAGAGGCACCATCCGCCGGTCTGACAATCCCACATAGCCGTAGCAGTGGCGCGCGTTGCCCGCCTTGAGCGCTCCCTCAAAATGCCCCCACCTCTCCACCATCCGCGAAAGGAAATCCGTGCGGCGCGGATCGAAGGCCGGGTCAAACCGCAGCGGGACTCGAAGCGCACAGGGCGGCGCCGCCAGGTGGGTTCTCGGAACCTGGAAATTGATTCCGTCCTCGAAGCACTCCTCGATCGGAATGTCGAACCAACCGAAGAGCTCGAATGGATTCAGGTGGTAGACCACAGCCAGCGTGTAAAATTTGTGCAAGCCGGGCACGACGTTCCGATTTTCGATGTCCGCCAACCGGCTGATGTGCAGAATGAAATCGGAACTGCCGCGACGCAACGCGAGTTCATAGCTGGCAGACTCAACATCACGGTAGGTCAGGCCAAGCCTTTCGCGGACTTGGCGTAATCGCAATCCAGGTAGCATTGGAACCCCCCTGAAGAGACGGAGGTTACGGTGCACTAGAGACTACACTCGAGTGACCATCCTGTTAAGACTTCAGAACAAGATTACGAAGTCTCCGATTTTTCCACTTCGGTTGACTCGAGAAGTCCCCTAAAGACGGCTTAACGCGCCCTTTTCGTCCCGCCGTCAGACCGACAGAATCTGCTATTCTCGAAAAATGAAAACCAACTGGTCCCTCCTCCGGCACGTCCGCTCCGTTTCGGAACGCCTCGTTTTCTTCCTTCTCTTTGTCACTCTCTCCGGCCTGTCCGCCCAGCAGTCTTCGGCACCGGCGGCTCCCTCTGCTCCCCCGGCCGTAAAGCCCTCTCCGGAGGATTTTGCTCAGGCGGCGGATGAGGTTCTGCAAAACATGAGTGAAATCACAGGGCTGTCGCTCCGGACGCCATTGAAGAAGACCCTTCGGTCCCGCGACGAGATTCGCGCCTACGTGATCCGCCAGATGAACGAAGACAAGGACGTTGCACAACGGTACGCCGATGCCAAAGCAGCAGAAGCCTTTGGCCTGCTGCCAAAGGATTTCGACCTGGATTCCTTCATGATCGAGCTGCTCACTGAGCAGATTGCCGGCCTTTATGACCCCAAGGCACATGAGTTCTATATCGCAAACTGGATTCCGCTCGAGGATCAGCGCATGGTCATGGCTCACGAACTCACACACGCGCTTGAAGACCAGCACTTCCAGATCGAGCCGTGGCTGAAGGCCGCGCGTCCGAACGACGACGCTGAACTTGCGCGGGAGGCCTTTCTTGAGGGAAGCGCCATGGCAGCCATGGTGGACTACCTCCTCCAGGGCACGGGGAAAACCTTGAACAATATGCCGGAGTTCGATCCTTCCATTCTCACGGGCGATCTGAGCAGTTCACCCTCACTGCAGAAGGCGCCGCCCTTCATCAAAGACACGCTGGTATTTCCCTATTTCGCGGGCATGACCTTTACGACAGCTGCATTGAAGCCTGCAGGTTGGAGCTCGGTCGGGAAGGTTTTCTTGAATCCTCCCGCGTCCACACAGCAGATCATGCATCCCAACCTCTATAAGGCGAACCACGTCCCGGCGTCGGTGACTCTTCCGGCCATCGATGGTTATCTCGGGAAGCCGTGGAAAAAGCTCGACGAAAATCTGATGGGCGAATTCGGATGGCTTGAGGTTTTAAAGCAATTCCTCGATGAGCAACGTGCCAAACCGCTTGCTGCTTCCTGGGAAGGCGATCGCTACCAACTTTACGAAAACCAGCAGTCCAAGCGCCTGCTGCTGGTTGCCCGTATTCATTTTTCAGGTCAGGTGCAGGCCGCCAGGTTCTTTGGCCAGTACTCGGAATTGTTGGAGAAAAAACATCTGCAGCGAACGAATCTCTTTCGCAGAGCGGACTTTTTCTCCTTTGACACTCCGGAAGGCGGTGTTTTTCTTCGTTGCACAACTGTCGAGTGTCTCGTTCTTGAAGGCGGCGACCGCGGCCTCTTTGTTGATTTGAACAAGAAGCTCGACCTCGGACCGCTGCCGGAACCCGATCAGAAATTGGGCACCACTCCCACCAGGACAGTCAGTTCTGCACCGCGGGCGATCGAAGCGCCTTCACGTTGACTTGACTTCGCGCTGAATCACGAAACTCACCGTACTCCACCCGGAGCAGCGGCTACTCGGTCCTCTCCTAACAGCGGGGCGGTATTCCGTTTCGCCGCTGCGTTAAGACGAGCCTCGAGGCGGGCGATCCGCTTCATGATGCTCTCGATTTGCCGTTGTCCGGTCGTGGTGAGCGCATCGTTCGACCGGCCGGTTGCTCTCCGGAGTTCCTTCAATCCTGCACGCGCATACTCAAGCGCCTTGCTAAAATTCTTCGTTCGTCTCTCGTGATAGACCGCCAACTCCTCGCAGGCCGCCCGCCGGCACTGGACGTCTTGAAGCAGCGCCTCCCAGATTGCCGCTGCAGCAGCGTGTTCGCCCCTGCGCTTCGCCATTCGCGCCAACTCACGCTGCGCTTGCCCATCAAAAAGAAGCGGCAGCCCGCGGTCGCGCGCCGCCACGCACGCTGACTCCGCCCTCTCCGTCTCTCCGCGCCGCTGCAAATATCGCGACAATCCAAACAAGTCCAGTCCTTCTGTCTCTTCCTGCTGCCGGCAATCCAGCAGGGCATTGAGCTTTCCGAACAGCGCCGCTAGTCCGCGCAAATCCATTCCGTTGTGGCGCACCACGCCCACCAACGGCAAGGGAGAGCGCCCTCGCAAATAGTCGAAATAAAATTGCGGAATTAACGAAGACGGCACGTCGTCTTCGCGGTTCCATCCGAGTCGCGGTGCGTCCAGTACATGCCGCTCCAGCTCCACCAACCGCACCGAGCCGAGTCGCAGCTTCCACACCGCCCGCGCCGGATGCAGCAAATCCAAATGCGCCGCGAGTTTCGGCACCTCGATCGACCGCGTCATGAGGTAACGGCTTTCTAAGAGCGGCCAATCGAAGGTCTTCCCGTTAAACGTCACGAGCACTGGACGCGTGGCAATTCTCGCGGCGAGTTCCAGCAGCACCGAGTGCTCCTCAGAAAAATCCCGCATCAAGAACTGCTCGAGCTGTAGTCCTCCCGAATCCCACCAGGCGATTCCAATCAGGAATGCGTAGGTTCCAGTTCCGCCGGCAAGTCCCGTTGTCTCCGTATCCAGAAAGAGCCATTTTTCGGGGTCTTCGGCCGCCGCGCGCCATTTCTTCGTTCGCGCCGCATCTTGTGTCCGGCACAACAGGTCTAACGCCGCCGGCGCAAATTCCGGAAACTCCGGAGTTGCATGCCAGTTGCGAATGCTCAGATGGCTTCCGTATTTTGTGCAGGCGACCGTCGCCCCGACGAGCTGCGCAAGCGTCGATTCGTCGAGACCCGCGGATGCGGATTCTTCGCGCGGGGCCTCGCGGTCTCTAAGCGCCGCACTCTCGACAGGCCGCAACGCTGAGAGTCGCGCAAATTTGTCCAGCGCTGCCATCTATTCCGAGACCCTCTCCAAAATGGCCAGTGCCGCCTCTTTGGCGCTCGGCGCCAAATCGCCAGCAGGTCCTACGCAGGAAGGACACCCGGACTCGCATCCGCAACCCGCAATCAGCTCTCGTGTCTTTAGGAGCAGCGCTTCATGCGCTCGGTACAAGGGCCCGGAAAACCCGATCCCTCCTGGATATGCGTCGAACAGATACAAATTCGGCTCGAAAAATTCCTTCGACGCCCCGCTCGGCCCGCTTTCGATCGACACCGGCAAGAACTTTTCACCTTCCGCGCCAGGCGCCGGGGGCCGCTCGCCAATCGCCGTCCCCAAATCCCGTCTGTCGCACATCAATAACAGGGTTGCCACGGACTCCATCGCGTAGAGCAATCCGAACATTCCACTCTGTCGCTCGCTGATGCTGAAGGGCAGCGATTCCAGGAGCGCCCGCTCGAGTGTCAGCCAATAGGAAGTCGTGTGCATCTCGTTTTCCGGCAGTTCCAGCTTTCCCGACCCGATATTTTCATTCGTGAAAAATTTGATTTTCTTGAATCCCACAACCTGCGACCGCACCAGCACATCGCCATGGGTCTTTGCCGCCGGAATTTCCGGCCGTGCCTCGGACGCTCGCGCCTCCTCCGCCACTTCGAGTACCCGCACTTGCGTGTAGCGCACCGCATCCGTGTAATAGTCAACGTCCACTTTCTTCACGTACGCCTTGCGTTCCTTGAAGTCCAGATGTTCCACGTGATATTGCTCGCCGCCGTGCAGATAGATCGCCTTCTCGTGTACGGTCGAGAGGGCGCTCGGAAAATCCACCTCGGCAATCACCTCCGGCGGGCCCGTCACATCGATAATGATGAAGTTGTCGCTCGTGACCGACCGCAAGCTCACCGTGTCCGCCGGATACGCCTCGTGCATCCAGTGGTAGTAGTCGCCCGCGCGATGCAGATAACCCGCTTCCGCCAGCCGCGCGCACAGATCCTGCGCGTCCGCTTCGCCAAAGCGGTCCTCCGGCGCAATCGGCAGTTCGAATGCCGCGCACTTCAAGTGATTGATCAGGATTTCGAGATTATCCGGCTGAATGAATGCGTGCTCCGGAATGCTTCCGAAAAAATAATCGGGATGCTTGACAATAAATTGATCAAGAGGCGCCGACGATGCCACCATCACCGCGCATGAGGTTCCGCTGCGCCTTCCGGCCCGTCCCGCGCGCTGCCACGTCGCGGCGATCGTTCCCGGATATCCAGCCATAATCGTAGCGTCGAGCGAACCCACGTCGATCCCCAACTCCAGCGCGCTCGTCGAAACCACGCCGCGAATTCTGCCCTCGCGCAGGCCCCGCTCGATCTCCCGCCGCTCTTTCGGCAGATATCCGCCGCGGTATCCGCGAATGGTCTCGGGCGTCCCCGGGAAGTGCGGAATTGCCTGTTGCAGGTAGGTCAGCAGAATCTCCGTATGCAGCCGCGAATTCGCAAATACCATGGTCTGTAAATCGTGCTTCAGAAATTCCTGCGCCACGCGCGAACTCTCGTTGATGTAGCTCCTCCGAATTCCCAGTGCGCGGTTCACCACCGGCGGGTTGTAAAACACAAACGTCTTCTCCGCGGCCGGCGCGCCATTCGCGTTCAGCACCTCTACGTCGTCTTCGATCAGCCGCTCTGCCAACTCGCCCGGATTTGCAATCGTCGC
>Ga0070698_100002238_pt1 | contig 21398 bp, 17 predicted proteins | sample KBSK1502metaG_FD_65477 | JGI IMG/M metagenome (GOLD analysis project Ga0070698, IMG submission 65477) | Corn, switchgrass and miscanthus rhizosphere microbial communities from Kellogg Biological Station, Michigan, USA - KBS K1-50-2 metaG | ecosystem: Host-associated > Plants > Roots >...
CCGCGGTACGGATGAGGATGCTGCGGACGATCCGGGAGGGCTCGCTCATGCGCCCTCGAGCAGGCGGGCGCACACCCGCGGCCAGGCCGGGATCCGGTCGGCGTACGTCTGGCGCCCCGCGCGTCCGTGCTCCCGGGCCAGCGCGACGTCGGCGGCATACCCGTCGATGGCGGCGGCAATGCCGGAGGGGTCCTTGGCGACGAAGCCGTTGACGCCGTCGCGGACGAACTCCCGGGGCCCGCCGGCGTCCAGCGTCGTGATCACCGGTTTCTCGGCGAGGAAGGCCTCGAGCGTCACGTACCCCAGGTCCTCGTTGAACGGCGCGTACACGACGGCGAGCGCGCCGGCGTAGAGGGCGTCGCGCTCCTCCTCGGTTACGAATCCGCGGAAATCGACCCGCGGCTCGAGGCCGAGATCCCGGGCCTCCGCGCGGAGCGTTTCCTCCAGCACTCCCCGTCCGGCGTAGACCACCCGCACCGGGCGCCGGGTCCGGGCCAGCGCCTGGAGCAGCAGGCCCGGTCGCTTGTTCGCCTCGAGGCGGCCGACCCAGAGCACGTAGTCGCCGAACTCTCCCGGGTGGAGCCGCTCCGCCCCCGGCGGCGGATGGTAGAGGGGCTCGCCCTCGAGGCCGTTGTAGCGGCGCAGCCGCTCGGCCACCGTCTGCGAGTTGGTGAAGATGCGGCGCATCTCTCCGAGGTACAGGTTGTCCCAGCGCCGCACCGCATCGCGGATGGCGACGTCCTCTGCGTGGCGCGACGAGAAGGCCGAGTACTCGGGGAGGTCGAAGTTGTCGTAGAGGGGACGATGCTGGTGGAGGATCCACGCGACCTTGCGGTTCGCGCGCACGTAGAACGCGGGGAACTTCAGGGTGACCACGAGATCGGCGCCGGAGTCGCGCAGGTCGAGCAGCCGCCACGCGTACGCCTGGCGCAGCACCTCGACCTTGGAGCTCCAGCCGAAGGGAAGCTGGACCGTCTCGACCTCGTGGCCGAGCGACGACAGCGCGCGCACGAGGCCCTCGGCATGAGAGGTGGCGCCTCCGCCGCGCACGAACAGGTCCTGCGTCGTCGCGACGGCCACCCTCATCGCGGCATCGTCCGGCTAGCTCTCCGGGACGCGCTCTTTCTTGGGGGTCTCGGCGGCGGGACCGCGGGGCGACTCGAAGGTGAACGTCAGCGCGTCGCCCTCCCGCCCGATGACGACGGTCCCCCCGTGCTCGAGGCGGCCGAAGAGGATCTCGTCGGTGAGCCGGTCGCGGACCTCGGTCTGGATGACGCGGGCCAGGGGCCGCGCCCCGTAGACGCGGTCGTAGCCTTTCTTCGCCAGCCACGCCCGGGCCTCCGCAGAGAGCGCGATCGCCACCCGGCGCTCGGTGAGCTGCGCCTCGAGCTGCAGGATGAACTTGTCGACGATGGTCTCCATGACGTCCATCGTCAGCGCCTTGAAGGTGATGACCGCATCCAGCCGGTTGCGGAACTCGGGGCTGAAGACCCTCTCGATGGCGCTCTTGCCGCGCTGGCCCGCCTCCCGCGCCACGTCCTTGGAAAAGCCGATCATCCCCGCGCTCATCTCCCGCGAGCCCGCGTTCGACGTCATGATGAGGATCGACTGCCGGAAGTCGGCCTTGCGCCCGGTGTTGTCGGTGAGGGTCGCGTGGTCCATGACCTGCAGCAGGATGTTGAACAGGTCCGGGTGCGCCTTCTCGATCTCGTCCATGAGCACGACGCTGTAGGGATGCGTGCGGACCGCGTCCACCAGGAGGCCGCCCTGCTCGAAGCCCACGTAGCCCGGCGGCGCGCCGATGAGGCGGGCCACCGCGTGCTTCTCCGCGTACTCGCTCATGTCGTAGCGGATGAACTCGTTGCCGAGGTGGAGGGCGAGCTGTTTGGCGAGCTCCGTCTTGCCGACGCCGGTCGGGCCGGTGAAGAGGAAGCAGCCCGCGGGATGGTCGGGGTGGCCGAGGCCGGCGCGAGCGCGCTTGATCGCCATGGCCGCCGCGTGCACCGCTTCTTCCTGACCGAAAACGACGCGTTGCAGAGACTCTTCCAGCGTCCGTAGCCGCTCCTTGTCGGAGGCCGAAGCCTGCTTCTCGGGGATGCGGGCCATGCGGGCCACCACGCGCTCGATCTCGGGGACGTCCACCGTCTTGGTCTCGCCTTCCTTGGCCGTTCCCGACCGCAGCCGCAGCGCCGCTCCCGCCTCGTCCAGCACGTCGATCGCGCTGTCGGGCAGGCGATGGTCGCGCAGGTGGCGCCGGGCCAGCCGGGCCGCCGCCTCGATCCCGCCCTCGGTATAGGCCACGCGGTGATGCTCCTCGTAGCGGCCCCGCAGGCCCTTCAGGATCTGGACGGTGTCCTCCAGCGTGGGCTCGTTGACGGTGATCTTCTGCACGCGGCGGGCGAGGGCCCGGTCCTTCTCGACGTGCTTGAACTCCTCGAACGTGGTCGAGCCGATGAGGCGGATGTCGCCCTCGGTGAGCACGGGCTTGACCAGGTTGGCCAGGTCCATGGTGCCGCCCGTGGTCGCGCCCGCGCCGACCATGGTGTGCATCTCGTCGATGAAGAGGATGGGCTTGGGCCTCTTCTTCAGGGCGGAGAGCACGGCCTTGAAGCGCTCCTCGAAATCGCCGCGGTAGCGGGTGCCGGCGAGGAGCGCGCCCGTGTCGAGGGCGAAGACCTCGGCTCCCTTGAGGACCTCGGGCGCGTCGGCAGCCAGGAGCCTCGTCGCCAGGCCCTCCACGAGCGCGGTCTTGCCCACGCCGGGGTCGCCCACGAAGACGGGGTTGTTCTTGCGCCGACGGCACAGGATCTCCAGCGCGCGCTGGAGCTCCACGCTCCGGCCGATGACCGGGTCGAGCTTGCCCTGCCGCGCTCGCTCGGTGAGGTTCACCGTGTAGGCGGCGAGCGGGTCACGGGACGTGGCGGAGCCCTCCTCGCCCACGCCCCCGGCCGCGGGTTCGCTCTCGTCTTCGTCCTCACGCATCGGCGTCTTGCTGACGCCGTGGGAGATGTAGTTGAGGACGTCCAGGCGGGTCACGCCGTGAGAGGCGAGCAGGTCGACGGCGTGGGACCGCGACTGCTGCAGGATCGCGGCCAGGATGTCCCCCACCTCGGCCTCGGTCTTGCCCGCGCTCTGCACGTGCAGCACCGCGGTCTGCAGCGCCCGGCGGAAGGCCAGGGTCTGCTCGGGCTGGCGGCGCGCTCCCGCCGGCAGCGTGTCGAGGGTGTCGCTGAGCACCGTCTCCAGCTCCGCCTTGAGGCGGGCGGTGTCCGCGCCCGCCGCCCGCAGGATCTTCTCGCCCGAAGGCTCGGAGAGGATGGCGAAGAGCAGGTGCTCCAGGGTGAGGTGGGCATGGCGCCGCGTCACCGCCTCGCGGGCGGCCGAGTTCAGGATCTTCTCTGCCGTGCGGCTGAACATGCTCAGGCCTCCTCCACCGTGGCCCGCAGAGGAAAGCCGGCCTCCCGGGCCAGGTCGTGGACGGTGGCCACCCTGGTCTCGGCCTCCTCGTACGTATACGCGCCGCAGATGCCCTTCCCCTCGAGATGGACCTGCATCATGATCCGGAACGCCTCCGGCTCCGGCTTGTGGAACACCGACTCGAGGATCTTCACCACGAACTCCATGGTCGTGTAGTCGTCGTTGTGCAGCACCGCGTGGAACAGCCGGGGCTTCCGGGTCTTCGGCTTGGTCTTCTCGAGGACTTCGCCGCCGGCCTCCCGCTCGGGTCGTGGCACCTCCCTATTTTAGTCTGGCGAGTACTCGCGCTCCAGATGGGCCCGGACCTGGGCCTCGTCCATCCACACCGGCTTCAGCCGCCCCGCCGCGAAGAGAGGCGCCTGGTCGGCGTAGTGCGGCGATCGCGCGTCGCGGACCGCGGTGCCGTAGGGGTTGATGCTGCGTGAGGACACGCGCCCTTCCCGGTCCCATTCCACGAGCAGGATGTACGAGTCGCCGGCCACGCCCACGAGACGGCCGTCGCTCGCCTTCCGGCCGTAGACCGCCCGCAGCACGTCCGGGGCGCCCCCCAGACCCAGATCGATCGTACCCCGCCGCAGCCGGTTCACGTCCTGCCAGGGCGGATCGAGGCGGCCGAAGCGGCGCTTCAGCTCCGCGGCCGCCTCGCGCAGTCGCGCCTGCAGCGTCTCGGTGGGCACCGGCGATGGGTCGTTGCCGTCGTCGGGCCGCAGCGTCAGCAGCGCAAGGGCCGCGTGTGGGTTGCCGGGATCGGCGCGCAGGTCCCAACCCTTGAGCACCGCGAGCGCCTCGAGGGTGAGCGCATCCCGCGGAGGCGGCGCCGAGAGGAGCTGCCGGAGCCGCGCCGCCGTCGCGGAGGCGGCCGCGTAGGCCACGTCGAACTTGTAGCCGTCGAAGGCTTCCCGCGTGACGGACGGGTCGGCGCCGAAGAGCTCCAGTGCGCGCAGGCCCCGATTGGTGAGCCGTGTCTCGATTCCGAGCGTGGGCGACCAGGCCGCGGCGTCAGGATTGCCGGGCCCGTCGGTGGTCTGGAAGGGCGTGCCGTTGCAGCTCTGGACGAAGCCAGAGGGCGGATCGACGACGCGGGGCAGGCGCGCGAAGGGAAGGTACTCGGTCCACAGCGTGCGGGAGGTGTCGCCGGGAAGGTACTGCGACCAGTCGAACCCCTCGGCCCGCACCGGCAGCCTCGCGTTGTAGACGTAGGCCACATGGCCGTCGCGATCGGCGTAGACGGTGTTCAGCGAAGGGACGGCCTGCATGCCCATCGCGTCCATCCACTCGTCGAGCGTGCGCGCCTTGTTCATCCGGTACCACTGCTCGACCTGCCGTACCTCGCCCATGCCCGCGACGCGCAGCGCATACGTGCCGTGGGGCTGACGCACCACGGGGCCCTGGACCGACCACAGCGCTTCGCGATGGAACATCCAGGAGATCGGACCCAGGAGGCTCACCTCGATGGCCGCGGGCCGCGTCTCCAGGTCGCGCCAGCCGCCGTCGAAGCGGTACCGCCCGGGCCGGCGGGGGTCCACGTCGAGCAGATACACGTCGATGAGGTCGGGCTTGTTCACGGTGTGGGCCCAGCCGAGGTTGCGGTTGTGGCCGTGCAGGACGAGGGGGGCGCCGGGGAACGTGCCGCCGACCGCGTCCCAACCCTCGTCGCTGTGGAGGTGGACTTCGTACCACGCCACCGGGCCCTCCCAGGGCTGATGTGAGTTGACGGCCAGGCGAGTGAAGCCGTCGGCGGTGCGCGAGGGCGCCACCGCGAAGGCGTTCGAGCCCGGTGCCGGGGTCGGGCCGAAGGGCCGGCGCGCCGGCTCGAAGAGCTGCTTGAGGACGGCGTCGAGCCCGAAGAAGAGCGGCATCTTGTGGACGAAGCCGGCCACCACGTCGCGTCCGGTCGCCGGATAGAGAGCGGCCAGGGCTTCCCGCGGATGGCGTCCGGCGTAGCGGTTCAACCCTTCGGCGTAGGCGTCGCAGAGGGCGCGCGTCTCCGGCCGCAGGTCGCGCTCGTAACCGGCATCCACGGTGTCCCGGACCCGCATGAGCTGGACCATGTAGTCGTTGGGCGCGGCCGAGCGGCCGTAGACCGAGGCCAGCCGGCCGCGGGCGGCCAGGAGCGCGCCCTGGATGGTGGCGAAGTCGTCCTCGGCATGCGCGTAGGCGAGGCCGAAGGCCACGTCGGCGTCCGTATGGCCGAAGACGTGCGGGACCCCCCAGGTGTCCCGCAGGATGCGGACATGGTGTCCCGCGCCGGCCTGGGCGAGCCCGGGGGGCAGCTTCGGTGCGCGCAGCCATACAAGAAGGAGGAGGGCCAGAAGTCCGAGGCCGACGGCCACGGCGACGGCGCGCGCCTTGCGCATCGAGGCGCGGAGCTTCGAGCACGAATGCGGCGCGCTTTGCTCCGCGCTCGTCATTCCTGAACGTCTCGCGTCGGAGTGAATCCGCCGCGAGACGGCAAAGGAAACGCTTCTGCGTTGAAAGGCCATTCCGGGAATGGAGCCGACCGCGCGAGCGATGTTACAGTTAGGACATGCCGACCAGAAACGCAGTCATCGCCGGTCTCGTGGTCCTCGGGGCGGCGTCCGTCCTGCTGGTCTCGGGGCCGAGCCGGGAGGCCACCGATGCGGGCATGGCCTGGGCGGCGGGAAAGGGCGCGAAGACGAAGGTCATGATCGAGAAGGTGGTCAAGTCGGACGAGGAGTGGCGGAAGATCCTCACCCCGATGCAGTACCAGGTCCTCCGCCAGGGCGGCACCGAGAGGGCGTTCACCGGCGAGTACTGGAACAACCACGAGAAGGGCACCTACGTCTGCGCGGCCTGCGGTCTCGAGCTCTTCGGCTCGGACACCAAGTTCGAGTCCGGCACCGGCTGGCCGAGCTTCTGGGCGCCGATCGCCAGCAACGTCGTCGACGAGCACTCCGACGCCAGCATGGGCATGATCCGCACCGAGGTGCTGTGCGCCCGCTGCGGCGGCCACCTGGGCCACGTCTTCACCGACGGTCCCCGGCCGACCGGCCTGCGCTACTGCATGAACTCCGCCGCCTTGAAGTTCGTCAAGGCCGCGAAGTAGCGCGCCTCACGGCCGCCGGTAGAAGAAGGCCACGGCGAACCGGAACGAGGAGGAGGAGAGCCCGGAGTATCATCCGCGCCGGCCGCGAAGCCAGCGGCGGCGAGGCACGCGCTTGCGGGCCTGGGCCACGAGCGCCTGGGCCACGTCGCGGCCGCGCGACAGCGCCTGGCGATAGAGCCTCTTCACGGCTCCCGGCTCCAGGGCCTGCCCGTAGGCGGCCCACGCCACGACCGCCTTCCCGATGGCGAGCGTCCCCGCGTAGGCCACCGCCACCTTCGGTACGATGCCCACCACCGGGATCAGCCCCACGAGCTGCCGCGCGCCCTGGCGGAAGAGGAAGCCGCCGCCGATCACCCCCAGCACCTCGCCGACGAGCTCGCGCGCCGTGCCCTTCTTGCCGGAGGCGAGCGCGATGCGGTAGCTCATCACGAGCTGGTTCTTGGTGAGGACCACGATGTCGGCCAGGTTCAGCGGCACGTCCAGCACGGGGATCGCCTCGGCGATGCCGGTGGTGAGCGCGTAGGTTGCGTTGGTCCGTGCGGTCTCCTCGATCAGCTCCGAAAAGAGCGGCTCACGCAGCGGGACGAGGTGGCGGGCGAGGGCGAGACGCAACCCGGGCGTGGCCGCCGACAGCATGGCCTGCGCCACGGCCGGCACCGCCGCCGCATCCAGCGCCGCGACCGCCGCCCGCGCCGCCTCTCCCGGCCGCACGACCGCGGCCATCGCGCTGCGGCTGCCGTGGACGATCGTCACCACGGGAACCCTGGCCGCGCGCAGCGCGTCGGCGGCGAAGCCGAGCGCGGTGGGCAGGTCGGGCGCGGGGCTGATCACGACCGCCAGGTCCAGCATCCCCGAAGAGGCCGGGTGACGCGCCTCGGCCGCGTTCGCGGGCAGGAGCCATGGGTGGCGCAGGCCGTCGGGCCCGCTCAACAGGATGCCGAGCCGCTCGGCGTCGGCGAGCTCCTCGGCCACGAGCAGCGCCTGGAACGGGCGCTCCGCCTCGCGGCGGATCGCATGCAGATCCGCCTCCTTGAGGACGCGCCACATGTCCGGAAGCTTCGGCAGGCCCAGCATCGAGCGAGATTAACACGGGGGAATCCGGCTAGACTGGAGCCTTTCCGGATGGAGGAGCCTCCGTGGCGACCACACCCCTCGAAGCGCTTTCCGCCGAAGAGCGGGACCTCGGCTTCGGCAGCAAGGTCCTTCAACGCAGCGACGCGCGTTTCCTGAACCGCGACGGCAGCTTCAACGTCGTGCGCGAGAACCAGTCCTTCCTGCGCTCGCTGAACCTCTATCACGAGATGCTCAACGCCCCCCTGTGGGTGTTCTACTCCGTCATCTTCTGCACGTACGTGCTGCTGAACCTGCTGTTCGCGGTGGCGTACCTGCTCTGCGGGCCGGGAGCGCTTCACGGCTCGACCGCGGTCACGCCCGGCGAGCGGTTCCTGGAGGCGTTCTTCTTCAGCGTGCAGACGCTGGCCACGATCGGCTACGGACGGCTGAGCCCCGAGGGCTCGGCCGCGAACAGCCTCGTCGCGATCGAAGCCCTCGTCGGCCTGCTCGGCGTGGCCTTCGCCACCGGCCTCTCGTTCGCCCGCTTCAGCCGGCCCCTCGCCCACATCCTCTACAGCGAGAATGCGGTCATCGCCCCCTACCGCGAGACGACGGGCTTCATGTTCAGGATCATCAACGAGCGGCGGAACCAGCTCATCGAGGTGAAGGCCCGGGTCACCCTCAGCCGGATGGTGAACGAGAACGGCCGGAGGATCCGGAAGTTCGAGCCCCTGGCCCTGGAACGCACCACCGTGCTCTTCTTTCCCTTGCACTGGACCCTCGTGCATCCCATCGACGAGAAGAGCCCGCTCTCCGGCGCCACGGCCGAGAGCCTGCGGGAGGCCAAGGCCGAGTTCATGATCCTGCTCACCGGGACCGACGAGACGTTCTCGCAGACCGTGCACTCGCGCTCCTCGTACCTGGCCGAGGAGGTGGTCGTGGGCGCGCGGTTCAAGGACATGTTCGTGGAGGCGGACGACGGCCGCCCACGGGTGGACATGCGCCGGTTCCACGCGCTCGAGCCGGTCTAGAGATGCTCGTCGCGCTGCTCGCGGGGCTGATCGGGTTGGTGCTCGGCGTCGGCCTGGCCTGGCTCATCCTGAGCGGCATCCTCGCGATGACCTTCCGGCGGGCGCGCACGATGATCCGGCGGATGATCGAGCGCCGGCGCGAGGCTCGTCCGGGGAGCGAGCGGCGCGGGCGCGAACGACGGACGCGGTGACGAAGTTTCACTTGCCTTCCGCTCGACGGGGATCCTAGACTCGCAACAAGATCACGGGGGTCTGGGGGGACCGCAGGGGCCCCCCAGCTTGATGAGCGAACGAGGGATTCACTGCCGAGTGAGTGAACGATGAGGTGCCGGGCGTTCATCCCGCCGTACGCCGCCTGCGCGCTGCTGGCCGTGGCCGCGTGTCGGACGGTCGACCCGCCGCCCCCTCCCGCGCCTCGGGTCAGTCCCTCGGCGGCCGCCACGCAGCCGGCCGCTCCCGTACCACCGCCGTCGGCCGCGCCGCCAGAGCCGGCGCCCGCGACGTCGGCTCCGACGACCGAAGCCGTCAGCTTCGAAGCCTCCGTGAAGCCGCTGCTCGCCCGCACCTGCACGCCGTGCCATGTGCCGGGCGGGAAGATGTACGAGCGCATGCCCTTCGATCGCCCAGAGGTGGTGTTCTCCCACAAGGAGGGCGTCCTGCGCCGCATGAAGAACCCGGAGGATCGCCAGGTTCTCGAGCGCTGGTTGGCCAGCCAGGAGAAGAGCTAATCGGCCGGGCCGTCTCGCGCCGCGTGGTGGAAACCCCGCTTCGAGCCCCGCGCGAACGCGATCATTTCATCCACCCAGGGATCGCGGAGAGCAGCCATGCGCGCGACCGCCGTCTCCAGGCTGAGTGAGGAGCGGAGGAGGAGGCGGTAGCCCTCCTTGAGGGTGCGGAGCTGGGCGGCCGTCACCCCGGCCCGGCGCAAGCCCACGACGTTGAGGCCGCGGGCGCGGCCCGGCACACCGTCGGTGATGACGAAGGGCAGGCAGTCCTGGACGATCTTGGCATTGCCTCCGAGCATCGCCAGCCGCCCCACGCGGCAGAACTGGTGCACGACGACGCCGCCCGAGAGGAACGCCCGCGGCCCGATGTCGACGTGGCCGGCGAGGGCGACGTTGTTTGCGAGGATCGCGCCGTCGCCGATCACGCACTCGTGGGCCACGTGAGCGTAGGCCATGAGGAAGCAGCCGGAGCCGACGACGGTTTCGCCTCCGGGCCGGGACGCCCGGTGGATGGTGACGCCTTCGCGGATACGGTTGCCGTCCCCGATGCGCAGCCGCGTCTCCGCCCCGGCGAAGCCCACGTCCTGAGGCTCGCCGCCGAGGATCGCGCCCTCGTGCACCGCGTTGCCCTTGCCGATCGTCGTGAAGCGCTTGATGACGGCGTGGGCGCGGACTTCGGTGCCGTCGCCCACTTCGGCGCCGTCCTCGATGACGGCGTAGGGTCCTACCTTGACCCCGGCGCCGAGGCGGGCGGAACCGCTGACGACGGCCGTGGGATGGACGTCGGGAACGGGACTCACGGCTCCGGCCGTCCGCAACAAGAGTGCAGGTGCGCCCCGCCGGAAGCGTACCATTCGTCGAGCACGAGTAGCCATCGCCATTCTGCTCTGTCGGATGGACCGGACACTGCAGCAACCGGGGGAACCCCGCGGCGATCAGCGTGGTGGAGGCGCGGAAGCGCGGATCAGAGGGCGGCCAGTAGCCGCCACAGCTTCTGCATGTCCACCGGCTTGACGAGATGGCCGTCGAAACCCGCATCCGCGGCGCGCCGCCGGTCCTCTTCCTGCCCGTAGCCGGTCACGGCGACGATGACGGCGCGCTCGAGGCCGGCCTCCGGCCGCAGCCGCTGCGCGAGCTCGTAGCCGTCCATGCCCGCGGGCAGGCCGATGTCGAGCAGCACCAGCTCCGGGTGGTGCTCGCGGGCGGTGGCCAGGGCCGAAGGGCCGTCGTAGGCCATCCTCACGTCGTGACCCTGCATCTGCAGCAGAATCGCCAGGCTCTCCGCGGAGTCGGCGTTGTCGTCCACGACCAGCACGCGGCGGCGCTGGGCGCGCGGCGCGGCGGCGGGCGCCTTCGCGACGGGCGGCCCCGGCGGCGCTTGCGGCGGCAGGCACGGCAATCGTACGACGAACTCGCTCCCGCGCCCGGGCCCGCCGCTGGCGACGGTGACGGTTCCGCCGTGGAGCTGGGCGAGGCTGCGCACGAGCGTGAGACCGATGCCGAGGCCTTCCTGGACACGCTCGGGGAGCCGGTCCGCCTGCGCGAACAGCTCGAAGATGCGGCCCAGCATCTCCGGCCGGATCCCTATGCCGTTGTCGCGGACGCGGATCACCGCCTGGGTGCCTTCGCGCGCGACCGCGAAGTCGATCGTCCCCGACCCCGGCGTGTACTTGGCCGCGTTGTTCACGAGGTTGGACAGGATCTGCTCCAGACGGGTGGGGTCGGCCTCGAGCACGATCGGCTCGGGCGGCAGCGAGAGACGGAGATGGTGCCCGCGGTCGTCGAGGAGCGGCCGCACGGTGTCGACGACCCGTTCCACGGCCGCGCCCAGGTCGACCCGCTCGCGCCGCAGCTCGATCTTGCCGCGCGTGATCCGCGAGACGTCCAGCAGATCGTCCACGAGCCGGACCATGTGGGCGGTCTGCCGCTGCATCATCTCGTGCATCTGGGTGGCCACCGCGGGATCCGCCTGGCCCGCGCTCAGGATCTCCAGGGCGTTGCGGATGGGAGCCAGCGGGTTGCGCAGCTCGTGGCCGAGGAGGGCGAGGAACTGGTCCTTGGCCTCGCTGGCCTGCCGCAACTCTTCCGCGGAGAGCCGAGCCGCGGCCTCCGAGCGCTTGCGGTCGATGAACTGGCCGATCTGGCTGCCCACGATGGCGAAGAGCTGGAGCAGCGCCTCGTCGGGGCGGCGGATCTCCCGGCTGAAGAACTCGGTGAGCCCGAGCACTTCGTTGCCGAGGGAGATCGGGAAGCCGAACGCGGAGTGCAGCCCCTCGCGTCGGGCGACCTGCGCGCGCGGGAAGTTCGCGTCGTGAGCGAGATCGGAGATCCACGCCGGCTCGCCCGACTGCCACACCCGGCCGGGCAAGCCCTGGCCCGGAGCGAAGCGGACCTGGCGGGTCACGGCCATGAACTCGGGAACACGAAGCTCCGGCCGGTGCCAGGCCTCCCGGCAGCGCATCTCCTGGCCCCCGGCCTCGACGACCCACAGGGCGCCCACGTCCCACTCGAGGCAGTCGCAAATGGCCTTCAGGATCTGGGGGGCCGCCTCTTCCAGCGTGGCGCTGAGCGCCATGACCCGAGCGACGGCATAGTGGGCCATCCGCCGGCGCTCGGCGGTGTCGCGCTCGGCGATGGCGGCGCCCAGGACGAGCGCGGTGAGCGCGGCCACGGCCAGGAACACCTGGAGCATCATGAGCGGGTGGCCGGTGCTGGTGTCGCCGAAAGGCCCCCGGCCGCGGACCGTGAACGCGACCGCGATGCCGGTGACGATCAGGATCGCGGGAGCCGCTCCTCGCTGGCCGAACCGCACGGCGGCCCAGATGAGCAGGGGGAACACGAGGTACGAGAGGTGGCTGCCGGTGAGCTGCGCGAGGCGTCCTCCGAAGCTGGCCGCCGTGATCGCGAAGACGCAGCCGCCGAGGGCGATGGCCTCGAAGGCGCGGTGGCGGGACCACCGGACGTACGGTCGGCTTCCCCAGATGAGCAGCGCCGGTGAGAGCAGCAGGATCCCCATCGCGTCTCCGAGCCACCACACGAACCAGAGGCTGCCGAATGCGCTCCACGGCTGGATGCCGCTCAGACACAGGCTGGTCGCACCGACCGTGGCGGCCACCGTGGTGCTGAGACCCGCGGCGAGGCCAAGCAGGCCCATCACGTCCCAGACCCGATCGAGGCTCTCGTGGAAACGAACGCGTCGGAGGAGCCAGGCTCCCGCCAGTGCTTCGACCGTGTTGCCGGTCGCGATCGCGAGGGCCGTGCCGGCACCCTCGTGGGCGAGGGCGTTCGCGGCCAGGGCGCCGAGCCACACGCCCGGCCAGGCTCGGGAGCCGAGGACGAGGAGGGCGGCCAGCGCGATGCCGGAAGGAGGCCACACCACCGTGACCTGCTCGGCCACGACGGCGAATCCCAGGCCGAACCGGGCGGCGGCGAAATAGACGAGGGCGACGGCCGTGACGAGCGCGACCCGGGTCCACTCCGTCCGTCCCGAAGGCATCCTCACCGCCGGCAGGATAACCCGGCAGACTATAATTTCCTCGTTCCCGGAGATTCGTCTCACATGATGCTCTCTTTACTGGCCCTTCTCGCGGCGGCTCCCGCGCTCCCCGCCGCCTGCGACCTGCTGTTCGCCGGAGGACGGGTGGTGGATGGCACCGGCGCTCCCTGGCTCCGCGCCGACGTGTGCGTGGCCGGAGACCGCATCGCCGCGGTGGGCGACCTCGCGGGCCTCCCCGCGCGCCGGCGCATCGAGGCCGAAGGCCTGGTCGTGTCGCCCGGCTTCATCGACATGCTGGGCCAGTCGGAATACAACGTCCTCGTCGATCCTCGCGCCGCGAGCAAGATCACCCAGGGCATCACCACCGAGCTGACCGGCGAAGGCAGCTCCATCGCCCCCGTCAACGCGCGGATGATCGCCGCCGACCGCGACGTCTGGACCCATTACGGCGTGATGCCGGACTGGACGACCCTGGACGGCTACTTCCGCGCCTTCGCGCGGGCGCGGCCGACGATCAACCTCGGCACGTTCGTGGGCGCGGGCGGGGTCCGCGACCTCGTCATCGGCAAGGACGATCGGCCGGCGAGTGCCGAAGAGCTGAAGGCGATGGAGGCGGCCGTGGCCCAGGCGATGGAGCAGGGCGCCTTCGGGCTGTCCAGCTCCCTGATCTACGTGCCCGACCGCTTTGCGTCCACCGACGAGCTCATCGCGCTCGCGAAGGTGGCCGCCCGCTACGGCGGCAGCTACATCACGCACCAGCGCTCGGAGGAAGACGAGATCGACTCCAGCCTGGACGAGGTGTTCCGCATCGCGCGGGAGGCGAAGCTGCCGGCGCAGATCTATCACCTGAAGACGGCGGGCAAGAAGAACTGGGGTCGGATGCCGCGCGTGCTGAAGCGGATCGAGCAGGCGCGCGACGAGGGACTGGACGTCTCGGCCGACATGTACCCGTACCCGGCCAGCTCGAACTCGCTCGACGCCAGCCTGCCGGTGTGGGTGCGCGAAGGCGGCCACGAGCGGATGCTGGCGCGGCTGCGCGACCCGGCCACGCGCGAGAAGGCGAGGAAGAGCTTCCGGGACGAGAACCCCGACTGGCCCGACGGCGGCGCCTCCCGGATCATGATCGTGAGCGTGCTGGACCCGGCGCTCAAGAAGTACGAGGGCCAGACGCTGGAGGAGATCGGCCGCGCCGAAGGCAAGGACCCGTTCGACGTGATGGTGGACGTCGTCATCGCCGACAAGGCCAACACCGGCAAGATCACCTTCAGCATGAGCGAGGACGACGTCCGCGCGGCGCTGAAGCACCCGCTGGTGAGCCTCGGCACCGACTCCGGGGCCCGAGCCACCGACGGCATCTACGCGCAGGAGAAGTCCCACCCGCGGGCGTGGGGCTCGGCCGCCCGCATCCTCGGCAAGTACGTGCGCGAGGAGAAGCTGCTTCCGCTCGAGGAGGCGGTGCGCAAGATGACCTCGCTGCCCGCCTCGCGCATGGGACTCCCGGACCGCGGGATCGTGCGTCCGGGGATGATGGCCGACCTCGTGGTCTTCGATCCCGCGAGGGTGAAGGACCGATCCACCTTCGCCGATCCCTTCCACTACAGCGAGGGGATCCCGTACGTGGCGGTCAACGGGCGTCTGGTCGTGGACGGCGGCCACATCACGAGCGAGAGGCCGGGCCGCGTCCTGCGCGGGCCCGGCTGGAGGCGGTAGCGTGCGCGCCCGCGCCGCCCGCAGGGCGGGGCGGGATCGCACCGAGGGCTAGCGCTCAGCCCTCGGTGCGCCGCGTGGAGGCGTCGTCCTCGAGCGTCTCGTGGTTCCAGGTCGTGCGCGGCGTGCTCGGGAACGGGGGGCAGGCCCGGATGGCCGGGATCAGCTCGCGGCGGACGTCGAGCGCGCTCGCGAACCGGTCGTCGCGGTCCTTGGCCAGGCACAGCTGGAGGACGCGGTCCAGCTCCCTCAGCTCCGCGGCTTCTCCTTCGATGCGGAACCGTTCCTGGAGGATGCCGGTGACCATGGCCGCCGTCGTGGCGGCCTGGAAGGGATGCCGGCCGATGAGGGCTTCGGCCACCAGCACCCCGATCGAGAAGACGTCGCTGCGCTCGTCGGTCGGCTCGCCCGAGAGCTGCTCGGGCGACATGTAGCGCAGGGTGCCGAGCACCGTGCCCGGCACCGTGAGGCTCTTGGGGTCCGGCGGCTCGCCGAAGCTCAGCTTGGCGAGGCCGAAATCGAGGATCTTCAGCACGTCGTGGCCCTGCGGGTCGCGGGTGACGATGACGTTGTCGGGCTTGAGGTCGCGGTGGACCACGCCCGCGGCGTGCGCCGCCGCCAACCCGTCGAGGATCTGGTCGAACCACTCCGCGGCCAGCGGCGGGTGCAGGCTCCCCGCGCGGTCGATCTCGGAGCGCAGCGTGGTCCCCTTCAGCAATTCCATGACGAGGTAGGCGCCCTCCGTGCCCAGGGTGCCGTAGTCGTGGACGGTGACGATGTTGGGATGGCGAAGGCGAGCCGCGGCCTGCGCTTCGCGCTCGAAGCGCCGCAGGGCGCCCGCGTTGCCGAAGTTGCGGGCGAGGAGGATCTTCAGCGCGACGCGGCGGCCGAGGCGCAGGTCGGTCGCCTCGTACACCGCGCCCATCCCCCCCGTGCCGAGCACCCGCTCGAGCCGGTACTTGCCGTCCACGGTTCGCTCCACCGGGATCGTCAGCACCAGCGTAGAGCCGTCGGCCGGGCACGTCTCCACGACGGCATCGCAGCAGGTCCCGCACTGCGGGCATTCCTTGACGACGTTGACCTCGTCGTGCGCCAGGCGCGACAGCACCTCGCGCCGCGACTGCTCCTCGCGCGCCACGCGCCGCTTCAGCGCGGTGTTCTCGTAGAGGATCGCGATCTGGGCCGCCACCGCCTGCAGCAAGCGGCGGTCGTCGGGGCCGTAGGGCACTTCGGACTTCTTGTCTCCGAGGAGGATCAGGCCGACCAGCCGCCCTTCGGCCGTGAGCATGGGCACCACGAGGCGGACGGCGAGACGGGAGAGCCATTCGCGCTCGTCGGCGGGAAGGGCCGAGTCCTCGGTGCCCGGCTCCAGGGCCGCGGCCCGAGCCTCCATCACGCGGACGAGGGTGGCATCCTCCGGGATCCGCAACCCGGACGAGCTGCCGCCGCCGCTGGAGTACTCGAGGGCGAAGTCGCGTCCCTCGAGGCTGCGGTAGACGAGGTACAGCCGTTCGGGGTGCAGCGTCGCCCCGAGGCGCTCGCTCACCAGCCGCGAGAGATCCGTGAGGCTGTCGCGGGCCCGGATGTCGTCGATGAGGGAGAGCAGCACCTGCTCCTGGTCGTAGGCCTCGCGGAAGAAGCGGCGGTCGATCCCGCGGGCCAGGGAGCCGCGGAAGCGAAGGCTGAGGGCGGCGGCGGCGATGAGGACGAGGTGGAGGGGGTGCTGGAAGAGGATCTGGGCCACGGTGCGCTCGGGGTTCAGCAGCACGCTTCCGAGGAGGACGGCCAGCGGCAGCAGGAGCACCGCCCGCAGGACGTTGCGGGCGAGCAGGTACCGCAAACCGCGCCGGATCACGATCCGGATGCCGAAGACGCGGTGCTTGACCACCGCGTAGGCCAGCGTGATCGGGGCCGCGGCCAGGCAGAGGAACGCGAGGTTGTCGAGGACGCTCTCGGTCTCGGGCGAGATCAGGCGCGTCCCCGACAGCAACACTTCCTGGACGAAGCGGAGGGTGAAGAGCGCGAGCAGGGGGAGGAACGCCACCAGGGCGCCGAAGAGGGCCCAGCGCATGCGGCGAAGCTCGCCGGGGCTCATCTCCTCGCGGGCGTTGAGAACGATGGCGGCGGGGATGGCGGCGAAGATCACGGGTCCGAAGAGCGAGTCGAGGGCGAAGAGGCCACGCCATAGAAGGGGATGCTGCCAGGTGAAGGCGACCGCGCGGTCGGGACGGAAGATCATGAAGTAGTACTCGACGTTGTAGAGCGCGCAGACGATCGCCGCCCAGAGATAGAAGAGGATCCGCGAGCTCCTCCACGCCCCGCTGCGGTTGCTCCCCCGCGGGAACTCCTGAGCGAAGTGGTAGCCGATCGCTCCATGGAAGGGGGAGTGGACGCGGCACAGCCAAACGACGAGCGCTTCGCCGCGGCCGAGCAGGCCGCTCCGGAGCATGTCGAGCAGCAGGGGATTGGCGAAGAAGATCGGCGCCGACAGGAGCACCGCCAGCGAATAGAGCCGGGCCGCGCGCTGCTCGGGCCGCAGAAGGCCCACCGTCAAGCCGGTGGTGCACAGCAGGAGGGCCACGACCGCGCGGACGATGGCCGTCCATTCCCAACCGGGCCGCGTCGAGGCCATCACGGGGAGGCGCATCTCGAGTTCCAGGCCGTCGCGGGCCACGCGCAGCGCGTAGTGGCGCCCGGGTGTCAGGGGTTCGATCAGCCAGCCGAAGGAGGCCCAGCTCACGCGCCGGTCACCGTCGACGGCCATCACCCGGTCCCCGGGTGCGAGCGCGCCCGCCGCCGGTCCCGGGAGGTCGACCCCGGCGACGACGACGCCGCCGTCGGGGGCCGGGGCCGGCTGCCAGCCGAGGCGGCCTTCGCGGCCGCCGTGGCGGGCGACGAGGACGAAGGCCGCCGCGAAGAGGAGCGCGAGGCCCGCCCCCAGGCCCAGCACGATCCGCTGGAACGGGGGCCGGCGCATCAGACGGTCAGCACGATCTTGCCCACGTGCCCGCGAGACTCCATGAGCCGGTGGGCCTCGGCCGCCTGCGCAAGGGGGAAGGTCTTGTGGACGAGCGGCCGGACGGTGCCGTGCTCGAGCATCGGCCATACCGAGCCCTTGAGCGCCCAGGCGATGGCGCCCTTCTCCTCGACCGAGCGCGGCCGCAGCGTCGAGCCGGTGAGCGTCAGCCGGCGGTGCATGATCGGGGTCAGGTCGATCTCCGCCTTCGGGCCCTTCAGGAAGGCGATCTGGATGAGGCGGCCCTCCACGGCCAGGCAATCGATGTTGCGGGGAAGCTCCTCCCCGCCGAGGATGTCGAGGATCACGTCCACGCCGCGGCCGCCGGTCAGATCGCGCACGGCGGCCACGAAGTCTTCTCTCCGATGGTCGATGGCCTTTTCCGCCCCGAGGCTCTCGCACACCGCGCACTTCTCGGAGGAGCCCGCGGTGGCGAACACGCGCGCGCCGAACGCGCGTCCGAGCTGGATGGCCGTCGTCCCGATCCCGCCGGAGCCTCCGTGCACGAGGAGCGTCTCGCCCGACTTGAGGGAGCCGCGGTCGAACACGTTGGCCCACACGGTGAAGAAGGCCTCCGGCACGGCGGCCGCCGCCACGTCGTCGAGGCCCTTCGGCACGGGAAGGCATTGCGGCGCCGGAGCGACGCAGTATTCGGCATAGCCTCCGCCCGTGACGAGGGCGCAGACCCGCTCCCCGACGCAGGCCCCGGGAGCTTCTTCCCCGGCGGCAGCCACCTCGCCCGCGATCTCGAGCCCCGGGATGTCGGACGCGCCCGGAGGAGGCGGGTAGCGCCCTTGCCGCTGCAACAGATCCGGATAGTTGACGCCGGCCGCGGTGACGCGAACGAGCACTTCGCCCGGCTTGGGGCGCGGCACCGGCCGCCGGCCGAGGCGCAGCACCTCCGGAGGCCCCGGGCGGGTGATCTCGACCGCGTTCATCTCCTCCGGCAGGGGGGACATGCCGCGAGTCTACTCCGCTCCGGGTCAGTCCCGCGGCGGCGCGCTCAGCTCGGCCGCGGTCTGCAGGCCGGCGGCGACCTCGGGGATCACGCCGAGGCGAGCGTAGATGGGCCGGATCTGCGCGCGCAGGCCGGGCAGCACGCGCGCGAAGCCGGCGGCGCCGAGCAGACACGCGATCCCGCCGAGGATGACGGTGGCGGGCGCGCCGATGCGCGCGGCCAGGGCACCCGAGAGCAGGCTCCCGAGCGGCACGCTGCCCATGAAGGCCATCGCGTAGAAGCTCATCACGCGGCCGCGCTTGTCCTCGTCCACGATCGTCTGGAGGATCGTGTTGCTGGAGGCCATGTGCACCATCATCCCCAGCCCGGCCGCGACCAGCAGCGCCATCGAGAGCCACTCGTTGCGGGAGAGCCCGAAGCCGACGAGGGACAGGCCGAACAGGATCACCGCGGCGAGGATCACCCGGCCCAGGCCGCGGACGCTCCGGCGCGCGGCCAGGAGCAGCGCGCCGCCGAGGGCGCCCAGGCCGAGCGACGAAATGAGCAGGCCGAGAGTATGGGCACCGCCGTGCAGCACGTCGGTGGCGAAGACCGGCATGAGCACCGTGAAGGGCACGCCCATCAGGCTCACGAGGCCGATGAGGAGCAGCAGCGAGCGGATCGGCGCGAAGCCGAAGGCATAGCGCACGCCCTCCTTCAGCTCGCGCAGCACCGGCTGTCGCGGCTGGCTTCCCGGCGGCCGCGGGTCGATCCGCATGGCGACGAGAGCGGCGATGACCGCGATGTAGCTGAGGCCGTTCAGCAGGAAGACCACTCCCTCGCCGACGAGTCCGATCATGAACCCGGCCACGGCGGGGCCCACCAGCCGCGCGGCGTTGAACACCGAAGAGTTGAGCGCGATCGCGTTGGCCAGATCGTCGCGCCCTCTCACCATCTCGACGAGGAAGGCCTGGCGCGTGGGAACGTCGACGCCGTTGACGAGGCCGAGGAACACGCTGAGGACGAGGATGTGGGCGACCGTGACCCGGCCCGTGAGCACGAGGGCCGACAGGACCAGCGCCTGGACCATGGCCAGGACCTGGGTCCCGATCACGATGCGACGGCGGTCGGCGCGGTCGGCCCACACGCCGGCCAGCGGCGCCAGGAGCAGGCTCGGGAGCTGGCCCGCGAAGCCCACCAGCCCCAGGAGGAACGGCGAGCGGGTCAGCCGATAGACGAGCCAGCTGAGCGCCACCTGCTGCATCCAGGTGCCGGCCAGCGAGATGACCTGGCCGCCCAGGAACAGGCGGAAATTGCGGTGGCGGAGGGCTCGGATGCCCTGGCCGGCTCCTTCCCCCGAATGGCGGCCCACCCGGACATTCTCGCCCGAGTGCCCCTTGACAGTGACGGAAACCCGAGTAGACTCGTAGGGTTGCCCTGCTTGCGGGTCGCCCGGAAGGGCTGCCTGCAGGCGTCGGAGGTTCAAGCTGCCCACGGTCAGCCAGCTCGTCCGGGTCGGTCGGGAGAAGCTCAAGTCGAAGACCGACAGCCCGGCTCTTCAAGGTTCGCCCCAGAAGCGGGGCGTGTGCGTACGGGTGTTCACGTCGACGCCCAAGAAGCCGAACTCGGCCCTCCGCAAGGTGGCCCGCGTGCGGCTGACGAACGGCGTCGAGGTGACGGCCTACATCCCGGGGGTCGGACACAACCTGCAGGAGCACTCGATCGTGCTCATCCGCGGGGGACGCGTGAAGGACCTGCCCGGCGTGCGCTATCACATCGTGCGGGGGACGCTGGACGCGGTGGGCGTGCAGGGCCGGAAGCGGAGCCGCAGCAAGTACGGGGCGAAGCGCCCCAAGGCGTAGGTCGCATCGTCGATCGCAGGAGGTCTTCTCACTAGAACGTCGGCCAGGAGTCAGGCCGGCAAGACACGGTCGGGGAGATCAGGCCCACCGAAGGAGACGTGAGCCGGGGGGCCCGGATCCTCGAGGCGGGGCGGTCGTTGAGCCTCAGACGACGCGATCGGGATCCGGCCGCGAAAGGGCCGGGCGATCCCCGCGCCGTCTGTTTGTTTTTACGAGGGAGCGTACAAGTCAATGCCACGTCGCGGAACGGTGCCGAAGAGAGAGGTCCTGCCGGATCCCCTCTACAACAGCGCGCTGGTGACCAAGTTCATCAACTCGATGACCTACGGGGGGAAGCGGGCGGTCTCCCAGCAGATCATGTACGAGGCGTTCAACGTGGTCCAGGCCAAGACGCAGGAGGATCCCCTGAAGGTCTTCAAGCGCGCGGTGGACAACGTGAAGCCCTCGCTCGAGGTGAAGAGCCGGCGCGTCGGCGGGTCGAACTACCAGGTGCCGGTCGAGGTGAACCCCGCGCGCCGCACGTCGCTCGCCCTGCGCTGGATCATCGGCTTCGCGCGCCGGCGTCCGGAGCGCACCATGACCCAGAAGCTGGCCATGGAGCTGCTCGACGCCGCCAACATGCGGGGCGGGGCCGTCAAGAAGAAGGAAGACACGCACAAGATGGCCGAGGCCAACAAGGCCTTCGCCCACTACCGCTGGTAGACGGGACCGAGAAAGAGAAGTCAGTGCCCAGGCAGACCCCAATCGAGCGGACCCGGAACATCGGGATCGCCGCCCACATCGACGCCGGCAAGACGACCGCCACCGAGCGCATCCTCTATTACACCGGCGTGAGCTACAAGATCGGCGAGGTCCACGAGGGCACGGCCGTCATGGACTGGATGGAGCAGGAGCAGGAGCGGGGGATCACGATCACGTCCGCGGCCACCACCTGCTTCTGGCGCGAGCACCGCATCAACATCATCGACACCCCCGGCCACGTGGACTTCACGGCCGAGGTGGAGCGCTCGCTGCGCGTCCTGGACGG
>Ga0070698_100002239_pt1 | contig 21393 bp, 19 predicted proteins | sample KBSK1502metaG_FD_65477 | JGI IMG/M metagenome (GOLD analysis project Ga0070698, IMG submission 65477) | Corn, switchgrass and miscanthus rhizosphere microbial communities from Kellogg Biological Station, Michigan, USA - KBS K1-50-2 metaG | ecosystem: Host-associated > Plants > Roots >...
CGTTTATGATTCCGACACGCACGTCAACCCCGCCGCAGAGGTGCTGGAACGGTATGTCGACCCAGGCTTCCGGCCGCGCCTGGCCGAACTGGCGCCCTACCGGTTTGCGGTCGGGCAGGGAGCGGTTGGCGGAGTGGCTGAGTTCCACAATTATCGTGTCGGGACGAAATACTACCGGCGGGTGCTCGGCGAACCGGCGCCGCGCGAAACCTTCACTGGCCGCGAGACGAGATGGATGGGGAGCAAGATGCCTCGGCCGGGCGTGCAGGACGACCGGGCCGAGAACCGCGTCATGGACATGGATGACGAAGGGACCGACGTCCATTTCCTGATCCCAACCTCCTGGCTCAGTCTCGTCGGTCTCCCTGACCCGGCGCTCGAAATCGGCGTGATCCGCGCCTATCACCGCCATATGGCGGATTTTTGCGGGCAGTACCCGACCCGCCTCAAGAGCATGATCGTTGCCTCTTCCCGTGTCGTCGACGAGGCGGTGCGCGAGATCCACGAATGGGGAAAGTCGAAATGGGCGGTCGCGGTCATGCCGCTGCTCGCCAAGGACCTCCCGGCGGACCATCCCGACCTCGACCCGATCTGGCAGGCCGCCCAGGAATACGATCTGCCGATCGCCAACCACAGCTTTACCTGGAACCCGCCCTATTACCCCGGATACGAGGACCTCTGGGAGAACATCTTCCTCAGCCGGCTCGCCGCCCATCCTTGGGGCGCGATGCGGTTTGTCGGGTCGTTCATCGGCGGCGGGCTGTTCGACAAGTATCCGAAATTGCGGATGGGCGTGCTCGAATGCGGCTTTGGCTGGCTGCCGTTCTGGGCCAGACGCATGGACGAGCAGGCGGTCTATGTCGGCGGCACCGCCCCGCTCAAGCAGAAGCCCAGCGAATACATGGCAAGCGGCCGGTTCTTCTGCAGCATCGAGCATCACGAAGGGGAGGACATGTTCAATTATGTGAACCGCTTCCTCGGTGACGACATTCTCATGTACGCCTCCGATTATCCCCACTCGGAATGCCAGTTCCCCGAATCGGTCGACAACATCCTCGCCTGGTCGAGCCTCGAGGAGGATACGAAGAGAAAACTTCTCTTTGATAACGCGAACCGGTTCTTCCGGCAGACCTGAACCGACGGACGCAACGAGGGAGAGCCGCCATGAAGAACGGCTTTCGCGTTTATGACGCCGACACGCATGTCAGTCCGTCCGCAGAAATCCTCGAGCGCTACCTCGACCCGGGCTTTCGGCCGCGGCTCGCCGAGTTGGCGCCCTACCGCCATGACACCGGCGACGGTCTGCACTCCTACAGCTTCGGTCGGAAGTTCTATCGTCGCGTGCTCGGCGAGGCGGCGCCGCGCGAGACCTTCACCGGCCGCGAGTCGCGCTGGCGCGGCAGCAAGATGCCGCGCCCGGGAGTGCAGGACGCCGACGCCGCCAACCGCGTCTTGGACATGGACGACGAGGGGACCGATGTGCATTTCCTGATCCCCGGCTCGTTTATGAGCTTTGTCGGGCTCGACGACCCGGCTTTCGAGGTTGCGATGGCGCGTGCCTATCACCGCCACATCGCCGATTTCTGCGGGCAGTTCCCGAACCGGCTGAAGAGCCTGATCGTCGCCTCGGCCCGCGTTCCCGAGGAAGCGGCGCGCGAGATCCGCGAATGGGGGAATTCGAAATGGGCCGTGGCGGTCAAGCCGTTGATGCCGCCCGACATCCCGCCCGATCACCCCGATCTAGATCCGATCTGGCGGGCGGCGGAGGAGCACGACCTGCCCATCGCGCACCACAGCTCGACCTGGAACCCGCCGTACTATCCCGCCTATCGCGATGTCTGGGACAACATCTTCCTCGGCCGGCTGGCCTCCCATCCGTGGGGAGCGATGCGGTTTGTCGCCTCCTTCATTGGCGGCGGGATCATGGACCGTTACCCCAGCCTCAAAATGGGCGTGCTCGAATGCGGGTTCGGCTGGCTGCCGTTCTGGGCGCGGCGTATGGACGAGCAGGCGGTCTATGTCGGCGGCACTGCACCGCTCAAACTGAAACCGAGCGAATACCTGACCAGCGGCCGCTTCGTCTGCAGCATCGAGCGCCAGGAAGGCGAGGACATGTTCAATACCGTCACCCAGTATCTCGGTGACGAGGTGCTGATGTACGCCTCGGACTACCCGCACTCGGAGTGCCAGTTCCCGGATTCGATCGACAACATACTCGCCTGGTCGAGCCTCGGCACCGATCAGAGGCGCAAGCTGTTGTGGGACAACGCGAACCGCTTCTACAAGCACACTTGATACTGCCCGCCAGTCGCCATTGCCCCTCACCCCGGCCCTCTCCCCGCAAGCGGGGCGAGGGAGTAATTTGAGCCCCTCGCCCCGCTTGCTGGGAGAGGGAGGGACCCGCGTAGCGGGAGAGTGAGGGGCGGCGAGCGCTCGGATCTACGACTGCTCAGTAATCTCGACGATGTCTTGTGCGAAGATCATTTCTTCGCTGCCCACTCTGCCGGGCTCGTCGGGGGAGGTGAGATACCGGCCGAACACCCAGACGCCGTCGAGCGGATTGGACACGATCTCCGCGGTCGCGCCGTCCTCGAGGACGACGCGGATACCGGGCTCCAGCAGTCGGACGTTGATCGGGTCGGTCATTCGGCGGCTCGCGCAATCCGCCAAATGGCGAGCTCGTCCCAGCTCTCAGCTTCCATGAACTCCGCCCAGCGCCGATAGAGGTTTCTGAGGTTGTGTTCGCTGGATTTGGCCTCGGTGATATCCATCACAGTTCCGGGAATGCGCAATCCCTGCCACTCGTAATTATCGACCTCGAAGCCGAGGCCCTGCTCGTAACTGTAGGGATAGCGCCGTGCAATCGTGCCGCGGCTCGCGGCGTGCGCATAATTCCAGTTCTCCATATCGTCCTGTTCGGTCATGCCGGCCGGACCCGAATAGCGGATGTAGTAATCGCGCAAGAAGTCCTTGACCTCCGGCGGCGCGCCACTGTCGACCAGATACCAGCGCCACACTTCGGTCTGATGCGTCCCGCGGGGGTGCCAGACGGCGATCGTGCGGGGCTGGCGCGGATGCAGCGCCGTATTGGGGAAAATTTCTCCAGGGCTGCCGATGAGCCTCGCCCACTCGCCTCTTTTTCGGCGCCGCTCCTCCTCACAATGCGCGAAATATTCCGACACTACCGGCGAATGCTGGTAAGAGGGCGGCGTCGGCCGATCCTTTGGGAAAAGATAGACGCCGGTCTGGTGGCCCCGCTCGTAAAAAGAGACCTGCAGCCGGCGCGCCATCAGCCGCTCCTGCATATCGCGGCGGCCGCTACCGCTGGGTCCAATGCCGACCAGATCGACCGAGCGGTGGCTGATATTGTGGTAGCTGTCGCCGCAGAAGTTTTCCGCGGGAAATTTCCAATTGCACGGAATGCGCCATTTCTGGATGCCGCCCAGTATTTCGGTGCCCCCGTCGCTACCGTCCCAGCCATCCAAGGTCAGGTCGAGATAGTGAACGAAATCACCGAGATATTCGAGGAAGGGCGGGGCCGATGGGTCCCAACTGGCCCAGACCGTGCCCTTGTAGAGGCACAACTGCGAGACCTCGACCAATCCCCATTGCGCCTTGTCGAGCTTCTGGTGATAGGCCTCGCGAAAATACGGCACCCCGACCAGCTTGCCGTCGGTGCCGTAGCTCCAGCCGTGATACGGGCAGGTAAAGACGGGCGTATTCCCGTCGTCGTAGCGGCACACCTTCATGCCGCGATGGCGGCACGAATTGAGGAATACATGAACCTTGCCCACCCGGTCGCGGCACAGAATCACCGATTCCTCGCCCATGCTCGAGACGAAGTAATCCCCCGGCCGGGGTATCTGGCTCTCGTGGCCGACAAACAGCCACACCCGGGCAAAGAGCCGCTCGAGCTCCTGCTGGTAGATTTCCTCGTTAACGAAGATCTCGCGGCTGATCTGCCCCGCTTTCATATTTACGAGATCGGTCCGGTAACCCTGTTCGTGTGTGGTCGTCATAGCTCCTCCGCCGGAATTCATTCTGCCGCCTCGGCGCGACCGGGCTGACGCCAGCTCATCAGCTCGTCCCAGCTATCGGCTTCCATGAACTCGGCCCAGCGCCGGTAGAGGTTGCGCAGATTATGCTCGCTCGACTTCGCGTCGGTTAAGTCGCAGACCACTCCCGGAACCCGAAACCCCTCCCATTCGTAATTTTCGACCTCGGATCCCATCCCTTGCTCATAGCTGTAGGGGTAGCGGCGCGCGATCGTGCCGCGGCTCGCCGCGTGCGCGTAGTTCCAGTTCTCCATGTCGTCCTGTTCCGTCATGCCGCCCGGGCCCGAATAGCGGATGTAGTATTGGCGCAGGAAATCCTTGACCTCGGCCGGCGCCGACTTGTCGACGAGAAACCAGCGCCACACCTCCGTCTCGTGCGCGCCGCGCGGATGCCAGGCGGCGAGCGTGCGCGGCTGGCGCGCGAGGAAGGCGGTGTTCGGGAACACCTCGCCGACCAAGGCAATCATCCGGCCCCAATCGCCGGCCCGCCGGCGGCGCACCTCTTCACACTCGCGGAAATAGTCGGACACGACCGAAGAATGTTGATAGGCCGGCGGCGGTGTCACCTCCTTCGGCAGCAAGTAACTGGTTGTCTGATGCCCGCGTTCCGGGAATGCAACGTGCAGCTTGCGCGCCAATAGCAGCTCCGGCATGTCGCGGCGGCCACTGCCGGAGGGCCCGATGCCAACGAGATCGACAGAGCGGTGGCTGATATTGTGGTAGCTGTCACCGCTGAAATTCTCGGCCGGAAATTTCCAGTTGCACGGGACCCGCCATTTCTGGATACCGCACAGGATTTCGGTGCCGCCGTCGCTGCCGTCCCAGGCGTCGAGGGTCAAATCGATATAGGGCAAGAAATCGCCGAGATATTCGACAAAAGGCGGCGCTTCAAGGTCCCACGTAGCCCATATCGATCCCTTGTAGAGGGACAATTGCGCCACTTCGACGAGGCCCCAGTGGGACCGGTCGAGCGTGCCGTGATAGGCCTCTCGGAAGTATGGGACACCGACGAGCTTGCCGTCGGTCGAATAGCTCCAACCGTGATAGGGGCAGGTCAGCACGGCGGCGTTGCCCTCATCATAGCGGCACACCTTCATGCCGCGATGCCGGCAGGAATTCAGGAACACGTGGACCTTCCCCGCGCGGTCGCGGCACAGGATCACCGATTCTTCGCCCATTGAAGAAACGAAGAAGTCGCCGGGGTTCGGGATCTGACTTTCATGCCCGACGAACAGCCAGGCGCGGGCAAAGACCCGTTCCAGCTCCTCTTGGTAGATCTCGTCGTTGACAAAGATCTCGCGGCTGATGCGCCCCGCCGCTAAATCCACGAGACCGGAGCGATAACCCGATATCCGCGCCGTCGCCATCAGCGTCCCTCCGTCTAAAAGAAAAAGGTCAGATTCTTGCTCAGCAAGACATTTTGATCGAGCAAGATCTTGCGGTGTGCAATGCGCCAGTCCACGCCGATCCGCCGCAATAGATCCTCACGCTTTCCGACCAGGAAGTCAGTCTCCGTCTCCACCCGATTACGATAAATCAGGAACCGGCATCTGACCGTTACCTCCGCCGGCTCTGCCCATGACGGGTTGGCCTCGAGGAGGCGAACATTGGAGACCATGTGTGAGATCCGGGAGGCCGGTTCTTCTGCCCAATGGATGCCGGTCTGGATCTGCCTTACCCGGCGGGTCAGAGTCTCCTTGCCTTCGTCGAACCAGCTGATGTCGAGGCCCTCCCGGGTGAATTCCCGCGCTCGGTCATCGACCTTGACATTGCGCCGCATCGGCATCCAGTAGCGCACATCCTCGGCCAATAGCGCCAGCCATTCGTCGTAGCGCCGCTCGTCGAGCAGATCGGCCTCGTAATAGAGAAAATCGTCGATTTCCTGCTTGAGGAGAAGCCGGGTTATCTGTTCGTCTCTGTCGGGCATGAAGATCCTGTCGAAGCGGTCGTCATGCCCGGGCTTGACCCGGGCATCCACGCCTGGTCGCGGCATGGATTGCCGGGTCACCCCCGGGCTTAATGGCGACAGTCCGTCGCGAGCGTAACCCGGGGGCGGCAATGACGTTGATGGCGATTACGCCGCGATCGTGACTTACTCCGCGGCGGCCCGCTGGGCGGCCAGCTCGGTGTCCCATGGGCCAGGGAAGCGGCCGCGGTTCATCATGTCGCCGGCGAAGATCTGTTCCTGCCTCGGCCATTCTGCGCGCGGCAGCTCGTAATAGACTTCGACGCCATTGCCGTCGGGATCGCGGAAATAGATACCCAATGAGACGCCATGGTCGGCGACGCGGTCGATCGGCACTTGCTTGTCTTTGATCCGGGCGTAGAAATCCTTCAAATCGTCGAGGCTCTCGACCCGCCAGGCCATGTGGTTGAGACCAACGTGCCCGCGCTGCGGGCCGGGAGCGTCATTGCCCAATTGCATCAACGCGACTTCGTGCGACTGGTCGAGATCGGCCGCCATGAAGGCCGCCGCACCCGGCCGCTTGTGATAGGTGTGCAGCCCCAATACTTCTTCATACCATTTCTGCGAGCGCTCGGCGTCGCGGACGTTGATGTTGACATGCCCCAAATACATTGGCCGATAGGTCATCTCTTTATCCTCCGTCACACAGTGTTGTCATCACGTCCGAGGAATTCGAGGACGCGGTCCATCACCTCTTTCTTCGGGTAGATCGACGCCAGCGCCCGTGCTCGGGTCAGCGGGTCACTGGCAAAGAACCGTTCATAGAGCACCTGACGGCTGCCAAAGGCATTACCCGCGATGTCCCAAGCCAGGCGGAACAGCTTGACACGGTCCCTCGCCGTCGTGTTGTCGGTGGCCAGATATTGCTCGATCGCCGGGGCGAGCGGCCCCTTAAAATCGGCTTCGGTCGGCGTCAGCATAAAGCTGCTCGATCCCAGTAGCTGAAGGATCTCTACCATCCGCGGGTAGGCCGTCATGAACAGGTTGCGCGGGCTCTCGACCATCATGAGGTCGGGGCACATCACGCCCCATTCGTCGAGCTGAGCATCGGCCTCGGCGGCGCGCATGCAGGCTCTGGTCAGCTGAGTATAGAGCATCAGCTCGCCAATGCGCTCCTCGACATGCGGCAGTTGCGAATTGCCCAATGTCTGCGTCATCAATAGCGCTACACCCAACACGAACTCGGCCTTGGCAAGGTTCTTGACCGCCCCTTGATGTGCCGAATGTGCGCTCGAGTGGGTCACATTGGCGGTGCGGTTGAGCAGGTCGACATCACCCAGCAGGAAGACGCGCTCCCACGGCACCAGGACGTCGTCGAAAAAGACGATGCAATCCATCTCCTCGAAACGCGAGCCGAGTGGGTGGTCGAAATGCGAGCGGCCGAGATCGAAACTCTCCCGGCATAGGAATTTGAGACCCGGCGTGCCGCAGGGAATCGCAAAACTGACCGCAAACGGGCTGTGGGTCTCGGCATGCCGCGCCATGCGCGGCGAGTAGACGCCGATCTCGTCGGCGAGCGGCCCCAATGTCGCCAAGATCCGCGCACCGCGAACGATGATGCCGGCATCGGTCTCGCGCAGCACCTGCAGCGCCGTCCCTTCCTCGAGGTTAAACATGCCGGAGACGGTACGGCTGCGCTGCAGATTGATCAGCGAGTGGGTCAGGGTCAGATCGTTTTCGCGAATGTATTCATAGTAACGCCGCATGTTCTCGGCGAATTCGAGGCGCCCGAGACCCTGCGTAAAATAATCCGCCGCTCCGGCCCAGGCGGCGTAGGTGACATTCATAAAATCCGGCGAGCGGCCCATCATGCCGCAGGTCGTCCGCGCCCAATTCAGCATCATCGCGCGGCGCTTTTCGAGATCCTCCCGGGTGCGCGGGATGATAAAGGACAACCCGACCCTGTCGCCGGTCGTCGGCGAGATATACGTCATCTCGTCGCGTAATTTAGGCTCGTTCTGCATATCGTAGAGCGAGGCGATGGCACGTGCGCCGTTGCGCAAGCCGCGGTGTGTCGTCGGGTCCTTGACCCGCTCGCCCTCGAGCCAGACCTCTCTCTCCTGCTCCCGCAAGCCCGCGAGGTATTGCTTTCCTGTGCGCGCTGGCATCACACCACCTGTCGACCAAGCGACCGCGGGAGCGTACGGCAGCGGGGCCGGGAGTGCCAGCCCTCCGGCACCGCATGTTCCTGAGCTTCACGTGTCTCTCGCAACATTGCTGTCATCCAATCCTCCTTTCCGCCTTCGGCGATGCTTCGGCTCCGTTGGGTAGAGATTTACGGTGTATAGTCGAGGGCAAAAAATTTTTAACCTCGCAGACCTCGCGCGACTGTCTCCGTAACCGCCTTGATGAGTTTCGCCGGCTCAACCCAGCGATTGGGATTGGCGGTAAGCATTGTTGCGACGCCATTTTCCGCGACCATGACCACTTGGGTGGCGACCTCGGTCTCCTCCTCTGTCGCGTCAGGGCCCAGAAAAGCAGCGACCTGCTGGCGCTTGAGTGCAGCCGTGCGTACGCGGATCCGGTCGCGGCGCGGCATCGCTTCGCCCCTCCGGATAAAGGTCGCGCGGTAATAGGACGGGTTCTGCAGGGCGAAGTCGATGAAGGTCCGCATCCCAGCCTTCAGCCGCTCGGCCGGATCGCTGATCTCCGCATCGACGCGCTCATGCCTGCGGTACAAATCGGCAAACGCTTGCTCGCAGATACAATCCAGCAAATCGGCTTTGTCCTCGAAGTAAAGATAGATCGACATGGGCGTATAGCCGATCCGCTGCGCGATCTTGCGCATCGAGACGCTGCCATAGCCTTCGGCCGCGAAGAGCTCCGCCGCGGCATTCATGATCTCCTCCCGCAGCGCTGCCTTGCGCAGTTCGCGAGATTCGGAAGCAGTGATTTCGGATAACTGAGTCATGCTATACGGTGTATAGTCACAGCAGGTCCTTGGGTGTCAAGCCCCAAGGACCTGCCGTTCTCGACCAACCACCTCAGGCCGCTGGGGAGACGGCGAAGACGTGCGCCGGGTCGGCGATGTTCTTTAGCTGCAGCTCTCCCAGATCGACGAACTCGGCGGCAACCGCCCCCCGCACATGCCGCCAGGTGTCGGCGGAGATGCAGATGCCGCCGGGCGGGGCGAGGCCCTCGAGACGCGCGGCGAGGTTGACGCCGTGGCCGTAGATGTCATCCGACGCCACGATCACGTCACCGAGATTGACGCCCATGCGGAACTCGATGCGCCGGCTCTGCGGCAGCTCTGCATTGCGCAGGACCATGGCCCGCTGGACCTCCAATGCGCAGCGGACCGCGTCGACCACGCTGCCGAATTCGGCAAGAGCGCCGTCACCGGTGTGCTTGACGATCCGGCCGCGATGCTCGCGGATTTTGGGCTCGATGACCTCGCGCCGATGGGTCAACAGCCGAAAATGGGTGCCTTCCTCGTCGGCGGTCATCAGCCGCGAATAGCCGGCGACATCGGCAGCCAGGATTGCCGCCAAACGGCGCTCGAGACGCGGATGTTTCGCCGCCCGCGAGCGTCTGAGCAGTTGGGCAGCCTTGGGGGCCAGCCATTGCACGAGGATCGACCCGCCCCCGGCCAGTACTCCGGTGACCCAGGCTTTGCCTATCTCAGGCCACAGCTCCTCTAACATGACCCCGTGTCCTTCGAACGCAGGGCCCCGCCGGGCACAAATCGGGCAGAAAAGGAGAAAGGCCCCGTCCATGTCCGGCGGGGCCCTGGAAACCGTTTTATATGCGCAGCCTACTCAGCGCAGACAAGCCTCCTTTGGCCCCCGCAAGGGGGTGCAAACAGCATCGGTTCCCGACATCAAAATTAGCGCCTTTTGGTTCATGGGCGCGTCTCTACGCGAGGTTGGGCTCTGCGTCAAGTCGAGATTTAACCAAGCTCGCCGGGGAGCGCCTTCGCGTCTTTGAGGCGCCGCGCCTGAAAGCTCAGCACGGCTTGTCGCCGGCCAGGGTTATGGTCTGCCGGTCCGCGAATCCGCATTGCGCACGGCGCGCCCGGATGGGAGAGTCGGCGTCGGCTGACGAAAGCGGAGGGGACGCTGATGGCAACAGAGCGGCAAGTGGCGATCGTCACGGGTGCGGCGAGTGGCATCGGGCGGGCAATGACGCTCGGACTGCTCGAAGGCGGGATCGATGTCGCCGCAATCGACAGGGAAATGGCTTGGCTCGACGAGCTGAAGGCAGCCGCAGCAGGCAAAGGCGGCGCGCTACAGACCATTCGCGCCGATCTGGCCGATCCTGCCTCGTTCGACACGATCGTATCGGCGGTGCTCGGCTCCTCCGGCCGGATCGACATCCTGGTCAACAACGCAGGGATCGGGCAGGGCTCGATCCGCGCCGACCAGCGGCGCAATCCGCTGCGCTTCTGGGAGGTTACGCCGGAGCAATGGGGCCGCTTTGTCGCGGTCAACGCGACGGCGCCCTTGATGATGGCGCGCGCGGCCGTCCCGCACATGCTGCGCGCAAAGCGCGGGCGCATCGTCACCGTGACCACCAGCCTCGGCACGATGCTGCGCGAGGGCTACGTCCTCTACGGTGCGAGCAAGGCCGCGGCCGAGGCGGCGACGGCGGTGATGTCGGCCGACCTCGCGGGGACGGGGATTACCGCGAATGTCCTGGTCCCGGGCGGGATGACCGATACACGGATCGTACCGGATGCGGCGGTCACCGACCGCAGCCGCCTGCTGCGTCCGGAGATCATGGCGCCGCCCTTGCTGTGGCTGGTGTCGGAAGCCGCCGCCGGAGTGACGGGCCGGCGCTTTCTCGCGGCGCATTGGGACACTGCTCTGCCACCGGCACAGGCGGCCGAAAAATGCGGCGCCCCGATCGCCTGGAAGAGCATCGCGACAATGCCGATCGAGCCAGACTGAACGGAGGGTTTGGGGATGAGCGAAAACAATACAGCCAATGCCGCGCAGCAAGAATATTGGAATACCGTTGCCGGCCCACGCTGGGTCGGGCTCGGTGGTTTTGTCGAGCGACGCGTGCAAGCGGTCAACGATCTGTTGCTGGCGCGATCAGCGGTTGCGCCTGGGGAAAACGTCCTCGAAATCGGCTGCGGCACCGGTGCGGCGACAATTCCGTTTGCCGAGGCGGTTGGCGAGCGGGGCAGGGTGGTCGGCATCGACATTTCGGAGCCGATGCTCGCCGGTGCCCGGAAGCGGATAACCGAGAGCGCGTTGCGCAACGTCACATTGCTGCAAGCCGACGCACAAACCCATCGGTTCGAGCCCGACAGCTTCGATCTGATCACATCGCGTTTCGGGGTGATGTTCTTCGCCGATCCGGTGGCGGCCTTCAGCAATCTGCTGCCAACGGCGCGGCCCGGCGGAAGACTGTGCTTTGCCTGCTGGGCGTCCCTCGAGGACAACCGGCACTGGCTGATCCCATATGACGTCGCGCTGCGGCATTTGGGGCCGCCGGCGCCGAAGCCTCCCCACGCACCCGGCCCGATGGCGTTCAGCGACCCTGACTATGTGCGCTCGTTCCTCGGAGCTGCCGGGTTCAACGCCGTCGAGATCCACCGCGAGACGCCCGACATCGTGGGCTCCACCCCTGAGGAGGAGGCCGAGCACGCCTGCATCATGGGCCCCTCCGGCCGACTGATCGACGAGAAGCAGCCAAACGAGGCCGTGCGGGAGACGATCCAGCGGGAGATGACCGAAGCCTTCGCGGTCCATGCCCGGGGCGGCGAGATGCTGCTTCCGTCCACCGTGTTTCTGGTGACGGCGCGGCGACCGCTGTGATGAGGCCGGCGCAAGGGGTGTAGCTGCGTCGGCATCCTCTTCCTTCTGTTGTTCGGTGCCGGCGGTCGAGGGCACCCATAGCGCCCCGTCGGCTTTTCCGCGGGACAAATTCCCGTTCCAACGGGAAAAAGCCGGGAATTTTCTAGATTCTACCCGACTGCCGCCGTTTTGTGTACGAAAACAGTGCGCCAAATCAAGTCCTTGCAAGGCAATTCCCGTAGCAGGGCTAAACGGGACATGGGGGCCGAACCGGGAATAAATGCGCCGAACCGGGAATTATACGGGAAGATCTTTCCCACGACGCCCGAGCACCACAATAGAACCAAAATGAAACCCATCACTGCGTCTCGTCGAAATACAACAAAACATCAAACCAGCCGATGCAATGCTACCCCGAAACTTGGTTATTTGTGAGGCAGACCGGATCGAGGCGAAGGCGGCAGAAGGGTTTTCCCACCTACGAGCTCGCCGGCCGGCCTGACCTGCAGAACTGAGCGTCTTTCACCCTGCCTGCCGGGCGACGGGCTTCGGCGGATGCGATACGGCAAATATCGTCGTCAACGCACCCTGTGTGATCTATATCTAACAGTAGGCGTTGCTCGATGCCTCGAAGTAAAGGGGCCGCCCACAGGGATGACCGCCACCCGCCGTCTCGCCGCGATCCTCGCCGCCGATGTGGCCGGGTATTCGCGCCTTATGGGGGTGGACGAGGAGGGGACGCACGAACACCTAAGGGCGCATCTCCGTCAGCTCGTCGATCCGAAGATCAAGGAGCATCGCGGGCGGATCGTCAAGAATACCGGCGACGGCATGCTCGCGGAGTTTTCGAGCGTGGTAGACGCGGTCCGCTGCGCCGCCGAGATCCAGCGAGCGATGGTCGACCTTGACACCGACATGGTAGAGGACCGGCGCATCAAGTTTCGTGTCGGCATCAATCTCGGCGACGTCATCGTTGACGGCGGCGACATCTATGGTGACGGGGTGAATGTGGCGGCTCGGCTGGAAGCCATGGCGGAGCCCGGCGGAATCTGCATATCGCGGGTGGTGCGCGACCAGATCCGCGACAAACTGCCCTACGCCTTCGCAGACATGGGGGAGCAGAGCGTCAAGAATATCGCGCGTCCGGTGCGCGTCTATGCGCTGGGCGCAGCCGCGGTGGCGTCGTTGCCTCCAGGGGTCGCCACGGCAGAGGCCGGCAAGCACGTCGCCTCGTCAACCTCTCCCCGGTTGTCGATTGTCGTTCTGCCCTTCGCGAACATGTCGAACGATCCGGAGCAGGAATATTTCGCCGACGGGATCACCGACGATCTGACCACCGATCTATCACGGATTTCCGGAAGCTTCGTGATCGCCCGCAACACAGCTTTTACCTACAAGGACAAATCCGTCGACGTGAAGCAGGTCGGCCGCGAGCTCGGCGTCCGCTATGTCCTCGAAGGCAGCGTGCGGCGGGTTGGTGACCAGGTTCGGGTCAACGTTCAGCTGGTCGATGGCGAAAGCGGCGCGCATCTTTGGAGAGATCGGTTCGACACTGATCGCGCCAACCTGGCCCAGGCTCAGGACGAGATCACCGGCCGTCTCGCCCGGACTTTGAATCTTGAACTGGTAGAGGCGTCGGTTCGCCGAAGCGAGCAAGAACGGGCGGTCGATCCCGATGCGCGCGATCTCGTCATGCGGGGGTGGGGCCTGTACAACCGAATGGCTTCCGCTGCGACCCGGGAAGAAGCTCACCGGGCTTTCGAGCGGGCCCTTGAGATCGACCCGGAATCGGTCGATGCGAGGATCGGCCTCGGGGAGGTCTTGGTTTCGGCGGATCCGGCGGGTGGGAGCAGCTCCTTTGATCAAGATATAACGCGTGCCGAACAGCTGGTCTTCGAAGCGCTTGAGCGCGATCCGAAGCGATCGAGGGCGCACTTTGCGATGGGGTTAATCCGTCGACGGCAGGGGCGCCTCCCCGATTCCAAGATCGAGCTGGAGGCGGCGATTGCGCTCGATCCAAACCAAGCAAGCGGCCATCGCCAGCTTGGCATAACGCTGATGTTTCTCGGTCAACCGGAGGCGGCAATCCCCCAACTCGAGAAATCCACCCGGCTCAGTCCACATGACCCGTTCATAGCCCTTAATTATCATGCGTTGGGTACGTGTCATCTCTTTCTGGGCCAGGTAGATGAGGCGATAGATCTGCTGAGAAAGGCGCGGGCCACGGGTCGTCGGTACTATTTTGTCCATCTAAACCTGGCGGCGGCGCTCGGGCTCAGGGCCTATCTCAACGAGGCGAGGGCGGCTCTAGCTGAGGGAGTTAAGCTCAAACCGGAGCTGAACTCGCTGGCACGATTCCGTGCCTTTCGCCGCTCTTCGAACAATCCCGAGTACCTGAGGCTTCGCGAGAAAACAATCGAGGTCGGCCTGCGCCGGGCCGGTATGCCCGACGAATGACCGCCGCGCACCGAGCCAACGTGACTCGGTCAGCCGGTGGTCTCAGCGACAAGTGCGTCTGTGCGGCGTTGGCGGCAATAGCCGCGGACGCTGATTAGCGATTGTTCGTGGCGGTCGGCGCTATCGGTGGTGCAGGCGTCCGTGACAAGAGTAACCAGATAGCCGAGATCGCACGCGTCGCGCACGGCGCTCTCGACGCACTGGTCGGTCATGATCCCGGCGACGATCAATGATCGCACGCCAAGATTGCGCAACACATAATCGATATTGGTTGAGATGAAGACGCTGCTCGAGGTCTTGTGGAAGATGATTTCGTCCTCGAGCGGCGCGATCTCGTTGACGACGTGAGCATCCCACGAGCCGCGCGGCACGTCGATGCCCGAGATCTTGTAGTCGAGGCTACGGTCGCGGCCATCGCGGGTTATGTTTTCGATCACCGAATAGACCACCTCGATGCCCCCGCGCCGGCACGCGGTTTGCAGCCGCCGTATATTGGGCAGTACTGTGTCCCGGAGGCTGTCGCCGAAATATTCGCTTTTGCTGGCCTTCGCGGCAATACAGTAATTCTGCACATCGATGATCAGCAATGCCGCGTGGGCCGGATCGATCGGCACCTCGCGGCTCAGCGTGTTCATTTGCGCGGGAATCGAGCGTATGCAGCGGGCAAGAGGCGCGCCAGGCGTTCGGCCCATTCTCTCTGGCCTGCCGGCTGGGTGATCAGGTCCTGGCGGATCTCGATCTCGACATGCGGCAGGCCCCGCCGCTCGCCATGTACTGGGACGGTGTAGTCGGTCAGATCACTGACCGCGTAAGGCTCGTTTTCGCCGACCACGAGATCGCCTTCCGCCCGCAGCAATTCCGCCAGAGGATGCGCCAGGCGTGGGTCGCGATTGAACAGTACCGCCACCTGCCACGGCCGTGAGACGTCCTTGAAAACCGGCGTGAAACTGTGCAGCGCGACCAGCACCGAATGGCGCCCCCGTGCTGCGCGCCGGTCGAGAGCCGCTGCTATCGCATTGTGATAGGGGCGAAAGATTGCCTCGACCCGGGCGGCTCGCTCGGCTTCGCCGAGGCCGCGATTGCCGGGTATCTCCGTGATTTCGCTGATCTCCGGGATCGAGCTCGGCACATTGGGATCACGATTGCAGTCGATCACCAGACGCGAATAGGTCTGCAGGATCACAGTGGCGTCCATGAGCTGCGAAAGCCGCTGACCAACTGCTCCAATGCCGATATCCCAGGCGATGTGACGTCGGGTCTCGTTCTCCGGCAGGCCGAGCTTGGCGAGCCGGCGCGGGAAATCGCGCCCCGCATGATCGCAGGTAAGAAAGAAGACCGAATCTCCGGGTTCGTTCTCCAGTGTCACTGGGCTGGGCTCATCGGGGTCCAATAATGGTGCTTCAGTCATTGTTCCCAATCACGACGACTGTCATTCCGGGATGCACGATGGGCCAGGCCCGGAAGCCATGAACACCGACAGATTCTAGTCTGCGCAGCTCGGTGTTCATAGGTTCCGGGCTCGCCGGCTGCGCCCGCGCCCCGGAATGACGGTGCGGTAGTCAATAAACCTCGGCGTAGCGGGCGCAGAGCTCGGCTGGCGAAAGGCCGGCGACCTTTTCCGCTTCGACGCGTTTGAAGCGCATATAGGCGTCGAAATGGGCCGGGCCGAACCAGCTGGCGACGCTCTCGCTTGCGGCAAGGCAGTCGAGGGCCTCGGGAAGCGAGTGGGGCAGGTACTCCGGCGTGCCGGGAGGCGTCGGCAATGCCATCGCGCGATGGATGCCGTCGATTCCGGCGAAGATGATCGCTCCCAGGGAGAGGTAGGGACTGGCCGCGGCATCGGTCGCGCGAAATTCGACATGAAACTGGCGCGTCACCTCGGCTGGTGTCGCCGCGGCGAAAACCGGGCAGATGCGCAAGGTGGCGCCCCGGTCCTGCCGCACCAGGTCGATCATCGTCGGGGCCCAGGCGTTGGGAACAAGCCGCAAATAGGAAACCGGAGACGGCGCGGTTATCGCGCAGATGGCGGGCATGTGGTGCAGGACGCCGGCAAAGAAGTGCTGCGCCGGCTTGCTGAGATCCATCGGCTCCCCGTTCGCATGGGTCACTGGCCGGCCTGCAGTGTCGGCGAGACTCATATGGATGTGCACGCCATTGCCGACGAGCTCAAGGTCGGGCTTGGGTGAGAAGATGACGCGGTGCCCCAGCCGATGTGCGGCTGCACGTGCCATCTCGCGCGTGATGACCGCGTGATCCGCCGCCGTCAGAGCGGGCTGAGGCATGACCGTCACCTCGAACTGACGCGGGCCATATTCGGCGAGGAAGGTGTCCGGTACGACACCTGCGGCGCGCAGCCCGGCGGTGAAGGTCTCGCCGAAGCTTTCCTGGCGGCGAAAGGCGCCAAGCGCATATGCGTCCCCCGGCCGGTCGGAGATCCCGGTGTAGAGAAATTCTTGCTCGAAGGCTGCGATCAAGCGCAGGTTCGCCGCCTCTTCGAGCTGTCGGACCGCACGACGCAGGAAATCGCGCGGGCAGCATTCCCAGGGACTGCCGTCAGTATTGCAGATGTCGCCGAGAAAGAAGTGCTCGACCGCCGAGCCGTCATCGAAATCGACCTTCACCTCGACCGACGGGTCGGGAACGATCATAAAATCCCCGGCGGTGCCGAAGGGCGTGTCCCAGATCGGCCCAAAGGGGGACATCATCAGATTACTGCCGGTCCACCCCACCCCTTTCTTGAGCCGCGCCGGAAGCTCGCGCGCCGGGAAACCCTTCCCTCGCACGAGCCCTGAGATGTCGCAAGTCGCGACGAAGACGAGCTCTTCCCGGATCATGCTGCCGTCAAAGGGGCGTAGCGGTCGAGGAGTTGCAGAATTTCGTCGCGGGTCAGATCGGGGATTTCGAGCAATGCCTCGTCGAGGCCGGCCTCGCGATACTCGGCAAGCGCCGCTCTTTCAGCCGGCGCACGGAACACGGAAATCGACAGGGATCTAGGGTCCCGGCCTTTACTTTCGGCCATCCGCCGCAAGCGGTCGACCGCACCCTTGGGGGTGAAACCGCCGACCGGGCGCGGGATCCAGCCGTCGCAATAGTCGACGATGCGGCGCAGCGTGTAATCGCTTTCGCCACCCAAGAGGATCGGCGGATGGGGGCGCTGTGCCGGCTTTGGCCAAGACCAAATCGGGTCGAAATTGACAAACTCGCCGTGGAAGGACGCCTCTTCTTCGGTCCACAATGCTTTCATCGCCAGGATCCGCTCGCGCATCAGCCTGAAACGGGTGTCGTAGCGTGCGCCGTGGTTTTCCATCTCCTCGACGTTCCAGCCGCCGCCGATGCCAAAGATGAAGCGGCCGTTTGACAATTGATCGAGGCTGGCGACGCATTTCGCGGTGACGATCGGGTCGCGCTCCGGGATCAGGCAGATGCCGGTGCCGACCAGCAGCTTCTTGGTCGCCGCGGCCGCAAAGGCCAGGCCGACAAACGGATCGTGGGTATGCGAGTATTTGTTCGGCAGCTCCCCGCCGCCGGGGAACGGGCTCTTCCGGCTGGTCGGGATATGCGTGTGCTCCGGCACATAGAGCGACGCAAAGCCGCGCTCCTCGAGCGCCACCGCCAATTCGGCGATGTTTATGCCGTAATCGGTCGGGAAATAGAAAACGCCAACCCGCATATCGATTCCTCTCCGCGTCCGGTGGATGTCGGCTAGGATGACATAGTTACAAAAGTTCGACCATGGAGGAGAGCCATGCCGGTCGCGACCATCCGCGGTGTCGAGATCAATTACGAGGTGCTCGGCGAGCGCGGTCCCTGGGTGGCACTCCAGCCGGGCGGAAGACGGGCTCTCGCTGGTGTTAAATCGCTCGGTGAGAAAATCGCCGAGGCCGGTTGCCGCGTGCTGATCTATGACCGGCGCAATTGCGGCGCCTCCGACGTCTCGTTCGACGGCGGAAACTCAGAGAACGAGATCTGGGCCGAAGATCTCCGCGCTCTTTTATCTCAGCTCGACGCGCTCCCCGCCTATATCGGCGGCAGCTCGTCGGGCTGCCGCCTGGCGTTGCTGTTGGCATTGCGCCATCCAGCCGATGTGCGCGGGCTGTTGCTGTGGCGCGTCACCGGCGGCGCCTTCGCGGCCCAACGTCTGGTCGAGAACTATTACACGCGGTTCATCAACGCGGCGCAGCAAGGCGGCATGGAAGCAGTTTGCCGCACCGAGCATTTCAGCGAGGTGATTGCCAGCAACCCAGCCAACCGCGCGCGCTTGATTGCGCTGGAGCCGCAGCGCTTCATCGGCATCATGGAAGAGTGGCGCCGCGCCTTTAACGAGGGCGCGCATCATCCGGTGATCGGGCTGAGCCCGGCGGAGCTGCGCTCCATGACCATGCCGGCTTGCATCATCCCGGGGAACGACCGGGTGCATCCGCGGGAGCCCGGTCAGATTGCTCACCGGCTGATGCCGAACAGCGAATACCACGAAGTGCTGACCGAGGATCGCCCCGATCTCGATGTCGCGCTCGAAGATTGGAATGCAAAGGAGGGGCTGCTGGCGGCGATTTTCATCGATTTTCTCCGACGGGCTGAGCGCCGCGCCTAAAGGTTCACGACCCCTCTCTTTCTCGCAGCGGGCCCTCTAGGAGAAGGAGGATGCAGCCCGCTTGGCTGACTGAGTGAGGGTGAGTCTGCGCCGGCGCCGGCTCCTGCCGTCATGCCGGTGCGATATGCCGGCAATCAAAAGACGGTATTTTGAATATCGCGCCCCGCACCGTAGTGTCGCCCGCATATCGGCTACCGGAAGGAAGTTGGAGCGATGCAATTTGGCCTGTTCGGCAGTGCTACGGCGCGGCGCGGCGGCCCCGAGTTCGACAGCAGCGAGGGATTTCGCGATTTCATCGAATACAACATCGAGGCTGAAGCGCTCGGCTTTCACAGCACCTTTGTCGTCGAACATCATTTCACCGGCTATGGCCAGGTTTCGGCGACGCTCAATCTGTTGACGTGGCTGGGCGCGCGTACGCGCTGGCTGCGGCTGGGTACGGCAGTGATCGTACTTCCCTGGCACAATCCGGTGCTGCTGGCGGAGCAGGCGGCGACCCTCGATCTCCTTTCCGGCGGTCGGCTCGATTTCGGTATTGGCAAGGGCTACCGGTACAACGAATTTGCCGGATTCTGCGTGCCGATGGAGGAGGCCGACGCACGGTTCGACGAAGCTCTCGGCGTCATTGTCAAAGCCTGGACCGCTGATCAGCCGTTTTCTCACCGCGGCAAATATTGGCAGTTCGACGATATCGTCGTCGAACCGCCAACCGCGCAGAAGCCGCACCCGCCGCTCTGGATGGGGGCAGGCGGCGAGCGTTCGATCAGACACGTGGCCCAGCAGGGCTATAATCTGTTGCTTGGCCAATACGCCTCGCCCGAGGATGTCGCCTGCTCGATCGCGATCTACAGAAAAGCCGTCGAGGAGAGCGGACGCCGTTTCAATCCGATGCAGGTCGGCGTGACGCGGGCTTTCTTTGTTACCGACAACGGCGATGAGAAGGAGGCCGCATTGGAACGGCGCCTGCAGAACCGCATGCGCCAGCTGAAATTGGCAACGCAACCCGACGGGACGGTCCATGGCGGACCGGACCGGGCAACCGGCGATCCCCGCGCGGTCAACGTGAACAGTGCGATGTACGGCAGTCCCGACGAGATCGCCCGTCGACTCGAGGCCTTGCGCGATGCCGGCGTCGGTTACGTCCTGATCAACGGCGGGGGATCGGGTGGCGGCGCCCGCGGCCGCGAAAGCTTGCGCCGCTTCGCGCGCGAAATCATGCCGGCGTTTATTGAGGCCTCAGCCAAGCGCATGGCGGTGTGACCAGAATCCGAGGGTTCCGCGAGCGGAGCGGGTTAGGGGTTTAGAGGGTGTTTGCGGGCTGCTCGCCGATAAAGGTGGAGATTTGAGATCCGCAAACCCGGAATGCCGCTCTTCGCGAATGACGCTTCCCACGCCGACAGCTCTTCGTTGGAGAGTAGGTAGCGCTTACAGGCTTGCTCGCGCGTGAGGACCCCGGTGCGCACCGCCACCACGATGGCCGCTTTGCGGCGAGAGGACCACCTTTTTGTATCCGCCGGCGGTAGGACGAGATTGGCCTCAGCCTTAGTGAGCAATAGGGGGTTGCCGGGTTCGAGTTTCGCCGATCCCTGTTTGTCGTCAGGGTATTGGGAGGGGCTGGTTGATTGTGTGTCTTGCACGACCATGAGCTGCCATTCTTCTAGCCGAACGCCAAGGCCTTGCGAATGCTGGTTCTCGGCCCTCGCGTCCTCAATCAGCTCTCGCTGAGCGCGAAAGGCAAATATAGCTTAACGTCAAGACTCCCACAGGCCGGATTTATTCCACACCGCCTGTCGAGGTGATCAAAGTCGCGGTGTGACAGATTGTCGCCCGCTATGCGTGACATTTCTGATTCGCCGATCGGCGACCCGCGGGCGCCGCAATCGGCCGATTATTAAATGAGAAGACCCCGAGTTTTGGCGCACAAACGGGCCTAGTTGGCCCGAGCCTGCGCACCGTTTACCGATCTGGTACTTCGCGCGCTTAAATAGGACGTCCTCTCAATTGTCCCAAAGGTAAGCGCGGAATGTCATTCACTACGCTCGATCGCCGCAGGTTTCTGCGGCTCGCGCTCGGCTCCGCCGGCCTGGCTGTCGCAGGGATTTGGGGCGCTGCCGCCTCCGAGGTGACCGGACCGATTGAACAACTCCATGCCGGCTTGCTAGCGATCATGAGGGCGGGGAAATCGGCATCCTTCCACCAGCGCTACGAGATAATAGCGCCGACGGTCATTCGCACCTTCAATCTGGATAAGATCCTTCGACAAGCCATCGGTCCGCGCTGGGCGTCGCTGCGTTCAGACGAACAAGCGGCACTTGCAGACGCCTTTCGACGCTTCACGATCGCTTCGTATGTCGCCAATTTTGACAGCTACTCGGGTGAACGTTTCGAAGTAACGCCCGTTGTCAGAACCGTAGGTGGCGATCGAATTGTCGAGACCCGCATCACCACGGTATCCGGGAAGACGCATGTCCTGGATTACCTAATGCGGCAGGAAGGGAGCGAGTGGAGGGTGGTGGACGTGCTGGCGGAAGGCTCGATCAGCAGGGTGGCGGCCCAACGCTCGGAGATGCGCTCGGTGCT
>Ga0070698_100002240_pt1 | contig 21383 bp, 16 predicted proteins | sample KBSK1502metaG_FD_65477 | JGI IMG/M metagenome (GOLD analysis project Ga0070698, IMG submission 65477) | Corn, switchgrass and miscanthus rhizosphere microbial communities from Kellogg Biological Station, Michigan, USA - KBS K1-50-2 metaG | ecosystem: Host-associated > Plants > Roots >...
AGTAATCAAGGAAGCGCATCTCGACCAGGTCGAAGACGCCGAGTACCTGGGTTGGGTTGCATACACCGACGGCAAATACCAAGACGCGGCGCATTGGCTCGACCTGGCGAAGAGCGATACGCCGGCGGCGTGCTGGCTGCGAGCAAAGCTACAACGGCGCGCGGGCAAACTGGAAGACGCAGCCCAGAGCATGGCAAAGGCCTGGCAGTCGATACAACCGATCGAAACCTACACCGGCTGGGCAGGCGTGTCCGGTCAAGGAGAGGACGAAGTGCACCGAGAAAGCGGGAGTTGGTCGTTTGTCGAATCTGCTAGCGGCGATCTCGGCGCGCTGGACCTCGAGCGGGCGACCTTTACCCCCGCCATGGACGTTCTCCGAAAGGGAGGTCTATGGGATGATATGGCGTTCGTAGCGGAGAGAGTGCTAACTACGGACGAACTAAAGGCCTACGTGGATCAGCTGCCCGTTCAATCGGGAACGGCAGATTCTACAGAGAAAGATAGCACAGGAAAATTGAGATACTTACTTGGACGCCGGCTGGTTCGTGAAGATCGTTACGCGGAGGCCGCCCACTATTTAGTAGCTCCCTATGACCGCTTGTTAGATCAGTATGTCAAGGCACTCAAAGACGGAGCAGATGAAAAGCTACCAAGGCTCGAGCGAGCCCGTGCCTGGTTTACCGCCGCATGGCTAGCCCGTTACGATGGTATGGAGATCATGGGCACCGAGGGCTTCCCCGATGGATTCTCGTTCGGCGGCGACTTTGAATTGCCCGATCTGGCAAAGCAGCGCCAATCAGGCGTGTACCAGATAACCCAGTACAAAGACGGCAAAGAAAAAACGACCACCGCGCCAATCGTTGTGAAGACGACAAAACCGGAATTGCGCCGTATTACCGAGAACAAAATTAGTCCGGATGTGCGGTTTCATTATCGCGTGATCGCGGGCGCGTTGGCCATGCGAGCAGGCGGCTTCCTCGAGGACAATTCTGCAGAGCTCGCCGATGTAGTAAACACCGCTGGCCTCTGGGTAAAAGACCGCGACGAAAAAATCGGCGATCGTTATTACCAAGTCTTGGAGAAGCGATGCGCGCAAACGGAGATCGGTCGCGCAGCTATTACCAAACATTGGTTTGTGGATGAAAGCGGGCCGTGGAGTGCGGAGCAACAGGCGGCCCATGAGAAGCTGCACAAAGAGCTGGGGATCCGGGATTGATAGCCAATAGCAAACGCCGGGAACGCCGGGAACGCCGTCATCGCCGGGATCGCCGGGAACGGACATGAAGCGGTGATTGGTGATCGGTGATTAGTGATTGGTGGAAGCGCCGGGATTGCTCGCGCGAAGCACGGCGCGATTTTAATCTGGCTGAATCTTCTTAAGCTTTCTGACTTCGTCAACCGGTTGCCATCGTTCGGTCATCTGACAAGGCTTCCTCCTTCGCGAAAGCTTCGGCGAGACACGTCGCCGGACCTCCCGTATTGCTTATTTCGCACCCTGTCGGTCCCCAATCACCTTTCACCGATCACCAATCACCGCTTCACCTCCGTTCCCGGCGCTGCCGGCGTTGCCGGCGATCCGGGCGATCTCGGCGTTCCCAATGCATCGCGAATCAGCGTTTCCACGAGATACCAGATGGTTTCAGAACCTTCACCAATCACCGCATTTTTCATCAATGCCTGTTCTCGGGTAATTCCATGCTCCTTCCAGCTACGGCCGTTGGTAAAATAGTTATGGAGAACCGGCAATAAACGATCCAGCGCGTTAGCGAATTTTGCTTCGGCAGTTTCCCGTCGTTCAAACTCTTGCCAGAGCGCTCGCCACTCGTCGCGTTGATCCGGTGGCAGCAATCCAAATATCCGATCGGCCGCCTTTTCTTCCTTGGCCGCCTTTTCGAGATTGCCAACTGGGTCGTAGATAAAGGTATCGCCGGCATCGATCTCCACCAGATCATGGACGAGCGCCATCCGGATTACGTGCGAAGTGTCGATCGGATGATTCGCGTGTTCGGGAAGCAACAACGCAGTGATCGCCAAGTGCCAGCTATGTTCGGCAGAGTTCTCGCGACGGTCGGCAGGCAAGACGTAACTTTGCCGGTACACCTCTTTCAGCCGGTCTACTTCGAGAATGAACTCGATCTGACGCTTTAATCGATCAGTCAAGTCGCTAGGGAGTCGGTCGGAAGCATTCATACGTGTTTCGCTGTTATCGCTTGGGGCCATAGCCGGTTCGTACCCTTTTGGCTGTTTTTCCGCGTTGCTCGCTCCTTACGTATCAATCGAGATATGCTCGTCGCCCCGCCCGCATCGCTACGCGAAGCGTTGCGGGCGGGTCGCGCCTTGAAAAACAGCCAACTGACCTGCGGCGACGTCATCATTATATGCGAGACGGCACACTAGCTACCTCAGCGTGAACGATCACGCCACCTTTGATCTACACGCGATTACCACCTATCCCTATATACTGGGTTCCGTACTCGCAATTCCATATTCCCCACTTGCTCTTCGAGTGCTTCCTCACGTACAAAGGTTGAGCCCCCCAAGTTGATCCCCACTCCATGGCTTCTCGAGGTCCCGCGATCATTCGAAATATAAATCGATTTGATGTGTTGCATGCCATTCGGCTCCACGACAACCAAATCTCACGATCAAAGCTGGCCGAGGTCACCGGGCTTAGCCAGGCCACCATTTCCAGTATAGTTAGTCATCTGATCGAAGAAGGCGCCTTGATTGAAGAGGACTCGCTTCCGGTGGCAGCGCGGGGGCGCGGGCGTCCGCTGGTGGCTCTAAAGTTGCACCCGAATTATATGCACGTGGCCGGCGTCAAGATCGCAACCCATCAGATAGTCGTCTCATTGACCGATTTTACCGGCGACGTGCTTGCTTCCGAAAACATCGCGTGCGAACCGCTCGACCTCTCTCCTGTCCAATTGGCTACGTTTGTAGCAAAGGCGGTCCGCGCCTGTCTAAAGCAGGCGAATAAGACGTTGGATGAGGTAAGCGGAATCGGAGTCGGATTGCCCGGTTTCGTGGAGGCGGAATCGGGAAAAGTATTTTGGAGTCCGGTATTCAAAGGGCACAACGTGGAGTTCGGCAAATTGTTGCGGAGTCGTTTTGCTGCGCCGGTCTTTATCGAGAACGACGCAAATCTTGTGACCTTGGCGGAACACTGGTTTGGCTTAGCCAAGGGCTTGCAACACGTGATCGTCATCACGATCGAGCATGGAACTGGAAGCGGACTGATTCTCAACGGGAGGCTATTCCGTGGCGCCCGCGGAATTGGGGCAGAATTTGGGCACACCAAAGTCGTGTTCGGCGGGCCGATTTGTCAGTGCGGCCAACACGGTTGCATGGAAACGCACACTGCCGGATTCGCTATTTTGCGAGAAGCTAAGAGCGCCGGGTTCCGGCTGCCAGCGCAAACCTTGGATTACCAAGCGCGGATCGCGCTCCTCGAACAAGTCGTACGGGAGGCGGAAGCAGGAAATCGTCGCTATCGCCGAATCTTTGAACAGATGGGCAACTATCTCGGCCTGGGAATCGCTAATTTCGTCAACCTCATCAACCCTGAACGGGTGGTGATTTGTGAAGGCGCTGTGAGTTGCGCACATTTGTTTGAAAAGTCGATGCGCGCGAGCATCCAGGAGCGGGTCATCGCCCCGCTTCGAGATAATTTCGACCTAGTGATTCATCGTTGGGGCGATGTTGTCTGGGCACGCGGCGCTGCCAGCTTAGTCCTGCAAGAGCTTGACCAACGAGATGCCTGGCGGCCAGTGAATCGGCTCGCCAAAGCGGCCAAACGCCGACGGAAGCGGCGGGGACGACGGTGATCGTCGATCGGTAATCAGTAATCGGTAATCGGTAATCGGTGATCAGTACGGTAAAAGGCGTATGGACCCCCATTTGTCAGCAAGCATACTGATGCTGATGGCGAACAAATGGAGACGCAATATTGGACGCGTGTCGCCTTCTGTAGCGGGTATCTCGATGAATCAACCGCTCGCTCCCTGATCACGGATCTTGAACAAATCGGCGGGCTGCTCGAAGGGATGACGGATAAGGCAGAGTCATTTTGCTCAAGCCCACGAGTCGCCGAGAGTCATCCTCCGCTCGACGATGAAGACGCCGAAGATCCCCTATTCACCGATTTACCGATTACCGATTACCGATTACCGATTACCGATTACTGATCACTTCCCCTTTGCGTCTACGGCCTCGGCGGTTTTATTACCGCTCGATGTACCGCTTTTGCTTTCGAATCACATTCCAGAATGAGGAGGCTGCGTTTTATCAATTTCACGTGTTTCCCCCGGTTGTGTACCTTCCTTGGGTTTCCGGTTGGGCACGTAAGCGCAATGCGAGCAGTCAGCTTATTCTCGTGGAATTAAAGGGCGATAACGATCGTGATCGTTTTCTGGAACTTTGCTGCGAGAACCCGCACGTGTTAAAAATCGAGGAAATCAGCGAGGATGAATTCACCGCGTCGCCTTCTCACACTATTTAAATTGTTCGACCGATTGCATCATGCCTCCTGCATCCAATTCCGCGAAGAAATTGACCCGCAAAATGCAGGTCACGAACTCGACCGGCCTTCACGCCCGCCCTACTAGCGAGATCGTCCGCTGCGCGATGCGCTTCAAAAGTGCCATCACACTGGAAGCGAATGGACGCAGTTGTTCGGCGGTAAGCATCATGGACATCATGACCGCCGATATCCGAACTGGAGCTGAGCTGTTGGTCACCGCCGAGGGCCCGGACGCCGAAAACGCGCTCAACGCAATCGAACGCTGTCTCGCTGAACTAGCAGCGAAGGGACTGTGAAAGGCAACCGATGGGCGTATCGGCGTGTCGGCGGGTGGGAGTGTCGGCGTATGGGCGAGTCGGCGTGCGAGGAATGTGTACCGCTCGACGTCCCGGAGGGAGATTGCGAAAGTAGCCCGGTACGAAGTGCCGGGAATCGAGAGAGAAACGCAGCCCGTCCCGGCGGGGACGATCGACCATCTCGCGACTGTGGGGTGGTATTCGAAGCCCAAATGCGATCGATTCTATCGTCCCCAGCGGGACGGACGTGTCCTTTCAAATCTGACCCAGCAATGAATTGCCGGGCTACTGTCACGACGTCCCTCCGGGACCAAGACGCCCATACGCCGATACACCGATCTTGTACGACGAAGCTCGGCTGCCCTATTTTCCTGATGCTCGCCTGTCTGATTTTCGGCGTTATGCCGGTCCGTGCCGCAGAACCCGCTGGCGGCCAAAAATTTCCGATCTCCAGCGACAGCTATCAGGACGAATCGATTTCGACCCTCAGCGGCAAACTCTTCGCTCGGATTCAACAAGAGCCCTTTAATGCTGCGGCAACGATTATCTTTTTCATCGCGATCGTGCACACGTTTCTTGTTTCCCGGTTTCAGAGGCTCGCTCATGATTACGATATTAGAGCGCGAGCAGTCGAGGCCCTGGATCCGTTGGAACGCCAGCGCCGCGATCGCGAATGGGACCAACTGCTCTTTCGCGCCCAGTTTTTCCATTTTATGGGCGAGATTGAAGCAGTTTTCGGCATTTGGCTGGTTCCTTTGATGATCGCGATGATCTTCTTTCACGGGTGGTCAGCCATGGCCAACTATGTCGGTCACGTCAATATGGCCGAAGCGATATTTGTTGTGGTCATCATGTCAATGGCCAGCTCGTTACCGGTCCTACGTCTGGCCGAGAATGCAGTCGCTCGGATCGCGGTGCTGGGACGCGGCAGTCCGGCAATATGGTGGCTGTCCATCCTCACCATCGGTCCGCTCCTCGGCTCTTTCATCACGGAACCCGCAGCGATGACCATCAGCGCACTCTTGCTTCGGCATCGCTTTTACAATCTGCATCCGAGCGATCGCTTGAAGTATTCAACGCTGGGTCTTCTTTTCGTAAACGTTTCGGTCGGCGGAACTCTGACCCATTTTGCAGCGCCACCCGTCATAATGGTAGCGAACCACTGGAATTGGGACTTTTTCTTTATGCTGCGAAATTTTGGCTGGAAAGCAGTGATTGCAATTTTAGTCTCCAATTTCGTGTTCCTCCTATTCTTCCGAAGGGAGCTCACAAAACTTGCTACCAAACCAGGAACCGATGAGTCAATCCAGGAACAACGAGCGATTCCGTGGTCGATTACAGTGATCCATTTGCTTTTTTTGGCGTGGACCGTAATGGATGCTCACTACCCGGTATTGATTATTTTCGGCTTTCTCTTTTTCCTCGCGTTCGTCACCGCCACTCGGCGAAGCCAGCACCAAATTGCGCTGCGACAAGCGCTCTTGGTCGGATTCTTTCTTGGTTCACTGGTGATTCATGGCGGATGCCAGGAATGGTGGATCGTCCCGGTGCTTAAGCAACTAACTGAGTGGCCCATGATGATAGGGGCAACGATCTTGACGGCATTCAACGATAATGCTGCCATTACTTACCTCGCTTCATTGGTGCCAAATTTCTCCGATTCGCTGAAGTATTCGGTGATGGCCGGTGCGATCACCGGAGGCGGATTGACCGTGATTGCTAACGCACCAAATCCGGCAGGAATATCGATCTTGTCATCCCGGTTTGGCGATGGCGGCATTGCCCCGCTCGGCCTTTTCCTGGGCGCGTTAGTACCTACTCTCATTGCCGGTGCAGCGTTTATGCTGTTGTAAGGGACATTGGAGGCCGAGAACCAGGAGTGAGGAAGCAATTGAAGCGTTGCTGTGGCGTATCAGCATCGGCCCGAAGGGCCTCGGAAACCTAGCCCAGGCTTTAGCCTGGGTAATCGCGTTTTAAGGTGCCCGGTCTGAAGGACCGTGGGTCGGGCGAACACAAATTCCCAAGCAAAAACGACCGTTGCGATGAATAGCGACTCCGGGTCGCGATTATACGGTACCAATCGTTTCCTACGGTCCTTCAGACCGATCGTGTTATAAAAATAGCTACCCAGGCTAAAGCCTGGGCTATGTTCCCAAGGCCCCCAAGGGCCGCATGTTCCAATACGACAGCACCCCCTCCCATCGATGCTCACCCACCTCTCCTGCGCTTTGTGCGGAAAAACGTATGCTTGGAAACAGTTACAAAACTTCTGCACGGAATGTGGCCGGCCGCTCTTGGCGCGGTACGAAATAAGTCGGGACGAGGCCGAACGTTTCAAGGCATCGCTTCCGGGCCGACTACCTTCTCTTTGGCGATACCGCGAGATGTTGCCGCTGCCAGCTGATCAAGAGATATTGACGCTGGGAGAAGGTTGGACGCCGCTGCTCAAAACGCCGCATCTGGCCGCTCAGTGCGGTCTGAACCGTCTCTGGATCAAGGACGAATCACAAAATCCCACGGGCAGCTTCAAAGCGCGGGGTATGGCGGTAGCCGTCGCAATGGCCAAATATCTTGGAGCCAAAAGGCTGGCGGTTCCTTCCGCGGGAAACGCGGCCGGGGCGCTCGCCGCATACGCGGCGCGAGCCGGTCTTCCGGCCTATCTTTTCATGCCTAAGGACGCGCTGCACGCAAACATCATCGAGTGCCAGACAATGGGTGCTCACGTCACGCTGGTGGATGGATTAATCACTGATTGCGGAAGAGAGGTTGCACTCCGTAAAGAAAAAGAGGGCTGGTTCGATCTCTCAACGCTCCAAGAACCGTATCGAGTCGAGGGCAAGAAAACGCTGGGATACGAGATCGCGGAACAGCTCGAATGGAAATTGCCTGATGTAATCATTTATCCAACCGGCGGTGGAACTGGATTGATCGGAATGTGGAAGGCTTTTTCGGAGATGACCGAGATGGGCTGGATCAATGCTGATCGTCCGCGCATGGTGGCAGTTCAAGCTACTGGTTGCCAGCCAATCGTGTCTGCCTTTGAGGCAAACCAACGATTTGCCGAAGAGCATCACAACGCTGTGACCAAGGCGGCGGGACTGCGCGTGCCAAAAGCCATCGGCGATTTTCTGATTCTGGATGCGATTCGCGCCTCTCGCGGCACAGCTGTCGCAGTAAGCGACGAAGAGATGCTGGAAGCGGCTCAGGAGATTGGCCACTTGGAAGGCATCTTTGTCGCTCCGGAAGGCGGTGCTTGCTACGCCGCTCTGAAACAATTGCGAGCTAACGGGCAGATCCAACCCGACGAATCGGTCGTCCTGTTCAATACGGGGTCCGGGTTAAAGTATCTGGAATGTTTTACATCTGACAAGAGGGCACAAAGACAGACTTTTTGAACAGGAGCTCACAGAGGTCACAAAGGTAGGAGTGGTTGATCACGTCGAGACTCGAGCTCCCCGCAACCTGTGGAAATCGTTTAATCTTGCGAAGATTTTCGTGCTGGTCCTCGAGAGAGCTTAGATTGCCGCAGGGCAGTGACGAAATAGGTGCGCGTCCTCGAGCGCCGCGAAAACAGACCGCGAGGACGCGGTCCCTCCCCGCGAACGGATTTTGTGCAGCTTTAGAAACACGAGCACAAACACGGTAAAGCAAAAGTCCCTTTGCGATCTCTGTACTACACTGGCTAGAAATCTTGTTTTTCCGCAAGGACTCGCGCCTGGTCCGGAGCACTGCGCTAAAGCACCACTCAGCGGGTCACGGCCTCGGCTCAAAGAAAGTTGAACAGGAGCTAACGGAGGGAACAGAGATTCTCCGTTACCTCTGTTACCTCCTGTTCTATGAGTTTGGTTGCGGCTATGCCGCGCTGTGATCTCCTGTTCAAGAGTCTGTCTTTGCGTCCTCTTGTTAAATGGCGTCATTCGACTTGACGTCGAGGAACGGCTCACCGGAGATTCAACCATGGCATCTGCCTCTCATTCGTTCCCTCCGCAAATCGACAACCCGGCTATCCTATCATTGATCGGCAAGACGCCTCTGCTCGAGATTACCCGTTTTGACACTGGCGTTTGCCGATTATTTCTGAAACTGGAGACCCAGAATCCCACCGGTTCGATCAAGGACCGGATGGCTTTGGCTATGGTCGAAGCGGCGGAACGTCACGGCGACCTTAAACCCGGCGGAACTATTATCGAGGCCACTGCCGGTAATACCGGATTGGGGCTCGCCTTGGTCGCGGCCGCTAAGGGCTATCACCTGGTGTTAGTTATCCCTGACAAAATGTCCCAGGAAAAAATCCTTCATCTGCGGGCTCTCGGTGCCAAGACGGTGATCACCCGATCCGATGTCGCAAAAGGGCATCCGGAATACTACCAGGATCTAGCCGAGAAGATCGCCAGAGAGACACCAGACTCATTCTACGTCAATCAATTCGGTAATGAGACCAATCCGTTGGCCCACGAGGAAACAACTGGGCCGGAAATCTGGGATCAGATGGAGCACCGCGTCGATGCCGTTGTGGTCGGCGTCGGTTCGAGCGGTACCCTCACTGGGCTCAGCCGGTTCTTCGCTCGAGTAGCGCCAAATTGCGAAATGATACTCGCCGATCCCGCCGGCTCGGTTTTGGCAGACTACGTGACAAAGGGGATAATGAACCAACCCGGCTCCTGGTTGGTTGAAGGGATCGGAGAAGATTTCATTCCACCGATTGCCGATCTTTCGCGGGTTCGCAAAGCTTACAGCATCTCTGATCAAGAAAGCTTCCACGCTGCTCGCGAACTGCTCGGGAAAGAGGGCGTCTTTGCCGGTTCCTCTTCGGGCACACTGTTTGCCGCAGCGCTGAATTATTGCCGAGAACAGACTACTCCAAAGCGGGTGGTAACGTTTGCTTGCGACAGTGGTAACAAATATCTCTCCAAAATGTACAACGACATCTGGATGACGGACCAGGGTTTCCTGCAGCGGGAAACCTTTGGCGATTTGCGAGACGTAGTTTCTCGCCGATATCAGGACGGAACGGTGGTCAGCGTGGGGCCAACCGATACGCTCCTGACCGCATTCAATCGGATGCGAATCGCCGATATCTCGCAGGTGCCGGTGCTGGAAAACGACCGATTAATTGGCATCCTGGACGAGTCCGATCTTTTGACTCGGGTGCAAAATGGTGGCGGCACTTTTCGGGATGAGGTTCGGACAGCAATGACCAACCGCGTGGAAACGCTGGAACCTTTCGATTCACTCGATGCCGTACGTTGCGTGCTCGACAACGGAAAAGTTGCGATCGTAGTTGAGCATGGTCAATTCGTCGGCCTCATCACGCGCATCGATCTTCTCAACTATCTGCGACGTCGCATCTCATGAGCAATCCACAAAAACACGCCTTCGCCACCCGAGTCATACACGCCGGACAAGAGCCCGATCCATCGACTGGCGCGATCACGACTCCGATTTATCAAACGTCTACCTACGTTCAGGAGAGTCCTGGCAAACACAAAGGGTACGACTATGCCCGAAGCATTAACCCGACGCGTTTGGCTTACGAGCGTTGCATGGCCGACCTGGAGAACGGAGATCGCGGTTTCGCCTTTGCCTCTGGGCTCGCGGGAATGGCTACCGTGCTAGAAATTCTGGAGGCCGGTTCGCATGTGATCGCCAGCGATGATCTCTATGGTGGCACGTTTCGTCTTTTCGAACGAGTTCGTTCCAAATCAGCTAATCTCGAATTCAGCTTCATCGATCTGACCGATCCGGCGGCGCTGAAGAAAGCGATGCGAAAAAACACTCGGATGACTTGGGTCGAAACTCCGAGTAACCCACTGCTGAAGCTGATCGATCTCGAAGCAGTCGCTCGCTTTTCTCGCGAAAACAATTTAGTGACGGTGGCGGATAATACGTTCGCAAGTCCTTGGATCCAGCGCCCGATCGATTTGGGCTTTGATATCGTCGTTCATTCCGCGACCAAATATTTGAATGGCCATTCCGACATGGTCGGTGGCGTCGCCGTAGTTGCGTCGGGAAGAACCGCACTAACCGAACGTTTGGCTTTTCTCCAAAATGCCGTGGGCGCGGTGGCGGGACCTTTTGATAGCTTCCTGGCACTGCGCGGCCTGAAGACGTTGGCGCTTCGCATGGAGCGGCATTGCGCGAATGCCTCTGAGCTGGCAACCTGGTTAGAGAAACAACCGAAGGTAAGGCGAGTGAGCTATCCGGGACTCGCTTCCCATCCTCAGCACGCATTGGCGCAACGACAGATGAAAGGGTTTGGCGGGATGATCACTATCTTTCTGGATTCTGATTTGGCGGGAGCTCGTCGTTTTTTGGAAAATACGCGCCTATTTGCTTTGGCCGAAAGTCTCGGTGGAGTTGAGAGTCTGATCGAACATCCGGCGCTGATGACTCACGGCTCGATTCCGCCGGAACAACGGGCTCGACTTGGGATCGACGACAGTCTGATTCGCCTCTCAGTCGGTGTGGAAGATGTCGAAGATCTGCGCGCGGATCTGGCAGAAGCCTTGGCACATATCTGAGCCTATCAAAAATTTCAGTAAGACGGAGTCACGGTGGCAACCGGTAACGCCGACAGCGCCGGCAACGCCGTCAACGCCGGGAGCGCTGGCTACAAATCGTTTCGCGATCTTTGAACGGATCTATCCTCATGGCGGAGGGGTTCTTGGGACTCAGCGCTAGCCGCCTCGCCCCCGCGTTCCCGCCGCTGTCGGCGTTGTCGGCGGTGTAGGCATTACCGGCGCTGTCGGCGTTACCAGAAGTCGGAATTGTTCGGCTTTTCTACGCTCCAATTAGGTTGTGGTAGACGTTCAGGGTACATAGGATTGGAGATCGCGCTATGGCTGTGGCGATAGAACGCAATTCAGACGGCTGGTGTGCCTGGAATGGATTCCGGTTCTGCGCTCTATTATCCCAAGCAAAGGCCGGCTTCCCCCAACCAGCTAAGAACATTCCCCGATTCGGTTAATGACGACCGCACATATTGTTCTCGATGCCGATTTCAGTATCGCCGAACTGGATCGACGGGTGTTCGGTTCGTTTGTCGAGCATCTTGGCCGATGTGTTTATACTGGTATCTTCGAACCTGACCACCCGACCGCAAATAAACGCGGGTTTCGCCAGGATGTCCTCGATTTGGTCCGCGACCTCGGTCCGACCATTATTCGTTACCCGGGAGGCAATTTTCTTTCCGGCTACAATTGGGAAGATGGTGTTGGCCCAGTTGAAGAAAGACCGGTTCGGCTTGATCTGGCCTGGCTCAGCACCGAGCCGAACCGATTCGGCACGAATGAATTCATTGAATGGTGCCGAGCGGCTGGGACCGAACCAATGTTGGGTGTGAATCTTGGTACCCGGGGACCCGATGAGGCACGGCAATTCCTGGAGTATTGCAATCATCCGGGCGGCACTGATTTCAGCGATCTTCGTGCGAAACATGGTTATCCGCAGCCGCATGGCGTCAAGTTCTGGTGTTTAGGAAACGAGATGGATGGCCCGTGGCAAATCTGTCAAAAGACCGCGACTGAATATGGTCGCGCGGCAAAAGAAACCGCGAAGGTGATGAAGTTGGTTGATCCCTCGGTTCAGCTAGCCGCCTGTGGCTCGTCCCATCGGAACATGCCGACATTCGGAGCCTGGGAATACGAAGTGCTGGAGCACACTTTCGACTATGTCGATTTCCTTTCGTTGCACATGTACTACGAAAACCCATTCAATGATGTGCTCGAGTTTCTTGGTAACATCGAAATCATGGATCGTTTCATCAAGGAAGCGGTTGCGGTTAGTGACGCTGTTGCGGCAAAGCGACGGTCGGCCAAGCGGATCATGCTCTCGTTCGACGAATGGAACGTTTGGTACAAGGCCCGCTCCACTCCAGATATGGAACCGCCAAACTGGCCGTTCGCGCCACGGCTAATTGAAGAGATTTACGATCTCCAGGACGCCCTAATGGTCGGTGGTGCGTTGATCACGCTGATCAATAACGCTGATCGAGTAAAAGCAGCGTGCTTGGCCCAACTGGTAAACGTCATCGGAGCTATTTATGCTGAACCGGGTGGTCCCGCTTGGCGACAAACTATTTTTCATCCGTTCCGGCTGGCTAGCCAATATGGCCGAGGTTCTGTGCTTCGTTCCAACGTGCACTCTGATTTTTACCCAACGAAAACGGCCGGCGATTCCGCGCAAATCCTCGCAGCGTCCATCCACGATGCACAAGATCGCAAGGTCGTGCTTTTTCTTCTGAACCGGTCGACCAACGCTCCGATCGATTTGTCGATTGATTTACGCGGTTTTGCGCCAGTCCAGAACGGTGAAGCCTTTCTGTTACATGGTAACGATTTGCTCGCGACCAACTCGGCTGCTACACCGCATCAGGTAGAGCCAAGCGCGCATACTGAGCTCCTGCTTCGCTCCGACAAAGTTTCGACCCAGTTGCCACCGCTCTGCTGGAGTACCTTGGTCCTTAGCTATTGACCAATAAGAACGTTTTGCTTTTCCCCCCAACCCAATCGCAGCGATCTTACGAAACTTATTGTCCGACCTGATTCCCCCATGAAAGCAACCCTACTCTGTCTAGCCGCGGGGCTTTTCTCCGCAAGTGCATACGCCGCCACCGAACTCACCTACTGGGATTTCCTTGGTGGAGGCGACGGCGTTCGAATGAAACAGATCGTCGAAGAATTCAACAAGAGCCAAAACGACATCCATGTAACCGAATCGACCCTTACTTGGGGAGAACCATTTTACACTAAGGTTCATACCGCGGTTGTCTCCGGACAAACGCCGGATGTCATGACCTATCACCTCTCCCATTTTGCCGCAGGTATTCAGGCTAAGGACCTGCGTCCGATCACCAATGAGGAACTCGCTCAAGCCGGTCTAAAGCAGTCCGACTTTCAAGACTCGATCGTTCAGCGGTCGTTAGAGCTCAGCAAGGAATACGGACAGAACGATCAACTTTTTGGTGTCCCCCTCGATATCCATACGTTAGTGCTATACTACAACAAGACGGCTCTCAAGAAAGCAGGTCTACTCGGACCGGATGGCAAGCCAACCGGAACGGACAGCATCGACGCATTTAATAAAATGCTGGGCGAGGCAAAAACCAAGACGCACCTGTTACCTATTGCCGCATCAACTAACACCGAAGAACCGGCCTCTTGTTGGCGCATTTGGTACACCTTCTTTAAGCAGCAAAATGGCGATTTCATTAAAGATGGCAAACTGACATTAGACGGCGTGGAAAAACAGGGCGCCAAGTCGTTACAAATCATAGCGGACTGGATGAAAGAAGGGTATACACCAAAAAATACGACCTACCCATCCCAGGTTGCTCTGTTCAGCGCGGGGCGCGCGGTTTTTATGATTAATGGCAATTGGGAGGTTCCAACCCTGGTAGATCTGGAAAAGAGCAAAAAGCTGACATTCGAGTATGGAGTTCAGGCATTTCCTAAGCTCTTTGACAAGATCGACACCTGGGCGGACTCGCATCAACTGGCGATACCGAATAATCAGAAGAATCCACCTTCGCCGGAGAAAGTCGCAGCCGCTTTGAAATTTATTGCGTACGTCGTAAAGCAAGTGACGTGGGCCGGCGGCGGCCATATCCCAACTTACTTACCGGTGCAGCAAAGTGACGAGTATAAACAGATGTCGCCAAACAACGAGTACAGCGCTCAGGCTGCTAAGCAGGTTAGTTTGGAACCACCGCTCCCGATCTTTGGCGTTGGCGGCCCCACCTTCGCTCCCATCAGCAGCTTCCTGGTGCCGGCTTGGAACGGCCAGATCGCGTCGGATCAGGCCATCAAGCAGTTCGACCTCGAACTTCAGAAATTTGCCAAACAGTAGTAGCCAGCGGCGGTCGATTCTATTCGTGCCTATCGATTGGAAAGGCGCTCTCACCAGGAAGGATCATGCAGGCGGGAGCAGCTCAAGCAGGTAAGCCGAGCAATAAGAACCAGCTTGCTGCCTGGTTGTTTGTTCTGCCGTTTATCGTCCTCTATCTGCTGTTTTTGATCTACCCGGCGATCCGAGTTTGTTACCTTAGCCTAACGAACTCGGACATCGCCGGCCAAGGTCAGTTTATCGGATTCAATAATTTCACCACCTTGTTCCAGGACCAGGATTTCTGGGCATCGGTCATCCACACCGCTTATTTCGTGCTCCTAACCGTTGTACCCAATACGGTAGTCGGCTTCATTTTCGCGCTTTTGGTCGTCCGACTAAGACGGTTTCGTCTGTTTGTCCTGGCCTGTTTCTTCTTGCCGTATGTTCTGCCAGTCAGTGTTACCTATGACGCAGCGATTTGGGTACTCGATACGAACTTCGGAATAGTTAATCTCCTAACTGGGTCCAACATCGCCTGGTTCCAAGATCCCGCCTTGGCCATGCCTTCGGTTGCTGGCGTCACCATCTGGTGGACCGTCGGATTTAATATGCTGCTCTTCATTGCCGGACTGCAAAATATTCCGAAAGAATACTATGAAGCGGCCGCGCTGGACGGAGCGAGTGGTTTTCACCGATTCACCCATATCACCTGCCCCCTGATCTGGCCGGTGGCCAGCCTAGTGCTAGTCATTCAACTGATCCTGCAATTCAAGATCTTCGACCAGATTTACCTGCTGACGCTGGGAGGCCCGTTCAATTCGACCGTCGTCGTTTTACTCTACATGTACCGTCAAGCGTTCCTGCAGGGCCGTGGCGGCTACGCGGCCGCCATTGCATTGATGCTTGTCTTGATCATTATCGTTGCTTCACTCATCCAGTTTCGTCTACTCCGCATTCGGCGAACAACCGCATGAAAACCCGACGCTTCTCTATCCTGGGTTTTCTTTGTACTTTGCTCACTCTGGTGATGGCGCTAGCCTGGATATTTCCAGTCTACTGGCTCACCATCACTTCGCTGAAAACCGAGGACCAGACGATCGTGGTGCCGCCCTCGTTCCTTCCGTGGCCGCCGAACTTTGACGCTTTCGTTTACGTTCTGCAAAACAGCCCATTTATCCGCTGGTACATCAACACCATCGTCGTCTCGGTAACGGTGACCTTTTTCTGCATCCTGTTCGCGCTGATGTGCGCCTACGCGTTGTCGCAACTGGAGTTCAACGGGAGAAGATTAATTTACACCGCGCTACTGGTCGGTTTCATGCTGCCGTTTAGCACCTTGGCCATACCACTCTTCATGATGATGAATCGGTTTAATCTGGTGAACACTTTTGCGGGCCTCATTCTGCCGCAGATTGCGATCCCGCTACCGGTAATCGTTTTTAAGCAGTTCTTCGACGACGTACCGCGCGACTTTCGCGACGCCGCCCTAATCGACGGCGCGGGCAATTGGCGAATACTCTTTCGCATCTATCTGCCGCTTAACTGGAACATCACCTGGGCAATGAGCATCGTGACGTTTATCAGCACCTGGAATAATTTCTTTTGGCCTCTCATTATTACCAACTCGACGCCGATGCTAACCATCCCAGTCGGCATGACCCAGATCCAGCTCTCGTACGGCGTTTCGTTCGCGAAGATCTGCGCTACGGCCGTACTCGCCTCAATCCCCACCGCAGCAGCCTATCTTCTTTTTCAGAAGCGAGTCACCCAAGGGGTGATGGCGGTAGCAGGCCTGAAGTAAAGCCCTGGAGAAACAAGCCCTGTCTAATTTCAAAACCGGACGCATGACCTGACCGGCTGCCAGATCCAGCGGTCACTCAAACCAGCGTCATTCAAAAGCCGTCTCAGCGCGCTTGAGGGGTATGGATTTCTCTGGGCTATTGAGCGACCAAGGTATATGGCCCCGGCGCTACCTCCTATTGGACTTTAGTCCAATAGACGGCCCGGCAAGGGATACTCTAGAATCGCCTCAAATGCCTGATACTCCATCTCACGGGCGGTACAATCGGAGCGCACCTATTTTTACCAGACTGATTCCGGCAGCGTGGATCAAGGACAATCGGTGGCACCGGTTCGGCTCATCGCGGAATCTTAGTTTGGGTTGCCGGCTCTTGGTTACACCTGTTCTCGCGGTCCTCGTCGCGGGCTGTGCCGCTTACGGTCCATACCATGCGAATACATCGGGTGAACCGTTCAACTCTGTACGTGGACCCAAGGACGGGCGCTACAAATTGGCGTTCATCGAGTTCGGGGATCAAGGCTCAATGTTAGACACATCGCAACTAGGTGCTGCTCTCCAAGTAATCGGTAAAGCGGAGCGTCCGCTGCTCTTCGTATACATCCACGGCTGGCAAAACAACGCGATTTCGGGGGACGTCTGCCGCTTCGAACACTTCATCGATGCGATGTCGCGTTTTCCGGAGATGACCGAGCGAAAGATTAACGTGATCGGCGTCTATATCGCATGGCGCGGCCGAGACCTGACTGTGCCAGGACTGAGTTTATTAACGTTCTGGAGCCGCAAGTCAGCCGGCCAAATAGTTGCGGCCCAAAACGGCTGCCTAGCCGCCATCAGCGAGCTCGCATTGGCTGCTCGAGCGCCAGATAAGAAATATCACCATTGTGTGCTCCTAGGCCATTCATTTGGCGGGTTGGTACTGGGGAATACCATTTCGCATTCCATTCTCGATGCCGGCAGCAACGGTGTACGCAATTCCAGCCCATGGGACATGGCGGTGGCGTTTAATTCGGCCGATAGTTCGATTGGCTCCCGGCAATTGATGGCAGAACTTAATTACCTGTATAAATATGATGAAAAACGGCATGCGTATGTCGCTCGAACCTCTCTGGAGAGCGGTGTGGTCATAGAAGAAAACCGTCCGTTTTTGATCATCCTGCAATCAGAGAACGATCAGGCGACAGGCGCATTCTTTCCTATTGGGACGGGAGTCTACAACACCATAAATCTTCGCTACCATTGGGATAAGGTTTCGGTACCTGGTAGGCATGGAAGCAAAGTATCCGAGCAGCAGTTCTACACTCAGACACCCGGCAACAACCCGTATCTAGTCAATTATCACGTGGTGCCTCTTGGGCAAACCACTGCGCCACCCGATCTAAGGGCGCAGGAGAACAGAGCGTTCGAAGCCAATATCAGGCAAAACGTGCAAGACCAGATCTTCTATACCAGCGAACGTAACGATGGCCACGAAAACCGTTTCTGCCGCAATGCCAACTATAATCCCGATGAGGTCAGACCCTCTACCGGAAAAGAACTTTGGCGGCGGTGGCAATTCGTTTATTCGGGCAATGCCCGTATACCATGCTGGATTGTCAGGGTGCCAAAGGATATTATTTGGGGTCACGGCGGACTGTGGAGCGACAACTCCGTCGCCATGTTGGGTGCTCTTTTCCGCATGCATTTCCCGCTGGAAGGCGGACGCATTGTAACTCCTCCGCAGCGACCTAGCGTTCCCACGACCCCGGACCTGCAACAGTTAAACCAAGAATAGCTGCGATGACAGGCGCCATCGTTATCGGACCCAACAGACTCCGTGAGCGCTCAGAGGGCGATTGACCGTATGGGGAGCTGTCGGGTAGGGACTGGCTATACTCCAAATCGTCCCCGACGGGACTAGTCGGACCGGAGCCGCTTTCGTTCAGTAGCGGTCCGGCAGCTGCCCGTGCGAGTCAACTTAAGGGCTTAGGATTGTACGGTGAGGACTTGTCCCGCAGGGACTCAGTGAAAGTAGCCCAGTACGAAGTGCTGGGAAATGATGCAGAAAGACACGTCCGTCCCGTCCGGGACGATAGAAACGCTCGGCTTTTGGTCCTGCACGCGGCTCAGCGATTGCCAGCATTCGTCGATCGTCCCGTGCCGGACGGATAGCTCTTTAAAAACGCTAACCCAGCACTTCGTACCGGGCTACTTTCGTCGGGTCCCTGCGGGACTGATTTTCTCTAACCTCCGACGACCTGTGCGATCCTCATCGCGAGCCCTTAAGTTGACGCGCGTGGGCAGCTGCCGGATCCAACTATGTATTTGGCTTGGCGCCGCCTAGAAGTTGACGCGGAGCTGCACGCTTTGCGCTGGCCTAAACCGCAGTCGCCATTCCCGTCATCCTGCCTGGACGGCTCAAACGGCACGCGAACTCATCGGACTGCTTGGCGATTGCTCGATGAAAACCGGAGCGTACGGGGTCTTCGACGACGTGAGGTCTGGTCTCGACATTTGTCCAGGCTGATTCTAAGCCACGCGTCTGGTGCCATGACAAACAATGGCGACTGCGGTTTTTGGTCGCGCCAACCGAGCAGCTCCGGATCAATTTCGAGGTTGCGCCGAAATCAGATGCCTCGTGGGATCCGACGTCGTCTCAATGCCACAGCCCGCCGCGTGAAAGCCATAGACTATGTCGGACAGGTCCGACGTCGTCTCGGTCTCACCGACCGACCATATCGAAGCCACAGACTATGCCGGACAAGCTAGTCGCCGCTACCGACGAAACCGATTTCAAAGCCCGACAACCCCTCTGGAACGGTGCGTTTGCCTTCCATTTCCCGGCACTTCGTACTGGGCTACGTCGACCAAGATCCATCGCAGTGTAAGAAGGGAACCGGCGCTCCTTGGTTTAGTGTTTGCTAACACTAGCTGGCTGCTCGACTAGAGGCGGTTCGGGTTCGCCTTTTCCCCCTCGATGAGAAATCCTCTCAACTAAATAGAACAATACCGGGATGAGAAAGATCGCGACAAATGTCGCTGCCAGCATACCCCCGATGACGGTCGTTCCGAGAATTTGCCTGGAGGCAGCGCCTGATCCGGCAGCCAACCACAGCGGTACACACCCGAGGATGAAGGCGAACGCAGTCATGAGGATCGGACGAAGTCGCAGACGAGCACCAGCCAAGGCGGCATCCACGATTGGCCTCCCTTTGTCATATTCGGCCTTGGAAAATTCGACAATCAAGATCGCGTTCTTTGCCGCCAGACCGATGAGCATCACTAGGCCGATCTGCGCAAAGACATCATTTTCGAAAACGATCGAACTCTGACCGTAAACGTCGTTTTCGAATAGCCTGCCAACCAGCGCCACAAAGGCGCCGAGAACAGCTATCGGCGTGCAGAGAAGGACGCTGAACGGCAATGACCAACTTTCGTATTGGGCCGCCAGTATGAGGAACACAAACAGCAATGATAGCCCGAAGATTACGGTGGGCGGCACCCCTTTCTGGGCTTGCTGCTCCTGGAAAGACATATCCTTATAATCAAATCCCATCTCCGCCGGCATCGTCTTGGCAAATACATCTTCCAGCGCTGCCATGACTTGATATGAGCTAACACCCAATTTCGCATTCACATTTATCTGGGAGCAGCGGTGAAGATTGTAACGCATCGTAAACTCGGGCCCAAAACGGCGCTCGATCCGCGTCACCGAAGAAAGTGGAACCGGATTTCCCACATCATTAAGCACATAAAATCGGCCGACATCCTCGGGTTGCGTGCGAAATGGCCCATCCGCTTGGACGTACACCTGCCATGACCGCCCAAACCGATTGAAGTAATTGACAAACGAGCCACCCATAAAGACCTGCACGGCCTTATAAACATCGGATAGATTAACTCCTTGCTTCAGGACTTTGTCTTGATCGACGTCGAGAAAAAACTGCGGAACACTTCCCAATAAAGTGGTTGTGATCCTGGCAATTTCCGGGCGTTTCCGCGCAGCCTCCATGAATTTCTGGGTCTGCTGATTGAGGAAGTTCACATCCATCCCAGCGCGATCTTCCAGAAGGAAAGTCACCCCCCCGGATGTTCCAATGCCTGGGATTGACGGGGGTGGGAAAACAAACGCAATTCCTTCCGAAATCTTGGTGAGCGATTGATTCGCATTCTCCAGGATCGCTCGGAGATGCTGCTCCGTAGAAGTCCGCTTTTTCCACGGCTTCAGGGTTACAAAGAAAAAGCCGTTGTAAGTGGTGCTAACACCGCTCAGCAAACTGAATCCGGCAATTGTGGTAACGCCCTGCACCCCAGGCGTTTTCCGGAGGATGTCCTCGACCTGTCTGGAAGCGGCAGTGGTTCTTTGCAATGACGCCGTTTCCGGCAGCGACAGATTGGCATAGAGATAACCCTGGTCCTCGGTCGGGACAAATCCCCCTGGGATCTTCCCGCCCAGCCAACCCGTCGCCAGCAGAACTAGAATCAGAAACAAAATGCAAAGAAAGCCGCGTCGCATCAAAAGTTGGCAGACGCGTATATAGCCGTTAGTAGCGGATCCGAAGACTTTGTTAAATCCGTTAAAGAAAAATGCCAATGGCCCTCGGCCAGATTCTTTTTTGGGCCGCAAGAGAAGGGCCGAAAGCGCCGGACTCAATGTCAATGCGTTGAATGCCGAGAAGATCACCGAAACCGCGATGGTAACTGCAAACTGCTGGTAAAGCCGCCCAGTGATTCCTGGAATGAATGCGGTTGGGATGAAAACAGCCGCCAGAATGAGCGCGATGGCAATCACCGGGCCGGAGACCTCTTCCATCGCTTTAAGCGCAGCGTCTTTGGGCGACAGGCCTTGTTCGATATGGTGTTCGACCGCTTCGACTACCACGATCGCGTCATCGACTACCAGACCGATGGCCAGAACGAGTCCCAAGAGCGAGAGCGTGTTGACTGAGAATCCAAGCAGTGG
>Ga0070698_100002241_pt1 | contig 21381 bp, 19 predicted proteins | sample KBSK1502metaG_FD_65477 | JGI IMG/M metagenome (GOLD analysis project Ga0070698, IMG submission 65477) | Corn, switchgrass and miscanthus rhizosphere microbial communities from Kellogg Biological Station, Michigan, USA - KBS K1-50-2 metaG | ecosystem: Host-associated > Plants > Roots >...
CACCGATGACCGCCGCTATCGGGAAAACTCAATACATGATGAACCAATTACCGATCCTGAGTTCTGCCAATGGACGCTGGGTTGTCCGATAAGCGAGGCCGAATTCGATTTGGAGCCTGCGGATGAGCGATGCAAGCTAAGCCGATCAAATGATTAGACTCTTAAGGTCTCTTCCGAGGGTGGAAGCTTTCTTCTGTGCATTCCTTTTGGCTGGGTGTCAGACGATTTCCTCAACCGGGGTCAGTAATGGTCTGCAGGTGAGTCCCGAAGCATCGGAACGCGTAAAATCGGAACAAATCGGTGATTACTTTATTGGCCGGCGGCTCGTTGGTCAGCATTTCTATTTCTGGGGATATGTGAAAAAACCGGGGGAAAACTGGGATCGAGCGAAACTGGTCATGCTCAACGAAAAAATAGCGCTTGCGCCCGATCGAGCCCGTAACGCGATCGGATCAGACAACAATTTTGAGTATCGCTTGTATGGATACTTTTCCGACGATCGTGTTTACGAATCGGCCAGCGGCCGATTCTTTCCGGAGTTCGTCTTGAAGAAAGCGGAACTGATTGACTCCAATCCCCCGGCGATTTTTCCTCCGAATGTTGTGGAGCAGCAAAAAATGTTCGTCAACTGGCCGCGCGGCACCCTCGAGCCAGGGGTCCGCTAAGAAATAGCCGATAGCCAATAGCCGATAGCCTTTTGGTAGGGATCGGCTATTGGCTATCGGCTATCGGCTATCGGCTATTTCTTCAGGAGTTGGCCCACCAAGGCATCTGGCGAGCCGCGATGGTTAATGCGCGGTCTAACCGGCGATAATCCGGTTCATGACGCTCCACCAGATTCCAAAACCGTAGGGAATGATTCAGTTCTTTAATATGGCACAGCTCATGGATGAGCACGTACTCGGCGATCTTTGGTTCAACCATCAGCAGCCGCGCGTTGAGGCTGATGTGCCGGTTGGCCGAACAGCTTCCCCAGCGTGTTCGCTGAACCCGCACACTTGCAGTTCGAAAACGCAGACCGGTACGCTCACTTACTCGAGAAAGCCATGGCAGCAAAAACTCCTTCCCACGCAGCGCTAACCAGGACCGTAAGAGACCCGACCAAGTAAGTGGATTGCGAAGATCGCCGGAGAGCTGCAGCGCAAAGGGCCGGGGCTGTTCAATCACCGGTTTGCTATAAGGGCGGTTTCTCAGAAAAACCGACCAAACTTCTTGCAGAGCGGAAAGGCGGATCTCGGTCGGCGGAACGGATCTGTCCAACAGCGGTTGACTGAGCACGCGAGCCCTGGCGCGGCTCGTAGCGATATCTATCCACTCCCGATGTTCCCGGAGAACATCCGGGATCAAGCTGCGGCGCGCACCGCGAGGTAACACGACCTGAAGCAGGCCAAATTCTGTAACCTGCAGGATTACCCGCTTGGCTCTCCGGCTCGTACGAACGGAGTAAAGCAAGCTGGTTTTACCATATTGGTCGAAGAGTTCCGGTAGCTGAGCGCCTTTATCAACCATTGCTGCAGACGGGGGTGCCGGATATTGGCGCAACCTGCAGGTCTTGTAAATGACGTTAGGGTAAAAAAATCAACGTAATTGAAACTTTTTGGGTTCCGTTACTTGGGGTGATGACCTGGCACGCTGGAGAGGACCTTCTCAGTGCTTCCGGCGGCGGTAGTCCGGCTTCAGGTACAAGGCCCGATTGCCGAGATCGATGATCGCTTCGTGGAAGTGAAGCAGGTCAGGGCCGAGAATCCCACCGTACTCGTGCAGAAATCCAGGATCGAAGGTATGGGACTCGGCGAAACCGATCCGATAAACGCTTAGATCTTGATTTCCAATTTTGAATCCAGGAATTGTGGCCTGAGTTAACCTGACCTCCTTTATTCCGGCGTACGGAGCTGTCAAGAGGGCTCTAGTCGCCTTGTACGCGAGGTGATTGCGCTCCCGAATTTTGGGCTCGAGTTCGCTCACAAAGGCTCCCGTATCCAAGAGAAAGCTGTAAGTGGAGCCACCGATCGTTCCCTCTACTTCGACATATCCTCGGGGAGTAATTCGCAGCGGGACGTAAGCGTATCCCATTTTCTCGTAACCCTCTCGAGACAAAGGAAGGGCTGAGCCATGCAGACTAAGAAATATTTGGTAGGTCTTGTAATTAATGAGCGCTCCCCGCTTGAGGAGAAAATTCATCCCGATAAGTCCACCCTTTTCGAAGCCGCCAGAAAGGGCGTTGGTCCTTTCCTTTTCCATCACATCGAGCGGGGCAACCGCCATATAACCGGGCCCAATTTGAGCTCCGTTGAAGTCGACGTTTTGGGCCATAACAACGGGGTAACTTTTGCCGCTAATCTTCACCTGAGAGCGGGTTGGGGGCGGAGGGGTCGGGAGAGATAGCTTTTTCTGCAGCGATGGCGCTATGAGAGATCCAGGCGCACCAGTATCAATAAGCCACCACGTCCGTTTCGCGCCATTAATTGACACCGGTGCAAACAGGTGCAGGCCCGAACTCAAAATCGCTTGAGTGGCGGAAAAGTTCTGCTGAGCATTTGCCGACTGGCCGAACGATCCCAAGCAAACCCAGACTGCCAAGCTAATCGCTAGCAAAGGCTGCATTAGCCATACGATTTGCCAGAGCACTTTTCGCCGATCAAGCCTGAACATTATTGCGGGTTTTCAGCGGCGAAGCCGCGACTCAAGATAGCCTAGAGGCGTAGCCCTAGGAACGATTATAAAATAGAAGCCCAGCGCTGAAAGCGCGTGACAACAAGACGATTCTTGAGTCGCGGCTTCGCCGCTGAAAACCCGCCCCGAAAGGAACAATCGATGACTGCCGGCTCGCGCACTTGCTGCCTCTCGTTCTTTTTAGCGCGCCACGCTTTTCTGACCCAAGCCGGCCAGTTTTTCCGGCGAAAAAATGGGTGCCGAGCAGCTCTTATCACCGCAGACAAATGCGGCCGCTTGTTCCAACGCCGGGTATTCAACGTCAGTATTGGGTAGAGTGCCTTCGCGTGCGTCCCACCACTCGACTCGTTTGTAGGTCGAGGGATCTTGCAACGCTGCTCGAAAGAGCGCTCGGGCCGCCGCATCATCCTTTCGGCCGACAATCGCAATGTGCCGTGGCGGGGCGGTAATCTCCTGATCGGCCAGGAGAATTCCTCCCACCAAGAAACCGCGAGCGTCCGCCGTGCTGGGCACCGATAGGTATCGCATGGCGTGTTGAGCCATTTCCTGATAGGCGATTTTGCCCGTGTAATGGCGAAGCAAGTTTCCGAAACGAACGAGATCGGCGTTCTCATCAACCTGAGGATTTGAATTCAAAACACCGTTCTTCGCGGAAGTGACATACCCGATCTCGCGTGTAAAATTCGCCGAAATAAATTGGGCGGCTTGCTCTGCCCGCTGGAGCCAAGCGCGATCGGCAGTTACGGCATAGAGCGCGAGGAACGCGCGTCCCATGTACAGAGTATCGCCCAGGTAAGGACCGGCCGGATCCGTTTCATCGTGACGAAAACCGCCATCGGCTAAAGTGCGGTGGTCAATGATCCAGTTAGCGGCCCGGATTGCGTCACTTAAGTAAAGCCTTGTCATCAGTTACCGCGTAGAGGGTGGTCAACGCGTTGACGGCCCATCCGTTTTCGCGGGAATAAATGTGCTGATCTATCCTTGGGGTTCCGCGTTTTCTGCGATTACTATCGCTTAGCTTAAAATATTCGGCTGAATGCTTGCCCGGAACCAGATCGGCATCTTGACTGGCATAAAATGCGCCCGCGGACGACGTGAGGAAATTCTGGAGGTAGTTCCGAACTTTTTTTGCTGCGTGCAAATAGCTCAGATCGTGCCAAAGCGCATAAGCTGCCGCATAGGTCCGAAGATTTTCGGCCTGCATCTGCATGATCTTCTCGAAGTGAGGATGATCCCAATCGCCGTCCGTTGAGTACTGGCATACGCCTCCCCAAACCGGGTCAATGAGATGGAGCTGGGCTGCCAACGTTTCGCGGGCCATCTGCTCAAACCTTGGGTCCCCTTGCTTGGCCTGGACCATGCAGTATTCGATCACATCCCAATTGAGAAATTTTTGGACTGTTCCCCAGCCCTTATTTTTTGGGTCATAAGTGTCGATCAAGACGTTCCGCAGATTTTGGCGGGCAGCGGGCGTCAGGGCCGCATCGGCGGAAGAGGATAATGTCTGCTCCGGCAAGACCGACGGTCCAGGCGTGGGATCATCGATGATCGCCTGAAGCATCGAGGCCATCGGCTTAGGAGGGATGTAACCTTGGCGCTTTACGATCTCGCCTCCATCGCTGCCGAAGACGATGGTAGCGGGCCATCCATAGTCTTCATAACGATTGGACAAATCGGGACGCGAATCTGCGTTATGGTGAGAGATGCGCACCTCGCACTAATTCCGATGCAAGAAATAACGCCGGGAACGGCGGTAGCGCCGGGAACGCCGGTAGCGCCGGTAGCGCCGACAACGCCGGGAGCGTGTGATTGGTGAAAGGTGAGAGGTGGGGCGTGGGGCGAGGGGCGTGGGGCGTGGTCAGGACATCGGTAACACTTCAGGTTCAAGACATAGGTAACACTTTCGGTGTGCTTGAGGTTACAAGTTTTGGTTGGTCTGCCCAGTTCTCAGTGGAGTATTTGGGCCGGTTTTTTCTGTTGGCTACTTTGACCCCGGCGCTATCCAAGGCCGCCAGCTTCTACTGTTCCCGCCGAACCGGGTTTTGCGGCAGAGCCCCAAGTAAATCGGCTTTTTTTAAGCCGCACTTTTAAAATTGCCGGGGGCACGCCAAACGCTAAACGCTGAGCGGCGATTGGTGAGACGGGAAACAAGTTAATTTGAGTTCCTTGGGAGCGAGGAAAAACGAGGCAAAGAACTCTTGCTGACTGTTAATCCGCTCCCGGCGCTACCGGCGTTACGCGTTCGGGTGCCGCCTTTCGCGTTGTCACCGATCACCTCTCACCAATCACTTCTCACGCGCTCCCGGGCGTTCCCGGCGTTACCGGCGTTGTCGGCGTTGTCGGCGCTAATGAGCAGTGGGCATCACGAATTGGGGGGTAGATGCCAGTTCTTCCGGCCAACGACTTGTAACCGCCTTCAGCCGGGTATAGAAGCGGACCCCCTCCGGTCCGTGGATATGATGGTCGCCAAACAATGATCGCTTCCATCCACCAAAAGAATGAAAGGCCATTGGTACTGGGATCGGTACATTGATACCAACCATCCCGATCTGCACCTGCTGGGTGAAGAGCCGGGCCGCGGCGCCGTTACGGGTAAAGATCGCGACACCGTTCCCATATTCATGTTTGTTAACCAATTCGATTGCTTCCTCAAGAGTTTGCGTGCGAACCAAAGCGAGGACGGGGCCGAATATTTCTTCGCGATAGATCCGCATACTCGGGCGAACCCGATCAAAAAGCGATCCACCCAGGAAAAATCCTTCCACCGGAACGTCAGCATCTCGCCCATCAACAATCAGCTCGGCTCCTTCCTTCTTGCCGAGATCGAGGTACGATCTAACCCGTTCCAAATGGGTTCGGGTTACTAACGGCCCCATCTCGGAGTCTTTAGAGTCACCAGGGCCAATGCGCAGCGCCTGAATTCTTGGGCGAAGCCGTTCGATCAAGGCATCGGCCACCTTTTCTCCGACTGGAACCGCAACCGAAATTGCCATGCAACGCTCCCCAGCCGACCCAAAGGCAGAGCCAATAAGCGCGTCAATAGCCTGGTCTAAGTCGGCATCTGGAAGAACGATTAGATGGTTTTTGGCTCCCCCGAGTGCTTGTACCCGTTTTCCGTTCTCGGTGGCCTGACGATAGATCGATTCAGCCACCGGGGTAGAACCAACAAAGCTGATCGCAGCTACCTGTGGGTGACGAATCAGTTGGCTTACGATCTCTCCGTCACCGTGAATAACGTTGAACACTCCATCAGGTAAGCCCGCTTCTTTGAGCAGTTCCCCCAAATGCACTGCCGTACTCGGGTCTCGTTCGCTCGGCTTGAGAACGAAGGTATTGCCACAGGCCAGAGCGACCGGAAACATCCACATCGGAACCATGGCCGGGAAGTTGAACGGGGTGATTCCAACTACGGTTCCCAGAGGTTGACGAAAAGAGAAACTATCGACACCCGTCCCCACCTGGTCCGAGTACTCGCCTTTGAGGAGCTGAGGGATACCGCAGGCAAATTCCACCACTTCGAGGCCACGCACCAACTCACCAGTCGCATCCGGAATAGTTTTACCGTGTTCGGCCGAAATGATCCGCACCAGGCGACTCTGTTCTCGTTCAACCAGCTCTTTGAACCGAAAAAGAATCCGGGCACGCCGTAGAGGGGGAACGGCACTCCAAGACGGAAATTGCGCGCTTGCTGCGCTTACGGCGGCGTCCACTTCCTCTTTCGAAGCAAAAGGGACAAATCGCGCCACCTGGCCGGTCGCCGGATTATAAACTGGTGCTCTCCGGTCTCCTTGTCTGGCAATCGCTTTACCGCCGATCCAATGCGGAACAATTGCGCCTTCGAGGTTTGGGATTTCGCTGGCCAAAAGAGGGGCAACCGAAGAGCTCATAAGAAGAAATAAACCTGAAGATAATAGAGATCGTTTCCTTGAACCTGGCAAACCGGCGTTATTCATAGACACTCCTCAAAAAACGAGTAGTCCATTTTATGGTCACAGAAACGATTCGTTGTGCGGATGTTCCCACGCCGGTCTCTCGCATCGGTCTCGGTACCTGGGCGATTGGCGGTTGGCTCTGGGGCGGCTCTGAGGAAGCCGAATCGATTACCGCGATACAGTTAGCAGTCGATCAGGGTATCAATCTCATCGATACCGCGGCGGTGTACGGCTTTGGGAGATCCGAGGAAATCGTCGGCAAGGCATTGGCGGAAGGTGCTCGCAGAGACCGTACGGTTCTGGCAACGAAAGTCAGCCTCGAATGGACGGATGACGGCAAAGTATTGCGCAATTCTACGCCTGCTCGGATTCAGAAAGAGATCGAGGATTCCCTTCGCCGATTGCAGACCGATCGTATTGATATCTACCAGATCCATTGGCCGGATCCGCTGGTGCCGATTGAAGAAACCGCTGAAGCGCTACTTGCTCTAAAGAGGCAGGGAAAAATTTTGGCTCTCGGTGTGAGCAATTTCTCCCCCGAGCAAATGGACCGTTGGCGTAAGGTGGCCCCGTTGCATACTACCCAACCTCCTTATAACATTTTTGAACGGGAGATTGAAAAGGATGTCCTGCCGTATTCGCTCGATCGCGGTCTAGTGGTGTTATCGTATGGGGCTATCTGCCGAGGCTTGCTTTCGGGAAAAGTAACCGCAGATCGAAAGTTTCCTGAAAGCGATCTGAGAAGTTGGGATCCGAAGTTCCAACCGCCGCGGATTCATCAGTATCTGGCCGCGGTTGAGCGTATCGCAGATCATGCCAAAAAAAGACATGATCGGAGCATTCTCAGCTTCGCCATCCGCTGGATCTTAGATCGGGGAGATACGATGACGGCTTTGTGGGGAGCAAGATCAGGCAAACAACTGCAAGGTGTGCAAGAAGCATACGGATGGAAGTTGACCACCGAGGACTATTCTGAAGTCGATCGGATTTTGGAGGAAACGATTACGGATCCGGTTGGACCAGAGTTCATGGCCCCGCCGAGCCGGGAAGCAAAAAGCAAATAGCAGAGCAGGAGTCAGCAACGGCGAACCCGCAACTCCCAACCCGCAACCTGTAACTTGTAACCGTGACGGATTGGAACCAGTGCTATCGGACCGGCGATACGCCATGGGAAAAAGGGGAGCCGTCGCCGCCCCTCCTTTCCTGGATGGTTCAACACGGCCCGTTGACCGGCGACGTCCTGGTTCCTGGCTGCGGGCTTGGCCACGATGTGCGGGCAATCGCGATGGCATGCCGGTCGCTCGAGTCGTCGGCCTCGATGTCGCACCATTCGCTTTGGTCCAGGCTAAAAAGTACCTGTAATTGTGGCCCTCCGGATCCGAGCACTTGAACGGCAACACCGTCTCCGCCGCAAGTTTGAGTATCAGCCGAAAGAAATGAATGGGCAATTCATGCAAAGAGTCACTAAACAGAAAGGAGGGATAGAGAGGAAACCGCTTTGATATATTTCTCGCTCAAAGACTAGCAAGCGGTCGCAGTTCGCCGAGCATGGTCGGGATAAGTTCCGAAACGGTTGGGTGAATGTGCACTGCCCTTTGCATCACGGTGTAAGGCGCCTTGGCATACATTAAATCAAGGATCGCGTGAACGACCTCATCGCCACCAGTCCCCAAAATTGCGGCGCCCAAGATTTGCTTGGTATCCGCGGCGATCACTATCTTCATGAAACCTTGAGTCTCGCCTTTTTCGATCGCACGACTCACTTTCGTCATCGGCCGTTTTCCGACTAATGCGGGCTTACCCGCGCTCCGTACCTCCGTCTCGCTCATCCCTGCTCTCCCCAGCGGCGGATCGATATAGAGTGCATAGGCAGGGATCCGGTCGCTCACCCGCCGAGGATCCTTATCGATAATATTCGAGGCGACGATTTCATAGTCATTGTAGGCCGTATGGGTAAAGGCGCCCTTCCCGTTGCAGTCCCCCATGGCCCAGATGCCCGGCACGTTCGTACGCAGCTCATCATCGACCTCGATGTAACCATGCTGATCGACAGAAACGCCGGCCTTATCGAGCCCGAGGTCATCGGTATTGGGACGACGTCCTACTGCGAGCAAGAGATGGGAGCCGCTAACCTCGGGACTGCCGTTTGAGCAGTCAAGCGTCACTGCCAGCTCCTTCCCCTCTTTCCTTACGGTCAGGCACTTTGCGTTAAGGCGCACGTTAATACCTTCGCGCTCCAGTATCTCTCTCACTGTGGTCGAGACATCTTCATCTTCGCGCTGAATTAGACGCGGCCCCATTTCGACGATTGTGACTTCACTGCCAAAACGCCGATACATTTGGCCAAACTCAAGGCCCACGTAGCTGCCGCCTATGACCACCAAATGCCAAGGAAGAAAATCGACGTCCATCATCGAGCTATTGGTAAGGTATTCGACCTGATCAAGCCCGGGCATTGGAGGCGTTTGAGCACGCCCCCCAACATTGATGAATATGTGCGGCGCCGTTAGCAGCGTTGTTCCTAGGGTTATCTCGGTGGGAGATGTGAAACGGGCGAGACCCTGGTAAACCGTACAGTTCTGCAACTGCTTTAGCCAGGACTCTACATTTTTTTGCGACTGGCCAGACACGGCGTCTTTCCTGGCCTTCACTTTCTTCATGTCCACGCCCAGTTGACCATTGATCACTACACCAAAGTCGGCAGCCCGACGCGCCAAATGGGCTGCGTAGGCACTTGCTACCAAGGTTTTAGTGGGTGTGCATCCCGTATTAACACACGTGCCGCCGAATAGTTTGCGCTCAATGATAGCAACCTTCATCCCGGCCGCGCTCAAACGCCCCGCCAGAGGCGGCCCAGCTTGTCCCGTTCCGACTATGATAGCGTCATATGCATTCGACATAAACAGATCCTTTCTCATGCTGCTGCCCAGACAATTCGCTCGTTTTCCGCGAGAATTTCGTCGTTGTGCTCTCCGGGTACACCGAGCGGAGATTTCCCGCCTGCCCGATCTGCACGGCTTCCTTGTAACCGGCGGCCATCACATCGTCCGCATCACCGTCCCTTTTCAGGAAATGCCTGTGGTCCGCGAACCCTTCGTCTCGGTACCGCAATGAAACCGGCCGCGTTCAAAACGATTCTGCTGCTCGGCTGTGGCTTTGCCCTCGGCATCTGGTATCAGGAACGAATCCGCCGATCGGGGTTCAATCTCGTCTCAGTGCGGCGTCACGCGATCCGCTGAACCCATTGGCTCCGCCAGGCGGGCGCCTCGAAGGGATCCGCGAAACACTGTGTCTCGCGCACGACCTTACCGTTGCGGAACTCCATAATACTCACCGTGTATGCTGGTCGCCCCTGGTACGTGATTGTGTATTCCGTGATCCAGAGATCACCGTTTCCGAGAATTCGCTTGACATTGAAGCCTGACGGCTTGCCGGGATGATGACTCCGCAAGGCCTGCAAATTGCTTCGCCCGAGGATTCGCTCGCCTGACTGCGGATAATCACAAATGGCATCGTCATCGTAAATATCGTGTTCCGCGTTTGCGTCGCCGGCTGCCGACGCGTGCCAGTGCGTATTCAGGGCTTCACGTATTTGTTCCTCTTGCATGGACTGCTCTAGGTGCAGTTTTGCTTTCATGTTCATCTACCTTGTGGAATGAACCCCGGGATGCCGGTCTTTACCACTTCATTGAACCTCTGTCTGGTCTGAATTCGATTGATTTCGTCAAGCGCGTCTTCCGGAAGGGCGGAGATGTTGAGATTCTCTCGCGCGCGGGCCGCAGTCCTGGGCGTGGTAAGCAAAGCCGTGCCGCGCTGCACCGCCCAAGCCAGCAGCACCTGTGCTGGCGTCTTTCCAACTCGCGCGGCGATTGCCGAAATGACTGGATCTTCGAGCGGCCCCGGCCTCATTCCGTGACCCAATGCCGCAAAAGCCAAAAACACGACGCCCTTCTCCTTGCAGAATTCCAGAAGCTCCGTTTCCGGCAGATACGGATGTGCTTCGACTTGGACCACGGCTGGCTTGATTCTCGCAGATTCATAGATGGGCAACAATTCGTTCAAATTGACGTCCGACAGTCCGATGGCACGGCACCTGCCATGGTCCACGAGACTTTCCATTGCCCTCCAGGTGTCCAGCAAAGTTACGCCCTGGTCGTAAAGGACATTGCCGTTTTGATCCCGCGGATCCTGCTCGTCCCCGGGTTGAAATGCAAACGGAGTGTGAATGAGGTAGAGATCCAGATAGTTGAGCCCGAGTCTGTCCAGACTCGCCTCGAAAGCCGGTTCGACGCGCTCGGGCCGGTGATTGGAGTTCCACAACTTTGTGGTAACAAAGATGTCTTCGCGCGCGATCCCTCCAGCGGCAAGTCCTGCCTGCAACGCCTCGCCTACCTCGCGTTCGTTCCGGTATCGTTCCGCACAATCGAAGTGTCGAAATCCGGCTTCCAGCGCATCTCTGGTAGCACCTATCGTCTCGGCTGCATCGGGAATTAGGGTGCCAAACCCAACAGCGGGCATATGGCCGCCTCCGTGGTTGAGCGGTATTCTCGTCATCCGAAAATCAGAAGATTCGATCATGGTTACCCCTCCGCACTGTGGGACCAAAGTCCAATAGAATTTCCCCGAAACCGGGTTTTAGGCGGTTGATGCAGAGGAGTGATCTTTCTATGATAATCCGCACAACAATCAAAAGCGTTTACTATCCAGCGGTGAGACCGCGAACGAGTCCCCTGATTTATAGGAACAGAAGAATTCGATTCCTTTGGGGATCTATTCTGGTCAATGCGAAGGCTCCCGCCTAAAAGAACTAGGTGCTGTCTCAAAAACAGCCGGGCGATTCAACAAGTCGGGAGGGTTTCTCACCGCGATTCTGGGCCATGCGGCGTAGCCCGCTTGGACCAAAATCCAAGACAATTGACCCCGCGTCGTGTATTACGGTTGGTCATCGAAAAGGATAAAACCACAAAGCAGTAATAGGCTACGCTCAAGCAAAGAGGAGATAAAATGGATCAACAGAGCAAAACAAAATTTGATGCGGCTCCTAACATTCAACCAAGCAAACGGTCGGATGACCTGGGCGCTGACTATTGTCGGGTTCGAGAGCTGAGCGAAAGCCTTTGCCAAACGCTTCAGCCTGAGGATTGCGTCGTCCAGACCGTTCCCGAGGTGAGTCCGACGAAATGGCATCTTGCCCACACGAGCTGGTTTTTTGAGACTTTCGTTCTCAAAGAAGCTCTGTCGGACTACACGCCGATCAACCCGCAGTACGCTTATTTGTTCAATTCCTACTATAATGCCGCTGGTAAGATGCACTGCCGGCCTAAGCGCGGGCTAATTTCGCGACCCACTTTAAGCGAAACCTTAGAATACCGACACGAAGTAGATGCGCGGATGGAAGGCGTTTTGGAAAATGAGGATCTCCTCAAGCAGTTCGAGTCCACTATTGTCCTGGGCATCAATCACGAACAACAACATCAGGAGCTGATGTTGACCGACATAAAACACGTGTTCTCCGAAAACCCTTTGCGCCCTATCTTTCGAGAGCGCGCAGAAACACTGGGCTCCACAGTGCCTCCGACACGATGGGTACCATTCAAGGCCGAAGTTTATCAGATCGGACACGCTGGTGGCGGATTTTTTTACGACAACGAAGAGCCGCGGCACCGACAGCTCGTTGAGGATTTCCATCTCGCGTCTCGCCTCGTTACGAACGGAGAATACGTCGAATTTATCGAGGACGGCGGTTATCACCGGCCAGAATTCTGGTTGTCACTGGGGTGGTATACGGTTGGTGAACAGCGCTGGGAAGCGCCACTTTATTGGGAGGGCGGTGACGGGAATTGGTCGATTTTCACTCTCAGTGGCCTACGGGAATTAGACAAGAATGAACCGGTTTGCCATGTGAGTTATTTTGAAGCCGATGCGTTTGCCCGCTGGGCCGGCGCCCGCTTACCTACAGAATTTGAGTGGGAGATTGCGGCTGGAGATTTACCGCCTGCTGGAAACTTCGTGGAGAATGAAATTTTTCATCCGAAACCGACCGAGGAATCGGCCGCCGGCGAATCTATTGCTCAAATGTTCGGCGATCTGTGGGAATGGACGAGTAGTTCATATTCCCCCTATCCGGGTTATGTAACCGCTCCGGGTGCACTCGGCGAATACAATGGTAAATTCATGTGCAACCAGTACGTATTACGGGGTGGCTCGTGCGCTACCTCGCAGTCGCACATCCGTAAGACCTATCGGAATTTTTTCCCGCCAAACGCCCGTTGGCAATTCATGGGAATTCGTTTAGCCAAAGACGCATCCTAGCGTTCCCTTTAAAACAGTCCCACTGCGACCGCCGTTCCAGTTTGGAGCGAATGGTTATTTATGATCAGGAGAAAAATCGCGCAAACCGACCCCTGAGTGGACTGCGCGTAAAAATTACTCTTTCCGCCGATGAATGCCGGTAACGAATCCGATCAGCGCGATGCAGAGCCGTATCAAGATGGTTTTCGCGATGAGGTTTTACGTGGTCTCGCGCAGCGCCCCAAACGGATCGCACCGAGATTTTTTTATGACGAAGTTGGCTGTCAGCTTTTTGAGGAGATTTGCCAACTCGAGGAATATTATCTCACTCGTACTGAGATCGACATCCTGCGCGAAAACGCGACCGCGATTTGCCGGGCATTGGGGCCCGAGTGCCTTTTGGTCGAATTCGGCAGCGGCAGCAATGTCAAAACCCGCATCCTGCTCGACCATTTGTTCGCGCCGGCAGCCTACGTGCCGGTCGACATCGCACGAACGAGTTTGTTGCGATGCTCGGCCAGACTTTCGGATGACTATCCCGATCTTTGCGTTCTGCCGGTATGTGCCGACTTTACCACCGACTTTGCGCTGCCGGAGATCCCGCCGCTATTGCAACGGATCGTTGCATTTTTCCCTGGTTCCACCATTGGCAATCTCGAGCCGGCTGAGGCCGAAGATTTTCTTCGCAGGATAGCGGTGCTCTGCGGTCCCGGCGGTGGACTCCTTATCGGCATAGATCTAAAAAAAGACCCGAACCGGCTTGAGCGGGCGTACAACGATGCGCGCGGCGTAACCGCCAAATTTAATCTGAACCTGCTCGACCGAATCAATCGCAGTTTTGGAACGGACATTCCGTGCGAAAATTTCCGCCACTACGCGTTCTACAACGAAGAACTCGGCCGAATCGAAATGCATCTGGTCAGCATGGCCGAGCAGATCGTACAATTGAATGGCGCCCGCATTGCCTTTGCCGAGGGAGAACAGATTACCACGGAATACTCGTACAAATACACCGTTCGGGAGTTTGCCGATCTCGCGACGCGATCGGGATGGAGTGTTCGGGAGCTTTGGACCGATCCTGAGCAGTTATTCTGCGTACTGCATCTTGTCGCGCGGTAATAGCCGACATCCGAGAACCCACAGCCTGGCAAACGCTGCCGAACAGAGTAAAGCTCCTGTTTTTAAAAATTGCGGATCGAGAATAGCCGCGTCGTGAATCGTGGACAGATGAGCTTTCGAAAATGATCAAACTCAGTTCTGTAAGCAAAAAATTCGGCACGACAGTCGCCCTTCACGAAACGAATCTGGATGTTTCTGCCGGCAAAGCAACCGTCCTGATCGGTCCGAGTGGGTGTGGCAAGTCAACCATTTTGAGACTGATCATTGGTTTACTCGAGCCTACCAGCGGCACAATCGAAATTGACGGCGATCGTGTCACGCCAACGAACATCCTCCCTTTGCGGCGGCGCATCGGGTACGTGATTCAGGAGGGCGGGCTGTTCGCTCATCTGACGGCCAGAAAAAATATATTGCTCATGGCAAAGCATCTAAAACAGCCGGCAGAGCGAATGGAAACCCGTCTCCATGAACTCTGTGAGTTGACTCATTTCCCCGAAGATGGGCTCCTACGTTATCCAGTCGAACTCTCCGGCGGCCAGCGGCAACGGGTGAGCCTGATGCGCGCGCTCATGCTTCAGCCGTCGGTGCTGCTGCTCGATGAGCCGCTCGGCGCGCTTGATCCGATGGTCCGTGCCCGTCTGCAGGATGAGTTGAAGGAAATTTTCAAGCGCCTGCAACAGACGATTGTAATGGTTACCCACGACATGGCCGAGGCCGGCTTTTTTGCCGATTGCATTGTGTTGCTAAATGAAGGCCGCATCGTCCAATCCGGAACACTCGATGACCTGCGGACCAGGCCGGCTACAGAGTTCGTTCGCGAATTTCTACGCGCTCAACGCGCAGTTGAGGCAATATGAAGCCGATCATTCCGATCTTACTGATTTTCGGGCTCTCCGTTGGGGCGCAAGCGCAGCGAATTGTGGTCGGTTCCAAGAAATTCACCGAGTCCTACGTTCTGGGCGAGATCGCTAAGACGACTTTACAGAACGCCGGCTTCGCAGCCGAGGTCAGACAAGGAATGGGTGGAACGATCATCTTGTGGCAAGCCTTGCAAGGGGGCGAAATTACGCTTTACCCCGAGTACACCGGCACGATCGACGAGGAAATTCTGAAAACGAAGCAGCCGCTGAGCACTGATCAAATGGGCGCGCTGCTTCGACAACGTGGGGTGGGGATGACTGGGGAGCTTGGGTTCAACAACACCTACGCTCTCGTTATGCGGCGAGATCGTGCTGCCAAGCTTGGCATCGGCAAGATAAGCGACCTGCGGAATCATCCCGATCTGAGCCTTGGGCTGACCCACGAGTTTCTCGACCGCCAGGATGGCTGGACGCCATTGAGCGCCCGTTACGGCTTGCAGATGCGGAACGTACGGGGGATCGATCATGCGCTTGGCTACGCTGCGCTGGCGAATGGTTCGATCGACCTAAAAGACGCCTATTCGACGGACGCAAGAATCGCGGAAAACAATCTCGTTGTGCTTGATGATGACCTTCATTTTTTTCCGCAATATAAGGCGGTGTTTCTTTACCGGCTCGATATGGACCGTCGTGCCGTAGCCGCGTTGGAAACACTCGTGGGCACAATCGATGAAGCGCGCATGACGCGCTTAAACTCTGAAGCCGAGCGGACAAAAAATTACGCCCTGGCGGCTGCGCTTTACTTTGGCCAAAAACCAGTCTCCCCTTCCAATGACCTCATCAGAAATATCGAGCGCTGGACATTGCGACACTTGGAATTGGTTGGGGCCTCGCTTTTCCTAGGAATTATCGCCGGCATACCGCTCGGCATTCGGGCGAGTCGTCCCGGACCGGTTAGCAACTTCATTCTCGCCACCAGCGGCGTGATCCAAACTATCCCCTCTCTCGCGTTACTTGCATTGCTTGTGCCACTCCCCTTTTTCGGAATCAGTCCAGTAACCGCGATTTTCGCTCTTTTTTTATATAGCCTCCTGCCGATCGTTCGGAATACTGCCACCGGTCTGCAGGACATCCCAACGGCGGTCCGTGAATCCGCCGCAGCGCTGGGATTAGAGCCACGTGCACAACTTTGGAAAGTTTTCTTGCCACTCGCCTCACGCACGATTTTGGCCGGGGTAAAAACCAGCGCGATCATTAACGTCGGCACCGCTACGCTGGCCGCACTCATCGGAGTCGGCGGATTGGGAGAACCAATTATCAGCGGGCTCAATCTGAATGACTACAGCACGATTTTGCAGGGCGCAATTCCCGCTGCCTTGCTCGCATTGCTGGTGCAATTCTTCTTCGACGGTCTGGACCGCGTCTTCGTTCCGAAAGGTCTGCGGCTCAAACAATGAAAAATTGCTTACGCCTGACGGGCCCGGTAGCGTGGCATTCGAGAAGTTTTTGCGGGTGCTCCGAACGGTTTGTGGTACGCTGGCAAAGCGTCGGGAGGAGAAATGGCAGCACGGCTTCTGTCCGTTAACATCGGTTTGCCACGCGATATCAACTGGCGCGGCAAAACCGTCCACACGGGCATCTGGAAGAGTCCAGTGCCGGGCCGCGTCATCGTCCGAAAACTTAATATCGATGGTGATGGCCAAGGAGACTTGGGCGGCCACGGAGGCGTGAACCGTGCCGTCATGGTTTACCAGCTGGAATCCTACCAATACTGGGAGCGCGAACTCAGCCGCACTAATTTTTCGTACGGACAATTTGGCGAAAACTTCACCGTCGATGGCTTGCCTGACGTTGAAGTGTGCATCGGTGATCGCTACCGGATCGGCACTGCTTTATTCGAGGTATCGCAGCCGCGGGTCACCTGTTACCGCGTCGGCATCCGCATGGACGAACCGCAAATGGCAGCCCTGATGGCGGCGCATCACCGACCAGGTTTTTACTTTCGTGTACTGGAAGAGGGGGAAGTTGGAGCTGGCGACGAAATTGTAAAGGTCGCAGACGGCCCGGAGCAGATGAGTGTCGCCGACGTGGACGCGTTGCTTTATCTGCCCGAGCATCCCCCCGAGCAACTAGAGCGCGCGCTGCGCATTCCGGCATTGAGCGAGGGATGGCGGGATTCGTTTCAGGCGATCCTGCAAAACAAGACGAGCGAAAGCCCAGAGCCAGGAAACCCAGGGCTCGCGCCGCCGAGCGGTCCGCCGCCTGCTTGGCCGGGATTCCGACCGCTAAGAGTGTCACGTATCGAGCGGGAAAGCGCCAGCGTGGTCTCACTGACGCTGATTCCTGCGGATGGTCGCCCACTCGTTGCTGCTCTGCCCGGCCAGTTCGTTATCTTGCGCATACAACCGAAGCCCAACGGTCCAGTTCTGTTGCGCAACTACTCGCTTTCGGATTTACCCAGTGGGGACCACTACCGGGTGAGTATCAAGCTGGAGGTGAACGGCGCCGCCAGTACCTACTCGCACAATCAAGTTGGTGTGGGTGATTTGCTCGATGTGGCGGCGCCGAGGGGGAATTTCACGCTGCAACCGGGCGAGAAGCAAGTGGTGTTACTCAGCGCGGGTGTTGGAGCAACTCCGGTGCTGGCGATGCTGCATTCGCTAGCTGCCGAAATTTCGCCCCGCGAAGTCTGGTGGCTGTTCGGAGCCCGTAACGGCGAGGACCACCCGTTTGCGGAGGAGTCACGCAACCTGGTCAAAGCACTACCCCGCGGCAAAAGCTTCATTGCATACAGTCGCGCGGGTTCCCGAGATCGTCCGGGCGTGGATTTCGATGCTTCAGGACGTATCACAGTCGAAGTGCTCGAAAAACTCGGTGTGCCGCGCGATGCCGATTTCTACCTGTGCGGGCCTGCTGGGTTCCTGCGGGATTTGAGAGACGGACTGGTGGCCTGGGGCGTTTCAGACGACCGGGTGCACACGGAGATTTTCGGCCCAGGCAAAGCGATAACGCCCGGTGTCGTCGATCGGTCGCATGCACCTCCGCACCCGCCGGAGGGGCCTGTGGGTTCGGGTCCACGAGTGTCGTTTGTGCGCAGCGGCCTCAATGTGTGCTGGAACGCAAAGTTTTCGAGCCTTCTCGATTTCGCGGAAGCCTGTGACGTGCCGGTGCGCTGGTCGTGCCGTACGGGGGTCTGCCACACTTGCGAAAGCAGCTTGATCTCGGGCAATGTAGACTACCAGCCCGAACCGCTCGAGCCGCCCGCCCAGGGCAATCTGCTGATCTGTTGCTCCCAACCTAAGGGTGACGTGGTAATCGACTTGTAACTGGCGGTGAATGTCCTCACCGTCCTGGAGTACGCTGCTTGACTTCCTGGATCAGCCAGCCGTTGCCATCCGGGTCGCTGAACGAGACGAAACTGTTGTAGTCGGCCCGCCCGGGATCGAGGCCAGGGGTCTGTCCTTCCGATCCGAAGTGGAACGGCTCGCTCGCGTCGACTCCGCGATCGACGAGCTCAGCCCGCGTGGCCTCGATGTCAGACGAGATCAGGTACATTCCCTGATATGTTCCCGGCTTCACCCGCGTGATTCCCGTGCCGATCTGAATCGAGCATTCCGATCCCGGCGGTGTTAGCTGCACGATGCGATAACTCGCTTCGCTGCGGTGCCTGAAGCCCAGCGCCTGCTCGTAGACTGCGGCGCGATGGTCAACGTCCACTCTGAAACCCAACGCCTCCTGGTGAAATTTCTTCGCACGATCCACGTCCGAGACGGGGATGACGATAGCTTCCAATTTGAGATTCATTTGTGTACCTCCTGGATTGTTCGATTGGGCCAATGACTCGCCGCGGCTTCAATGTTCCTTAAAATCTGCTCGGAATTCCGAAACTGGAAAAACGAAACCCCGAATCCTAGTCCTGTTCACCCAAGGTTTGGGCGTACGTTTTGCCGTAGGGATAGAAGAGTTCCTTTCGGCCTTGTTGCCACGCCGCTTTGAGTTCGGGCGCCGTGATGTCCCAGTCCGGCCGGCATTTCTTGGTAACGGCTCGTAAATCCTGGCGGAGATCTTCCATCGTGGGCCGACCGAAGAACCAGTAGCCGTTGTAGATCTTGTATACGACAAGGCCAGGTTCGAGGACAATGACATGTGGGATCATTGGATTGTGGAGAGGATCTGTGTACTCGGCGATGTCGAGATCCTTTTGGACTTTACGCCCCGGGTCAGAAAGAAAAGGCCAGTGGGCACCCACTCCGCTGCGATATTCATTCGTCTCAGTGATATTGTCGGTGCTAATCGTGACCAGTCGGCAATAGCCAACCTCAAGTTCAGCATGGAGTTGAACAAGCCCTTCAGCCTGCCGGCGGTCCTTGGGGCAGAAACCACCGCGGCTGAGGATGAGAACCATTGGATGTTGTCCTTGCAGTTCGGAGAGCTTCCGACGTTTCGCGGCGTGATCGGAAAGCTCATAGTCGGGGAAGATCGCCCCGGGAATAATGTCAGATCGCATATATAGCCGCCTTTCTTGTTAGAACATGACCACTCTCAACGTCAAGAACCGACAAAGCCCCGAACCAGCGCCGCGATCTCATCTGCAGCGGTGTCCAATGCGGGATGACCGGCGTCGACGTGATATTGACGCTGCTTCCGCGGGTCTTCTGGGCCAACATCTGCTTGATCGCGAACTGGCTGATGAAGAGAAAACCTTCGATGTTGACGGAAACGAGAGACCGCAGATCGTCGACCGTGTAATCCGAATTCGGGCCCGGTCGCGATCCGCTCGCTTCGTATTGAAGCACCAATGAACAGAAACCTAAAACCTCAGAAAGTGTTACCGATGTTTTGACTACGTCCTGTAACCTGTAACCTGTAACGTGACCGACTGGAACGAACTCTACAGAATTGGCGAAATGCCGTGGGAGAAAGGGGCGGCGGCACCGCCGCTGCTTTCCTGGATGGCTCGATACAGCGCGCTCACCGGCGACGTTCTGGTTCCTGGATGCGGGTTTGGCCACGATGTGCGGGCAATCGCGATGGCATCGCCAGACGCCCGTGTCGTTGGTCTCGATGTTGCGCCATTGGCTTTGGCCCAAGCTAAAAAGTATCCCCAAGCCGGCAATGAGAGCTACATTTGCGCAGACCTGTTCCGGCTGCCGGCAAAGCTGGTTGGGGCTTTCGATTGGATCTTTGAGCATACCTGTTTCTGCGTGGTTTTGCCGGCACAACGTGTCGATTATGTTCGCGCGATGGCGACCGCGCTTCGCAAGTCCGGTCAGATTCTCGCCATCTTCTTTCTCGATCCCTGGGATCCAGGAGAAGCGCCGCCGGAAGGAGGTCCTCCCTTCGGAGTTTCAACCAAAGAGTTGAATGACTTTTTCCTGCCTGAATTCGAGCTCCTACGGGAAGAACGGCCGAGGATTTCATATCCCGGACGGGAGGGTCGAGAAATTCTTCGTTTGCTCCGGAAGCGGTGAAGGTTTGCGAATGGTAAAATAGAAAGTCGCTCCTTCATCCACCTTGCCTTCCGCCCAGGTTATTCCACCGTGTCGAGCGACAATCCGTCGAACGTTCGCCAGCCCTAAACCCGTTCCTTCAAATTCGTCTGGTTGATGGAGCCGTTGAAAGATGCCAAAGAGTTGGTCGGCATAGCGCATATCGAATCCAGCTCCATTGTCCTGCACCGAAAAGCAATATTCATTGGCGCTTTCCGTGCTGGCTATCGAGATCTTCGCGCATTTCCGATTCCGCGTATATTTTACAGCATTTGAAATCAAGTTCGTCCAAGCTTGTTTGAGGAGTGTCCGATCTCCGCTTACGGCTGGCAATTGGGCGATTTTCCATTCGATTTCACGCTCATTTGCGTATTGCGAGCTCTCTTCCAGGACTTCGGAGACAAGCAGATTCATATTAACTTCACTTTCTTGCTTTTCCCGGCGTCCCATCTTGGCGAAGACAACAAGGTCGTCAATGAGTGCTCCCAATCTCTTCGCTGAAGTGGAAATAATCCCAAGATAGCGCTGGCCTGACGGACCGAGTACCGCACCAGAGTCTTCCCGAAGGAGGTCAACAAATCCGTCGATGTAGCGGACCGGTGCTCGCAGGTCGTGTGACACGGACGAACTAAAACTCTCCAGTTCCAGGTTAGCCTGTTCCAGTTCCGCCGTTTTTTGCTGCAACTCGTAATTCAGTCTTCGAAGTCTTTGTGCTGTCTGTTTGTGCTCCAGCATCTCACGTTGGAGGGCGGAATTGGCGTGTTCCAATTCGTTCGGGCTTGGCATTGCGAGTATCCTTGGAATCCGAGGAACAAGCGCGATAGCCGTTGCCAGTGCGACAACCGCGGTAGCAGCCTTTACAAACCCGGTGAGCCAGTAGTTTGGATGCCAAATGTTCCAAATATCCAGTACATTCGTCGTACCCGAAGCGAGGATAAAGATCGCAAAACAAAGGAACATCCGACGAAAGGCCAAGTCCGGGCGGCGTCTGACCAGATAGACGAGCGTAATCGGGAT
>Ga0070698_100002242_pt1 | contig 21381 bp, 18 predicted proteins | sample KBSK1502metaG_FD_65477 | JGI IMG/M metagenome (GOLD analysis project Ga0070698, IMG submission 65477) | Corn, switchgrass and miscanthus rhizosphere microbial communities from Kellogg Biological Station, Michigan, USA - KBS K1-50-2 metaG | ecosystem: Host-associated > Plants > Roots >...
CTGCGGAATCCGGGTCTTCGCAGCGAGCTCGCGCTGGGTCAGCCCTTTGCGCTTTCGTGCCGCGCTTACGAGTCGACTGACCTTCATATATGGAAAAGCATATCAGGCAGCGAGCCTCGTTCGCACCTCCGCGAAGAGGTCGACGTAGGTCTCGACGACGCGCGGCCAGGTGTAGGTGCGCGCCACGAACTCCGCACCGGCTTGGCCGAGACGGTCGCCGAGCTCCGGCCGGTCGAGCAGCAGCTCGCAGATTTCCGCGAACTCGGCCGCACCGCGATATGCAAGGCCCGCGCCCGCGCGCCGCGTCATCCCCGCGAGCACGGGCGAGCGCGCGTCGACGATCACCGGGCGCCCCGCGGCCCATGCCTCGAGCGTCACGAGCGAGAGCGACTCCAGGAGGCTCGGCATGACGAAGGCCGCACACCCAGCGAGGGCGTCCCACTTGTCCTGCTCGGACAGGCGCCCGAGGTGCACGATGCCGCTCGTCTTCGGGACGGCGATCTCGGTGTCGCCGACGAGAACGAGCGAGACGTCATGTGCGGGATCGCTCGCGCGCCAGCTCTGGTAGTTCGCGAAGAGCTCGCGCGACCCCTTGCTCACGCCGATGCGTCCGACGTAGAGGAGGTACGCGCCGGAGATGCCGTGCTTTTCGCGGAAGCGCGTCGCATTGCGCTCGGCCGGAACGTCGATACCGACGCCGACGATCTCGTTCGACACGCGCTCGTTGCGGAAGCGGCGCCAGACCATGCGCCGCTCCTCTTCGGTGTTGTAGGCGATCGCGCGCGGCCCGTGGAATACCGGCTTGTACGCGGCGAGGCCGATCGCGGACTCCTCGTGCGCGGTCGGCACGAGGACCGCGCGCTCGGGCACGAGCGGGAGACCGAGGACGGTCGGGTAGTAGATGTAGGTGAAGAACAGCGCGTGGTCGTACTCGCGGCCGCGCTTGAAAAGGAACTCGAGAAGCTCGGGGGCATACGGCCCCTGCGCGTCGATGAACGCGCGCTCGTCATCGAGGGTGTGTGGCGAGCGGAAGGCCCGGCGCTCGTAGACCTTGAAGTTCCACGCGCGCGGACGCTCGACCGGGAACCGCCGCACGGTGACGCCGTCGACCCGATCGAGGCCGGCGGTCAGGTCGCCCTTCCACGTGAGGTAGTCGGTCGAGTTCGTGGTCGCGACCTCGATCGCGAAGTGCGGCGCGAGCCGTTGCACGACCGAGCGCGCATGGGCCTCGGCGCCGCCCGGTACATCGCCGTATCGCTGCACGACGACGAGGAGGCTCGGCCCGGTCAATTCGCGACCAGGTCGACGAGCTGCTCGAGCCGCGCGTCGAAGGCCGGCCAGGTGCACTCGCGCTCGACGTACGCGCGCCCCGACGCGCCGAGCTCATCGCGCCTCCCAAGGACCGCACCGAGCGCGGTCGCGAACCCGCCGGGCCCGTAGGAGGCGCCGCCGTTCGCGCGACCGACCTGACCGGTCGTGACCTTGTTCTTCGCCGAGACGAGGCATGGCGTTCCCACCTGCCAGGCCTCGAGCAGCACGATGCCGAGGCTCTCGAGATGGGACGGAAGGACGAGCGCGTCGGCCGCCTCGAGGAGCGCGTACTTGTCCTCGTCGCTGACCCGGCCGAGCGCCACGATGTCATCGCGCTTCGGTAGCGGCATCCGCGCGGTGCCAGCGAGCACGAGCGAACCAGCGCCACCCAAATCGCGATACGCCATCCAATCGGCCAGGAGCTCGTCGACCGCCTTCCCCTCGCTCACCTGCCCCAGATAGAGGACGAGCGGCCCCCGCGGCGCGTAGCGCTCGCGGAAAGGCTCGGAGTCGTGCCAGGGCGGCGCGTCGAGGCCGATGCCCAGGACTTCGCTCGGGATGTGCTCATTCCGGAAACGCGCGTGTACGAGCGCGCGCTCCTCGGGCGTGAGGAAGCCGAACGCCCGTGGCAGCTGGAACAGCACGCGATACGGGACCAGGCGGAGCGGCTCCTCGTCGTGCGCAGTCGAGATGAGCGCGGCGCGCTCGGGGACGAGCGGCAGCCCCGCGGCCGTCGGCTCGTAGATGTACGTGTAGAAGAGGATCGCGTCGTAGGCCTGACCCTCGCGGCGCAGGAACTCGAGGAGGCCGGGCGCGTGCGGGCCCTGCATCGCGAGCCACCCCTGCTCTTCGGCGAGCGCGTGCGGCTCGAACAGGACGTGTCGCTCGTTCTCCTTGAAGGTCGTGCTCCTCAAGCCGGTCACCGCGAAGCGGCGCACGCGTATGGGGCCGTCCATCGATTCGCCGACCGCAAAGTGCGGCGCCCAGCTCCAGTAGTCGAGCGCGTTGGTCGTCGCGATCTCGACCTCGTTGACCATCGCGAGACGCTGGGCCACGACTCGGGCATGGGACTCGGACCCGCCGACGACCTCGGGGCCGTACCGCTGGACGACGACCAGGATCCTCACGGCATTCGTTGCGATTCCGGCGCCAGCAAGCGAAGTGCCTCGTCCGCGAGCTTTCGGGCCCTTTGCCATTCTGATGCCGACAGGAGGGCCTCGGTCGTCCAAAGACGGGCATTGTTCTCGCCGCTCATTTGATCGAATAACTCGTCGAGCGCAAGCACAGCCCGCGCTTGTGGTTCGGTGAGGAGACCTTGCCTGATCGACGCGTGAGCTGCGTGGTGGTAGTCAAGCGCAAATTCGTCGATGTGCCACAAGGCGTCTGTCGCGAGCAGACTCATTTGGGCTCCCGAGTCGGCCGCAACGTTCCGGAGTGCCTCGTGGAGGAGCCGAAAAGTGCCCGCTCTGATCTCCGCGTCACCGCGATCGTCGCTCGCTATTTGTCGATCCCGGCGAGATAGCGTTCCGCGTTCCGCTCTGGCGAGAGGAGGCGGCGGAGGATGCGCACGCCGCGCGTGCACTTCGCGTAGGTCTCCGGCTTCTGGATGTCGCGCATCGCTTTCGCGAGCTCGTCGACGGTCCGCACGACCGGCCCGGCCGCGTGGTACGGCGCGAAGCCTTCGGCCTCGGAGAAGATGCAGGGTAGGCCCGCCCACACGGCTTGCGTCACGACCGCGCTCTGGAACACGTCCTCGTAGAAGAGGACGACCGCGTCGGAGGCCGCGACGTACTCGCCCATCGTGTTGTATTCGGTGTTGATCACGACGTTCGGTTTCGTCTTCGCGACCGCCATGACCTCATCGAAGTAGCGAGGCTCCCAGTCCGACCTGGTGCCGGACAACACGAGCACCGTGTCGTCGGGTAGGGCCTCGATCACTTCCTTGTAGCGCTTACGTGCGAAGAAGAAGCCGGGTGAGATGAAGATGAACTTGTCGGTCGGCAGACCGAACCTCGCGCGGAGCTTGCGCTTTTCCTCAGCGCTGTGCGGCAGGACGGTGTTCTCGAGCGGCATGATGAGAAGCGGGAAGCGCTCGCTCTTGTCCTGGTCGGGCGTGAGCAGCTGCAGCCAGCGCTGGCTGCGGATCGAGTGCACCACGAGCTTGCGGGGGATCGCGCCCATGAACATCAGGATGAGCCGGTACCGCAGGAACCAGTTCGCGAGGCGCAGACCGACCCAGGGAATCCTCAGTATTTCGAGCGGTAGGCGGTAGCGCGGGTTGTAATGCAGCGCGGCTGAGAGGCGACGGTAGTGGTGGAACTTTTCCGGCTCGAGCTCGTGCATCGACAGGATCACCGGAAGCCGCCTCCGCCACAGCGAGATGAGCGCCCGCACGAACGGGACGTCGCGGAAGATCCCGGCCTCGTGCTCGATGAGGACGGCGTCGCTCTTTGAGGAGATGAACTTGAGCTTCCGGTAGAGATCCGAGCTGTCGAGATGCTTCACACCGACGAAGGTGACCTGATGACCTCGCTCACGCAGGCCATCCGTCACGGCGAGCGAGTAGTGGTGGATGCCGCACCGCTGGTCGCTCGAGAGGACGACGACCTTCCTCGATCGGGCGTCCGGTAAGTCCCAGCCACCCTGCGCAAGCGCAAGCTTGAGACGGTCGGCGATGTGCCCGCGCGAGAACGCCTCGACGCGGCGGCGCCCCCTCTCGATCAGCTCCTTGCGAAGCGCCTGATCGCGCACAACCCGCTCGAGCTGGGCCGCCACCGCGTCGGGCGTCTTCTCCTCGAGGAGGATGCCGCCGTCGCCGAGCGTCTCCGGGATCGCGGCGGCGGCGTTCGCGACCACGGGGAGATCGCTGCGCATGGCCTCGAGCAGGGGCACGCAGAAGCCTTCGTGTTCCGAAAGCGTGAGGAACGCGGTCGCGCCACGGTAATAGGCGACAAGCTGCTCGACGGTCACGCTCCCGGTGAGCGTCACGGCACCGTCGAGACCGAGCTTGCGGATATCGCCGCGCACGCGATCGAGGTAGCCGGCGGACATCGCGGTCGGACCGACGAGATAGAGATGCGCGGTGCGGTCCGACTCCCGGTAGCGCGCGAACGCCGCGACGACGTCATGGACGGCCTTGTGGGGAAGGATCTGGCCCACGGTGAGGATCGCCGTGCGCTCGTCGGCGAGCCTGCGCGCGACGTCCTGATCGGGCGGCCGGTCGAAATCCTCCCAGTCGACCAGCGGAGGAACGACGGCCGTGTTCGCGAGCCCGGCTTCCTCGAGCTCCTTGCGGTTGTACTCGCTGTCGGCGATGCCGAACTCCGCGCTCTTCGCGAGGAGCTTCAGCTGCTCGCGGCCGACGTCGGCGTAGCGCATGAGCTCGTCGTTCAGGCCGGCGAAGTACTTCGCGGGAGTGATGTTGTGGTAGACGATGGCCTTCCGGATTGGGAGGTTCGCCACCTCCGGCACGGCATCGTTGCCGATGGAGTGGTGGACCAGGAGCAGGCCGTCGCGCCGCTGCACCGTCTCGAGCTCGTGGTAGTCCCGCACGAGCGCGCGGACCTCGGGCTTCGCCTCCCAGGCGAAGAGCTCGCTCCGGACTCCGGAAGACCAGAACGTCCGCTGCAGCTCGAGGCAGTCGTTCCCGATCGCGTCGCCGTACGCAATCACCGAGTTGAACTGATGCGCGAAGCGAAGACGCTCGGTCACTTCACGGTCTTAAAGCCAGCCGCGACGAAATCATCGTCGAATCCAAAAACGAGGGAGATCCCATACTCGCGCATGACTTCGAAGCTGATGAAGTCGACCAGAGACACGTGCGTCGGTAGGGCGGCGAGCAACGCGGCGACGCCTGCCTGATGGGTTGGCTCGTCGACCCAAACGGTCCCAACGACGGGCGCCAACTCCTGCAGGAACTCGCGCGCGGCCTCGGCGCCGAGGCGTCTCTGTGCGAGAGCGGCAGTCTCGACGATGACATAACTATGGGTCACCAGGTCGTCCTCGCTCTCCGCGTACTTCGCCAGACTCCGTTTCGCCGTCTCATGAAACTGGTCTGTTCGGTCTAGCAGCGCGAAGAACGCGGACGTGTCGACGAATGTGGTCAGGAGCGGAACGCCTCGGCAAGCTCGCGGTCGTGTTCCTTGCTGATGTCCGTCCGCCCGGACGCGAACTTCCCGACGACAGCCAGCGCACGCTGCCACCGTTCTTTGTCGGAGCCGCGCCCGCGCGCCCGAAGCCAGAGATCGACGGCCTCCCGCACGATCGCCGCATCAGACGTCTTCCGCCGCACGGCGACACGATGCACGGCCTCGGCCTGCTGGCGCGTCAACTGAACCTGCTTTCGCTCCATGCCATCATGATGGCATCACCGTTGGCTCGCGTCAAATGCCGAGCACCTGACGAGTCCGCTCAGCCACTTTCTCCGGGTCAAAGTCCTGAATGCGCTTCTCCCCCGCGGCAACGAGCGCCTCACGCAGCTCCGTGCGCTCGCCGACCATCGCCGCCGCCTCCGCGGTCTCGGCGAGGTCGCGCTCCTGCAGCAGCACGCCCGCAGCTCCGACGGTCTCGCCGATCGCGGCGGCGCTGTATGCGACTACAGGTAAGCGAAAACGCATCGCCTCGAGGAGCGGCACTCCGAATCCCTCGTGCTCCGAGAGCGACACGAACGCCGTCGCGGCGCGGTAGTACGCGAGCAGCGATGCATCGTCGACGCTTCCCGCGAAGTGGACCGCGCCGCCGAGACCCAAGCGCTCGACGAGCGCGACCACCCGCGCGTGGAACTGCGGCTGATCGCGGAACGCGCCGACGAGGACGAGCTGCGCCTCGGGATCGATGCAGCGCCGGTAATACGCGAGCATGCGCACCAGATCGTCCTGCCGCTTGTTCGGCGAGATTCGGCCCACGAAGAGCAGCACATTGCGGAGGCCTTTCCACCGCGCAAGCACCGCGTCGTTCGGTGGCACGGCGAAGTGCTCCCAGTCGAGCAGGATCGGCACGCGCGCCGTCTCCTCGTATCCGGCTTCCGCGAGCGCGCGGCGGTTGAACTCGGAGACGCCGATCCCGAGCTCGAACGCCGGTGCGATGCGCGAGAGCTGCCGCAGGCCAAGACGCGCGAACGCCGCCGCATGCGAGTTGATGCCGCTGAAGAATTCGGGCGGCGTGATGTTGTGATAGACGAGCACGCGGCGCGCCGGGATCTTGATGAGCTGGTCGACAACCTCGCTCCCCATCGAGAAGTGAACGATGAGGAGGTCATCGGCCTTGACTTCCCGGAAGAGCCGGCGGTAGGAGCGCACGTCCGCGACACCGGGCTTCGCCTCCACGGCGTAGGCGAACGAGTCGTAGCCCCAGTGCCGGATCTTCTTGCGCAGCGCGAAGACGTGGTTGCTCATGGCGTCGCCGGGCGCGAGGGTCGGATGGAACTGATGCACCCTCACTTTGGCGCGTATCCGATCACGGCGTAGTCGCGATCGCCGAACAGCGTCTCGTTCAGGAGCTTCACGTTCTCGCGGATCGCCCCCGCCGGCACATCCTCGTTCAGGCGCCGTTCGCTCGGTTCAAAGGTGCGGAGCTCGACGCCGGTGAAGCCCTCGACCTCGAGATAGAACTTGAAAAGGTCCGGCGGGATCGGCCGCAGGTGCTGCGGATCCGTCCAGAACGTGTGCGCGCCGACCGTGAGCGTCTTCGGGTTCGGCGTGACGAAGACGATCGGCGCGCCGGGCGCGAGCGCGCGGCGACATGCGCGGAGTATCTCGACGAGCTCGCCCGGAAGGATGTGCTCGGCGAGATGCCGCGCGTACAGACCGTCCACGCTTCCAGCCTCGACCTGCCGGAGATGCGTGAGCGCGTCGACCTCGTGGGCCTCGAGGCCCCTCTCGCGACTCTGAGCGACCATCCGCGGATCGAGATCGACCCCGTATCCGCCGATGTCCTTGTCCCTCAGGAGCTGCAGGAAGATTCCCCGACCCGACCCGAGGTCGAGCACGCGCTTGCGGCCTTTGTACAGGTCGACGAACGTTTCCGACTGCCGGCGAATGACGGCCTCGTCACCGCCGAAGCGCGCCTGGAAGTACACCGAGTGCAGGTTCGCCGCGACCTCGTGCTCGCGCCATTCCTTCCACTCGCGCTCGAGCCGCTCGAGCCGCGATCCGAAGCGCGGCGCCATCTGGCCCTCGTAGTCGTAGGCCGCGGCGAGGAGCCGGTTGATGCGCTCCTGGCGCTCGAGGATGGCTCCCATCCACCAGCGCACCAGCGAGATGACGGCCTTGCGCGCGTAGGTGATGATCGGGCCGACGATCGGCTTGCGGCTGCGCGGGTCGTACTCGACCTCTTCGTCGAGCGCCTCGGCAAGCGAGGCCAGCGGGTCCTGCAGATCGTCGGAGAAGATGCGGCGTCCGCCGGGCAGCGGGACACGCAGGAGCGCCTCGACGTCGGGTCCGTAGATGCCCTTGTCTCGCTTTTCGCGGATGCGCTCCCGCACTTCCGCCAGGAGCGCATCGAGGTCGATCGGTTCAGGCTCCCCCATGTGGCCGAACTCTACCGGCCAGGCCACTAGGGTCGAGCGATGTAGCCCGGTTCTCCTGGAGCGACGAGCGAGACGAAGACGATGTCCGGCGTCCCGGGCCTGAACTGCGCGCAGATGTACGTACCGAAGTCGGGGTGTGGCGGGCGGTCAGACTTCCACGTGAAGTGCAGCATGGAAACGCCCGTCGGCGATACCAGCTCGTAGATGCTGAAACCCGTCGCAGCCGTCCTCTCTACGAAAACGTTGAAGACCCCGCACTGCAGCGATGTCGGCGCAGGCGAGCTCGTCGCGGCGACGATGGTGGCTGTTGCGACGGGTGTTGGTATGGCGGCGACCGGGGTCGCACCGCAGGCGGCGCACCCGAGACCCAACAACCAAATCGCGAAGGCGCTGCGCCGCATCGTGGCCGATCGTATCAGCGCTCCGCGCCGGCTCAGTCATGACGGGTTCGTCAGAGACGCGGAGACCCGTTACGAACGAGTAAAGGGGTCGCGTCGCGACGCGCTAGACGCGGATGCTCGTCGTGGCGCTCGTGTCGGCGCGACTCGCGCGGATCGTGTACTCGCCCTTCGGAGCCGTGCCGCCGAAGCTTCCCTGATGCATCCCGTAAGTATCGGTGCGCACCTCGTACTCGAGGTGGTACCCGGCGCCGTCGATCGTGACGGTCACGACGCTGTTCGGCGTGAAGCCTGCGAGCGTCCAGAGCACGCCATCGGGGCGCGCCGTCTGCACGATGCGCGCTTCCGACTCCGCCGCGAGGCGCGCCGGGAATGCGCGCGTGAAGTCGGCGACGGTCTCGCCGGCCTCGGCGAGATACGCCGCACCGAACGTGGACCCGCCGCCGATCTCGTCGAGCATGCGGATGAGGCCATCGTGTGTGAGGCGCTGTTCCAAAAGGCGCACGGCCTCGGCCGCGACCGAGTAGCCCTGGCCGTCGAGCGCCGCGTTGCGCTGCGCCCACTCCGTCTGCTGATCGAGATCACCGAGGGTCGTCTTGCCCGCGGTCAGAATGCCGAGCGCGACCGCAGAGCCGCGCGCCGCGACCGCCGCGCCACTGTCACCGCGCTCCATCTCGGTGGCGAGCCCCTCGTCGAACCACGCGGGAAGCGACGCATCGAGTCCGACGATCTCGTGGACCAGCGCATGCGTCAGCTCGTGGCGCACGATTGCGAGGTCCTTGTCGTTCGGCACGTTCTGGAGATTGATCACGATCGCGCCTTGGCGCGGGAGCGTGATGCCTCCGTTCGCGGCCGCGAGGACTCCCGCATCCGGGCCGCGGACGCCAAAGACCGTCTGTAACCCGAACGCGAAGCTGTTTCTGGTCGCGAACGCGTAGACCGCGGGCCGGCTCGCGAAGGAATGACCGAGGTCGCTTTCGACCGTCGCCATGTCGCGCTCGACCGCGGCGGCGAGTGCATCGCGAAGGGCGGGAGGGACCGATGCTTCGACGTAAAGGTCGGCGCGATCGCCTCGCTCGCACTCGAGATCAACACCAGAGCGCGCCTTGACGTCGGGGAGATCGACGGAGCATGCGGTCTGAAGCACACCCTTCACGAGCGTCGGCGTCTGCTGGCCGCCGCCGCTCGCCGCGGCTTTGCCGAGCCCCGCGAACGTCGTCAGCGTCAGCGAACCGGTGAGAGCGAGCCCTGCCGCCCACTGCCGCCACGGCCCGAGGCGATCGGGGACGAGCGGACGGCTGACGAAATAGCCCTGCGCCATATCGCATCCGAGCGACAACGCGAGATCGCGCGTAGCGCGGTCCTCGATGCCGACCGCGACCGAGATCAGGCGATAGTCGCGGGCGAGCTCGATCAGCGATCGCAGGTCCGCCAGAGCGCGTGGATCCTCGTTCGCACGGCCCACCAGGGCGCGCGAGATCTTGAGCTCGTCGAGGAGCGGGGCAAGCGCCCTTCCGGGCGCGTCCGCCACACCGGCGCCATCGATCGCCATGCGTGCGCCGGCCGCCGCGAGACGGATCGCCGCGGGCCGCGCCGTCGCGGTCGCGAACGTTCCCGGGCTGATCTCGAACGTGGCCGCACCCGATCCGAACGGCGCGAGCGCTTCGAGCAACGCGTCGACGTGCGCGAGCTCCGGCGCCGAGACGTTGATGCCGATGCCGAGCGCCGAGCCGAGGCCACGCCATTCGGTCCACTGGGCGGCCGCCGCGCGGACGACCCACACGCCGATCTGCTCGATGACCTCCGAGGCGAACGGCAGGAAGTCGCCGGGCTCCAGCAACCCGAGACGCGGGTGCCGCCAGCGGAGAAGTGCTTCGACGCGCCGGCACACCCCGCTCCGCAGATCGACGATCGGCTGGTAGTGCAGCGCAAGCTCGCCGCGGAGAAGCGCGGCCGCGAGCTCGCCTTCCCGGATCGACAGATCGGCCGGCTTGCGTGGTCGCACGCCGTTCTTGACGTCGGTGCGCGCGAGCTGGACGACGACGCCGCGCGAGACGGGTCGCTTCACGCGATGGCCGCGAGCTGCGACCGCGTCACGCGGTCCGTCAGGCCGCCTTCCAAGAGGTCGATGAACGTGTGCACGAGTCCGGCGTCCCACTGCGTCCCGGCGCCCTGGCGCAGCCTGCGCAGAGCCTCGTCCTCGTCCAGCCCGGCGCGATAGGGCCGGTCGCTCACCATCGCGTCCCAGGCGTCGGAGATTGCGGCGATGCGCGCCTGGAGCGGGATGTCCGTGCCGACGAGGTGATCCGGATAACCCGCGCCGTCGATCCGCTCGTGGTGGTGCCGGATGATCGGCAGGTAGTGCGAGACGCTGCGAAGAGATAGGCAGATGCGCTCGCCTTCGATCGAATGCGATCGCATGATGGCGAACTCCTCATTGGTGAGCGGTCCGGGCTTCAGCAGGATCGCATCGGGAATGGCGATCTTCCCGAGATCGTGGAGTACCCCGCCGTGGTAGAGGAGCTCGCAGTCCTCAGCGCCGACGCCGTGGGCTGCGCCGATCGCTTCCGAGTACCGGCCGACGCGCTCGGCGTGATGGATGGTGTGCCGGTCTCGCGCTTCGACCGCACGCGCGAGCGCGAAGAGCACGCCCTCGGTCGCATCGAGCCGCCGGTTGAGCTCGCGCTGCCGGAGCAGCACCTTCGTGCGGATGAGGAGCTCTTTCGCGTCGAATGGCTTGCTCAGGTAATCGTCGGCACCTGCCGCGATCCCGCGAAGCTTCGTGTCCCGATCGCTCGACGCCGTGAGGATCACGATGGGGATGAGCCGGCGGATGGGATGCGCCTTGAGCCTCTCGCAGACCGCGATCCCGTCGAGCCGCGGCATGTCGATGTCGAGAAGGATCAGGTCCGGCTCCTCGGCCGCGACCGCCTCGAGCGCCTCGATGCCGTCCTTGGCCTCACGCACGTCGTAGCCGAGGTCCGCGAGCCGACCCTCCAGGAGCTCGCGGTTCGACTGAAGGTCGTCGACAACGAGCACCTTCGGCCGGCGCGGCGCGACGATCTGGACCCTCATGACGCCGCGACCGGCGTGCGGTCTTCCCGCGCCGCTACCCGCGTGAGCCACCGTCCGAGCCGCGGGCGGTCGATCGGTTTGGTGAGGTAGTCATCGGCCAGGAGGAGCTCGGCGCGGCCCTCGTCGTCCTCGACCGTAACGATCACGACCGGGATCGTGGCCGTGCTCGGGTCGGTCTTGAGAAGGTCGAGGATCTGTTCGCCACGCCCGTCGCGCAGGCGCAGATCGAGCACGATTCCTGAAGGGCGCGCCCTCACGATCGCGGCCGTCGCTTCCTCGACCGACGAGGCGACCTCGCACGAAAGTCCGTGGGCCGCGACGAGCGCGACGACGAGATCGGCGTCGCGGATCTCGTCTTCGACGACCAGGACGCGACGCGCATCGGCGCCCACGACCACGTCGGGCAGACGCACGTGGAACGTCGAACCATCTCCCTCGCGGCTGATGAAGTCGATGGTTCCGTGGTGCAGCTCTATCAGCCGCTTTGTGAGCGCGAGGCCGAGGCCGGTGCCGGGCGCGGAGTACGACCCCTCGTGAAAGCGTTCGAACGTCCCGAACACGCGACTCTGCTTTGCCGTCGGAATGCCGATGCCCGTGTCCGAGACCACGATGTCCAGTGCGCCTCGGTCGATCGACACCAGGAGATTGACGCGGCCGTCGGCGGGTGTGAACTTCACGGCGTTCGAGAGCAGGTTGAAGAGCACCTGCCGAACGCGACCAACGTCAACGTGAATCGACCGCTGGTCGCCGTCGCTCGCCGTCGTGAACTCGACGTCCTGGGCGCGCGCGGCCTCACGCGCGGCGGCAAGGACCGGAGCGAGAAGCGCTTCGAGCACGATCATTTCCGGTCGTAGCTCGATGCGTCCTGCCTCGACCTTCGAGATGTCGAGCACGTCGTTGATCAGCCCCAGCAGGTGGCCCCCGGCTTCGCGCACGTTTGCGAGATAGCGTCTCTGCCGGTCGTTCATCGTGGGCACGAGCTGCTCTTGCAGGAGCTCCGAAAACCCGATGATCGCGTTGAGGGGCGTCCGCAGTTCGTGGCTCATGTTCGCCAGGAACTCGGACTTGTGCTGGTTCGCGGCATCCGCCAGCTCTTGGGCCGCGCGCGCCGTGCGCTCCGAGGCCGCGAGCTGAATGCGCTGCGCGACCAGGCCCCGCACCGCGCCCGAGAGGATGAGCGTGAGGCCGAGCACGATGAGGATCGTCGCGAGCCGGATCCAGAGCATCGTCTGCAGGAGGGGGCTCAGCTGCGCGGCCACCTTGTCGGCCTGATCGACGACGACGATCTGCCACGACGCGCCCGGCACCATCGCGGTCGCGACGAGCGAGCTCTTCCCGCTGAGCGGGTCGGGCGCGTTCGCGATGACCGCGGCTCCGTTGAGAGCCGCGGCGATGCTTGGATCGGCGCTCAGGTCCCTGAGTGACTGCCCGAGCGGGTCGCGCAGATGGGTCAGAAGGCGTCCCTTCTGGTCCACGAGATACACATCCTCGTTGGCCGAGAGCGCCGTCAGCCAATCGGCGGCCCGGCTGAGGTCGACTGCCGCGCCGAGCACGCCAACGGGTCTGTCGTTCGTGTCGAAGACCGGAACGGCGACCACGGTCGTCGCCGGATTGCCCTTCGCTGCGCCCTGGAACGCCTCGGACACGTAGGGCGTCCACGCCTTCGCGACCCCGACGAAGTAGTCGCGTTGTGAAAAGTCGCGACCGATCAGCGTCGCGTCCGGTGGATCGAGTGCCAGGAGCGTGCCTCGCACGTCCTCGATGAAGAGGATGAGCGTCTCTCCGTCGATACCGACGACCGGACGGAATTGCGTGCCGAGTGCGGAGAGCCGCGTGGTGTCCCCCGCCGCCACGGCGTCCCGCATCGAATGGGTGCTCGCGATGGCGGCAAGATCGAGCTCCAGGCCCTCGAGCCTCTCGGTCACGATCTTCGCACCGGTCTGCGCGGAGCGTGATTGCTCCTCGCGCCGCGACGCTTCGAGGCGCGCGTTCGTGTCGTTGAAGGTCGCGTCGGCGACAACGTACGAGGGGAGCAGGATGAGAAGCGCGACGAGGGCGACCGCGAGCCATGGCCGGAGGAACAACGAGAGCGCTGCGCTGTTTGCGCGGGAAAGCGTGCTCGCGATGCGTGCGGCTGCCGTCACCGTCCGTTCTCGGCGTGGCGCGCACGGCCGAGGCGTCGCACCGCCTCGCGAAGGTCGCGAGGCGAGATCGGCTTGGGCAGGAACTCATCGAAGCCCGCGGACTTGGTGCGCGCGATCTCCTCCGGGAGGACCGACGCGCTGAGCGCGACGATCGGCATGCGCAGACCGCGCGCGCGGAGGCTGCGGCAGACCTCGAGCCCCTCCATCTTTGGCAGCTGTACGTCGAGGAGGACCAGATCGAACGCGTTCGACGCCCGCGCTTCGCCCGCCGCGCCATCTCTCTCGGTGACGATCTCGTGACCGTCGGTCTCGAGCGCCGACTCGAAGAGCTCGACGTTCATCGGATCGTCCTCAACGAGGAGAATGCGCAAGCTCTTTCCTTCCCGTAGTCCGTGCCCGATCGGCGTTTCGCTGCACCAGTCGCCGCAGCCAGCTCTCTAGACGGACGCGATCGATGGGCTTGGTGAGGTAGTCGTCGGCGCCGAGCGCGAGTGTGGTCGCCGGATCGGCTTCGACCGTCACGACAATCACCGGAACGTCGGCGAGCGCGGGGTCGGTCCGCAGGCGCCCGAGGAACTTCTCGCCGCGACCGTCTAGAAGACGGAGGTCGAGGACGACGCCGAGCGGACGCCCGCGCGAGAGCGCGCTTTCCGTGCCGGCGAGGCCCCGCACCACTTCGGCCCGAAGGTCCATCGACGCCGCGACCGCCACGATGAGGTCCGCGTCGTGGCGCTCGTCCTCGACCACCAGGATGCGCTCGCCGATGACCTCTTCGGTGGCGGCGTCGCCGAGCCGTACGCGGAAGGTGCTGCCCGTGCCCTCTTCGCTTTCGAAGGTGATCGCGCCGTTCATCTGCTCGACGAGCCGCTTCGACAGCGCGAGACCGAGTCCGGTCCCCGCCGCATCGGCACGGCCCTCGTGAAAGCGCTCGAATACCCCGAACACCCGGTCGCTCGCGGCCTTCGGAATGCCGACTCCCGTGTCCGCCACTTCGAAGCAGAGATCGCGGCCATCCATCGACGCACGAAGCGTGACGTGGCCGCCGCCGGGCGTGAACTTCACGGCGTTGGAGACGAGATTGAAAAGCACCTGGCGCACGCGGGTCGGATCCACGAAAAGCGGTGGCGCCGCAGGCGTCTCCATCGTGAACAGGACGCCCTTTGCCTGCGCCGCGGTGCGTGCAGCCGCGGACACCGGCTCGAGGAGCACGTCGAGCGTGACGATCTCCGGACGAAGATCGAGCCTCCCCGCTTCGACCTTGGACAGATCGAGCACGTCGTTGATGAGATCGAGCAGGTGGTCGCCGGCCTCCTGGATGTTGCGAAGGAAGCGCTTCTGCTTGTCGCTCAGCGAACCGTTGAGCTGCTCCGACAGGAGGCCGGAGAAACCGAGGATCGCGTTGAGCGGCGTGCGGAGCTCGTGGCTCATGTTCGCGAGGAACTCGGACTTCACCTTCGTGGCCTGGCTCAGGTCGCGGTTCGCGGACGCGAGATCCCCGTACAGCCGCGCGCCGTCGAGCACGATCGCGGCCTGATCCGCGAGGAGCTGCACGAGATCGAGATCGTCGGTGGCGAAGAGCGGCGCGCGCCTGCCCATGACCGCGAGAACGCCGATCCGCCGACCCCTTCCGGTGATCGGCGCTGCGAGTGTCGCCCCGGCGGCGGTGCGGACGAAACGCGGCATCTGGCTCTCGAGGACACCGGCCATGACCAGAGCCGAGGAGAGGAGCTCTTCGTCGTCGCCGAGGGTGAGGGCGTGGGTCTCCTCGTCCACGAGGGCGATTCGGGCGGTGTGTCCGGGCGCGGCGCGAGCGATCGCGATCTCGAGGCTGCGAAGGATGGTCTCGGGCGGATCGTGCGGCGAGATCGTGGCGGCGCGAGTGAGGAAGGAGCGCAGCGCCGGCTCGCGCCAGGCGCGCTTCAGAAGGACCGGAGGGGCGAACGCGACGAGATAGCCGACCGCCGACGTCAGGCTGAGAATCATCGAGGCCACGCTCGCCATCGGGCCGACGACGCTCGCGCCGAGCGCGACGATGAGCGTGAGGCTCAGAGCGAGCGCGCCGCAGGCGGCAGCAACCATCCGGTTGCGAGCGACGCCCTTCGCCTCACGCGCTTCGCGAATGAGAACGACCGCGGCGTAGGTGCAGAAACCGACGAAATACAGGAGGGCGAGCGCGATGATGAGCGGGAGGGCGGCGGGGAGGACGACGAGCTGCAGTGCACCGATGACCGCCGCACCGATCCCGAGCACCAGACCGCCAACGCACACCCGGAGCGCGAGCGGCGACACCCCGGCGAAGTCGTCGACCAGGCGCAGCTGGAGGTATGGAAGCGCGAGAAACAGGACCGCGGAGACGATGCCAAGAAGAGCAGGGAGCTGTGCCCCGAGAAGAGCCGCGATCTGGGTCTGGGCGACGATGAAGGCGAGCGCTCCGAAGAGGATCGTCGCGTCGATGCTGGTCCGCGAGCGCTCGCGGAGCGCCGTGCGCAGGGCGCCGACGAAGACGACGAGAAACAAGACATTCGTGATCAGACGCACGAGCTCGGCCCCGTTCATCCGTCCCTCCGCGCTATCGCCCGGTGATAAATCTCTCGGGTGACGAGGCAACGGGAGAGACAGGGGTGTATCAGTTAAGTGCGAATGCGCATTCAGGAAAGCCGTTGTACTAGGAGGCGGACGCCGCCGCCCGCAATTAACTCACCCGCCGTTATCCATACGTAGACCTACTGCGCTCCGATTTGCTTTTGGAGCTCCAGAGCGGCGGCGTTCGCCGGCTCTTTTGCGAGCGCCTCGCGGAGCACCTGACGCGCTTCCGGCAGCCGTGCCGCCTCGATGAGGCGACGTGCGAGAGCGATCCGCAGCTCGTTCGAGTCGGTCGCGGCGATGCCCCTGCGAAGAAAATCGATCGCCCCGTCCGTGTCGCGGAGCTGGCGTGCCGCCTCCGACGCGACGCTGTAATAGCCGGCGATCGTCGGGAAGAACGCGATCGCTTGCTGCTCGCTTTCCAGCGCCCCCTTGTAATCGGCGAGCGCGAACTGGATCCGGGCGAAGCGATCGAAGCTGTCGGGGTTCTCTGGATCCGTCGCGATGGCCCGGCGCATCGCGTCGTAGGCGGCGTCGCGCGCTCCCGGTTCGTTCTGCTTCGCGAACTCGAGCTCCATGCGTCCGAGGTTCCACCAGAAGGCCGGCGTGTATGGAGACCGCATCGTGGCCTCGCGATACGCGGTGCGCGCGCCGCCGAGATCGGGAACGAGCTCGAGGGCGCGGCCGAGGTCGTTCCAGTACACGGCTCGCCCGGGATCGATCGTCGTCGCAGTCCTCGCCATGTCGACCGCGCGTGCCGGATTCGCACCCCCGAGCGCCGATTCGGCGCCCTTCGCCGCGCGATTCGCCTGAATGCTGCCGAGCTGGCCGAACGCGACGCTCGCGAGTCCGACAACGATGAGGAGCCGCAGGATCCCGGGCAGTCGCAGCGGAGGGATAGCCGCCACGATGCGAGCCGACCGCAGCTCGCTCGCGAGCGCAACTCCGACGCATACCCAGGGGATCCACTGGATGCTCTGCGCGCCCGGGAGAACGAGGCCGCTTCCGTAAAACGCCGCGACCGCGGCGAGCGCGACGACGACACCGGCCGCGTCGGCATCGCGTGCACGGCGCCACCCGTGGAAGGCGAACGCGCCCAGCAGCGCGAGATTCGCGAGCAGCCCCACCGCGCCCGTCGTCGCCGCGACGTGAAGGACCCAGTCGTGGGCGGACGTGTTCGTCGTGTTCATCCCAGCGACACCGAACCACTCGGCCTGCTGGTAGCGCGGGTACGCGACCGCGAAGTTCTCGAAACCGACGCCGAGGAAGGGGTGGTCAAGGAAAATCTGAAACGCCGACTGGTAGAGGAGGACGCGGTCGCGCAGGCCGATCCCCCGACCGATGTCGAGGAGGCGGCTGCCGAGGGGGGTCGCGACGAGCGTGACCACGAGCGCGAGCGCGGCCACCGCGGACGCGAGCCCGAAGCGGGTCAGGGCACGCCGTGAGAGCCCCGCCCGTCGCAGCCAGAGCACCGCGATCACGAGAGCGCCCGCGACGATCCCGAGGAACGAGCCGCGCGTCTGCACGACCAGCATGAGCGCGACGTTCACGACGGCGAGCAGGGCGATGATCACCGTGAGCCAGGGCCGCTGGCGCGCGAACACCAGGGCAGCCGCGCACGCCGTGGCGACCACGGCGAGGAACTGCCCGTAGAAGTCCGGGTTGCCGAACGTCGCGAACGGACGGAAGCGGGGATCGAGGTCGACCCACTGCACCGGGTCGTGCCCGGTCGCCTGCTGGATCGCGTAGAGGCCCGCGAGTGTCGCTCCGATCCCGATCGTCCACCCGAGCCATGCAGTGCGGCGTGGGTAGTCGAGCGAGACGGCGATGGCCACGCTGATGAGCGCGAGAACCGCGTGCGTGGTGAGGCCGAGGTAGCGGCCGACCTCGCCGTACATCGCGACGTACTGGTTCTCCGCGGTGATCGTCGTGATCACCTCCGTCGCTATGACCGCGAAGAACGCGACGAAGATGGGCGACGCCGGGATACGAACGCCGTCGCTGAGGCCGATGACGAGGACCGCACCCAACAGCGCCCACGCGAGGGCGTGCGTGAAGCTCGCCTTGGTCAGGTCGAAGACGTTGAGGACCGACGGATCGAACGAGAGGATGAAGATCAGGATCTCCGCGCAGACGATGAAGAGCGCGAGCTCGCGCCAGAACACCCCGCGCGCGACCGGCTGTTGCCGTCGCGCTTTCTTCCGCGCCTGCGCCACCTAGAGCGCGCTCTCGAAGTCGTCCTTGGCGCGGTCGAAGTACCAGAAGCCGACGATGAAGAGAACGAGCGCGACGGCCGCCGAGTACGCCAGCGCGTCCCATTGCGGCGAGAGGCCATCGAGCAGCGCGCGCTGGTACGAGACGATGATCGCGGTCATCGGGTTGAGGTACAGCAGGCGCAGCTGCTCCGGCCGGTCGTTCAGCACCGTGACCGGGAAGAGCACCGGCGTGAGGAAGTACCACGCAAGTAAAAGGATCCCGAGGATGTGCTGCACATCGCGAAAGAACACCGCGAGCGCGCTCAAGAGATACGCGAATCCGAGATTCATCACGATCTGGAGTCCGACCAGGACAGGGATCCACACGAGTCCCTCGGGATGGCGCGGTCCGAAGATGACGAGGATCGCGAGCAGCACCACGAAGCTGAGGAGGAAGTTCGCGAGCGCGGAGAGCACGCTCGCCGCCGGCAGGAGCTGCAGCGGCATCCGCACCTTCTTCACGAGCGGTGCGTTCGCGAGGATCGCGGAGGCGCCGGACTGCAGCGACGTCGCGAAGAAGGTCCACGGCAGGAGCCCGACGAAGAGGAAGATCGCGTACGGCTGCTCGCCCGACGCGGTGATCGGCCGGGTGCGGAGCACGACACCGAAGAGGATCCAGAAAACGACGAGCTGCAGCAGCGGGTTGACGAAGTTCCACATGAAGCCGAGTGCCGAGCCCTTGTACCGGGCACGGAGCTCGCGCCAGGCGAAGTCGACCAGCAGCTCGCGGCGGTCGACGAGCATGCGAAGATCGGCGATCACGGTGGAAGAGTATTTCGCCGATAACCAGGTCGTTGGCAAACCCTCCAACTCTATGAAGCCCATTAGTGTCATGTTTTGTAGCAGAAAAACTTGACACTAAAGCCCAAGTCGCGCTACGGTTTCACAGCATGGGCAGAGCCACCCGCAGACGCACCACCGGCACAGCTGCGACCGTGCGCGCGCGCATCAAACAGAAGGGCGAGCACTACTGGCGGCACAGCGACTTTCCAGATCTTCCTGCGCCGGCCGTATCTCAGGCGCTCCACCGTCTGGAACGTGCTGGTGTCCTCACGAACGTGCGGAAGGGCCTCTACTACCACGGTCGACAGACGGCGTTCGGGCCGAGCATCCCGACGCGCTCGGACATCAACGCCCGGAGCCTTCGTGCCTCGTTGCAGCCTGCTGGACTGACCGCGTCGAATGTACTTGGCCTCACCACACAAAACCCCGCCCGCCCCGAGTACGCGACGACGTCCGGTCGCGCCCCCACGGCAATCCGCGGCGCGATCGTGCACACCCGGCGACCATCGAGCCGAGCGCGCCTGACCGAACTCGAGGGCGCGGTCTTGGAGGTGTTGCGCGAGCGCGGGCGCACGAGCGATCTGTCCGCCGCGGACACGATCCGGCGCCTGCGTAAGGTTCTGGGCCAGGGTGAGACGTTTGACCGGGTCGCGGCAGCCGCCGGCGAGGAGCCGCCCCGTGTTCGAGCGATGCTTGGAGCGCTCGGTCAGGAGATGGGCGCAAATCCGAGCGCGGTCGCTCGACTTCGCCGCAGCCTGAATTCGCTGTCACGATTCGACTTCGGCCGGCTGCGCGAGCTGCGGCATTCCCGTGAATGGCAGGCCCGGTGAAGCTATTCAAGCAACCCGACTTTCGCCAACTGGTGACGCGCGTCGCTGACGAGCGACGCGTCGCCGAGGCCTGGATCGAGAAGGACTACTACCTCACCGAGGTCCTGCGCATCGTGGCGACGGTCTACCCGACCCAGTCGATGCTGAAGGGCGGGACCAGTTTGTCGAAAGGCTGGCAACTCCTCGATCGCATCTCGGAAGACATCGACCTGTTCGTTGATCCTGCAGAGTTCCCGCTGGGTCCCAATGGGAAGGTCATCGGAGCGAAAGCGATCGATCGGAAGTTCGCGGCCCTCAAAGATGCGATCGCGGATCATCCCGGCCTACGCACGACCCCGACACCAAGAAGGTGATCGGTGGTTTCGGCCGCGACGATCGCTTCGCCTACGCGTCGAGCTTCGCGGCTGGGCCTGTGAGTATCACCCCATCCGTCCTCGTCGAAGCGGGGATCCAGAGCGGTGACCATCCGGTGGAAACGCGGTCCATCCGTTCAATCCTGAGCGCATACCTCGAGCGCGAGGGGCAAAGCGGAATCGCGGACGACACGGGCGCATTCAAGCTGCGGTGTATGCACTTCCGCCGGACCTTCGTCGAGAAGATGTTCGCGATCCATGGGAAAGTTCAGCGCTTTCGCACCGACGGCGTCCGTATCGGTCGCGACTCCCGCCACTACGCAGACCTCTTTGTGCTTTCCCAGCAGCCCGACGTGCTGCAGATGCTCAAAGCGCAGGAGTACGAAGACATCCGCCGCGACTACGACCATTTGAGCCGACGCTTCTTCCCTGCGACCTACCGGCCACCTGACGGGCATCGCTTCAAAGACAGCGCTGCGCTCTTTCCGGACGATGCGCTGCGACGGGAGCTCGCCCGCGACTACGACAGCGACGTCTCGGTCCTGTTCTTTCAGGGCCAGTTCCCGGCGTTCGCCGATGTGCTCCGCAGTTTCGAGAAACTCCAGCAGTTCTTGTAGATACATTGAAGCCCGCACGCGGCGCCCTCACCCGCGAAGGCACGGAGCTCGTCTACTGGACCTGGGCCGGCGCCGGGCCGCCAACGCTGCTCCTCCACGGCATCGGCAACTACGGTCGCTACTGGGATCTCTTCGCGGGTGCGATCGCGGGTCGCCTTCCGCTCATCGCCCCGGATGCGCGCGGCCACGGCGAAAGTGGGCGGCCCGCCGAGGGCTACGCGCCCGCGGACTTCGCGGCCGACGCGCTTGCCGTCCTCGATCGACTCGACATCGCCCGCGCAGTGGTTGTCGGCCATTCGATGGGTGGTCTGCATTCGATCACCCTCGCGGCGCGTCATCCCGAACGGGTGCAGGCGCTGGTCATCGTCGACGCCAGCCCCGATCCACTTCCGGAGGGAGCGGTCCGCGCTCAGCGGCTCCTCACCGGCCGGCCAGAGCGGTTCGCGACTCGTGATGCGGCGCGCGAGTACCTCGAGCGAACGTCGCCGGGATACGCCGACGCGGTC
>Ga0070698_100002244_pt1 | contig 21376 bp, 18 predicted proteins | sample KBSK1502metaG_FD_65477 | JGI IMG/M metagenome (GOLD analysis project Ga0070698, IMG submission 65477) | Corn, switchgrass and miscanthus rhizosphere microbial communities from Kellogg Biological Station, Michigan, USA - KBS K1-50-2 metaG | ecosystem: Host-associated > Plants > Roots >...
CGACAGCGTAAAAGACTTCTTTTCCATCGGGCCAGCGTCGCACCAACCCCCATGTCGTAACCAGCCAAAGGCTCCGGTCTTGCCCTTCAAACATCCCGCTGATTCGAAAAACCAGCGCCGGACGCAAAGGCAAGTTCAACTCAATCTTATGAAAAGAGACTTTCTTTTCTGTTTCCTCAAGACGAAACAGACTGCTATCGCCACACCAGAGATTTCCATCGTGGTCTTCATAGAGGACTCCTCGCTCGTCGCTGACGAATTCGGCGTTAAGCGTCGGTCTATCCGCAGTGTGAGTTTCTGAGTCAGAAACGGGGGCGTTGGGATCAAATCGATAAAGGCCGCTGGTCGTGACAATCCAGTAGATACCGTTGCGGGCTTCGAGAATCTGTTCGATGCCGGGAGGCGCGCCCTTGCCACCAATTTGATAAGTGACGAAGCGCGAGCCATCAAAGCGGCTCAAGCCGTCACGAGTGCTCGCCCAGAGGAAACCGCGCGAGTCGCGCATGAGTGAACTGATAAAACTGCTGCCCAAGCCGTCAGCTGAGGTGTAGGTTCTGACAGCCAACTGCTCGGCCCGGGCGCTGGCGAACCCGCCCAGGAGCATACCTAATAATAGAGCGAAAGAGTGTGTAGCGACGCGCTTCTTGATCATGCCTGGTACAGTCCTTCACGGACAGGCGCGGCAACTGTTACCCATGACTTGTTTGCTGCACAAGCTTTACATAACTGTCAGGAACGTTCAACGTTCTGGTTTCCACGACAGATAGCGACCGGGTCATTTCCGAGGCGCGGCCAGGATCTCTCCCATGGCGGGCGAGAGGGCTGGGATTCAACTTCTGGCTGAACAAACTGAATCAGTTCAACGGTAACTTTGTTAAGGCCGAGTCTCTGGTGAGTGTTTGTCGAGTAAAGTTCACCGCAGAGGCACAAAGAACACCGAGGAGGCACAGAGATTTCAAGACTCGGTCTGCCCGCGGGTCCGCAATTCTACTTAAGTTTCAGTGGCGGCACATTTCGCGCACTTGCATCCAACCGGTTTGATGTGGTCGTCAAAGTATTCTTTGCCGTAATCGTAGCTTAACTCTTCGCCGGCCTTTATGGCTCGCCTTGACCAGATCCAGACGCGGCGCTTCGAAACAACGGCATCGCAATTGGGCCGGCACGAATGATTGATGTAGCGGGCGGTATTGGAGCGCGGCGATCCATCGATAGACCACTTTGAATTGACGCCAAAAAAATACTTGCCTTTCGTACGCCTCTTGACTTCTTCGTTTGAAACCAGGGGGCCGGTGTACTCGACAATCCGTGTTCCGGCTGGAATGGGTTTTAGTGCGAACAAGCCCAGGCCCGAGCCGGTTCGTTTTATGACGTACTTACCAGTGTCCTTTTTCATTTGGGAATGTTACCTGGTCGCGGACGCATTCCCGAGCAAGAAACCTGCTCAAACAGATCTTCATTGTTGGTATACCTCCCGCTTGGGTTAATCCTTAATAATATGGTATGAGAACAACTCATTATGCCACAGAGGGTTCGTAAAGCAGTTTTTCCTGCCGCAGGATTGGGTACGCGCTTTTTGCCCGCCACCAAAGCCTCTCCCAAAGAGATGCTGCCGCTGGTTGATAAACCTTTGATCCAATACGTCGTCGAAGAGGCGGTCGCTTCCGGAGTTGAGTCTGTCATCATCGTGACCGGACGCGGCAAAACAGCGATCGAGGATCACTTCGATGTTTCGTTTGAACTGGAAAAGCTTCTCGAAGTACGCGGTAAACAAGCAGAGCTTAAAGCGCTGCGTACAATTTCTGAGATGGCCCGCGTAAGTTATGTGCGACAGCAGGAAGCGCTGGGCCTGGGCCACGCCGTTTTGCAAGCCCGCGACCTGGTGGGCGACGAACCGTTCGCAGTCATGTTGAGCGACGATATCATCGACTCCGAAACTCCGGCGCTGCAGCAACTGCTCGACGTCTACGAGAAATACGATGCCCCAGTGATTGGCACGATGCAGGTCGCCGGCGAGGCTATCTCGCGTTTCGGCGTAATCGACGGCGAGGAAGTATCAGATGGTGTCTATAGGATTAAAGACATGGTTGAGAAGCCTTCGTTTGCAGACGCGCCTTCCGATTTGGCAATCATCGGACGCTATGTGCTGACTCCTGACATTTTTTCAGAGCTGGAAAAGACCCGTCCGGGCGCCATAGGCGAAATTCAGATCACGGATGCCATGCGGTCGCTATTGAAGCAGCGGCCTTTTTACGCCGTGCGCTTTGAAGGTAAGCGTTACGATGCCGGTGACAAACTCGGTTTCCTGATTGCGACAGTGGAGTTTGCGCTGAAGCATGAAGACCTGGCCACGGAGTTTAGAGAGTATTTGCAAGCTTTAAAGTTGTGAGAGTCAACAAGACCCAGGGAGGGCACTCAGCACTGAAAAGCTCTAGGGCGGGAAGGGTGGCTTGCCCCCGCTTTGATTGAGTGGCTTTCGACGAGCGGTGGCAAGCCGCCCTTCCCAACCATGAGATTCCGCAGCTGAGTGATGACCCATAAGACCTGGCCTAACTATCAAACAAACACATGCCTGATCAAAAACAGTTCTCTGGACGCGCCGCGATCGTCACCGGCGCGACGCGCGGCATCGGTCGCGCCATCGCTCTTGAACTAGCCCGGCGCGGCGCAGATGTCGCGTTCAACTACGCAAAGAGCGCTGAAGCGGCTGAGTCGTTGACGAAAGAGATCGAAGCGTTGGGCGTGCGCGCGCTGGCAACGCAGTGCGATGTCGCCAACACCGAAGCTGCGGCCGAGATGGTAAAGCAAGTAAAGGACGCTTTTGGCCGCATCGATTTTCTCGTCAACAATGCCGGCATTACCCGCGACAATCTAATCCTGCGTATGAAGGAAACGGATTGGGACGAGGTGGTAGATACAAATCTGAAGGGTGCCTGGAACTTTGCCAAAGCAGCGCTACGAACAATGCTGCGCCAGGAAGGGGGTGGATCAATCCTCAACATCTCTTCGATCAGCGGCGTGATTGGGATGGCAGGACAGTCAAACTATTCGGCGTCGAAGGCCGGAATGGTCGGACTGACGAAAGCCCTCGCGAGAGAAGTAGCCAGCCGTAAAGTAACTGTTAACGCTCTGGCGCTCGGCATGGTTGCGACAGACATGTCCGGGACGTTAGATGAAACTTACCGCGCCAAAATCATCGAGCAAATTCCCCTCGGCCGTTTTGCGGAAGCAGATGAAGTAGCCCGCATCGCCTGCTTCCTCCTTTCCGATGATGCACGCTACATCACCGGCCAGGTGGTCCAGGTTGATGGCGGTCTCGCTATCTGAATTCAACAACCAACGGTCCACTATAAGACACGAACTGTGGAACGCCGTTTATTCGAGTTCGGTATTTTCTTGGATCTATTTCAACAGGTCAATAACCCTGTTGATCCAGCGTTCCAGAACAAAACTGCTTACGAGAATTCGGAATAAAACCAAAGCGATGGACGTCTGGACTTTTGTGGGATTATTTCCTTGACCGCTACATTTCCCTTCAGTATTCTCAGCCACAATCTTCAACGCATTTAGTTAACCCGGGTCCGCAATTACCGTTACGATTCCGTTTCATTCGATCGCGAGTTGTTCCGTCCAGGTTGTAACGCAAACTGTTAGTTTGCGGGCGTTGAATGCCAATCAATCGGACGCAAACTAGAGTTTTCGCTACTACGTCAAAATCATTCACCAACAATCCGAAGGAGAAACTGTAATGCACCGAAATAAGTTCGTAGTTGTTTTCTTGGCTCTGCTTATTGCTTCAGTCGTCGCGCTCAGTGGTTGCGCAAAAGTAGAAGAAGCCACTGCCCCGGTCGCCTCAGACAAAGCAAACAGCGCTGGCGGCAAGATTGCCGTCACCACTTCCTCCGAGGACGCGCGCAAGGAATTCCTTCTGGGGCGTGATCTACAGGAGAAGCTCCTGGTCCAGGACTCTATCCAACATTATGATAAGGCCATCTCGCTTGATCCAAACTTCGCGTTGGCCGAGCTGAACCGGGCGCAAGTCAGCCCCACGGGCAAAGAATTTTTTGACCATTTGAAGAAGGCCGTTGCTCTGGCAGATAAAGCTTCCAATGGCGAGAAGCTGTTGATCCTCGGCAATGAGGCCGGCGCCAACGGTAATGCGGCGAAGCAAAAGGAGCTGCTCGATCAACTAGTGGCGGCTTTCCCAAACGACGAGCGCGCCCATTTCAACCTGGGTGGTTACTACTTCGGCCAGCAGGACTATCCCAAAGCCATCGAGCATTACAAGAAAGCGACTGAAATCGCTCCTACTTACTCGACCGCTTTCAACATTCTTGGTTATGCCTACCGGCAGAACGACGACAATGCCAACGCCGAGCAGGCATTCAAGAAATACATCGAACTGATTCCCAACGATCCGAACCCTTACGACTCCTTAGCCGAGTTGTACCTGAAGATGGGCAGGTTCGACGAATCGATCGCGCAATATCGCAAGGCGCTCGCAATCGATCCCAACTTCATCAACTCTCATCAGGGAATCGCGTCGGCGTTGATGTATCAAGGCAAGCCGGATGAGGCTTCCGCCGAGCTACAAAAGATTACCGACAAAGCGAGGAGCGATGCCGAACGCCGCACGGCGATGTTTGCTATGACGGTCGTTGACGTCGACAGCGGCAAACTCGATGCTGCCCTTGCCGAAGTGGACAAGCAGTACGCGTTGGGCGAAAAAACCAATGATGTCGCCGGTATGACGGGCGATCTGCAGCTCAAGGGCAACATTTTGCTGGAAATGGGCAAGCCCGATGAGGCGAAGACAGCTTATGAACGCCTGCTGAAGATGACATCGGACTCCAATCTCTCTCAGGAGATCAAAGACAACGCAACGCTCTTTCATCACTACAACCTGACGCGTGTGGCACTTGCTAAGAAAGACCTGGCCACTGCAAAAACCGAAGCCGAAGCTTTCCGCAAAGGCACTGAAACAAAGAAGAACCCGTTCCAAACAAAACAGGCTCACGAACTGCTGGGCATGATTGCCCTCGAAGCCAAAGACTTCGACACGGCGCTGGCTGAACTGCAGCAAGCGAACCTGCAAAACCCTTACGACCTCTATCGCATATGTCAGGCTTATCAGGGCAAAGGGGACATGGGCAAGGCAAAGGAGTTTTGCACGAAGGCAGCCACGTTTAATTCGCTGCCACAACTTAATCTCGCTTTCATCCGCACGCGGGCGGCCAAAGCGTAATCTGAACCAATCATCGTTGAAATGGAAAGGCGGCGCCGGGATCGAACGGCGCCGCTTTACTATCCACGATTTACGATTCACTATTTCAGGGTATTGTTAGTGTAGTTGATGTGATTTGGTGGCTCGTATTTATCTTTTAACTATTGCAGAGGAAGATGACTCTTATGAACAACTCCTGGCCTGAATTGAAATTCTCTGAGTGGCAAGACACTCTTGCCACGCTGCACATGTGGACGCAGGTTGTCGGCAAGATCCGCCTCAAGCAGACACCGCTCGTGAATCACTGGTGGAATGTGCCGCTCTACATTTCCCCGCGCGGCCTGACGACCTCGGCAATGCCCTACGAAGACCGCATCTTCGAAATCGAATTCGACTTTATCGATCACCAGTTGCTGATCAAGTGCAGCGACGGCTCAACAACAACGCTGCCGCTGCGTCCGCAGTCAGTCGCAGACTTTTACGCCGAAGTAATGTCGGCTCTTCGTGATTTAGGAATGGAGATAAAGATTTGGACAATGCCTGTCGAGATTCCTAATCCGATTCGTTTTGATGATGACACAACGCACGCGTCTTACGATTCGGAATATGCCAATCGCTTCTGGCACGCGCTAGTGAAAATGGATGATGTGTTGAAGGAGTTTCGCTCGCGATTCATCGGCAAAGTGAGTCCGGTGCATTTCTTCTGGGGCAGTTTCGATCTGGCCGTGACGCGATTTTCGGGGCGACTGGCGCCGCCGCGCGAAGGCGCGGACCTGATGACTCGCGAGGCTTACTCGCATGAAGTGATAAGCCATGGCTGGTGGCCGGGCAACAAGGATATGGAAGCGGCGTTTTATTCCTACACGACGCCTGAACCCGCCGGCTTGGCGGATGTTGCCGGTCAGGGAAAGATTCGTCCCGCAGAAACCTTTTACAGTTCAGAAATGAAAGAGTTTTTCCTGTTGTACGACGACGTCCGCAAATCTATTTCACCTGAAAAAGCACTAATGGATTTCTGCCAAACCACTTACGAAGCGGGGGCGAATCTGGCCGGCTGGGACCGCGCCGCGCTTGAACGGCTAGAGCACGCAGGCGGGTTAAGAAAAGCCGTGACCTAGTTGCCACAATGCCAGCAGCGTAGGGTCTTTTTGTCGCTTTGCTCAATTTGTCTTGACAGCTTTTCGTACTCTTGCCTATAGTAACCACTCGCTTCCATGACCGAGGCGACACGAACATGACGCACAGCCCAAACACCTTTTATTACTTCGCCTTTACCTACCGCTTCTTTTCCTATGGGAGAAGCGGGCAGGCGAAGATTGGGCGTGAAGTGCTGAAGACCTAATAAACCAGTACAAAAAGCTTTCATCGAGCCAGCCGCGACTCCCAAACGGGAATAAGTCGCGGCTGGCTTTTTTGTTGTATCCCGGGGGCACAAGTTCTGAACGGAAATAAATCTCGGAAGGATGAACACTTCAATGACTATCGAACATTGGCGCACTGAAATAGACGAAATAGATCGGGAGCTGCTTCGGCTCCTAAATCGACGCGCGCGACTGGCCATGAAGGTTGGCACCCTGAAACAGAATGCAGGCCTGCCTTGTTGCGATACCGAGCGCGAGCGCGATGTGTTAACCCGCTTGCAACAAGCCAACGGCGGCCCGCTTGACAGCCGTGCCATAGGCAAAGTGTTCCGGCGCATCATTCGCGAATCGAGAACCCTTGAAGCGCAGATGCTAACCGATCGTAACCAACCAATGGACGAGGGGCGACGGGCTGCACTCGTTGCTCCGGGATCCGCTAACTCCAGCGAGGTAATTTGGTGAGCGCTTCGGTCCACAAACCGCGCATCGCGTTTCAGGGAGAGCATGGAGCTTTCAGCGAAGACGCAGCAATCAAGTTGTTCGGGCCGCAGGTCAGCCACAGCATTGACCTGGAGCCGTGTCCGACCTTCGAAGCACTCTTCAATAGTATTGATGCAGGCCACGCAGAGTACATCCTGGTACCGATCGAAAACAGTCTGATTGGATCGATTCAACCTGCGGTTGCTCTCTTCGAGAAGAGTTCGCTGGCCATCGTGGGGGAAGTCGCAATCCCAATACGGCATCATTTGATTGGCTGTCCCGGGTCCGTATTTGAAGAGATTGAAACAGTCGAGTCTCATCCCGCAGCCCTGGCCCAATGCCAAAACTTTCTTGCCGCCCAGCCCCAGATCAAGGCAATCGAAACTGATGACACCGCGGGAAGCGTGGCGCGGGTAATCAAACGCAGTAACCGCAAACATGCGGCAATAGCCGGACGACGCGCCGCCGAACTGTATGGCGGATCCATTATCCGCAGCAACCTCGAAGATCATCCGGATAACCACACTCGCTTCCTGTTGCTGGCTCGCGAGTCACATGGAGAGCCAAACGTATTAAGTCGAGATCCCGTGGGTCGAGTAATTCAGAACCAAAGAATTGAGGAACACAAATCATGATCGTTAACATGTCAGCATCGGCAACTAAAGAACAAATCAGTCACGTCGTCGAAAGAATTCAGGAGTGCGGTTATCAGGCACACCTGATTCAGGGCGCGGAACGCACTGTCATCGGCGCCGTCGGCAGCAATGGCCGGCGAGCAGAGATTGAAGCGTTACGCGCTGCGCCTGGCGTTCAGGACGTGATCCAAATCGCACATCCATTCAAACTTGTGAGCCGGCAGCTGCAACAACGCCGCACCATTGTCGATGTAGGCGGCGTGCAAATAGGCGCGGGCAACGTGACGGTGATGGCGGGGCCATGTTCGGTGGAGTCGGGCGAACAATTAATGGAAACTGCGCTCGCGGTGAAAGCAGCTGGAGCAAACCTGTTGCGTGGCGGAGCCTATAAACCCCGGACATCCCCCTACGATTTCCAGGGACTGGGAGTTGAAGCACTGCGCCTCTTGAGAGAAGCCAGCGAGGAAACCGGCTTGCCGATAGTGACCGAAGTAATGAGCGAAACTGATGTCGAGATTGTCGCCGAGTACGCCGACATGATGCAGGTGGGCGCGCGCAACATGCAGAACTTCTCGTTGCTGCGAAAGCTGGCCATTCTCGAACGACCGATTCTGCTCAAGCGTGGGCCCTCAGCAACGATCAAGGAGTGGCTGCTTGCTGCCGAATATTTATTGGCCGGCGGCAATAAGAATGTGGTGCTCTGCGAACGCGGTATCAAGACGTTTGAAACGGCCACTCGCAATACTTTGGACCTGGCCGCCATTGCTCTGGTGAAGGAGTTGTCGCATCTGCCGGTGATCGCAGATCCGTCACATGGTACCGGTATTCGCAGCCTGGTTTCGCCGATGTCGAAAGCAGCGATTGCAGCCGGCGCCGACGGGTTGATGATCGAAGTGCATCCCTGCCCCGAGCGGGCGTTGTCGGATGGCCCCCAGTCACTGGATCTCCCGGGATTTGCAGAGTTGATGAAGGAACTTGGAACGGCGCCCGTGCGCGAGGTTAAGGCTGCCTGATGCAAGACTGGCGTTTCTGTTCTATTTTGGTTACTGCCGGCAGAAAGAACAACGAAGCGGATAAGATGACTGCATGCGATGTATATCCGTGTTCGTTGTTTTCGCAGCTTTGTTAGTGAGTGAACTATCGCTGTCTGCAACTCCGGCTGTGGTTTCGGCTCAAACGGGCGCTCAGGAAAAAGCAGCAAGTCTTCGTGCACAGCTTACTGAAGTAGAAAAGAAGCAAGCGGAACTGCAAACGCGGCTAAAGAGTCTTGATGAGGGGCTGAAGCCGGAAAACATTGAGAGCGCTCTGGCTGGTGTGGGCAGCACGCGTCCGGAGGATTTGCGCGAGCAACGCCGGCGGCAATTGGAGATCGAGCGTAACGGAGTGCGCGCGCAACTGGATCTGCTGGCCACCAGCCACAGTCGCCTGGAAACAGCGATCGCAACAGCGGACGCGGATGCATACCGGCAGAGCGCCGCGCCACCAACTGTTCCTGCCGTCGACGCCTCGTCCGCCGCTGAAGCATCAACTCAGGTGGCGCCGCCGCCACGACGCGCGCGGCGAGTAAAGAAAAAGAGGGTCAAGAGGTCAAAACGCACGCATCACTCCCAACCCTACTGAACTACGCTGCGAGTGCGAAGATCAAAACGGTCGCCAGGCTTTAGCCAGTAATACCAGTTGCCGCCGTGTTTCTTGTTGTCGTAAATGGCAGCACGGCCCTCTCCAATTACTTCGAAGCGGTCTCCGGTCACAACCAGAGCCGCTTTCTCGTCGAGTCCAATCCCTAACAACTGCGGATAACTGTCCAACACATTCACCAACTCGGCGTCGCGTTTAGCCTCCGTCAAATGCGGGTTGATCGCTACGTTTTTCAGGAAAGCGAAGCCGCGTTCGTGACCTTTCGCCATCAGCAGCGGTTTATCGGGACGGCCCCGCACTGTGTAAGAGCCCTGGATGATTGCTCCGGCGGAGTTGCCACCCACCACCCCGCCGCGCTCGAGAACTGCTTTGATTTCCTTTTGCGTAAGCGTATCCAGGTAGGCGCTAGCCAATCGTCCGGCGTTCCCTGCACCTAACCAAACACCGTTAGCCTTCTTCAGTGACGCAACAAAAGTTTCGGAGTTGGCTGTCTTTCGACTTCGCGTGTGCAACAGCGTTACATGTTTGACGCCAAACATCTTTGCGAGTTCCTCTTCGAAAGCCTGAGTATTTGGGGCCGGAGTGTCGGAGTCTGGCGGGTCATAGATGAAGCCTGACGGTAGTCGCACACTGGACGCGGCGGTGGGGACGTAAACGAAATTTCCGTCAGGCCCTCCGGCTAAGGCGACAAAACGCTCGATTACACCCTTGTCAACATCTCCACCCGTCAATATCAGATGGCCTCCTGCAAAACCAGAGGATACTTGCGCAGAAATACAGTTTGAAGCGCAGAGCACGAACAAAACCGCAGCCGCTATTTTCGCTTTCATTCTTTGAGACTCCTCGTCTACTTTGCAGCGGGCATGGATTTCGCGAAGTAGCCGGGCCGGTGGCGCAATTGTAGTTGCTCTTTTTGCAACTCAGGGTTGGTGATTTCGATGCGCATCTGGCGGTAAGAGCCGTCGCGGTTTTTGTTGGTAGGCGAATAGGCAATCAGGTACTGTGAACGAAGTTCCTGCTCGATCTCCGCGAAAGCGTTGGTTAAGTCAGTCTCTCGTTTTGGGAAAAAGGCGCGGCCACCCGTAGCATTCGCCACCGTATTAAGTTCATCACGGTCCACTCCACCATACTTTTTGTCGCCGATACCAATCACGTAGATGACCGTCTCCGCATCCAGCGCGCGATTGATTGCCTCGCTTCTCGAGAGTCGGCTCGTAGAGTCGCGCCCGTCCGTTAGCAGGATGATCGCGCGGCGTCTCTGGTTCGGAACGAAATCCTTTTGACTTTGGGCCGGACCCAAACCCTGACGGCCCTGAGCCTGTCCCGCAACTTTCGGATCGGAACTTCGCGCCAGGACCTCACTTGATGTCAAAGCGATCGCGTCCCAGATCGCCGTTGAACCTTCGTCCCCGGGCGCCTTCATTCCCGGTCCGGAAGCAATGCCGCTGATTGGCCGGCCCGCGCCCAGATACGCCGGCAGCGCCACTTCAGTCCGCTCGAGAGCCCGATAGATACTGAAGACATCGCGGGTCAATCCTTGTTCGAGATACGCCGCGCCCGTGAAGGGAATAATCGCCGCCTGATCTTTGCTGGACTGAATTACCCTCTCGATGAACGTTCGCGCGGCTGCCTTCTCCTGCGGCAAGGTGCGCTCCTCTGAAATGCTGACGTCGATCAGGAAAGCGATCGAAAGTGGTCGATCCGTTTCGCGTTGAAAAGTGAGAATTTTTTGCCGCACGCCATCTTCAACTACCCGCAGGTCCTCTTCCCGCAATGTCGTTATGAAAACTTTTTGTTTGTTAGTGGCGGTGAAGAAGAGGTTAGTGAGATTAGTTTCGACCCGAATAACTTCGTCATCCTGGTCGGCTGACTCTTGCGCGAAAAGATTGTACGTGGCGCCGCACGACAACAGCAGGATCAGAAGTAACGGAATAAGCGTCGATTTCATAAGACTGTAACGGACACTTTTAGTTTACGAATTCACTCGAAGGCACGAAAGGTTCTTCTGCTTCGCCCCATCGGGGCGAGATGTTTATAGTCTGGCGGACCTTTCTAACTCTTAAGCTCCGTAGGAGCGAAATCGCCTTGGCCTGTCCTTGTTCCACTCCCGGGTTTCGCTCCTAGCGGAGCGAGATTTTTCGATGTGCGCTCGGGCTATAGACATCTCGCTCCAATGGAGCGAAAACGAATACTTATTTCAGGCTCTTGATATTTGTCGGCTTGGCGAATAACGATTCGGCAAGTGGCGGGTTGTATTCGACTGACTCGTAAGCAACCCGACTCGTTTGTACGCCGTTCGTGAAGTGGTCGATGACCCATGCTGCGGTGATTTGACCAATCGAAATCGGCTTCGCTAAACGATCTTCTTCAGTCACTTCTTCATCCTCGTCTGTGTCACGCTTCTTCCTGGTTGCTTTGTAAATTACCTTCGCCGGCAAACCTTCCTTCGCCGCAAATTCATATTCGATCCAGAAACCGTTTGGATAAGTGAGCCGAACAGTTTCATTGCGCCGCCCTACTCCGGCTTCTCGCCGCCCAACATAGCTGAGGGTTGCGTTCTCCTTTTTCCACCACCCGCGCAGGAGGTTTTCGAGGCTGGTCCGCATACTGCGTTTGAAGTCTTCAATCTGATTGCCTTTCATGTCAGCCAGGGATTTGGTAGCGCCGTCGTAGAGCCAGCCGGTCTCACCCGAATTCGTCTGAATCACACGAATGCCTTCGCTGATAAACTCTGTGCGCTCTTTGTCTGGATAGGATATGTAATCAACAAATCTTGCGGGAATCTGTGATTGCCCGTCATGAAAGCTGGTGAAGAAGCCGCGACCAATTACAGTACTGATATTCAAATAGGCGCTGCCGCCAAGCACTTCAACCGCGCGATTGAGAACTGCTTCAGCTTTCGCAGTATTCTCCGGCGACGGTTTTTGGGCCGGTTCCTGCTGCGCCGCGGCCGAGGCGCAAAAGCAGACTAGAAGAACCAGGGTAAGAACCGGCCGGCGATGTATTGAATAGGTCATTTTTGAATCGAACTTTCGCAAGATATTCTGTCGCCTCCGATGAAGGCAGTCATCTTAGTTGCTGACTATACTAATTAGCGATGCCTCCCAAACGCCATGGAAAAAGGGGCTTCAGTAAATAGTCCTGAAGCCCCAGCTAAACAATGCTGAACGAAGCGTATCGATAGGAATTGTGGGTTTCCCCAAAACTGCCTAGTTAATTCAAGCTCGCGTTTGTGCCCGCAACCGCCTTCACCACAATCTCGTCATCTTCAACTTCAACCGCGAAATTCGTGGCGCTCTTCCACAGTGCAGTTAGGGGAAGTTTCACTTTCTCATCGATGTGACGCTTCAGAAAGCGCGCACCATATTTAGTGTTGAAGCCCTTCTCGGTTAGAAAGTTTAGCGCTGCGTCGCTAACGCTGACATCCTTGCCCTGACGCTGCATCTGACGCCGGAGGTTGTTCAAGTAGAGATCGGCAATCTGGCGGACCTCATCCATCGTTAACGGCGCGAAGACAATGATCTCGTCAATGCGATTGCGAAACTCCGGTGAGAAACGCGTCTCGGCGGCCTTCATTACCTCGTTCTTAACGACGCGGAAATCCTGCGCGGTCTTATTGCCAAAGCCCAGCGGCTTTTCGAATTTCTTGAAGCTCTCCGAACCGAGATTGGAGGTCATGATCACGATGGCGTCTGACAGATAAACTCTCTTGCCGCGGCCATCAGTCAACCAGCCTTCGTCAAAGCCCTGCAGGAACAGGTTCATCAAATAAGGCGATGCCTTCTCCACCTCGTCCAGCAGAAGAACCGTATAGGGATTCTCACGCAGTTGTTCCGTCAAAATTCCACCGCGCTCCGAACCTACAATTCCTCGCGGCATCCCGATCAGTTTTTCGATGCTGACGGTGCCGTCGCCATACTCAGACATGTCGATCCGCACCATCTTCTCTTCGTCACCAAACATGAATTCAGCGACCGCTTTCGCGAGTTCGGTCTTTCCCACCCCCGTCGGTCCCAAAAACAACAACACGCCGTCGGGTTTATAGTGCGACTCTTTCAGTGGGCCCTTGTTCAGCCTTAGCCGTTGCGCTACGGATTTGATAGCGGCCTTTTGACCAATAACGCGTTGCCCCAGCATTGCTTCCGTCATCGAGAAGCGTTCGCTCGTATCGCGAAAGATCATGTCGCGCGGAATGCGAGACTCCTGCGAAATCACATCGATGACATGGTCCGGAGTGACGACCATTGTTTGCGGTTCGTTTATTTCAACTTTGACGGCAGCTGTGTCAAGCCAGCCAATTGCCTTGTCCGGCAGATGAAGGTTGCGTATGTACTTCGGCGCCATTTCCAGGGCGGTATTGATAGCCTCATCGGAAATTTTTACTGAATAATTTCTTTCCAACCGCGGACGAATGCCTAAGAGTATTTCACGCGTTTCATTTATCGTCGGTTCAACAACCTTCACCAGACGAAAGCGTCGCGCCAGTGCCTCATCTTCAGAAATGTACTCCTTGTATTCCGAGAGAGTGGTGGCGCCGATGATGCGCAAATCGCCGCGTGCCAAGGCCGACTTAAACATGTTTGCCGCATCGGAAGACGTGCCGAGCGCCGCGCCGGCGCCCATGATTGTGTGCGCCTCATCGATAAAGAGAATGAGGTTGTCGCGTTCCTTAACCTCATCGATGATGCCCTTGATTCGTTCTTCAAACATTCCCCGCAACATTGTGCCCGCAACGATGCCGCCCATTTGCAGTTGGACCACGTGCGTGCCCCGCAAGCGCGCTGGAACCTTGTCAGGCTCCATTTCGATCATGCGCGCCAGGCCTTCAACAACTGCAGTCTTGCCGACACCAGGTTCGCCAACCAGCATCGGCGAGTTTGCCCGCTCTCGGTGGCATAGGATCTCCACCATCTGCTGGATCTCTTTCTCGCGGCCAATCGTGGGTGCGATCTTATCGGTACGCGCCAGGCGATTCAGGGAAACGCCGAAGTGCTTGAGATAGGGCGGCAACTCAAACTTCTTGCGATACTGCTCCTCTTCGCGCTCGCGTTTGTTAACTTGCGCCTGGACGTTCTCAGCCACCACGTCAGGATTGGCGCCCATGTTTTTCAAAACCTCAACAAAGAGGCTGTCGTAGTTTGTAAGCGCGGAAAAAATGTCCGTCGCCTCGATCACTTTCCGACCCTGCGCCCGCGCGCGTTCCATCGCGCGTTTGAAAAGCTCTGTAGTGTCGGGAGAAATCCGAATGCCCTTGCCGACATGCTGCTGACGACTGCTGTCCAGTCGTTTATCAATTGCGATTTTGACAACGATCGGATCCAGGGAGAGCTCGCGCATGGTTGAGTTGAACATGTCGGGCTCCTCATACATGAGGGCCTCGAGAATATGTTCCACTGACACAAAATTCTGATCCCGCTGGCGCGACTCGCTCAGCGCGTGATCGAGTATTCGTTGTCCGCTGTCTCCAAATTTATCTTTATAAGACCCTAAATCAACCATTGTCTTGACTCCCTGGCAAAGCTTGCCAATTCCTTCTTAGAACTTAGTGCACCATTTTACGACAGCAAACTCGCCCTCCTCGATCGTCCCCGGATGCAAAAATCTGACCCAACCCGGGAAGGTTGGATGTCACTGAGCATATGCGCCGTTGCGTTTCGATGCAACGGAATTCTGCCGCCGATTTGCATAGCAAATTTCCGGCCACCGGTTGACTAACCAACCGCGGCGAAAAGCCGCACTTCAAATATTCGTGGTTCGGTCGGCGCGAGCAGCAGGGGCGAAGCGGGCTTAATAGTCGTAATCCTCACCGCCGCCCGGCATTGATGGGGCCGCTTTCTTCGGTTCGGGCGCGTCTGTGACCGCCGCGTCGGTAGTCAGCAATAGGCCCGCAATTGATGCTGCATTTTGGAGCGCAGTGCGCACAACCTTGGTAGGATCGAGTATGCCTGCGGCCGCCAGATCTTCATATTCGCCAGTGGCGGCATTGAATCCCTTATTGCCTTTCAACTCTGAAACTTTACCAGTGACCACCGCGCCATCGAGGCCGGCGTTTTCGGCGATTCGCCGCAACGGCTCTTCCAAAGCACGTCTCACGATTCTTATCCCCGTCAAAACGTCCTCGTCATCATCGCTCAATTCGTCGAGCACTTGCCCCGCGCGCAGCAACGCGGTGCCGCCACCCACAACCGTGCCTTCCTGCGCAGCCGCTTTCGTGGCGTTTAGCGCATCTTCAACGCGCGTCTTGATCTCCTTCATCGCGGTTTCCGTCGCGGCGCCGACCTTAACTACCGCCACTCCACCGGCAAGTTTCGCCAGCCGTTCCTGCAACTTCTCACGATCGTAATCCGAAGTAGTTTCTTCAATCTGTCTTCTAATCGTGGCCACGCGCCCTTGTATGGCCTTCCGATCGCCGCCACCTTCAACCAGGGTTGTCGAGTCCTTGTCGACAATCGCGCGTTTGGCAGTTCCCAAATCTGACAGCTGCACGTTTTCGAGTTTGACGCCCAGGTCTTCGGTAATGACGCGCGCGCCGGTCAGAACTGCCAGATCCTCAAGAATGGCCTTACGCCTGTCTCCAAAGGCTGGTGTCTTAACGGCGCAAACTTTGATCGTGCCGCGCAGCTTATTAACTACGAGCGTGGCCAGGGCATCGCCTTCGATGTCTTCAGCGACAATTAATAACGGACGACCGCCGCCGGCTGCTTGTTCGAGAACGGGCAGCAAGTCGCGCATCGCCGCAATCTTTTTCTCATGCAGTAAGATCAACGGCTCGTCGAGCACGCATTCCATCCGATCGGCATTGGTGACAAAGTAAGGCGACAAATAACCACGATCAAACTGCATTCCTTCGACGATTTCCAGTTCGGTTTGCAGACCTTTTGCTTCCTCCACGGTAACAACGCCGTCTTTGCCAACCTGCTCCATCGCGTCTGCGATGAGTTTGCCAATCTCGCGATCGTTGTTGGCCGAGACGCTGGCAACATTCATCAGGTCTTCTTTGTTTTTTACCTTCTTGGAGGTGCGCTGCAGCTCCGCTACCACTGCCTCCGTCGCCATCTGAATGCCGCGTTGTAATGACATCGGGTTGGCGCCGGCTGCTACATTTTTCACACCCTGACGAAAGATTGCCTGGGCCAGCACGGTGGCGGTAGTGGTCCCGTCGCCCGCTGTGTCGTTGGTCTTGACCGCAACTTCGCGCACCATCTGTGCGCCCATGTTTTCGTACTTGTCCTGAAGCTCAATTTCCTTCGCAACCGTAACGCCGTCCTTCGTTATGACCGGGGAACCATACTTTTTCCCAATCACGACGTTACGACCTTTGGGCCCAAGTGTTACGCGCACGGCATTCGCGAGCGTGTTCACACCGTTCAGCATTGCGCTGCGCGCTTCTTCGCCAAACTTCATCTCTTTTGCGGGCACTCTGGTTCTCCTTGAATCTGGAATCTGAGATCTGAAATTTGAAATCTCAAAAACTATTCTGTCGCGGGCATTGCCTTATCCGTATGGCGTCCAACTTTAACACGGGCCGGTCGCAACAGCCGGTCGCCGATTTTGTAACCGCGCGTGTGTTGGGCGACAACTTTGCCCTCATCACCCGGCGCTCCTTCAACGGTTTCAACCGCCTCATGTAACTCCGGGTCAAACACCTCTCCAACAGCGTCGATTGGCTCGACACCCGCGGCAGCCAGTGAGCTTTCGAAACTCAACGCTGTTCTCCGTACGCCTTCAGCGATTACTTCCGACTCACTGCCTGCTTCGGCGGCGTCGGTGGCGCGTTGCAGATTGTCCAGCACGGGTAACAGTCCGGCGATGAAGTCAGCTTTCTCACGTTGTGCGCGTTCATCGGCCGCGCGATTCAGGCGCTGGCGTGTCCCATCAGTTTCACTTTGCAACTGCTTTCGCAACTGCTCAAAACGCGCCTGTACCTCCAGTGTCTTTTGCTCCGCGGCTTTCGTCCGCGCCTCCAGCTCTTCAACGTAACTGGGTTTAAGACTCGGAGACTCAGCCTCGCTGTCGCGCTCGGTGTTCTTCTCGTCATCCAACAAAATGCGGCGTCGATCCGTCACGCGAATCTCCGCTTCGTCATCCCGCCTCTTCTTATGATCTCTGCCGAATAAGTCCCTCGCCATTTAATCCTCTGCTTCCGAACTTCCTAAAAATTAATTTTCTTACGAAACCTTGATTTTAACGCGCTGCGACTTGCGTTCGGGACGCTTGGGAAGGTGAACTTGAAGCACACCATCCTTGTAGTCAGCCCTGATATCGTCTTGATCAACGGCCGCCGGAACGCTAAACGTCTTGAGAAACTTGCCACTCGGGCATTCCGCCCGATGTCGGGTTGTGTCCTGCACAACTCGATTTCCTTTTATCGTCAGCCTGTCGTCGTCAACGCTGATATCGAGCGTAGCTCGATCTATACCGGGAAGGTCAACCGCCACTGTGTACTCGCCGTCGTTTTCGTAAACGTCAGCCGCCGGATACCAATCGGCCGTCTCAGCCTCGTCACTCGGGCTGCCTTCGCTGGCGCGCCGCTGCGACGCGTCTTCAAATAGTCGATTCATTCGATCTTGCAAAGACACCAGGTCGTGCAAGGGATTCCATTGTGCCATCGTCCTACCCCTATTCTCTTTGCTTGGCTATAAACGGCGCTTCGTTTTTGACTCTTTCGTTTTTATCTTCTCAAGGATTTGAACATCAGCCGCTGCGTGCCCAAGCACAGTGGTTCGAGAACATTTATTGGCCCCTGACCACGAAGCATAAACCAGATACTCTTCGCCCAACTCAAACCGGTAGGCGCAATCTGAAACTATTGATCCTCCTGCACTGTAAGGCATGACTATCTCGTGAGCAGGCGCTCCCTTCCACAATCCTTCGACACTAAATTTCACTGTGGACTCATTAATCTCGATCACTTTTCCGGAGAACACCACATCCGCACTAGCCTTAGCTTTGGTTACGGCAGTTTTCAAAGAAACTTGTTTCAGGGGCAAATCACAAACACACGCGAGAGTTGGCGCACACCCAATGAGTATTACGAATAGAGCGAAAACCAAAAGTGCAGATTTCTTCATAATCCTCCAAAACGATCCTATCGCTCGTTATGCCGTCGCTGCTGCAGCTTCTACCTTGAGTTCCATCTGATCGGCGTTGGCCGTCACTTTCACTCTTTGGCCCGGCAGAACTTCTCCGTTCAACAGTTTTACCGCCAGCGGATTCTGTATCAGGGTTTGGATTGCGCGCTTGAGCGGCCGTGCCCCGTAATTCGGATCGTAACCTTCTCGAGCCAGAAGTTGACGCGCCGAGTCGTCCAATACCAGCTGGATATTTCTTTCGGCAAGCATCGCTAACAGACGCTGCAACTGTACGTCAATGATCTGGCCGATCTGATCTCGTGAAAGTTGATGGAAGATCACTATGTCGTCGACACGATTAAGAAACTCCGGTTTGAAGTTTGCTCGCAACTCCTGCATTACCGCCTCGCGCACTTCCTCTTCGTCGCCATCGGCATCCTGTATCTCGCGCGAGCCAAGATTCGACGTCATGATCAAAACAGTGTTCTTGAAGTCGACCGTGCGACCCTTCGCATCAGTCAGCCGCCCGTCGTCGAGAATTTGAAGCAACACGTTGAACACGTCCGGATGTGCCTTCTCGATCTCGTCAAACAACACCACTGCATAAGGCCGGCGGCGAATCGCTTCCGTCAGTTGTCCACCCTCTTCGTAACCCACATATCCAGGCGGCGCACCGATCATGCGCGCCACCGCATGCTTCTCCATGTATTCAGACATATCGAGGCGGATCATTGCGTGCTCATCGTCAAATAAGAATTCGGCCAGCGCACGAGCAGTTTCGGTTTTACCTACGCCCGTCGGGCCCAGAAAAATGAACGAACCAACGGGCCGATTCGGATCCTGAAGGCCGGCGCGCGCGCGCCGCACTGCATCAGCAACCGCTTTCAAAGCCTCAGCCTGACCGATGACGCGCTTGCTGAGACGATCTTCCATCGAGACCAGCTTCTGCATTTCACCTTCAAGCATTTTGGAAACCGGAATGCCGGTCCATTTTGCCACCACCTCGGCGACATCCTCTTCGTCAACCTCTTCCTTGAGCATCACGCCATTAGTCTGCAGTTCTGCAAGTTTCTCTTGTTCCGCGGCAAAGCGGCGTTCCAATTCCGGAATCTGCCCATATTGAATCTCGGAAGCGCGCGCCAGATCTCCCGCATTTCGCACCTGATCGAGTTGTAGTTTCAGTTGCTCCAACTCCGCCTTGGCGGTGCGCATGCGCTCAATAGCCTCTTTTTCCGACTGCCACTTCGCCTTCATGCCCGAAGACTTTTCTCGCAGATCCGCAATGCGCTGCTCAATCTCATGCAAACGCGCCATCGATCTTTCGTCCTCTTCACGCTGGAGGGCCTGGCGCTCAATCTCCAACTGCAGGATCTCGCGCTCGAGTTGGTCGATTTCCTGCGGCAATGAATCAATCTCGATTCGGAGACGGGAGGCCGCTTCATCAATTAAGTCGATGGCCTTGTCTGGCAAAAAACGATCGGTGATGTACCTGTTGGAAAGGGTAGCCGCCGCCACAATGGCGGAATCCTTGATGCGAACACCGTGGTGAACTTCATACTTCTCTTTCAGTCCACGCAAAATTGCAATCGTGTCTTCAACGGTAGGTTCGCCGACATAAACCTGTTGGAAACGGCGTTCGAGGGCGGCGTCCTTCTCGATGTACTTCTTGTACTCATTAAGGGTGGTGGCGCCAACACAGCGAAGCTCGCCACGCGCCAGCGCGGGCTTCAGCATGTTCGACGCATCAATCGCGCCTTCCGCGGCTCCGGCGCCGACCAGCGTATGCAACTCATCGATGAATAAAATGATCTGGCCCTGTGCGTTCTCAATCTCTTTCAGAACGGCCTTGAGCCGGTCTTCAAACTCCCCACGATATTTTGCACCCGCCAGCATTGATCCCAGGTCGAGTCCTACGAGCCGCTTGTTCCTCAACGTCTCGGGAACATCTCCGGAAACGATCCGTTGCGCCAGGCCCTCAACTATCGCTGTTTTGCCGACGCCCGGCTCACCGATCAGCACCGGGTTGTTCTTCGTGCGGCGCGAAAGGACCTGGATAGTTCTCCGTATCTCGTCGTCGCGGCCAATTACCGGATCGAGTTTTCCTTTGCGCGCCAACTCGGTTAGATCGCGCGCGTATTTTGATAGCGCCTGATAATTCTGTTCGGCATTCTGATCCGTGATGCGTGAGCCACCCCGCATCTGCTCAATCACCTTGAGCAGATCGTCACGCTTCATGCCGTGCTGGCGAAGAATCTTGCCTGCTTCACCGTCCTTTTCATCAACGATCGCCAATAGCAAATGCTCGGTCGAGTTAAACTCGTCCTGCATTTTGTCCGCATGCTTTTGGGTGGCGGTGAAGACCTGACTTAAACGCGGGCTGAAATATTGCTGTCCGCCCTCTACGCGAGGGAAACGCGCGATTGCCGCCTGAACATCATTTAGGACTATCTGAAAGTTCACTCCGAGTTTCCCGAGGATTGGCCGCACAATACCTTCCGGCTGCTCGAGCATTGCCGCGAGCAGGTGCTCAGGTTCGACTTGTTGATTTTGATTTCGCTCGGCCAACTCGATGGCAGCCTGTATGGCTTCCTGTGCCCGAAGCGTAAACTTATCTAAACGCATAAACTTATTTCTCTACTCTATACCGCTTTTAATTTTTCGGCGGGGTCAGCTCGCATTGAACTGAAACCCCGCCTTAGGCCGTTTAATCAACTGAGACTCTTACTGACTGCCCGCGGCCTTCGACTTCTCACCGGTTACGGCCTTCGCCTCAATGGTTTTCCCCGAAGTTGGGGTCGCTTCGCCCGCGATCTCAATCCGACGTGCCTTCGTCTCTTCACGCTTCGGCAGCGTCACCCGCAAAACGCCGTTGCGATATTCAGCAGTGGCACCGTCAGCTGAGACTGTTTGAGGCAATGTGAAAGAACGCGTGAAAGATCCATAAGAGCGTTCTACGCGGTGGTAGTTATC
>Ga0070698_100002245_pt1 | contig 21370 bp, 17 predicted proteins | sample KBSK1502metaG_FD_65477 | JGI IMG/M metagenome (GOLD analysis project Ga0070698, IMG submission 65477) | Corn, switchgrass and miscanthus rhizosphere microbial communities from Kellogg Biological Station, Michigan, USA - KBS K1-50-2 metaG | ecosystem: Host-associated > Plants > Roots >...
GCCGAACGCCCGGCGGGTGAACACCCAGAGCGGCGGGATCGCGAGCGCGAACAGCACCGCCTGCGCGACGAGCAGCGTGACCGGGGCGCCGTAGATCCAGTACAGGGGCGCGAGCGCGGCAAGGATCGGCGACCAGTGATCGCCGAGGATGGAGAACTGGGGGCCGAACCCGTTGTGGAGTCCCTTGATGAGCGATATTCCCGGATGGAAGTGCGCGTACGACCGCACCGCCTCGTCGAAGATAACCAGGTCGTACGACGAGGTACGGAACGTGTTGTAGAGGCCGAGCGCGAACCCGCTGTAGGCGGCGGCCACGACCGCCGTCAGCGCCCCCACCGCCGTCGCGTGGCCGCCCCGGTACCCGGCCGGTCGCTCGCTCGCGCCCTGTCTGTGCAGGATGCGGCGCAGCGGGGCGGTCTCGATCGTCGCGCGGATGTCCATCGCTGCGGAGACTATCGGACCAAACCCGCCTGCGAGCCGCCAATGTACCCAGGTGGCGGCCTGAGTGGCGGTCGAGGCGGCGGTCGAGCGTTCAACGGGTTACGCGGTCTCCATGCCGAAGCGGGCCATCAGCGCCCGCTCCTCGTCCTGCGTGGGCGCCTGGCCGCGGTTCCACAGGTCATGCAGCCCGGCGAAGTACGCGTCCATCGCGGGCGCGTGGATCACCAGCAGCCGGGCCTCGTGCTCGCCGGCGTTGCCGAACGTGTGCCCGGTGCCGCGGGGAACGAGGACGAATCCCTCCGGCCCGACGCTCAGCTCCTCGCCGGAGAGCGTTACCCCCACGAGTCCGTCCAGCACGAAGTACGCCTCAGAGCAGTTCGTGTGCCGATGCGGCGGCGGGCGGCGGCCGCCGGGCGGCAGCGTGCGCTCCATCAGCGAGAAGTCGCCGCCATCCTGCTCGGCCAGGGCCTTGAAGAACATGGCGCTGCCGCGGGCGGTGTAGCGAATCTGCCCCTCACCGCGCCCCAGGACCCCGCCGTTCATCGCCCGGCTGCCGCGCTCGAGGTCCATGCCACGAGTGTAGGAGGCGGGGTCCGGCCGCCAATGTCGGCCGGACGGAATCACGGTGCTCGAATCCGGCGTTTTACGTGTTTGCGGTCGATCGCGGCTCCCCCTGGCGGCGCGCCGGCCCTGGCCCCTGGGGCCTCGCGGTGGATCGCCCCCCTGATACCGGCGTCCTTGCGTGGCCTGTGAGTTCCCCCACACCGAATGGAGTCAGGATGCGCTCTCCGCGTGGCAGTCTCGGCCGCGTGCTCCCGGGTATCCGACCCAGACCCGGGAGCCAGAGCGAGCCGGAGGGGCGCGGCGTTGCCTGGACTGAGGAACGAGCGACGAGGGAAGGCGACGCCTCAAGGGCGCCCCGCAGGCGAGCAGGAAATACAGCCTGACCGCGCGCGGCTGGGCCGGGGTGGCAGGCGGGGCCATCGTGCTGACGCTGACCGGCGTCCTGGTGGCCAGCATCACCCCGGGTCCCGGCGCCGGGGCCGCCGCGACCGGCCTCCGTTCCTCGGCTCGCGCTAGGACCGCCCCGGGCCGGGCCGGCACGGCTTCCCGCCGGGCCGGCCACCCCTCGGGCCAGGGCGGCACCCGGGCCGTCCCGGCCGCCGGCGGGGCCAGGACCGGCCGGTCGACGGCCGCCCGGCCGCCGCAGGCCCGGAACGCGGCCGGTCGGGCAGGCTCGGGGCTACGTACGTCGTGCCTACGGGTAGCACATATCGGCGACTCGACCTCGGTGGACCTGATCTCGTCCGCGGACCTGCCCGACCCGGCCGAGCGGCTGCCGGCCCGCTACGCCGACGTCGGCGTCAGGCACCTGCTCATGGACGCCTCCGGCGGGCGGTCGATCGTGGAGGCCCTCCCCGGGCAGGTCAACGGCTACAACGTAGCCCAGGCCTGGTGGAACCAGGGCTACCGGGGCTGCTGGGTGTTCGCGCTCGGCACCAACGACACGGCGAACGTGTCGGTCGGCTCCGCCGTCGGGCTCACGGGCCGGATCAACGAGCTGATGTCTGTGGCTCACGGCGAGCCGGTCCTGTGGGTCAACACGGCCACCGAGCTGAGCAGCGGTCCCTGGTCCGACGCCAACGAGCAGCTCTGGGACGCGGCCCTGGTCAGCGCGCTGGCCAGGTACCCGAACATGCGGATACTCAACTGGGCCGCCGTGGCGCAGCCCGGCTGGTTCCTCCCGGACGGGATCCATTACAACGAGGCCGGCTGCGCGGCCCGCGCCCGGGCCATCGCCCAGGGCCTCGCGAACGCGTTCCCCCTCGGCGGCCACAGGCAGGCCCGGATCGTCCGCTAGCCGCCGACAGTCTCGACCACTGGTCCAGGCGTCAGGCCGACGTCCGGTACAAGATCACACCGCCGGTGGTCTGCTTCTGGAACCCGAGCTCCCGGAGGATTAGCGGCCACCTTCCGGCCATATCAGCCTCAACGAGGATGGCCGTGATCCTGGCTCGTTTTACGAATAGCTGGAATTGCCTGATATGTCGGCCGGTGAGACGGCCCTTGCCCAGGTCAGCCACCTGCGTCGGCAGGTCGCCTTGGGCAATCGCGGCGTTCACGAACCCGCCCGCCAACCGCAGGTAGAAGTCGGTCTCAGCCTGCCACAGCAGGCCGGCGTTGCCGCGGCGGGGCGCGATCACCACCACGGTGTCGCCCGGGGCCAGGTAATGACGATACTCACCAGTGGTGATGAAGGCTGGCAGGCCGGGGCCGCTCTGCAGGTCCAGCTTGGGCACGTTCGCGGCGATCGCAGCGATGGCGAGCAGGGCCAGCAGCCACCGCGACCACGAGCGCCTCGACGGCCCCGCGAGCCACAGCGCCATCATTACCGCCAGAGCCAGGAACGCGAAGACCATGAACCTGGCCGGATAAGCACTGCGCACGATCGGCAAGAACCAGAGCCGCGCCCAGGGAACGCCGATCACCGGGCGCCCGTCCGCATGCACCTCAGGCCCGAGCGCGGCGAGGACGAGCACGAGGAGCATAGCCGTCAGGAACCTCGTGCTCTTCTTGTGCCAGGTGGTTATGGCCACCGCCACGACGAGGGCCACAAGGGGGACACCTACGTAGCCATCCTTGCCCGGAACCGGCAGCGGCGCTGTGAGGTGGGCCAGCCAGCTCAGGCCAAAGGTCTGACCCACGCGGGGGACCACCAGGCCGGCCAGGTCGACGGACGAGAGGGCCGGTGAGCGCACGAAGCCCCGGGGCACGTGCGCGAGCGCGTAAGTGAGGTAGGGGAGAGCGCAGACGATGGCGAGCACGTACGCGAGGCCCACTAGCCGGCTGAGCCTGGCGACTGCTGGGCGGCCGGACCGGTCCGCAAGCACCCAGCCGACTGCGAGGGCGATGGCCCAGACCGCGGTCATGTCCGTAAAGGTCTCTATGAACAGGTAAAACTGCAGAACCATGCTCAGCGCCAGCAGGCCGACGAAGGCGCGTGAGCCGATTCTGCCGTCCCGCCACAGCATCACCAGATACGCCATGAGCGGGAGGAGCAGGCTGAATGCCAAGTTCAGCTGCCCGGCGAAGATGTGATTCATCTCGTAGGCAGAGAACCCGTATACCGCGCCCCCCGCCAGAGAGGGCCAGAATCGCTGAGTGAGCCGACGGCACAGCACGAACGCCGCCCAGCCCGAGACCGGGATCGCGGCGACGACGAGCAGGCTGAACGAGACGACCGGGCCGGCCAGCGCGGTCAGCGGGAGCACCAGCAGCGCCAGCGGCGGTACCGACGTAGTCCAGACCAGGCTGACACCGGCGGGCGCGTCAACCTGGGTCGAGTACAGGGGATTAAGCCCGTGTGCGATCGCGTGGGGCCACCAGCGAAGGCACCAGGTATAGAAGTTGGGGTCCTCACTTGCCTGGAAAAGCTGCGGCTGCCCGGGGTGGCTGACGAGCGGAAACACTTCCGCGATCACCCAGATGGCCAGATAGATCAGCAGCGCGACGAGACCCTGGAAGGCCGGGGAGGCGGCCAGGCCGGGGGCAGCCGCCTGGCCAGCCCCCGCAGCGATAGCGGCATCGGCCTCCCGCGCGGAGCCTATCGCGGGTTCCGCGATCGCCGACTTGCCCAGCGTCGCCGATTCGGGCTGGGCGCTCCCGTCACTTTTTTGGCGGTTGCTGGGGGCACTCACTTCGCTGGCCCGAGCGGAACTTGCGCAGTGGGCGCGTGTGTCTGATCTTGAGCCGTCGGCCACATGCCCCATCCGTTGCATTCGCCGAGCGCGGTGAACCCGCGCGCCTCGCGTTCAAGATACAGCGGGCGGCCTCCAGCCTCGCCATAGATCGGTGCAACGTACTGACCCACCATCCCGAGCATGGCCAGCTGAAACGGCAGGCCGGCCAGCTTGAGCGCAATCGCTGCCAGGCCGTAGCCGACTGAGGCGGTGGTCAAGAGCAGTCCAGCCGCCGGTGCCAGCCGCAACGGGGCAGCAGAAAGTCCGATGATCCAGGAGAACAAACCACGGATGTTGCGGTTACTTTCCCGCATTTGCAGGAAAGCGTCCAGTACCTTCCGGTCGACCAGGCGGAAGTCACCCACATCGATGGGCTGATCGATTTCTGCTATCCGCCTCAGCAAATTGCAGAAGAGCTTCGCGGCCATCTCAAGGATGACGTGTGGCGGGTCTTGAAAACCGGCATCCATCACTATGACGGCCCGCCCGGACGCAGCGCGCATCCCCGCCGTGATGGCCGGCTGGTGCCCGAAGTTGCGGGAAGGCTGCACGACCCTGAACCGCTGGTCGCGGAGGCCTTCTGCATTGTAGATGGGACATCCCCCTAATCTAACAGAACGCGGAGGATAATTGGGCAATGCTCGCATATCAACCATGATTGACAACATGGGTTTCCCAGCCTAGTCGGCGTCGCGCGAACCGAGGACTACCTTGTCGCCCGGAGGCCGCGCAGGACACCCCCGAGCATGAACCCTCGTGGCGCCCACGGGGAGCGGGAAGCCTCGCCTTCATGGCATCAACGGTGCAAACAGCCACTTTTTCGGAATCCGACATGTTGCATCGCGAAGGTCCCGCGACCGATGGCGCCAGTTACGGTAGGCTCGCGCCGCGATTAGGACACGGCGGTGATTCTGGGTCACCCTCCTCACAAGGATTGCACTATGCCCGGTCGGGAGCACCAGACGGCCCGTGCGCGGGTCATGGAGTCGGTCATGCCGGAAGGCCCGCAAGTCACCGGGTTGGACGGTGCTCCGTCCGCTCGGCTCAACAGGGCGGACGGCGGGACCACCACACGGTCGTCCCGCTCACTGGCATCGAGAACGAACCGGCCGGCCGTGCCCGCCCTGACCGCCGCGCTCGCCGCGCTCGCCTTCGTGCTTGCCCGCTGGCAGACCTGGGCACACGGCAGAATCGCCTGGTTCATCCTGGTCGGACGGTATCACTCGATACGGGCTCAGCTGCCGCACGGAATCCCGGTGCAGCATACCTACGGCTACGACGGTCAGTTCTTCTACCGGCTGGCGCTCAATCCCCTTAACCTGCACCACACGGCGTACGGCATCAGCATGGACCGTCCCTACCGGTACATGCGTATCGGCTATCCCGCGCTTACCTGGCTGGTCTCGTTCGGCCAGCATTCCCTGGTCCCTGTCATGCTGGTGGCCGTCAACGTCGCCGCTGTCGGCGCGCTGGGCTACCTGGGCGCCCTGTTCGCCGCCGCCGACGGACGGCACGCGCTGTACGGGCTGCTGCTGCCCGGGTACTTCGGCCTCATCACCAGCTTGGCCCGCGATACCGCCGAGCCGCTCGCCGCCGCCTGCCTGCTGGCCGGGCTGCTTGCGGTGCGGGCACGCCGTCCCGTGCTGGCGGCTGCGCTCCTCGCCTTCGGGGCGCTGACCAGGGAAACTGTCATGGTCGCCGTCGCCGCCATCGCCATCGTGCGCGTCATCGCGGTCCTCCGCAACCGGCAGCGTCTAGGCCGCGACGACCTCGCCTGGGCGGTGCCAGCTGGGGTCTTCGCGGCCTGGCAGGTGGTGCTGAAGGCCGCGACAGGTAGCTTTCCTCTGCGGGGCGATACCGGCCATAACGCGGGCGCGCCCTTCGTCGCCCCCCTGGATGCGCTGAATTACAACCTCGCGCACCTCAATGTGCGTCACTTCGATCAATACGATCTGTGGCTCCTCGAGCTTGCCATCCTCGGCGTCTTCGCGACCGCGGCGCTGCTTTCCCTGTGGTCGACGAACGCGCCTGTCCATGAGCGGCTGGCCTTCGTCCTCTATCTGATCGAGGTCTGCATCGTCACGCCGACCACCTGGAGCAGCCTCGACGCCGACCTGCGGTCCTTTATCGAGGTGTACCTTCTGGCTGTGATCATCCTGCTGGGGACGCCCCGGCAGAGGCTCGGCGGCTGGCTGCTCCCCTCGCTCGCCGTACTGCCGGTACCCGCCCTGGTCGTGGTCACGAACGCTAGGCTCAGCAGGTCGTGACGGCCCTGGCTCCGGTACATCCATTGCCAGCGGGCCCGGCTAGCGCGGCGTACCGAGCGTGGCCGGGCCGCCGTACTGGCGCAGGACCTCGGGGACCGCGACCGTGCCGCCCTCGTCCTGGAAGTTCTCCATGATCGACAGCAGCGCGCGGGCGGTCGCGCCGGTACCGTTGAGCGTGTGCACGAACTCCAGCCCGCGGTCGCCGCGGTACCTGATGTTCAGCCGCCGGGCCTGGTAGTCGGTAGTGTTCGAGCAGGAAGTGATCTCCCTGTAGCGCTGCTGCGCAGGGAACCATGCCTCGATGTCGTACTTCTTGGCGGCGGGCGCGCCGAGGTCGCCGACCGCGATGTTCATGACCCGGTACGGCAGGCCCAGGGCCTGGGCGATCTCCTCCTCGTAGGCCAGCAGCCGCTCGTGGAACTCCGCTGACTGCTCGGGAACGCAGAAGACGTACATCTCGACCTTGTCGAACTGGTGCACCCGGAACATGCCCCTGGTGTCCTTGCCGGCCGCGCCGGCCTCGCGCCGGAAGTTGGTGGCGAACCCCACGTACAGGGCGGGCAACTGGTCGGGCTCCAGCCGCTCGTCCATGTGGATGCCGGCCAGCGCGACCTCGGAGGTCCCGGTCAGGTAGAGGTCGTCTTTTTCCAGGCGGTAGAGGTTGGACTCCTCGGTGGGCAGGAAGCCGGTCCCGTACATGGCCCGCTCGCCGGCCAGGATCGGCGGCAGAACCAGCAGGAAGCCCTGGCTGGTCAGCTTGTCGATGACGAACCGGTACAGGGCCATCTCGGCCAGCGCGACGTCGCCGATCCGGTACGCGAACCTGGAGCCGGACAGCCGCGCCCCGCGGGCCATGTCCACCCATCCGCCGGGCGAGCCGAGCTCGAGGTGGTCGCGGGGCGGGAAGCTGAACTGCGGCGGCTCGCCCCAGGTCCGGACGAGCTGGGCATCGTCCTCGTCCATGCCGTCGGCGGCGGTGGGGTCGGGCAGGTTCGGGATCCGGGCGAGCAGCTCGTCGCGCTCCCGGGCGGCCTGCGCCAGCTGGTCGTTCGCCGCCGTCAGCTCGGCGCTGAGCCGCCGCAGCTGGGCGAGCTCGTCCGGCCCCGGCTTGGCCTTGGAGAGCTTCTTCTGCGCGGCTCGAAGCGACTCGGCCCGTTCGGTGTCCTCACGCCATCGGGCGTCCGCGGCCAGCAGCGCGTCAAAGTCGTTCGCGGCGCCGCGCCGGGCCAGCGCCGCCCGGTACCACTCAGGCTCCTGCCGCGCGGCCTTGAGGTCGATCACCTGCGCGAGTCTAGCCGGGCGACCGCCGCGCGACAGCAGGGTTTTGCGGCGCTCCTTGCCCGGAAGGGTCACGGTGATGGACGGGGCGTTCGATCACCCGCCAGGCGATGATCCTCAGGTACCGCACGGCCGAGACGCGGCTGGCCTCGCGTAGCGCATGCTTGATCCGTGGCGAAGTCACCATGGACCACTTGAGGCGGCTGGCCATCTGCCGTGGGCCGCCGAGGCGCTGGCGCTGCCGCCTCGGCGGGAACTTCCTCCGGTAGTGGCCCATCGCCAGCGCCGCCGCGGCCTCGACCGCAGCGTCGAGTATCTGGTCGACCGGCAGGTCAGCGGGCCTGACGTACGGCTGGGCGGCAGGTCGGGGCAGGAGCTCGCTGAGATCGCCGACGATGTCGAACTTTGCGTCCCGCAAGCCAGCGACGAGGATCTCTCCCTGCTCCCTGGCCCAGGCACGCCGGCCCGTGGGCAGGAGCAGCGGCCCCTGATCTGGCCGCCCGCCCAGGGTCCTCTGAGTGATGTCCTTGATGTTCCTCATGTAGAACCAGTCGGGCATCTCCTCGGGGATTGCCCTGTTCAGCCGCCGCAGGAACTCAATTTCCGGGACGCCCAGTGAGGGGTTCGAGCGGGCGAGGGAGAGGTCGACACATCCTGGGTCGACACCGATGACCGAGGCGAATCGCTCCCACAGCCACGCGTCCGGCGATCCGCGCTGCGGCAGTATGACCACATGTACCTGGTCGGCCGGAATATGACGCGACCACAGGTGGAGGATGGCCAGCGTGTCATGCACCTTCCAGAACTTCCACTGACGGCGGCCTGCCGAGACAGACTCGATGTCGATGACCCCGCCGAGCCACCTCTCCCACTCGAGCGTATTGCGGTTCTTGACGGTCTCCTGCCACTCGGCAGGCAGCAGCGTCCCGAGGTCGCGCACTGTCAGGACGATATGCACCTCAGCGGGCAGCAGCGATCGCACGGCGCGATCGGCCTGACCGGCATCACATGCCGCGAAGAGCTCGTGCGAGATGACCGCCACCTCGGGTGCCCGACGCGCCTGGCCAGCGAGGATCTCCCATTCGCCGATCCACGATGCGGCCGGGTCCGAGGCCAGCTTCGGAATGCCGCGCAGATCCTGGCATGCCCGGAAGTGATCTTCCGGATAGTGGCCCGGCAGCACGACTCCCCGCGCCGCCAGCCGAGCCCGATTGCGCCACATGGCCTGCTGAAGGAACGTGGTACCCGCCTTCGGCTCACCGATGTGCAGGTAAATGCGGGGACGGCCGCCGCCAGCCGGCCGACTCTGCGGGGCGGCCAGCACCTGACCTGCCCTTTCGCCCGATGTCACTGTTACCTCTCGCTGAACCAGGGAGTTACGGTCAAGCCAACGGTGATGTTGCGCAAAGAGAGGTTAAAGAGGACAGGCGCTCGAGGTTGCGTCGTTAGCCGGAACGTTACCTAGATGCCGCCTCGCGGGCGAACCCGTTAGGGCTGGCTCACCGACGCTGGCTCCGGCTCCGGCAGGGCACCCCGGCGCTGGCCGGCCCGGGTGGCGAGCACCGAGCCGCCGAGAATCAGCGCGAACGCGCCGGCCATCGACGGCGTGAACCGCTCGCCGAGCACCGAGACGCCGAGGGCCACCGCGACCGCCGGGTTGACGTAGGTGATCACGCTCGCGCGGGCCGGGCCGACCTCGGCGATCAGCTGGAAGAAGAGCACGAACGCCGCGGCCGTGCAGACGACCGCCAGGCCGGCCAGGGCCCCGAGCACCCGCCAGGACGGCACCGCGCTCGGCCAGGTCAGCGCCGCCGGGACCGAGTAGACGACCGCGGCCAGGCCCAGGCACGCCGCGGTCATCCCGAGTGGCGGCAGGTCGGCGAGCTTCCTGCTCGCGATCAGCGGCCCGGTCGCGTAGCACAGCGCGACCAGCAGCACCTCGGTGATCGACCAGGCGTTCCCGCCCGCCGCCGAGGGCCCGGCCAGGAGGGCGACGCCGCCCAGCCCGGCCAGCAGCCCGGACCACCGGGCCGCGGTCAGCCGCTCCGTGCCTCCGGTCAGCCGTCCGAGGACAACGACGATGATCGGCACCGAGGCGACCAGAAGGCCGGTCATCGAGCTGGAGAGCCTGCGCTCGGCGTCGGACAACAGCAGCCACGGCGTGATGATCTCGACCGCCGCGAACGCCGCCAGCCAGCGCCATTGCGGCCGCAGCGCGCCAAGCTGCCGCCACCTGATGGCCAGCGGCAGCAGCAGCGCCGCGCCGATGCCCACCCGGGCCAGAACGAGCACCGGCACCGGGACACCGCCGACCGCCACTTTGATCAGCAGGTACGGGATGCCCCAGATGACGCTCATCGCTGCGAACAGCGCCCAGCCCCGGCGGCTCAATACCGGCCTCCCTCGGTCGGCTCCGTTGCCGTGGCCCGTCAGGGAACAGCGGGCTCACTCCCGCCATGCTCGACCGCGCCAGCGCGGCCGTCTTGAACGGTCCTGCGCGCCCGAGCACCCCGGCTGCTACCTCTGACCAGCGCCGCCCACCGAATATTCCGCGTATTCCGCCCGCCCCGTCCCCCGGCGCTGCCCCGTTAGCTCCCGGCTACGCTCACAACATCGACACGTAACGGACGGCGGTATCTACTCGTGACGGAACAGCGGGCGGGAGGTGCGATGCCGCGGGCAGGAAGCGCGAGGGCGCGGGCGGGAGGAGCGATGCCGCCGGCGGGAAGCACCGGGCCGAATACCAGCGCGGGTGGCCACGCGTCCGGCCCCGCCCCCGGTGCTGCCTCGCGCCGGGAGCCCGCTTCGCCTTCCGAGCCCGCCGACCCGGCCGCGGCGACCCCGGAAACCGGGCGGCCGGACACGCGCGGTGGCCTGCCATTGCTCCCCGGGATGCTCGTGGCGATCGCCGGCGGCCTGGCGCTCGCGGCGGCATTCCCCCCGGTCGGCTTCTGGCCGCTCGCGGTGGCGGGCCCGGGGTTGCTGATCGTCTCGCTCTGGCGCCGGAGCCTGCGCGGCTCGTTCGCCGTCGGGCTCGGGTTCGGGCTGGCGTTCTTCGTCCCCCTCCTGTCCTGGTTGATCAACGTAGCCTGGTATGCCTGGGGCGCGCTGGCGGTCGCCGAGGCGGTGATCTTCGCGTTGTTCGCGATCGGCCAGCGGCTGATGCTGCGCCTGCGAGCCTGGCCGGCGGCGGTCGCGTGCTGGTGGGTGGCCGTCGAGGCCTTCCGCGACCGGTGGCCGTACGCCTTCCCCTGGGGGCGGCTGTCCATGAGCCAGGCCCAGGCGCCGACGGTCAGGTGGGTGGCGTACGGCGGCCCGCCGCTGCTGACGTTCCTGGTGGCGCTGGCCGGGACCACGCTGGCCTGGCTGCTGCTGGCCCCGCAGTCGGTGGCCCCGCGCTCGGTGACCCCGCGGCGGGTGCCCCGGTGGCCGGCGGCCCGGTGGTTGGCAGCGCGGTGGTCGGCAGCGCGCCGCGGAGGCGCGGCACCCCCATCTGCGCTACCCGCCGCGGTCGGCCGCCGGGTCGTTCCCGCTCTCGCCTTCGCCGCGGCTGCTGGCGTCGCCCTGGCTGGCGCGGCTCTGCCCGCGGGCCAGTGGGGAACCTCCAGCCCCACCGCAGAGGTGGCCGCGGTGCAGGGCAACGTTCCCCGTGCCGGGACGTTCGCCAAGCAGGTCCAGGAAGCAATCGTGACCGAGAACCACGCCGCGGCCACCGAGCGGTTCGCCGCGCAGGTCGGGGCGGGCACGCGGCCAGCGCCGGACCTCGTGATCTGGCCGGAGAACTCCACCGACGTCGATCCCGGCCTCAACCCGTCGGTCTATGCCACCATCGCGGGCGCGGTCGGCGTGATCAACCGGCCCGTGCTCGTCGGCGCGGTGCTGGACAATCCCCGGCGCAACACCGGCGAACTCTGGCTGCCGGGCCGCGGACCGGTCGCGATCTACGTCAAGCGCCAGCTGGTGCCGTTCGGCGAGTACATCCCGTTCCGGGGCCTGATCAGCTCGTTCAGCTCGCTGCCGTCGCTGCAGCCGGTCGACTTCACGCCCGGCCACAGCGCGGTGGTGTTCCGCGTCGGGAAGATCAGGCTCGGCGACGTGATCTGCTACGAGGTCGGCTTCGACAACCTGGTCTCCTCCGAGGTCAGCGCCGGCGCGAACCTGCTGACCGAGCAGACCAACGACGCCGACTTCGAGCTGGACGGCCAGCTGGGCGAGACCCTGCAACAGCTGGCCATGGCCCGGATCCGCGCGATCGAGTTCGACCGGGCCATGATCGTCTCGGGTACGACGGGAGTCAGCGCGATCATCGCGCCGGACGGGACGCTGATCGCCCACACCCGGACCTGGCAGCGGGCCGTGCTCGAGGCCCGCGTGCCGCTGCTCAGCGGGTCCACGCTGGCCGAGCGCGCCGGCGAGGCGCCGGAGATCGTGTTCAGCGCCCTGGCCCTGGCCGCGCTCGCGTGGGCCATAGCCGGGGCCGTCATGGCCAGGCGCGCTGCCAAGGCACCGCAAGTGCGCGGCGGGTAAGGCCGCACGCCCGTTTTACCCGACTAAGTCGGCATTTGCGAGAGGGCTGCGGAGTCCCCCGACGAATGTGGTCGATGGCCCATCGGCCACCCTCTATGGCTGGGGCGGGGGCGGGCGGCCCGGCGGCGGGCGGCGGGCGGCCCGGCGGCACAGGCGGACCTGGCGGACAGCCTTCGCGTGGCATAACCTCCGCCGGCGGGGACCCGGGGCCATGTGCTGCCGCGTGAGCTCGCTCGTGATGCGCCTCTTGCGCCGTGGACTAACAATAGGGATGTGGCATTCTGGCGCGCCTTCACCAAGCCGGTTCGCTATGCCGCGCTTGTCGCCGGGGCGCTGCCCGCCCTGGCCTTCCCGGCGCCGAACCTGGAGTTCCTGGCCTGGTTCGGCCTGCTCCCTGGCATGTTGCTGTTCCGCGCCGCGCCGTCGGCCCGCGAGGCAGCCGTGCGCGGCTGGTGGTTCGGCGCCGGGTTCCTGCTCGCCTCCCTCTACTGGCTGATCCCCAACCTGGGCCCCGCGCTCCTGCTGCTGGCCGGCGTGATGGGAGCGCTGTGGGCCGGCGTGGGCGGGGCGACCTGGGCGCTGCTGCGCCCGCCGGTGACACCGCTCCGCGCGCTGGCCGCGCTGGCGGTCGTGCCCAGCTGCTGGCTCGCGGCCGACTGGGCGCGTTCCTGGCAGGGGCTCGGCGGGCCCTGGGCGGTATACGGGGCCAGCCAGTGGGAGCATCCCGTGTTCCTCGCGCTGGCCGCTCTGGGCGGGGTGTGGCTGGTCAGCTTCGCGCTGGTGGCGGCGAACACCGGCATCCTGATCGCGGCGGTGGCCAGCCGCATCCCGGTGCGGCTGATGGGGGCGGCCGGCGCGGCGGTCGCCGTCGCCACGGGCCCGGTCGCCTACGCACTCACCTCGGCCGCGCCGGTAACCCGGCACATAACGGTCGCCATGATCCAGACCGGAGTCGTGCACGACCCCGCGGTCAGGGTCAACGCCAGCCAGCGGCTGTCCGCCGGCCTGGGCCGCGACCACGCCGACCTGATCCTCTGGGGCGAGAGCAGCATCGCCTACGACCTGAACCTGCCCAAGTACAGCTGGCTCCTGCACCAGCTGGAGGCGTTGTCGTCGGCCGACGGCGCGCAGATCCTGCTGAACCAGGACTCGATAGCGCCCAACGGGGACAAGTCGAAGGTGGCCGTGCTGATCGGGCCGAGCGGGATCGACGCCCGGTACGTCAAGACCCGCCTGGTGCCGTTCGGGGAGTACATCCCGTTCCGGCAGCAGCTCGGCTGGCTCACCAAGATCAGCAAAGCGGCGCCGCAGAACATGATCGCCGGCAACGGAGCGCATGTCATACAGGTCGCGGCACCCGCCGGCGGGCCGTTCACGATCGGGGTGCTGATCTGCTTCGAGTCGGCGTTCCCCGACATGTCCCGGGTGGACACCGACCAGGGCGCCCAGCTGATCGTCTACCAGACCTCGGACTCCACCTGGCAGGCGGGCTGGGAGGAGTGGGTCCTGGCGCAGCACGCGGCGCTCGGCGCGCTGCGCGCCGCGGAGACCGGCCGCCCGGTCATGCAGGCGGCGCTGACCGGGGACTCGGTCGCGTTCGACCCGCGGGGCCGGCTGCTGGCCTGGAGGGGCCCCTCCTTCCACGGGACGACCGTGGTGCGGCTCGCGCTCCCGTCAGTCTCGTCCCGGACGCTGTACGACCAGCTGGGCGACTACGTCATGTGGATCGCGGTGGCGATCGTGGCCCTGGCCGCGGCTATCGGGCTGATCCGCACCGGAAGGCTACGAATTCGCACCGTTAGCCCGACCGGAATACGCTTGGGCGGCAGCCCCAGGCGCGACCGGTCCGGCGTCGCGGCGGGTCCGGCGCAGGGCCCGGCGTGGGACGACACCGGTCGCTCCGACTCCGGCGACGGCAACCCCGCGGCCGGGCCGCGAACCGAGCAGTGAGCCCAGTCGTTTTACCCACGAGTCGTCCTTTCCTGGCGGGAGGTCCAAACGTGAACGAACACGGCCCCTCACCCGCGACTGCCCGCCGGCCTGCGAGGCACGCCCGGCGCGTACGGCCCCGATGGGTCGCCCTGGCCGCGATCGGCTGCATCCTCGGCCTGGCCGCGGCCGCGTGCTCGGGTGGCGGGGGCGGCGGCACGTCCTCCAGGCCGCACGCCGGCACCGGCGGGAGCAAGACGGCCTCCCCCGGCCAGGCGACGCTGTCCATCACGCCGGCCAGCGGGAGCGCCAACGTCAGGCCGGCGCAGGGCATCACGGTCACGGCCACCCAGGGCAAGATCAGCGGCGTGACCGTGACCACGTCGGGTGAGCCGGTGAGCGGGACCATGAACGCCGCCCGCACCGCCTGGCACAGCACGTGGGCGCTGAACGTGTCGCAGAGCTACACGGTCACCGCCAGGGCCACGGGAACCTCGGGCCAGACCGTGACCCGCACCTCCACGTTCCGGACGCTCGCTCCGGCGCAGACGTTCACCACGCAGATCCTCGAGGGCCAGGGCCAGACGTACGGCGTGGGCATGCCGATCATCCTGTACTTCAGCCAGCACATCACCAACAAGGCGGCGGTGGAGCGGGCGCTGCAGGTGACCACGTCGAAGCCGGTCGTGGGCTCGTGGCACTGGGACGACCCGTGCAATATGGCGCCGGTCTGCCTGTACTTCCGGCCGCGCAGCTACTGGCCGGCGAACACCCAGGTGAGCTTCACCGGCCACCTTAACGGCGTCGAGACGGCACCCGGCGTGTATGGCGTCCACACGCTAACCCAGTCGTTCACCATCGGTGACTCGCTGATCGTCGTGGCCAGCACGGCCACGCACCACATGAATCTCTACCGCAACGGCCGGCTGTTCGCCCGGTGGCCTATCAGCAGCGGCAGGCCGGGCGACGACACGCCGAACGGTACGTACCTGACCATCGACAAGGGCAACCCCGTGATCATGAAGGGCCCTGGATACAGCCTGCCGGTGCCCTGGTCGGTGCGCTTCACCTGGTCCGGCGACTACCTGCACGACGCCTACTGGTCGGTGGGTCAGCAGGGCTTCCAGAACGTGAGTCACGGCTGCGTGAACATGCCGCCGGCCGACGCGCAGACCTACTACCAGATGGAGGTCCCGGGCGATCCGGTGACGATCACCGGCAGCCCCCGCGCCGGCGTGTGGGACAACGGCTGGACCCAGTGGTTCCTGCCCTGGAACAGGTACGTGCAGGGCAGCGCGCTGGGTGAGGCCGTCGAGGCCGGGCCGGGCGGCAGCTCGTTTGTCAGCCCGTCGCTGGTGCCGTCATCGACCGCGACCGCACCGCTCGGCGCCCCGGACCCGGGCAACTGGGCCGCGTCCTAGGGCGCAACCGGCGCTTTAACTCCGGCCGCAGGCCGGCGTGCAGGGCCACGGCCACGGCCTCGGCCGTGCTCCTGGTCCCGAGCTTCGCGGCGATGTTGCGGATATGGGTCTTGACGGTGTCCGGCGACCGGTTCAGCCGCTCGGAGATGGCCTTGCGATCCAGCCCGCAGACCATGAGCCCCAGCACCTCCCGCTCTCTGTCGGTGAGCTGGACGAACAGTTGCGCGTCAGGCTCGGTGACCGGGCTGTCCGCGGCCGCGAGGACCATGGCGAGCAGGCCAGCCGGAAACCACGTCCCGCCCAGCACCGCGGCGCGGACCGCGGTGACGATGTGCTCGGCGGGCCCGTCTTTGGACACGAAGCCGACGGCGCCGGCCTGGATGGCCCCGAGCGCGGTCGCGGTGTCGGAATAGGCGGTCAGCACGACGACCCGCGGCGCCGCAGGCAGGGCGGTCAGCTGCGCCGTGAGGTCGATGCCGCTGACGTCGCCAAGCTGCACGTCCATGACCACGGCATCCGGCCTGTTCGCCGCCACCACACCGAGGACCTGGCTCGGGTCGGTGACGGCCGCCACGGGCCCGAAGTCGGGCTCCGCGCGGAAGACGCTCTCCAGCCCTTCGGCAAAGACCCGGTGGTCATCGACGATGAGCAGCTTGACCGGGGACGTCACGTACCCGCCGCGGGCTGCTCGGGCTGCCAGCCGCTCACGTCCACGAGCCCTTCCCGGACCGCGTAGGCGACCGCCTCCAGGCGCGTGTGGGCTCCGAGCTTGCACAGCACCGCATCGATGTGGGTGCGCGCGGTGCAGACGCGCACGCCCATGGCCCGGGCCATGCCAGCGGTGCTCTCGCCGCGGACCAGCCTGCCGAGCGCCTCGCGCTCCCGCTCGGTCAGGAACTGAGACGGCCCGGCGGCCAGGCCGTCGGCGCGGTTGAGCACGGCCCGCGCCGACGCCGACACGATGACAGGGCCGGCCTCGGTGGCGGCCGCTTCCCGGCCGGCGACGGCCTCGGTCAGCACGCGCAGGAACTCGCCGAAGTCGTCGCCTTTCAGCGCCACGCCCCGAACCCCGGCGGCTATCGCGTGACGGAGCGAGGCCGGGTCGGCCGATCCGGTCAGCGCGACGAACGCGGTCCCGGGACAGTCGGCTATCACCCGGCCGACGTCCGGGCGCCGCCCTGACCGCCGCTGGCGCAGCTCGATGATGCAGGCCTCGGCCGGTTCGCTGAGGCCGACCGCGAGCATCCCGACCGCCTCGTCGAGGTCGAGCGCGGTGCCGGTGACCTCGTGGCCCGCCGACCGCAGCAGGGACGCCAGCGCGTCGGCGAAGACACGGTGGCCGTCGCAGATGACGATCCTCATCGTGCCTCCACCGGGAGGGTGACGGCCACGGCCAGTCCCCCCAGATCGCTGGTGCCCATGTGCAGGCCCCCGTTGCTGCGGCGCACCAGGGCCGCGACGATGCCCAGCCCGAGCGACGCCTGGCCGGATACCCCGTTGCCGAAGCCCGGGCCGGAATCGGCCACGATCATGAGGGCCCGCTCTTCGCCGCGCTCCACGGCGAGCCGGACCCGGCCCTCGGGCCCGGCCGCCCGGCACGCGTTGTCGAGGAGGTTGGCCAGAATCCGGGCAACGTCCACCGGATGCGCTGCCGCCAGCACCGGCTCGGCGACGACGTCGATGGTGCCCGGGTAGCGCGATCGGGCGCTCTCGGCGGCGTCAGCCGCGAGCGCGCGGAGATCGGACGGCCCGGTCCTCCGGGTGGGATCGAGGAAGTGGCCGCAGATATCCGCGATCCGGCTGGCTTCGTCGGCTATCTGCCGCAGCCGGGCTCTCAGCGGCGGGTCGGGATCCGACTCCCTGGTCGCCGCGCTGACCAGGAGCCTGATCGATGCCGCAGGCATAGTCAGGTCGTGGCACAACTCGCGCAGCGTGCGCTGCCCGACGGCGACGCCGCTGGGCCAGCCGCGGGCGGGCACCTGGGTCGCTGGCCCCGGCGCACTCCGGGGGGCGGGCAGGCCGCGGCCTGCCTGCGCGCTGTCGCGCTCGACGATCCGCGGCCACGCGTTCGTATCGCTCTGATGCGGCATGTCAGCCTCGTGAGGGTCGCTGCCCGATCAGTCATTCGGCCAACCGGGCGTGTTGCTTCGGGGGCTTGATACCGCTCCGGATAGCTCGCGAAACGGCATCTGGGCGTGGTGAGCCCAGAACAGGCGCACGGCCTGTCCACCTTGCATCCGCTATTTAAAACCAGGCGGGCGATCCTGCGACGCGGGACCACCGGCCTGGCTTGACATCGGCGCGACAGGAGACCGATTGCAGGCCGACGCAGCCGTGGTGACGCTGCTTGCGACGTGGGGTGATGCCCGGCATTGCCGCAGCTCATAGCGCTGAGCAGCCCCGGGGAATACTGGCTCCCACCTGGGCGGACGCGGCTATTTGTGTCAAGCGCTATCTACCCCGGATCTGCCTGCACCCTTGGGCCTGGTCAGCCATGCCTGCGTTACGTCATCATGTCTGGATTTACACTCATTCCGCCGAACGCTGGCCGATCATTTAGCGAATGTCATCAACGAAGTCCCTGAATGGCGTAGCCATCATTTTCAACGCACGAGCTGCGCCCCCGCGACGACCGCGGCCGGCCGGGCCGGTGGCGGGGGCCCCGCGCCTCAAATCCAGGACGGGACGTGCCACCCGGGCAGATGGGGTACAACTTATCGTCATGGAGAGCTTCCTGACGAGCGCGGGCTACGCTGCGCTGATCGTCTTCGGGTTCATCGAGGCGTGCAGCATCCCGATCTCGTCAGAGATCACGTTCGGCTTCGCGGGCGTCCTGGCCTACCAGGGCCGCCTCAACCTTGTCCTCGTGATCATCATCGGGTCGCTGGCCGAGCTGGCCGGCTCGTACGTCTCGTACACCGTGGGCCGGCTCGGCGGCCGGCCCCTGGTCGACCGGCTCGGCAAGTACGTCCTGATCACGCGGAAGGACATCGACCGCGCCGAGCGGTTCCTGGAGGGCCGGGGCGGCTGGGCGGTGGTGGTCGGCCGGGCGCTGCCGGTCATCCGCGCGTTCATCTCGATCATCGCGGGCCTGGTCGAGGTGCCGGCGCTGAAGTTCGGCGTGCTCAGCCTGATCGGCACCGTTGCCTGGGCCATTGCGCTCTCGGTCACCGGATATGAGGTGGGCAGCGCCTGGCACAGCGTCTCGCACTACGTCTCGGTCGGCGGGTACGTGGTCGTCGCGCTGGTCGTGCTGGCCATTGCCGGCCTGATCGCCTACCGCCTGCGCGAGGTCAGGCGGGAGGCGGCCGCCGCCGGCCAGACGGGCGGCCGGCACGCCTCGTCCCGGTAACCGGACCGGGCTGGCCCAGGGGCAGGCCCCGGCCTAGCACAACGCCTGGTACACCAGCTGGCGTAGCTGCGGCCGGATGGGGTGCGCGGACGACGGAAGCAGCTGGGTGAAGAAGCAGGCGGTCAGCTCCTCGGCCGGATCCACCCAGAATGCCGTCGAGGCAGCGCCGCCCCAGGAGAACTCGCCCGCCGACCCGAGTGTCTTCTGCGCGGCCGAGTCGATGACCACGGCGAACCCCAGGCCGAAGCCGACCCCGCGGAACGGGGCCTCCGCGTGCAGCGGCCGGCCGAACGTCTCGAGGTCGGCGCCGCCCGGCAGGTGGTTGCGGGTCATGTAGGCCAGCGTCCGCGGGCCGAGCAGGCGCATCCCGTCCAGCTCACCGCCCGGGCTTCCGGGCCGGTCGAGCAGCATCTGCGTGAACCTGTGGTAGTCGCCCGCCGTCGAGATCAGGCCCCCGCCGCCGCTGAGCATCCGCGGGCGGGCCCGCGCGACCTTGGCCATCGCGTCGAGCCGGGTCGCCCGGCCTCCGGGCACCGGGGTCGCCGTGTAGAGCGCGGCCAGCCGCCCCGCGTTCTCATCAGCGACGAAGAAGGAGGTATCGGTCATGCCCAGCGGGCCGAGTATCCGCGCGTCAAAGAACTCGTCCAGGGCCTGGCCGGAGGCGACCTCGACCACCCGGCCGAGCACATCCGTGGCAACCGAGTAGTTCCACTCCGTGCCGGGCTGGAACAGCAGCGGCTGACCCGCCCAGGCGTCGCAGCAGTCCGCGAGGTCCATCCCGCGGGGCTGGCCCCACTCGAACCCGGCCTCGCGGTACCGCGCGTCCACCGGGTGCGCCCGGAGGAAGCCGTAGGTCAGGCCCGCGGTATGGGTCAGCAGGTGCCAGATCCGCACCGGCTCGGTGGCCGGCAGCGTCACCGGCCGCAGGTCGGATCCCCCGGTGAACACGCGGACGTCGGCGAAGGCCGGGATGAACGCGCTCACCGGGTCGGTCAGCTCGAACGCCCCCTCCTCGTAGAGAATCATCGCCGCGACCGAGGTGACCGGCTTGGTCATCGAGTAGATCCGCCACAGCGTGTCGGTCTCGACCGGCAGCCCGGCCTCCATGTCGCGCAGCCCGTGGCTGGACACGTGCGCGAGCCGGCCGCGCCTGCTGACCGTGAGGAGCCATCCGGGCAGCCGCCCGTCGTCCACGTAGCGGCGGAAGTGGCGGTCGACCCGGTCCAGCCGTTCCGGGTCGAGCCCTACCTCAGCCGGGTCTGCTTCCGCCTTGAGCTCGGTCATCCGCGCCAGCCTCCTCGAACCGATCCGATGACACCCAGCACCGATCCTGCTATGTCACGGCATCGGCGGTCCAGTCAGCTCAGCCCGTTCCGTTACATCGTGGTTTGTCTGCGTCAGCAGCAGCTCGGGATGTTCCTGGCGCCCCGCTCCTCGGCGCGGTCCCTGAACCCCTGGGCCGTGAGGCCCAGCGCGGAGTTCATCCGCGACCGCATGTTCTCGACCGCGATGATCGCGGTGAGCTCGACCAGCTGCGCTTCGTCCAGGTGCTCGCGCAGCCTGGCGACCAGGTCATCGGTCACCAGCGGCGGGGTCATCGTCATCGCCTCGCCATACAGCATCACGAGCCGTTCCAGCTCGGTGAACACCTCGCTGTCCTGCCAGGCGGGGATCGCGCGGATCTTCTCCGCCATCGCGTCATGTCTCGCGGTCGAATCCCAGTAGCCGAAGTCCATGCACCACGAGCAGCCGATGCCGGCCGCGGCGGCCATGACCGCCAGGTCCTTCAGCCCGGGGTCCAGCCGCTTCCACCGCTCGACCTGCAGCTCGAACAGGCTGTACGACCAGCCCACCCGAAGGTTGTGCGCCAGGGCCGCGGCGGGGTCCAGCACGGCGCCGTACCGGCGCCGGGAGAACCAGGAGGCCAGCCGGTAGCTGAGCGTCCGCGGCGGGTCGAGCGATATGCGCGCCATGACAGGTCCTTCCCTCGGGCGTTTATGCCTCTCCCTCTAGACAAGACAGGCCACGAGTTTGTGACACCCGCGGCCAAGTAACATCCCGCAAGTGAGCGCCGAGAGCGAGCGGGTGGCCGGCTTCGGGCACCTCGAGGACGGCCTGCGCCAGGCGGGCGAGTGGTACCAGTGGGGTCCGTACGTCAGCGAGCGGCAGTGGGGCACGGTCCGCGAGGACTACAGCCCGGACGGCGAGGCCTGGGACTACCTGCCGCACGATCATGCCCGCTCCCGTGCCTACCGCTGGGGCGAGGACGGGCTGGCCGGGTTCTGCGACATCGAGCAGCGGCTGTGCCTGGCGCTCGCGCTGTGGAACGGCCGCGACCCGATCCTCAAGGAACGCGCGTTCGGCCTGACCGGCGCTCAGGGCAACCACGGCGAGGACGTCAAGGAGTACTGGTGG
>Ga0070698_100002246_pt1 | contig 21368 bp, 12 predicted proteins | sample KBSK1502metaG_FD_65477 | JGI IMG/M metagenome (GOLD analysis project Ga0070698, IMG submission 65477) | Corn, switchgrass and miscanthus rhizosphere microbial communities from Kellogg Biological Station, Michigan, USA - KBS K1-50-2 metaG | ecosystem: Host-associated > Plants > Roots >...
ACACCGAGGATGCGCTCCTTCAATTGATCATTCTGGCCTTCGAGCGCACGCGATACAACAAACTTGAGGAAACTCGGATAGCGCTTACTGGAATTGAAGAGAGATGTAGAGAGCAACTTTTCTAGTTGCAGCTGAACTGCGGCTTTTTCGCTTTCACTAGAAGGCGTCCAGTTGACTGTCGCTTGTTCTGCCAGCAAGGTTGGCCTACCGCCCTCAACTGACTAGAATTATCGCACCGTACCTCAACCAACGAAGCACCGATTTGCCAGGTTTCGCATAACTTGGAATTGCGTTTTTAAGATGCTACAGCCGTTTGCAGCCGACTGCAACGTAAAACGCTTCCTCTGACAGCTCTTTACGGTTGCAACGGCTCGCTGCAAGTCGTTGCATGCAAGAACGTTATACTCCACTTCCGGGTCTTATCCTTCTTAACCCCTATTCTTTACCAGCAAACCGTTGCCAGACTTCATCAGAGTTTTCTATATCTGCCACCAGTCTTTTGGATTGCACCCTCGTCATCGAGTGCGGTCTCTGAAGCCTTTGCGGCTTCAGAAGGGGTCAGTCCTCGGGTTCCTGGGGTGGATTCCTGGCCAGAGCCGGGATGTCCGGAAGGGGCATTCTTATGACAGCACGGAAGCGTTATGGCAAGTTGCGGTTTTTGTTGGGCGCGTTGGTGCTCTTGCTCGCAGGCGGGGGACGACTGTACGGACAGTCGCAGATCACGGCCTCTGTGAGCGGGACCGTGCTCGATGCATCGAGCCAAGCGGTAAACGGCGCGAGAGTCACGCTTACGAGTCAGGAGCGCGGCGTTTTCCGAAGCTATACGACCCAAGAGAATGGCCTATATATCTTCACCCTGCTTCCGCCTGACACCTACAATCTGGAAGTCGAGGCTCCCGGATTCAAACACTACAGACAGGAAGGCATTACTCTAGCTGCAGGCCAAACGGCTAGCTTGAACGTCAATCTCATCGTTGGAGCAGTTTCCGAGCGAATTGAAGTCACATCGGAGGCGCCCCTGCTGAACGCTGAAAACGCCAACATCGCGTCGGACGTCTCCGCAAGGCAAGTGTCCGAACTGCCGTTGAACCTACGGAACGTAATCGGGCTCGCGGTTCTGAACTCTTCCGTGAGCAATGCGGCAGAACTTCAAATTGTTGGCGCTCCGGGTATTTCCGGGAGTGCTGACCAGGATGTTTCCTTTCTGAATTTTGGGGGCACTTTCTTTAACACCGCTGAGTATCTGCTGGATGGTACCTGGGATACGCGTCTGGATTGGGGCGGCGTCATCTATGTTCCGTCCGTAGACGCAGTCGAAGAGTTCAAGATTCAGACGAACGCGTTCACCTCGCAGTATGGGTTCAGCAGCGGCAACGTTGTAAACGTCGTCACCAAATCCGGCAGCAATGAATTTCACGGCGATGCGTATGAGTTTTATCGCAACAGCAGTGTGGACGCGAAATATTACTTCAATAGCGGAGCTCAACCGGCCTTCCATCGCAACCAGTTTGGCGGAACATTCGGCGGCCCGATTCGGAAGAACAAGACTTATTTCTTCGGCTACTACGAAGGCTTAAGGTCGGCGACGCCTGCAACCTTCGTGGGCACAGTGCCGACCGATAAGGAAAGGAGCGGAGACTTTTCGCAATTATTGGGCGGGCAAGAAGTCGACTCGAAGGGAACTCCTGTGGTTGATGCTCTCGGCCGCCCAGTATTGGCGGGCGCAATCTACAACCCTTTCAGCACACGCCCGATCACTGGAGGAACGGTTGATCGGGTCACAGGTCTGCCAGTTACGGGTCTTGCTCCGGGGACAACGGGGTATATCCGAGATCCGTTTCCCGGAAATGTGCTGCCCACGAGCGTCATAGACACGATTGCTGCGAAAATCGCCGCGGGTGGCTACTGGCCTAAGGCAACGAGCGCCGGCCTGGTCAACAACTTTGCGTCGGCTGCTGCTGCCGCTGCGCATGCCAACGAGTACTCGGTACGCATCGACCACAATTTCTCGGAGCGAGACCGCATTACCGGGCGTTGGTCCCAGAAATACGAATCGAAAATCAATTCGCCGACGTATTACGGAGCGTCCGACCCTGGCGGCCCGGGGGTAACCGCTCCCAATAATCGGTACAGTGCCAATGTCGGTTACAACCATGTGTTCAGCCCGACATTTGACATGAGCTTGAATTTCGGCGTGAATCGTCACGTCGAACAGTCCACGACGCAAAGTTTCGGATTCAAGTCCTCGAGTCTGGGATTGCCAGGTTTCATCGATGCGAGCGCTCCATCTTTCCCGGAGATCCAGCCGCAGAGTTACTCGTCGCTCGGTGCCCAGGCTGGCTTGGATAATTATTACGTCCCGCAAACGATCTACACGATTTCGTCGGACTTTACGAAGGTAAGGGGAAAGCACACCTTGGCCTTTGGGTTTTCGGATTTCTGGTCCTTTTTGGACGGCGGGCACTTCGCGAATACGGTGCTGCCATTTCAGACGGTAACCACTGCGGGTCCGAACCCACAACTGGCTGCTTCGGGCACTGGAAACGGTTTCGCTTCGTTCCTCTTAGGCACTGGCGGAGGCAACGCCTTCACCGGCTTTAACCAGTTCCCCGCTATGAGCAAGAAATTTCTTGGCTGGTACTTGCAAGACGGGTGGAGAGTTAGGCCTCGGCTCACGTTGAACCTGGGTCTGCGCTACGAAATTCAGACGGCGCCGACCGAGCGGGTCAACGCGCAGCAGTATTTCGACTTCACTGCCGTAAATCCCATCAGCTCCCGAGTAGGGTTTAATGTGCCAGGACAACTGGTCTTCAACTCGGGCAGTAACCGGAGCCTGTATCAAACCAACTATAAGAACTTCGCGCCGCGCATCAGTGCGGCCTATCAACTGCGCGACAAAATCGTTCTCCGCGGAGGATACGGCGTCTTCTATGTCCCGAGCTACTACAACCAGGGACCCAATATGGGCTATTCACAAGGCACGCCTTGGGTTACGAGTCTCAACGGCGGTCTGAATCCATCTTCGACCCTCAGCGGGAACAGCGCATTAGGATTGCCCAGCGCATTTCCGAACGGTCCTATCCCCATCACCGGGAACGCCCTGGGCGGCCTTACGGACGTGGGGTTCGGGCTCTCCCCGGTGGTGGATCCGATCCGCAACTCTTCTTACGTGCAGCAGTGGATGGGCGGTGTGCAGTATAGCTTCACCCCCAACAACCTGTTGGACGTCAGCTATGTGGGAAATCATGGCGTACACGTGCTGGCCCAATACCTGGAGTGGAACGAATTTCCGGCGAGCGATTTGTCCATGGGTAATCAGCTGAATGCCATGGTACCCAATCCGTTCTATGGTGCGATCACTTCCAGCGGTTGCGGTCTGGATCAGAAGACTATCGTTCGGGCGCAACTGCTTCGGCCATTCCCGGAGTATTGCAGCGTGACCGAGGCGGCACCTGCGGTTGCGGGCTCCACTTATAATGCGCTGCAACTTACCTATACGCATCGTTGGCACTCGGGCCTTCAGCTCAGCGCCTCCTATACTTATTCCAAATTTATAGACAATGCCCAGGGCTCTTCGGGTTGGGCTTTCCCCGGCAGCGGCAGCAGTGTGCGAAACTCCTATGACTTGGCTCGGGAGCGGTCCGTCGACGCCAGCGATCTTACCCACAGCCTAGTCGTCAACTACGCCTACGAGCTACCTTTCGGCAAAAACAAGCTGGTAGGAGGCAATTGGAACAAGCCCACGAATGAGGTCCTGGGTGGCTGGCAAATGACTGGAATCCTCACAACTCACTCGGGACTGCCGATCTCCATTACTCCGGCTGCCAACAACACGGTGGGAGCTGCCAGCTACGGCTTTAACCAACGCCCGAACATCGTTCCGGGAGTGAGCCCCGTGCCTCAAAACCAGTCCATCCATGATTGGATCAACCCAGCAGCTTTCTCTCAACCGGCTCCGTTCACGTTTGGGAACGCTCCGAGATTCCTGTCGAATCTTCGCGCGCCTGGTTACTTCAATTGGGACGTGGGTATACAAAAGTATTGGACGCTCCGTGAGAACATGCGCGTGCAGTTCCGCATGGAGCTGTACAACGCTTTCAATCATCCGAACTTCTTTGTGCCAGACAGCAATCTGGGTGACGCCAATTTCGGAACCATCACCGGCGCGTACCCTGCACGAAGCGTGCAGTTCGCCGCGAAGTTCTACTTTTAAGAGGCCAGTGGGTGCGAGTGCGGCTGTTTGACTCTGAGGTATTGCTTGGCAGGTTGAGAGAAATTGTTCCAGGTCGAGAAACGCAGCTCAATCTGCCAGGCCTCTCGCTAGGTCTCGCGTCGCATGAAGCGCTGATTCGAGAGATTCCAAAGGCGCGACGAGAAAATTTCCGTGACGCCCTCTGTAAGAGCTTGCTTGCTCAGTGAAGGTCTCGACGATGCCAGGGCAACGGTTTTAGTCGCAGCGGCGCTATAGGGCATCCGAATGAATCCGAATGAATACTAAGGTAACGATTCCTGCAAAACTGTGTTTCCGGGTTCTGGCGGTTCTCACTCTTATCTTGGGCACTCAACTGGTTCGCAGCGCGCCGCTTCGTGGCGTTGAAACTCGCGGGGTCCTCGCCACAGTTTTTGCTCCCGCGGACTCCAGCGATTTCCAGATTCTTCCCAATGGGATCGAAGTCCGGCGAAACGATACTGTTCTTACGGTTATCGCGCTCCGGAACGATATTCTGCGCGTACGGTTGTCGGCCAAAGGGGTATTGCCCGAGGATGCGTCTTGGGCTGTTCCGGCAGATATCCGCCACCAGGCGATTGATGTTTCCCCGGAATCGTTTCCCGATGCCTACGGCTTTCACACGAAGGTGTTGCGCATCCGAATTGATCGCATCACGCTGCGGCTGATCGTTTCCGACCTGCAGGGCAATATCTTGCAGGAGGATCAACCCGGTTGGCCTGCGGAGTTTCATGCAGATTCATTTCGCGTCTTCAAGAAAATGCCGCCGGATGAACACTACTTCGGGCTCGGCGATAAAGTCGGAGCCCTGGACCGTCGCGGACAATCCTTCCGCCTCTGGAACACCGATGCGTTTCTCTTTCAGGAGTCCACCGACCCCATTTACAAGAGCATCCCGTTTTTCTTGACCATGCGTGGCGGCCGATCGATGGGATTCTTCCTCGACAATACCTGGTCGAGCAGTTTCGACTTCGGAATGGCGGAGAGGGGTATCTATTCGTTTGGGGCCGAGGGCGGGCCTATCGACTACTATGTGCTCTATGGTCCCGATCCAAAGCAGGTTATTCGCAGCTACGCCTGGCTGACCGGTTTGCCGCCGCTTCCGCCTCTATGGTCGCTGGGTTTTCAGCAATCGCGGTTTAGCTATGGAAGCGAAGATCGGGTGCGCGAGATTGCCACGCGATTGCGGGCTGACAAAATTCCTTCCGACGTGCTTTACCTCGATATTGATTTCCAGAAAGACCATCGTCCTTTTACTGTAGATCCCACAAAGTTCCCGCATTTTGACCAGATGCTCGCCGATCTGAGGCGGGACAATTTTCATGTGGTGGCCATTACGGACCTTCACATCGCAAAGCTGCAGAACGTGGGATACGCACCATACGACTCGGGAGTCGCCGGGAATCATTTCGTCAAGAATCCGGATGGTTCCACCTATGTCGGCGCGGTTTGGCCCGGACCTTCGGTGTTTCCAGAATTTACCCGGCGCAAGACCAGAGAGTGGTGGGGCACTCTGTATCGGAATTTCCTGGCGGAGGGCATCACCGGATTTTGGAACGACATGAACGAGCCCTCTGTCTTTCACACAGACAATTCGACGATGCCGGACAATGTCCAGCATCACATTGAAGAGCCTGGATTTCGGCAGCGGATCGCAAACCATCTGGAGATCCACAATGTCTACGGAATGGAAAATTCCCGAGCCACCTACGAAGGTTTGCTGAAACTCAACCCGGACTTGAGGCCATTTGTTCTGACTCGAGCAACATACTCCGGCGGTCAGCGTTATGCGGCTACCTGGACTGGCGACAATACCAGCTCTTGGAACCAGTTGCGAATGACCACGCCGATGCTCTTGAACCTCGGACTGAGTGGATTTGGGTTGTGTGGCGCCGATGTAGGCGGATTTATTGGAACGCCCGGGCCCGAGCTGCTTACGCGCTGGACCGAACTCGCGACGTTTCAACCCATAGATCGCAATCACACTAACAAAGGCTCGGGGAACAAGGAGGTCTGGGTTCATGGCCCCGTTCAGGAGGCTATCCGACGCCGCTATATCGAGGAGCGATACCGGCTCTTGCCTTACCTTTATACCGCTGTGGAAGAACTCTCCAGGACCGGATTGCCTGTTGTCCGGCCGCTTTTTCTGGAGTTTCCAAACGCAACAAAAAGTTTGCGCCCGTTCGATCTCGACGCACCCAACGAATTTCTATTCGGTCCAGATCTACTCGTCGCGCCTCCCCCGTTCCCGGAGCAACCCGACAGCTATCCTCTAAAGCTTCCGCCAGGGATTTGGTACGACTATTGGACTGGTGCAAGAATTCAAGGCGCGCCTCAGAATGACGACGGGGTGAAAGAGAGCCTTCTTATCCAACCCACGCTGGATACTCTCCCTGTGTACGTTCGTGCGGGATCGATTCTTCCTATGCAGCCTCTGATACAAAGCACAGAGGAGACGCCCCAGGGCGAACTGACCTTGCGCGTATACCCCGGCAATGACTGCCACGGTTCGCTCTACCTTGACGATGGCAAGACCCTCGCGTACAAGCGCGGAGAGATGCTCCGTATGGAATTCTCATGCACAGAAACGCCTTCGGGCATCGCACTCCACATAGGGAATCATCAGGGAACTTTTCAGCCTTGGTGGAGGCAAATCCGCGTGGAAGTGTACGGATGGGATGCCAAAGGCGCGAGAGTTGTGAAGGATAAACTCGATGGACCGGCAGTTGAACTGGACAATGGCCGTCACGTGCTTTCTCTGGATCTTCCGGATGACGGAAAGGGAAGCGAGTTGGACATAGAGTCTTTGAATTGAAAGTATCTTTATACGGAAGCCCGCTTGAGATGGCACCTATTTTCGATCGATTCCTCGGGCTGTTCCCGAAGTCAGGCCTCCGGGCTGTCTGTGGTGCGAATTACAAATGTGGCGCTACTCTCTCTCCTCTGTGCAGCAGCACTGCTTGCGCAACAGGCGAACTCCATTTCCCACGCTTTATTTCGAGTAGCGCCACTCGCCGGCGTGAATTTTGTCCTTCGTAATTCACCCACCTCCCGAAAATATCTCGTTGAGACCATGCCTGGCGGCGTGGCGCTCCTGGACTACAACAATGACGGCCTGCTGGATATCTTTTTTGTGAACGCGGGCCGCGTGCGGGATCCGATGGTCAAGCCTTTCGATTTTGACCGCAATAATTCCGCCTATTGGAACCGGTTCTATCGCCAAAATAAAGACGGAAGCTTCACCGATGTGACCGAGCAAGCAGGGCTGGCAAATGCTGGTGAAACTAACTACGGCATGGGTGTAGCTGTGGGCGACTACGACAACGACGGCTACCCAGATCTTTACGTTACGAATTTCGGCAAAAACATTCTCTATCACAATAACGGCGACGGTACGTTCACCGATGTCACCGCAAGAGCCGGCGTTGCCGCTGGCGGCTGGTCAGTTTCAGCAGGTTTTCTTGATTATGATAACGATGGCAAGCTCGATCTCTTTGTAACGCGCTATCTCGACTGGAGCTTTGAGAAAAGCAAAACCTGCGGCACAGGTAAGGCCACGTACTGCCCACCCGGCGAATTTCCCGCCATCTCCAACATTCTCTATCACAACCGCGGAGATGGCACGTTTGAAGATGTCAGCGTGTCATCCGGTATTGCTGCGCTGAAAGGCCACGGTTTGGGGGTTGCCTTCGCCGACTATGATGACGATGGATTTACGGACATCTTTGTGGCCAATGACGTTACCGACCAATTCCTTTTTCACAACAACGGTAACGGCACGTTCTCGGAAGTCGGCCTCGATTCGGGCGCAGCGCTCACGAATGACGGAAAAATGCTCTCCGGTATGGGCGTAGTGTTTCAGGACTACGACAATGACCTCAAACCTGACCTTCTCGTCACCCAGCTTCCTCATCAGCCGTATGTCGTCTTTCATAACGAAGGCCACGGCACTTTTATCCCTCAAGAGTTGGAAACAGGATTGGGCGCTCTCTCCGGAAAATCCTCCGGTTGGGGAGTCGGTCTCGAAGACTTCGACAATGATGGTTGGAAGGACGCCTTTGTCGTACAGGGCCATGTCTTTGATAATGTGGAGACCTTTGACAGCTCGCTCAGTTATCGAGAGCCGCCTCTGCTGGCCATGAATCGCCAGGGGCATTTCGAAAAAGGCGACCCGGGCTCAAATGTGCCTGTAGTCGGGCGTGGCGCCGCCTTCGGCGATCTGAACAACGATGGCTGGATGGACGTGGTCGCCACGTCTCTGGGTGACCGTCCCCAATTCTTTCTAAATCGCGGCGGCAGCGCCCACTGGCTGACGCTTACGTTGCGTGGCACAAAAAACAATCGCGATGGCTATGGCGCTCGTGTCTTAGTAAACGGCCAGCTGCGCTTCGCGACCGCATCGGGTAGCTATCTCTCTTCCAATGACAAACGCTTGCACTTCGGCCTCGGCTCCGCCGACCGCGCAAACATCGAAATCGTCTGGCCATCCAGAATTCATCAGAACATGACTGGCGTCAAAGCGAACCAGTTCGTCGTAATCGAGGAGCCGCAAGGCCAATGATCTGGTATGTCCTATGGTTCTGTCTGTCACCGCAAACGCAGTCGGCTGAGCCTCTGGTTCCGCAGGAGGCCCTGGTTCTGCTACAAGCGGGCGCCGATGCCGAGCGTCTCCGCGACCTCGAGACGGCTATCTCCGACTTCCGCAAAGCTAGCGAACTGGCTCCCACTTCGGGTATCGCTTTTCTTCGGCTGGGAAACGCGTATATGGAGAAGCGCGACTATTCTGCTGCGATTCCTGCCTTGAGAAAGGCTGCAGAGTTAAGTCCCGGATCGCTGCCCGTTCATCAACTACTCGGGTTCGCTCTCTTAGCAAGGGGTTACGCCGCTGAGGCCATTCCACACCTCGAGGCCGCTCATGAATACGGCGCATTAGGTATTGCTCAGCTTCAGAACAATCGGCCTGCTGAGGCCCTCGATAACTTGCAGCGCGCTTTGGAGAAAAATCCCGACGATCCGGACCTCCTCTACTATCTCAGCCGCGCAGGCTCCGCGCTCTCTTCTCAGTCGCTCGAGCGGTTGTTGGCTAGACTTCCAGATTCCGCCAGGGGTCATCAGGCGCTGGGTCAGAACTACTACTCGCTAAAAATGTATGACGAAGCCAAGCAAGAATATGCCAAGGCAATTTCGCTGCGTCCAGATCTGCCAGGCCTTCGCCTCGAGCTAGGGCAAGTTTACGCAGCCAGCTCTCAGTGGGACAAAGCTGAAGCGCAATTCCAGGAAGAAGCGGCGCTCCAACCAGGTAATGCCGAGGCCGCCTATCGACTAGGGGATGCGTTGTTGCAGCAAGGCAAAATGAAAGAAGCCGCGGCAGAACTCAAACGTTCCGACGACTTGCGCCCGGACATGACGGAAACTCTTTACTTGCTCGGCAAGGCGACTGCAATCAGCGAACCGGCCTTAGCGGAAAAAACGCTGAGTCGTGTGATCGAATTGGAGAGAGACACCATACTCGCTGGACAAGCCTATTTCGCTTTGGCCGGAATTCACCGCAAATTGGGCAAAACAGCAGAAGCAGGGAAAGACATGCGCGAGTTTCGCCGCATCCAGTCTCTTGGCGACGCCCGATCACCAAGGAGGCCATGATCTGTCTTACGACAGCCGTTTCACAAAAATGTTTCTGCGGTCTCGACGGCACCCGCCGATGCAGTCAAGTATTTGATAAACAAAACCTCGTTTTGCGCTTCGTTGTACAGCAGCTCATCCGCGATCGCACGGATCATGGCAATGCCAAATCCACCGGGGCGTATGCCGAGCTGATCGCGCACAGCTACATGCGCAGTCGGTTGCTCTGCAGGTTGCCCTATAGCGGCGTGGGTCAAGCCTGTAAAGCTGAAGCCTGGACCGGGATCTGCCACACGATAGAGGAGCATGCGCGAAGAGCGCACGTAAGCGATCCGCACTTTGCGGTTAGGATCGAGCTTGCCCCCCCACTCCACAGCGTTGAGTAGCAACTCGCCGAATGCCAATCCGATTGTGCCGAGAAGGTCGTCCGGAAGGTCGGCTTCGAGCTTCATTAGAAAAGATTGAATGCGCCCGGCAGCCTCGCGCGTGCACGGAATAAGGAGTTCCACCCAATGTGGCTTGGCGGAAATGACCTCGATGGGTGGAGAGGCGTCTTGCTTGAGGGCTCGCCGCGCTACCTCCACGGCCTCCTTGGGTGGAAAAGGTTTGCTCAGGTACTCGTAGGCCTGCTCCCGCACTGCTCGGAGCACAGTTTCCGGCGTGCTGTCCGAGGTCATGATGATCATTTTGGGGTGGGACTTCCCCGCACGAACGCGCGCAAGTACTTCAAGGCCAGTCAACTCCGGCATCCAGATGTCGAGAAATGCGAGATCAAAAGCTTTTCGCTCGATCCTGCGCAACGCTTCCGCTCCATTCTCTACGGCAGTCACCGCATAGCCCGCTTTCTTCAGCATGCTGGTGATCGCAAAGCGCGTGGTGCGGTCGTCGTCGGCTATAAGAATTTCTGCTAACGCTTGTGTGTGGCTCATAGACGCCACCTCACTGCGGCCGTATTCGGTGAATCGGCATTGCCTCCAGATGCTACTTCTGGCAGAGAGCGGTCAACCGCGCGCGAATCACGGCGGACCGGGAGGAATCGGCCGAGTTGCGTGAACCTTGGCTCTATACCAGAATGAGTGCCTCGTCCGGATCTTGAGTGATCTCGATTGGAGGAGCTGAAGTGAGTGCTCCAGCCAGTTTCGATCCGCCAACCGAATACGACCTCCGTGAGTTTATCAAACTTTCGTTAAACCCGATTTGTATCGCCGGCACGGATGGCTATTTCAAATACCTTAACCCTGCATGGGAAACAGTGCTCGGCTACACCAGGGAAGAGTTGCTCTCGCGTCCTTATCTGGAATTTATCCACCCCGATGACCGCGCGGCCACGAGTGCTGAAGCGGCGCACATTACATCGGGCCGCAGTACGGTTTCTTTCGAGAATCGCTACCTTTGCAAAGATGGGTCCTACAAATGGCTGCTTTGGTCCGCCGTCGTACGCGCCGATAAGAAACTGATTTACGCAATCGCTGCCGATGTCACCGAACGAAAGTGCGAACAGGCGCGCCTATCCGCACAGTACGCGATCACACGCGTGCTCGCCGAAGCCCCTACACTAGCGAGTGCGACGCCTCGAATCCTTCAAACTATTTGCGAGAGTCTGCACTGGTCCATGGGGGCCATTTGGAGAGTCGACCAGACCAAGAAGCTGCTGCGTTGCGTGGAGACCTGGCACGTGCCGTCGGCACAGGTGACCGACTTCGATCGGAGTACGCTCTCCAGCACCTTCGCTCCAGGCGTAGGCTTGCCCGGCCGAGTCTGGTCGCAGGCCTTGCCTCTTTGGATAGAAGATGTGACTCGCGACTCCAACTTTCCGCGCGCATCGATGGCGCATCAAGAAGGTCTGCGCGCTGCATTCGGCTTTCCGATCCTCCTCGGTGCCGAGGTCCTGGGCGTCTTGGAATTCTTCAGCCACCAGATCCAACGACCCGACCGGAAGCTGTTGGAGATGATGAGCGCGATCGGCAGCCAGCTCGGTCAGTTCGTGGAGCGCAAACAAGCGGAAGACGCACTGCGGGTTTATGCGCGTGATCTGGAGACGGCCAGAAAGCGTGCGGAGGAGGCTACGCGCGCGAAAAGCGAATTTCTAGCGAACATCAGCCACGAGATCCGTACGCCGATGAACGCGATTATCGGCATGACGGAACTGGTATTGGGGACTCGTCTCACTCGCGAACAGCGGGAGTATCTCGATGTGATTCAAGGCTCGGCGAACGGGCTGCTCACGCTGGTCAACGATCTTCTCGACTTTTCCAAGATCGAAGCACGCAAGCTGCAACTAGACCACGTCGGATTCAACCTTCGCGATGCGCTTGAAGATACCCTGCGCGTTTTGGCACCGCGAGCTGACCAGAAAGGTGTGGAGTTGGCCTGCCGCATCGATCTCAACGTGCCCGACGCGCTGCTGGGCGATCCTTTGCGTCTCCGCCAGATCGTCGTAAATCTGGTGGGCAATGCCATCAAATTTACCGACCGCGGCGAAGTCGTACTGCGAGTGCAGGCCGACTCATCGCGTGATGGCAAGGTTGAGTTGCGTTTCTCGGTCATGGATACGGGAATCGGCATTCCACTGGAGAAGCAGGCCCTGATCTTCGAGGCATTCTCGCAGGCCGACAGCTCAACGACGCGGCGCTACGGTGGAACGGGCCTGGGACTCGCGATCTCGGCGCAATTGGTGGACCTCATGGGCGGCAGGATTTCTGTAGATAGCCAACCCGGACGAGGCAGCACTTTCCACTTCACGGCACGCTTGGAACTTGATGAACCTCGGCTGAAGAAGCCAGTTGCTCCCTGGCGTACGCTCACCGACTTGCCTGTATTAATCGTGGACGACAACGCCACCAATCGCCGGATTCTGGAGGAGGTGTTTATAAACTGGCGAATGCGTCCGGTTGCTGCCGATAGCGGCGCAGCTGGCCTTCACATGTTGAAAGAATCTCTGCGCTCAGACAAACCATTCGTGCTCGTGCTACTCGATGGACACATGCCTGAAATGGACGGATTCGCGGTGGCGGAGCGTATCTTGCGCGACCGTCGCTACTCGGACATTAAGGTTGTGATGCTAACCTCAGCTGCCCAGCCCGAGGACGTCATTCGTTGTCGCAAGTTAGGTGTCTCGGGGTATCTCACCAAGCCGATCAAGCAATCCGAGCTTTTTGATGTGATTGTCCGCGCCATCGGCCAGCCCATCCCGCAGCGAGTCCGTGCTTCCCGACGACGCAGGGTGTCTCGCGCTGCGCAGGCTGCGCTTCAGGTCTTACTGGCAGAGGACAACCAGGTCAATCAGCTGGTAGCGACTCGGATTCTCGAGAAGCTCGGCAATCGGGTGACGGTTGTGAGTAATGGCCGCGAGGCGCTCGCCGCTGCCCAGAGTGACAAGTTTGATCTGATCGCAATGGACGTGCAGATGCCGGAGATGGATGGGCTCGAGGCAACCCGAGCCATCCGTGCCTGGGAAAAAACAACGGGCAGGCACACACCTATCGTTGCCTTGACTGCGCATGCCATGAAGGGGGATCGCGAGCGTTGTCTAGCCGCGGGGATGGACGGCTATACCTCCAAACCCATCCGCATCAAAGAGCTTCAGGAAGAGATCGCTCAACTGATCCGCCTGCCTCTTTCATCGCAAGGGGCAACCTCATCGATAAACCAAGAAGAAGGTGTCATCGATCAGCAAGCAGTTCTGGCAGGCGTTGACGGCAACATGGCGGTTCTGCGGGAGCTGGTACGTCTTTTTCTCGCCGATTATCCCCAGCGTCTCGCCGAGATCAAGGACGCAATCCGCCGCGGCGATGCAGGCGCGCTACGGAGAGCTGCGCACACCTTGCAAGGCTCTATCGGCAATTTTGCGGCCGAGAAGGCGTTTGCGGCAGCTCAGCGCATGGAAAGCATCGCCAGAAATGGAGACCTAGGTGCAGCCGGCGACGCATGTAGGGTGCTCGAATCCGAGCTCGACCTTCTCAGTGTAAGCCTCAGGAAGTTGATCTCATCGATGGGGACAAAAAGGAAGGGTAAGGATCGAAAGCGACAGCACAGACATGCGTGAGGCAGTCGGGGCTTCAGGGTTTTGCCACATAACCCAGCGGCCGGAAGCTGGCGAGGGCCTGAGTCTCATTGTCAAAGCTGGGAATCATTTCTAGCAAGTGAAGTACCCCGAAAACCTCCAACACGCGACCGCGCAGGTGTAGCAATCTCAGATCGCCGCCCTGACCTTTTAGGGAAATATATGTCCGAACGATGACGCTGACGCCGGAACTGTCGACCTGGGTCAGGTCTGCGAGGTTCAACAACAACCTGCGCACACCGGTAGAGAGCAATTTTCTTAGATGACTACCCAGCAACTCGCTCTCGCCGGCGTCGATTGTCGATCTTCCCCGAAGGTCCAGTATGGTGACATCGCCGGAATTCCGCATTGAGATTTGAAGGCCCACAACGCCCCTTGTGTCGAGTTCATGCTCGGTGTCTGTGAGTCCCTTGTAGCATGATATGCCTGTGACGATTCAACTGCGTCGGCTCGGCGAATAGGCCTTCAGTGCTAGTCCGGGGCAGCCCTGCTCTAGGTTTGTTTTCCGGTGTGACAATACTTCGAAACCGGGCAACCCTAATAAGTGCGTGGACCGATCAGCCAAATACGCGACCCCCGCTGCGGTTGCGCCGTTTTCAATCGCGGCCATTAGCTTGACGCGCTTATTTTGGCAGCCTAACATGCGCGCGCATGACAGTTTTCGATACTCTCTGTTTTCCCCTAAACTTCCTGCAGAACAGGCTTCCTGATATTCAGCATCTTGATGTGCTTGGAGTTGAGCAACAGTGGTGGCAGACCGAGGGTATTGCCATATCAGACGCGATCGATCGAGCCGGAACGCCATCGCTGCGGATGTTCGATCGGTGCGGAGGGCGCGTCGATGAAATCCTCTACGCTCGCGAATATCAGACGATCTTGAAGAAGGGCTACCGATCCGGCGTAGTTTGGCGCGCATTCGAAGAAAAATCGCTGATCCCGACCTATCTATTGATCTACACAATATCGTTTCATGACCCCGGCGTTTGCTGCCCGTACACGGTATCGCTCGGGACCGCTGTTCCCCTGGCGAAATATGGGAGCGCTGAATTGCAGGCGCGGTTCCTGCCGCAACTGTTGCGGAAGGATGACTCAGTGTGGCAGGGGGCGACATGGATGACGGAGATCGGAGGCGGCTCCGATTTGGGCACCGGGGTAAAAACGGTTGCCCGGCCTGCCGCAGACAGATGGTCGCTTACTGGCGACAAGTATTTTGCGAGCAACGCAGCGGCTGAGGTAGCAGTTGTAGCTGCGCGGCCGGAGGGAGCTGCGTCGGGCGTGCGCGGGTTAGGACTCTTCTTGGTGCCTCGCTATCGCAAAGACGGCAGGCTTAACTACTTCATTCGGCGGCTGAAAGACAAGATAGCCACTCGTTCGGTGCCTACCGGGGAAGTGGAATTGAGAGAAAGCGAAGGTTACCTGCTGGGATCGGCTGACTCGGGGATTTATCAGATTTTGGAAGTTTTAAATCTTTCTCGTGTGGCCAACAGCGTGGTGAGCGTTGCGCTGGCTCAACGGGCGATTTCGGATGCGCTTTCTTATGCGGAGTGCCGCTCGGCATTTGGCAAACGAATTCTCGATCATCCATTGCTTCGACATCAGTTTGAAGTCCGTTTAGACGGACTTCGGTCTGCGTTTGCGCTGGCGTGGGAATCCGTTCGACTTCTGAACGAGGTGTGGATGGAGAGGCCGCCTTACTCCGAACGCTATCAATTGTTCCGGCTGGTGGCACACCTGGCGAAGTACTGGACGGCCGAGTTCACGGTTGATACGGCGAAATGGGCGATGGAGGTTCACGGCGGTCTCGGCGTGCTGGCAGAATACGGAGTAGAGCGCTGGCTTCGCGAAGCCATGATTCTTTCGATCTGGGAGGGCACTTCGCACCGTCACATACTGGATGGACTGGAAGTGATAGAACGAAAGCAGGCGCACAAGATGCTCTTCCAGGAGTTGGCACGGATCGTACCCGGCAAAGAATTGCAGGAAATGGAGTCAGAAGTCCAGTCGCTGTTGAAGCTGCCGGCCTTCAAAAAGGAAGCTCAGGCAGAAGTGCTCTTTAGACGACTTGCGAGTTTTACCGCAGATAAGCTTGCACTAAAGCCGCATGCAGTTTCATAGGAAGGTACTCCGAGCCGAACACGGACGGAAGTACAATGCCGATCGGAGGAGCCTATGTTCACCGCTACCGCCGGTCTGATTCTTCCTAGCACGGTCACGGGCTCGTTTCCCAGACCTCGCTGGTTCGACGTGAGTATGTGGGGACGGCCGCTCGACACCTGCATGCTCGATATCCGCTTTCGCGAGAGGTTTCAAGATGCGCTGGCGGTGGTAATGAACGACCAGGAGCGGGCAGGGCTCGACATCGTCACGCACGGTGACTTTCACCTCGATGAAGATCTTGCCGGCCGCGCCTGGCACCACTATCCCCTGCAGCGTTGGGCCGGTTTCGAAGGGGACTATCTGCAGCCGGATCAGACGACAGCGCCCTGGCTGCATTATCCGCCCGGCACGTTGCTGAACGAGATCTACACCGGCTGGCGATGGCCGCACATTGTCGGCAAAATCGAGCACAGGCCACTCGACTATCCGAAGTTGTGGCGCATGTCGCAGGCAAGGACCGCTAAGCCGGTCAAATTCGGGACGTGCTGCTCCCAGGTGATGGCGCTGTTCTTGGACATCCACACCCCCAAGTACGAGGACAAGCGCCAAGTGATCTGGGATATGGCGGAGGCCATGAATAAGGAACTGCTGGCGCTGCGTGATGCCGGATGTCGCTGCATTCAGACCGAGGAGCCGACGTTTCACTTCATGGCGAATGCCTATGGCAAGGACCACGAGGAGGTTAAATTCATGATCCAGGCGTTCAACCGGGAGGTCCAAGGGCTCGACGATGTGGAACTGTGGATCCACACTTGCTGGGGCAACCCCAACATGCAGCGCGTCATGGAAGACACGAGCTACGCCAAGTCCATCGATATATATCTGGAGCAATGCCGGGGCGACGTGTGGACGCTCGAGATGAAGGATCGCAATCAGAAGGATCTGGAACTGTTTGAGCCCTTCAAAGATGATCTCAAAAAGAAGATCTGCCTGGGCGCCGTCAGCCATCGCACACTCCAAGCAGATCGGCCGGAAGACGTGGCTGCCGAGATCCGCAAGGCTTTGAAGCACATTCCTGCTGAGCGCCTGATCGTGTCAAGCGATTGTGGCTTTGGCCGCCAGGGCTGCAACCGCGATATCGCGTTCTACAAGGCAAGCGCCATCGCACAGGGCTGCAATATCATCCGAGGTGAACTGGGACTGCCAGTGACCTACGTACCGGCCGCCGATGCAAGGTTGCAGGTTGATGTGGTGCCAGGCCGGGGCCCCGCGCCGACCACTGTGTGTGGGCAAATTGAATGAAGATCGACTGCGTTCGCGGCGGAGCTTATCTTAGGCCGTGTCTGATACATATACACAATCCTCGCAATCATTCGCTGTGCTATTGCAACTCGCCCCTGATGGCTACAAGCCCGATCTGCCCGCCTAGGTGGAGGAAATCACAAAGTGATCGTAAGAGTGTTTCGAGACAGACTTTCTCTGAGCAGGGCCGCGGCAGAACAGGCTTCCAGCGTTCTGCGACGAGCAATCTCGGAGGGCGGACGAGCGCGTATCATCGTCGCAACAGGGACATCTCAATTGGACTTTCTGCACGCCTTGACCAGTGCGACAGGCATCGACTGGCAACGCGTAGAGATGTTTCACCTCGATGAATACGTGGGACTTCCGATGACGCATCCAGCTAGTTTCCGAAAATACTTGCGCGAGCATGTAATTGATAAGACGGGGATCGCGCAGTATCACTTTCTCGACGGCAACGGCGATCTCAAAACAGTTTTTCACGATGCTGCCGAGGCCATACGTTTGGCTCCTGTCGATGTTGCGTTTGCGGGGATCGGAGAGAATGGACACTTGGCCTTTAACGACCCGCCAGCGGATTTCCTAACCGAGGAGCCTTATCTGTTGGTGGAGCTGGATGAAGCCTGCCGTCGGCAGCAGGTCGGCGAGGGATGGTTCACAGATATTTCGGAAGTTCCGAAGCAGGCAATCTCCATGTCGGTCCGGCAGATTCTGAAGGCTAGAGAAATAATTTGCGTCGTGCCAGATGCGCGGAAAGCACGGGCAGTCAAGCTTTGTGTTGAAGGAGAAATCTGTCCGACGGCACCTGCATCGATACTGCGCACTCATTCGGCCACAACCGTGTATCTCGACAAAGAATCGGCCAGCTTGTTGAGCCCACCAACGCTCTCTGCACTTAACGCGGGAAAATAGTCTAGGATCGCATTCGGCCCAACAGGATTTTCGACCAATCCCGCTGTTGGATTTTCATGGCAATAGCCGGACCAATTGATTCCGCTCAGACTCGCTCAATTCCTGCATTACGCTGGTGGATCGGCGGACTGCTCTTCGCTTCGACAGTCATCAACTACATAGATCGCCAGACGCTCTCTATTCTGGCGCCGTATCTCAAACAGGACTACCACTGGACAAACGCCGACTACGCGAATATCGCGATTGCCTTTCGTACCGCCTATTCGCTTGGCCAAGCAGCCTGTGGGCGACTAATGGATCGAGTTGGGACGCGCCGCGGGCTGACGATCAGTATCACCTGGTATTCGATTGTCTCGGTGCTGACATCGCTGGCAAATGGACTTTCTAGTTTTGCGGTATTTCGCTTTCTATTGGGGGTGGGTGAGTCGGCTAACTGGCCGGGTGCGAGCAAAGCCGTTTCGGAGTGGTTTCCGAAGCGCGAACGTGGCCTGGCAACGGCGCTCTACGACAGCGGCTCATCCATCGGGGGTGCGGTCGCGCCGTTCCTCATCCTTCCGGTATATTTTCGTTGGGGATGGCGTGTGGCATTTGTGATCCCGGGGCTGCTGGGCTTTTTGTGGCTAATCGCGTGGCGCTGGCTGTATTACCGCCCTCAAGAGCATCCGCGCATCAGCGATTCTGAGCGTGAAATTATCTTTGCCGACATAGGGGAACGAGAGGCCTCTGAAAAAAAAGTCCAATGGCGGGACCTTTTGAAGGTGCCGCAGACCTGGGGAACAATTATTTCGAAAGCGCTTACCGATCCGGTCTGGTTCTTTGTCACAGATTGGTTCCCGGTCTACCTGGTTGCCAAAGGCATTTCCTTGAAGAGTGGTCTAATCGCGGTGTGGGTTCCTTTTCTTGCTGCCGACCTCGGAAATTTCTTTGGAGGGGCGGCTTCTGGATACTTGATTCGGCGCGGTTGGCGCCTGGGCGCCGCGCGAAAGGCTTTGGTGGTCTTCGGTGGTGTTGGAGTAATGCTGCTCATTCCTACCATCTTCACGACGAATCTATACCTCATCACCTTGCTTTTTGCGCTGGCGACGTTTTCGTATGCTTCCTTTTCCACGATTGCCAACGTGTTGCCAGCGGATCTGTACAAAAGCGATTCGGTGGCTTCTGTGAGCGGGTTAAGCGGAACCGCTGCTGGAATCGGGACCATTATCGCTTTCAAAATGATTGGGCACTTTTCGGACGCGCGGCAGGCATCGGCTAGTGATTCGTTCGATCCGATTGTGGTGGCTGCGGGATTGATTCCCTTTGTCGGCATGATTCTGGTTCTATTATTGGTGCGCAACACCCGCGCCACGGATCAGGGAATAGTGCGGCCAATATAACCCCCGTGATTTCCGTGAAACCAGAACTGGCCCGAAAACGTCGAGTATTTATTTTTTGATCTCGCGGCACCTATGCCGCTGATTCTTGGACGACTATAGCTTTTCGCTTTCGAGTCCCAACAGTCTTCTCTTCGACCAATGCGCGCGGCCATCATGCGTGCCACAGCGTGCGTAAAATCGTGCTTTCGGTTGTTTTTGGCTTCGCAAGCAGCCGCTCGGTCCGTTGGTCAGGTGCGAGGAGTCCTCTCCCAGTAGGCAAGCCACACTCGTCTACACTAATCGGGCAGCCCAAGCATCTTGCTGAGAGTTCCTCCCATGATCATCTTTCGCGTGCGTTCCGGAACATCACAGGCATCGAACATCGCGCCATACTGCTTCACTACCGACTCCACCTGAGCCAGACCCGTGTCCGAGCCAAAAACAACCTTGATAAAGGCACTCGGATCGTTATTGGGAGTCTTTACATTCCATTCCGGGCTGTGCCATTCCGTTGCCGACCACCAAAAAATCTTCTGAAACTCCGCCAAGCGTCCGTGCATTTTCGCCAAAGTCGAGCCACTGAGGTCGAAAAACACGTTGGAGTTCCAACGCGCGATCTCCGCTGCCCATTCATATTCAGGGTTGCCACAGTGCGCGCCAAGCACAGTGATCTTCGGAAAGCGCCGCGCAATCTCCTCCAGGTAAATTGGACGCATCCGGCCTGATGCTACGTCTTCCGGCTGGTCGAAGCTTTTCCGCAGAACGATACCCGTGTGAAAGAGCACGATCCAGCCGTTCCGATTGGCCAACTCGTATACAGGAAAATATGACGGATCGTTGTACGGCTTCTTCACGAACTCCAGTTCACCGAGGCCGCGGTAGCCCATCGCGTGGAACTCCTCCACCTGGTTGACCACATCAGGGGCGTCCAGGTCGACTGAGCCGAAAGGAATGATTTGTGTGGGGTTCTGCTTTGCAGCCTCGGCTACTAATTTTCGGTATGGGAATGGCGTAAGTACGCAAGCGGTTAGGTTCAGTCGGTCAGAAAGCCCCAACAGGTCACTAATAAAACTCGGCTTCTTTTCATCAAAGTGCACATGCATATCGACAATACGACTCGATGGTTTGTCGGAGGAAGGCACCTCTTCGGTAGACGGGAGCTTGCCGGACGGTAGCTTTTCGCCTATGCCCCAGGAGTTGGGCATCGCGGCCGCAGCGCTTGCGGTCCCAGTGATGCCAAGGAACTGCCGGCGTGACACTTGATTCCCCATTTTTCTCCTCCTTTTCTCGGGTCTCGCAAAACTACCCATTCGGCTCAGCATCAATCTGGCGTGACCGGTCTATCGTTATCAAGTCAAGATGATCTGCTGTGGTTCGTGCTACTGCTGGTTTGCGTACACCAGCTTGAAATCTTCCGTCCACCGCGAGAATCACACAAGCACAGGAAGATTCCAAAGCTCGGCAATTAGCAGCAGCTCATACCAGAACAACTGCACGGTTTCATTGACACTTTACGGCATGCTTTGTTCCAATCGGCTTGTTTTAAAGCGAATGCTTGATCTTCTCGAACGAATCAGTGACGGTGAGAATGCTCTGGTATTTCGTGTTTTTCTTTCCTCGGGAGCCGTTGGCCGATGACGGGCAACCCTTCCATAATCCGGTAAGGTAAGGGTTGCCGACATAACCGGCCAATCTCTGCCCAGTTTCAGGGTGTCGCGAGCTTGCGCGCTTCGCTAAGGATTTTGGTGAGGCGGTTGGCGAGCCGGTCCAGGCGACGGCGAGAAGTTCCGTT
>Ga0070698_100002248_pt1 | contig 21358 bp, 14 predicted proteins | sample KBSK1502metaG_FD_65477 | JGI IMG/M metagenome (GOLD analysis project Ga0070698, IMG submission 65477) | Corn, switchgrass and miscanthus rhizosphere microbial communities from Kellogg Biological Station, Michigan, USA - KBS K1-50-2 metaG | ecosystem: Host-associated > Plants > Roots >...
CGCTACTCGCCGCAGTCGCGGCGAAGGTTGCTTCCGTCGACTCGCCAATCTGACTAAACGAACGCTCAGCAGGACTGAAGCTGTAGTTCGCGCGCGAAGGCGTGACCGTGTAGAAGCCGTTGGTTTCTACGTTGTCGAAGCGATAGAAGCCGTTCGAATCAGTGATGAACTTGCGGTTCTGCGTTCCCGTCAATTTCACTACCGCGCCGGCAACCGGATTCCCGCCTTCATCCACGATGCGACCACTAACGACGCCGCCTGATGCCGTCGGCACCAGCGAACTGAAGGTCCAGCGCACCGGCAACATTGTGTCTGACACAGTGTTGCTCTCCACCCAGTTGTTGACTTGATCCACTACGCTTGGTACGGCTGCCACCCAGTGCAGATCGCTGGTCCTTTCAAAGCGCAAACTCAGGAGCGGTTCGGCGTTACTATTCAACTCTGAATCGAGATAGTGCAAGCGGAGCGTGGCTGTAAAACCAGCCCCACCGGTTTTGGCGATGGTGTAAGTCCGCAGCACCGCCGCTGCGTAACCGTTCGGGTTGGGTGGCGCAGTTTTCGCCAGGTTCACCGTCAGGTCCGTGGGCTTCGTGCCGCCGGCGCCGAAGGAGATCTGGTTGTCGGGATTGCCGAAGGTCAGGATCGTGGCCGGCGCAAACGGGCCGCCGGTTCGCCTCACCGCTCCGATCACGTCCGACGTGCCGGTTGAAGCAATCGTACTTGGCTGCGTCAGAATCTTTGTCGCCGCCACGGTAATGTCGGTACCGCCCAGAGCGAGTACGCCGTTGACGGTGTTGTCATTCGCCATGGCCAGGCCACTTGCATTGGCGTTAGTTAGATTGTTGAAAATGGTCGCTACTGTTCCACCTATCGTCTGACCAGCTCCCCCATCGAAGGTCACTGTTTCGGTGGCAACTCCCGGCGTGAACACGCCGCCATTGTGGGTCCAATTCCCAGCGACATTGATCGCAGTGGCCGAGCCCGCGGCAAAAGTGCCTGCCGTAAGCGTAAGGGGGCCATTGACGTCGAGCGCGGTGGTGCCGGCCGCAGGGCTCAAGGTACCGCCGCCCTTATTCACACTGAAGCCAAAGAAAGTCTTGGTGGCCAGGGTCCCGTCAATGCTTTGCCCAGCAGCACCATCAAAGGTGACCGTGCCCGCTCCAGGAGTAAACGTTGTGCCAGCGTCCTGCGTGAAATTCCCGGCCAGCGTTATCGTTGCCGGAGCCGTGAATGACCCGGCTGTAAGAGTCAGGTTGCCGTTGATGTCCAGACTGGTAGTGCCTCCCGTTGTGCTCAATACCCCGCCGGCCTTGTTCGCTGTAAAGTTTGTAAAGGTCTGGCTTGTCGGCGTTCCGCCAATCGTTTGTCCCGCGCCACCGTTGAAATTCACGGTGTTGCCGGCAGCACCCGTAAAGGTGCCGTTGTTGGTCCAGTTGCCGGAGACGTTAATCGTCGAGGCGGCAGTCCCGTTAAGAGTTGCGCCGAGGTCAATCTGCACGTTGTTGTAGGTACTACTGCTGTTGAAGGTACCCGCCTGAACCCGCAACAATCCCTGTACGGTCAGACCGGCGAAACCAGCAACCGTCGTCGGGTTGTTCAAGGTCAGATTGTTGTAGGTGGTGAACGTCGCGGGCAGTGTTTGGGCGGCGCCACCGTTGTACTCAATCGTGCTGCCGGTGATGGTGTAGATACTAGCGCCTGGCGTAAAGACGCCAGCGATCTTGATGGTGTTGACCGGGTCAAGCGTACGCGATACTGCGCCGGTGCTGGTCAGGTTGTTGTAAGTAAATCCGGGAATGTTTTGTGCGCCCGCCCCGTTGAAATTAATCGTGCTGCCGGTGATGGTGTGCCCAACGCCGGTTCCTGGTGTGAAAGTACCAGCGATCGCGATCGTTCCGCTGCTCGCAAGCGTCTTGCTGAAATTGCTAAACGTCAAATTACCGTAGCTACCGGCCAGTACTGTTGCCTGTCCGTTCGAGCCCTGGTTGTAAATAACCGTGCCAGTGGGGCTACTAGTTAACGTTCCCGCGCCGAAGGAAGCGGCGCCGTTTAAGGTCAGCGTGTTTGTGCCGACTCCGAGCGCTCCGGACGCCAATAACAAAGCAGCATTCACGGTTACGTCACCCGCCAGATTAACGCCCGCGGTATTCGTGATCGTCAGGCCGCCGAAGGTAAACGCCGGAATCGTCTGGGCGGCACTACCGTTGAAGTTCACCGTATTGCCGGTGGTCACAAACGTGTTGTTGGTAACGCTGGGATTGAAGACGCCAGCGATACCGATGGTGCCGGCGCCAAGAGTGATGGCCGCGCCCCCCCGATTGCCGCTGATCGTAAGATTGTTGTAGTTGAAAGCGGCGGCCGTCTGCGCTCCCGAGCCATTGAAATCAACGGTGCTCCCCGTAATGATGTAGACATTCGATCCCGGCGTGAAAGATCCCGCGATGCCGATCGTGCCACTGTTTGCCAGCGTGCGTCCGCCGGTGCTGCTGCTGGTTAGATTGTTGTAATTGAATGCCGGGATGGTTTGGGGCGCGTTGCCGTTGAAGTCGATTGTGCTGCCGGTGATGGTGTGGCCGGACGTGATTCCGTTGGGATTGAAGGTTCCGGCGATTCCAATCGTGCCGCTCGAGGCGAGCACCTTGGTAAACGCACTGAAGGTCAGGTTGCCGTAGTTTGCCGTAATTACACCTTGACCGGCGCTGCTCTGGTTGTAGTTGACGGTTCCAGTGACGCCGCTCGTCAAGCTACCGCCGACAACGGTTGTGCCGTTGTTAATGACGAGCGTGTTGGCGCCAACTCCAAGAGCTCCGGCCTGCAAAGTCAACGTGTTGTTAACTGTGGTAGTGCCCGCTCCCAAACTTACGCCGCTGGCGTTGTTGATAATAAGATTGCTATAGGTTGTTACACTCGCCGTTTGCGCGGCCGCCCCAATATATTCCACCGTCAAATTCGTAAGCGTCCGAGTCGGCATGGTGAACTGAGTGAAAAACGCATCAGCCCCGGTGCGCGTGACACGCACTCTGCCGGTGCCGGTCAGTGTTCCTGCTCCGCCGCTGATGACTGCGGCGGCCACCGGTGCGAGGATGGCACCGGCGCCATTGACGTTTAGGGTGCTACTGACCGCGAAGCTGTTGTTGAGCGTCAGCGGGTTCGTCGTGTTGGAATCCGTCAGGTTAAAGAAGGTGATCGCGCTGGCGTTGGTAATGCTTTGCGCCGGCGCGGAGCCGTTGAAATTGAACGTACTGGTGCCGGCGTTAAAAGTCCCCGATCCAAAATTAAAGTTGCCACTCACATTCGTCGTGCTGTTGTTGCCCGTGAAGTTTGCGGTTCCAGTCATGATGAAGTTGGTTGGGGACATAGCACTGCCGGCGGTATTGGTCCAGGCGCCGTTTGTGGTTATCTCCAGATCGCCGCCGATGGTGGTATTGGTACCGGAAAGCGTTACGGCGCCGGCTGCAGAGATACTGCTGCCCGCAGTTGTCGCCGTATTGCCGGAGAAGGTGATGCTTGGTGTCGTGCCATTCAGGGCTGTGTTGTTGCCACCGGCGACATACAATCCTCCGCCACGGTTGCCAGCCGAATTGGAAGTAAACGAGGTGGTGGCGATATTGAGGGTGCTCATACTCTGGTTAATGATCCCGCCGCCGCTGGCTGTGCCAGTCGCGCCATTGCTGGTAAAAGCTGACGTGCTGACGTTGCCCGTGCCGACCGAGGTATTAAATTCATAGACACTAAGACCCCCGCCGCCGGCTGTAACCGATGAAGAAGTATTGTGTGTAAACGTAGTGCCAGTGATCGTCAGCGTGCCGGTTGCCGCAGGACTGCCAAGCGGATCGCCAGCTGAATAGTCGAGCCCGCCGCCACTGAGACTGTTCGCTGCATTTCCCAGCGTCAGGTCATTCTTATTGGCGCCGGGATTATTCGCCGCGCCAAAGGTGCAGGTGGTGACGGTCATGTCGCCGCCAGTAACTCCTACGCCACCGCCGCCTGACGTGGCCGGACCAGTGGTTTGATTATTTGCAAAAGTCACATCCGTGAGATTCAGAGTCGTACTTTTCGCTCCGCCGATGATGCCGCCGCCGCCGACGTTGCTGCCGACATCGCGTCCGCCGGTAATAGTGAGAGCGGAAAAGCTATAGGTGCGGCCGGGGGCGAGCGAAGTGTCTAAACACATAACGCGATCATTAACGCCTGAGCCTTGGCGAACAATACTATTCCCTGCGCCCGTGCCCATGATCGTCGTTGTGGCATTGATCTCCAAATCGCCGAGGGTATTGCCGGTCGAGGTAGGCAGTTCATGCAGACAGCCAAGAGCGCCGTTGATGGTCAGAACATAAGTCGCCGTCGACAAACTGATCACGGTTCCGGAGTTAGCATTTGCAAACTGCACGGCGCCGCGCAAGCTGCAATCATTCGCGGCGCCCGTGCAGGCGGAGGCTGCAGTCAAAGCTGCGCCACTAGGATCGTCAGTGCGGTCAACCGTAATTGTGGCGCTGGGCGCGCGGGGCACGATGGTCGGAGACACGCTGTCCGATTGCATGACCACCAGATCGCGCCACCCATTCAATTTTTGCGGCAACGCCAACGTCGCTGGCGCATCTGCCGAGTCCAGACTGGTGGTAGTGAAGTCACCGCCAATCAAGCTCGCACCGGCCTGGGCGCTCTTCGTAGTATCAACCTGGCTGATAATGTCGAGCTTACTGCCGCCGCCCAACACCATTAAGTCATCAGTATCACTGAAAGAAATGTCCGCGCCTTGCAGCAAGTTCCGGGTGGTCGCGTCTGATCCCACGAACTTCCCGGTGACCAGCTCGCGTGACTTGGTCCAGGTTTTAGCCTGGGCCGGCTGCCAACCGGTAAGCACTTCAACGTCAACTGGCGTCGTATTCTTCGGTTGCAGGCGACGTCTTCCGCGCGCGGTGAGTTCCTCCTCGGAGAGCGGTTGGGTGTTCAATTGTCCGCGGCCAAAAATTCGGATGGTGCCATCATCACCCAACGCGGCAAGTTGCTTGCTGCCCTCGCGACTCCACATGAAGAAGCCGGAAGCGAGGCCACGGACGTTCATGCCCGTATCGAATTTCTCGACGCGTGATTCCAGGCTTACTGAAGTTTTTCGTCCCCAGCCATGAACAATCTCTATTTCACTTCCTGTCGCTACTGCCAGGCCCAAAAACGGGAAGTCATCCATCTCGCCAAATTGCAAGCCGGTGGCGCGAGCAGCCAAACCCAGGATCATAGGCTCGGCCGAAACTCCGTTAGCGCCATCGTAAATAAGCACTTGAGGACCGGCAGGGCCATCGACGCCGACGGCTAGGTCGGTTCGACCGTCAGGCGCTCGGAATTCCCCCGCCGCCAAAGCAGTGACCACGCCCGGTAAAGCCACTTGCATCGGAGCGCTCAGGTTTCCCGAGCCATCACCGGCGAGCAGAAACAGATCGCCCCCTTGTGCAGCGACCAATACGTCTTTGAAACGGTCGCTATTGAAATCACCCGCCTGCAGGAAATCCGCGGCCACCGGAACCTGATACGCTTCGCTTGTGGACAGCAGGGAATTTGGGTTGTAGCCGTCATGCATGCGCTGGTAGACCGATTCGTCTTTCGGCGCAAAGGCTTCAGGGTTGCCGCGTTGGATTGTGACGATGCCGGTACCACCGTACGCATAGCCCGCCAACAGATCAGGCGTCGCGTCGCCGTCGAGATCAACCGAAGCCAATGTGCGCGCTTTCGCCTGCCCGGACTGCATGGCCTGAATCAGACTCTGCTCGCCGCGATATTCAACGCGCAGCGCATGTCCCTCCTGGGCGTTAAGGTACGAACTGCTTCGCCCGCTCGCCGGCGGCGGAACCACCGCTTTTACATTCTTGGAATCGACACGCACGTAGAGCGCGTAAGGCACCGAGGCTGTCATCAAACAAACCAAGAGCAGCTTGATCGCTGCCCAGGGTGTTGAGGAAAAGTTTCCGTTGCGCGCGTCAGGAGCGGGGTTCTTAACGGGGTACATCGAGGGATTCTCCTTGTTCTCGAGAGCGATTTGTCAGTCCGAAATGAACCATCGTGCGGTTGGAAGAGTGGCGGGTGTGAACACTCCCACAATAAGTCTAAGAAACGGTTCGCCGCATACTTTACGTTGGCTTCCGTGTCACCGTCAATAGTATTCAAACCGGGTGATATTCTTCCGGGAGAGACGAAAGGTGAAAACTGCGATTGCAGTGGATTTGGTTATGACTGGGATACCGCGGCAGTGAAGAAAATAACGGTGCGCAGATCCGCTCTGCGCCCCGCAAAAAGCCCTGGGCAACGACTTACTTGCCTGGGTCAATTTCCACAATCGGGCGCCGCGTCATTCGTGATCGTCCACGTCGCGCTACCGCCGCAGGCATCTACGTGATACACGAAACAACCATTCTGATCTTCCGCGATCACCTTTATCTGGGAACTGCTACAAGAAACGTTAGAAAGGGTGAACGATCCGCCGCCGGCAGCAATCACCGAATGATTCAACTGGTCGGGTCCCCAATTATCCTGATTGGGAGCCGAAAGATAAACGTGACGAATCTCGCGGCTGGAGTTATTTACAATCGTAATATTCGTCGTGGTTACGGCATGCGCACCCGATAAAAGTGGCAGCGTCGCAAGTGCGCCAATGAGGATCATGACGACCGCGAAACGTTTGGCTAACTGACTTCCCTTCTCCGCACTTTTCATATACTCACCTTTCTTGCTGAGGATGGCTTCGGCGTCGGGGGGCCTGGCTGAACGTGTCATTCAAAAATCATTACTTCCCCAAACTGAGAGAACCCAGGTCAAGAGCTGTGGGGCGGAAGCGATCACTGCGCCGCCCTTGGCCAACTCCTTTAGCGCTGATTCACTTACGGGCAAGCACTGAGTACTGTGTACCCGGCTCCCGCTCCATCATTCACAGCTGCAGCTCCACTCTGGTCAATCGGGATGCTCACTGTGGCCGTTGCAGTGGAGGAGTTGCCCTGCGAATCCGTCACCTTGAACGTGATCGTGTAAACACGCCCATTGAGATTAGCGTCGCGCTCGCTGCGGAGTTGCACCGACTTACAGTTGGCTGCAATCACAATGTCGTTCAAAGTTGTGCCGTCGGCTCCAGTGAGACTGTCTTCTGGTTCATCACTGCTCACGCTGACAATAACCACATCGCTGACATCCACGTTGGGATCGCAGGTGGAAGTGGCACTGGCAACGAAGTCGGTCACGTTGAACGTGTGGTAAGTGTGGTTTGGTGGCCACATATTTATGTTGCTGGCGCTGAGTGTGATCACGGGCGCGCCGCCCACAGTTAGGGTTGCGCTTTGCGACGCGCTACCGCAGGAGCCAGTCGTCGTTACCATCACAGTGTGGGCGCCAGTACTCAGTGAGCCGGTTGGCACGCTGATGTTTGGACTGTTACCGTTGAAAGGCAAACCATCCAAAGTCCAGGCGTAACTGAAGGGGCCCGTGCCGCCCGCTGTTGTTGAGAAGTTTGCCGTCACGCCCTTGCACACTGACTGATCGGCTGGATCGGTGGTGGTTGTCGATGGGCTTACGCTGAGCGTCGCTGTCTGCGTAGCAGTACTGCACGAGCCGGTGGCTTCGACAGTATAGGTGTCAGCGTCACTCGCCTGAACGCTGCTGATACTCAGCGTGCTGGTGTTGCTGCCGCTGGTAATCGTCACGCGTCCGCCAAGATCGCCGCTATTCAAAACAGTCGCGCCCTTCTTCCAAACGTAGGTGAAGGAACCAGGGCCGGAAGAATTGGTAGTGAAAGTCGCTGTAGCGCCTGCGCAAACGCTCTGGTCTGCCGGGTCAGTAGTCGTGTCCGCTTCAACAATTATCGACGCGGTCTTTGTTTCACTGTCCGCGGTGACGTCGATATTCGCGGTGCCCGTGGTACTGCCGGTGAAAGTCGCGGATGCCGCTCCGTTTACGAAATTAGCACTCACTGCGGAGAGACTGCCCACCGCCGGCGTGGTATTAACAAACCCGGCTGCGAATGGTGGTAGACCGTTCAGCTCTGTCGTTAGATCTGCGCCGGCGTTTCTTTGCTTGATGTCGGCCGCGATGCTCGAGGTCGCCCCAGCGCAAATCGTATTGGGACTCGCGATCGCGCGAAGCCGCAGATAGCTCGCCGGCAGGATATCGCCGGAGGGGCTGGTAAAATCTCCGGCAGCCGGGCCGGTGTTGATTCCCCACCAGTCATCGTTTGCGGTAAATATGCCTGAACCGCGGAAGATGGCACCCCCACTCGGAGCAGAGTTTCCCCAAAGTCGAGAGTAAGTAACGCTTGCCGTCGTGCCGCTCGAGAAAATCGCGCCGCCTGAATTGGCGGCACTATTCGTGGCGAAGGAGCTGGTCGTGACGGTGAGCGGACCACCGCTTTCGACTATGATCGCTCCGCCGCTGCGGTTCGGGGCACTGTTATTGGAAAAGCTTGAAGTGTCGACGCTGTAAGAGCCGGCTGAGGTGTTGAAATCATACAAATCCAAAGCGCCGCCGCCGGCTGCCGCTGAATTGGCGGTGTTGCTCGTGAACGTCGATCCCGAGACACTGAGCGTCCCAATAGAACCAGGACTGCCCGCTGGGTCACCTGCCGAGTAGCTGATGCCACCGCCGCTGGCGCTGGTCGAGTTACCACTGAAGGTCGTCCCGGTGATCGTCAGGTTGCCGCCGGTATGACAAATACCGCCACCACCAAACGTTCCGGCGCCCGTTGCTGAGTTACCGGATATGACAGAGTTGGAAATTGTCAGATTATTATTGAGCGCACCGGAGAGTATCCCGCCACCGCCGATGCCCGCCGTCTCGGTTCCGCCGGAGATCGTGACACCCGAAATACTGGTGGTGACGCTTGCGACTATAAATGGATTGACTTCAATTACACGACTGCCGGCGGTGGTTTGCGTAATGATAGTGACAGCCGCACCCGCGCCGACGATGCTGGTGTTATTGCCAGTGATGTCCAGATCACCGATTGAGTTGTTGCCGGCAAAGAATTCACCCGCTCCGGGAATAGTAAGATTATAACTTCCGGCTGGGACAATAACAGTCGTTCCGGGAGACAAATTAGCGAAAGCAATCGCGCCACGCAGGCTGCAATCATTCGCCGCCGCGGTACACGATGAAGCAGATGCGTTGTCGTCAGTCCTGTCCACGGTTATCGCCGCCAACAGCGGAGCTGCAAGCGCCATCGCCGCGGGTGTTCTCCGGGCCGCACTTGCGCCACTTCTCCTGGAGTGAACGCGATCAGTCACACCACTTGCCTGCATTCGGTCTAAACCCGATCGGGATTCAACAGCACTAGATACCCCGGCAGCCAACGCAAGGCCGGCTACTGCCAGCAAAGCCGAAATAAATAAGAATCTTGAGACCGTTGCGGTTGCTGTCCTTTTATTGGTTCGTTTTGTCCAGGAGTAACGCATGTGGGCTCCTTCTTTTTTTTAGCGGCTGTTGTAAATTCCCCGAGGCTTGTATTTAGCAGCACTAACCGAGATAAATATTTACGCTCTAACCAGAAACGCGGAAAGGAACGGAACCGTTACCGAAGCTTTCGATTCCGCGCCTTTGCGAACGCGTCTTAATCCCAGGCTAGCTGGCAAATCCTTTTACGGACGAGGCGGAAAGACCCCCTGCAACGCTATGCAGAAATTGAGCGTCAGGTAGGGCTGCATGTTGTTATGCGGCAGACTGCCTCCCGCCGGCTGAATCACATCGGTCTTCATCGCAGCGGTGGGCGGCCCAGGATTATAAAGATTCACAACCGCGCGCACGCTGCCGCCCAGCGCCCAAACAGTGCCCACTGGCGTAACCGAATCTGCTGGTTGGTCCGACGCGCGCCCTACAGTATGCGGATGAAGGGGCATTTCCGATGTCAAGAGCGTAACGTTCTCGCTGCCGCCAATCTCCCCAAGGTCATGTAGAGACAACCCTGGTCCCTGGCCAGGATGCATCGGCGCGCTACCCTGCAAATCGGGCAGGGCGAAAGTAGACTTGCCATCGCCACCATAGGTCGTGCCAAGAAGTGAAAACAGTGCTGTGTTCTGGCTAAGCGGCATAAGCTGGCCGTCGCAAAAAGCCCAGCCTTTTGGTGGAAAGTTGAATGGGAAAATTCGGATCTCGGCGACAAAGGGATCGGCCATGGTTTTCTCTCTTTCTCGTTAGTTTTGCGAAGGGAATATTCCCTGGAGCGCTATGCAGAAATTCAACGCCAAAAACGGCTGCATGTTCTGGTGGGCCTGGCTGCCACCCACTGTGCTTACCGCTTGTGGTGACATAGCACTGAGACTTACGCCACCGGTGCTGTAGGCTGCCCTGCCACTGTTGGCCCAATAACTACTCGTGGGCACACCTGCGGTTGCGTTTGCCGTCGCAGACTGCACACAGGTGTTAGAAGAAAAATCGTGGCTGTGCGTCGGCAATTGGTTTATGTTCAATGTGACCGCCTGCGCGCCGGCCTTTTCTCCCAGCGTATGACCGCTGCCCTCATGAAGCGGCACGCAGCCCCGCAGGTCCGGCAACGCAAAGGTGGTTTGGCCGTTGCCCCCATAGACGGTGCCGAGCAGTGAAAAAAGGGCTTGATTCTGATTGATAGGCAGGAACTGGCCGTTGCACTGGGCCCAGCCCTTGGGTGCGAAACCAAAACTCATGATTTTAATCTCGGATAAGAATGGCTGTGACACGATTTTGTGCTCCTTTATCGTTTCAAGTTCAGATCGGTTCCAGGAAGGTGCTCAATAGCTTCTGCCAACCGCCGCTCTGTTAGGTTGGACTTGGGAAAACGCCAAAGAGCGAGATGATAAAATCAATACACAGATAAGGCATGAAGTTATCATGCGGCTGCGAGCCGCCAGTGGGGGCGGCGCTAATAGCCGGGTTTCCCATTTGCACATTGGCGGCTCCAGTGCCGTACATATTTATGTCCGACGGCGCCCAGTATCCGTCCTTCGGGTTGCTGTTTGGCGTCCCGCCGCTGGCAGCGCAAAGCAATGGATGCGTGTGGGCTGGTATTTGATTCGTCGTAAGCGTGACCGTTTCACTTCCACCCGTTTCTGCGAGTATGAAGCCGTTACCCATATGCATCGGCAGTCGGCCGCGCAGATCCGGCAACGCAAACGTTGACTGCCCATCCCCGCCATAGGTTGTGCCAATCAGGTTGAAGAGAGTTTCGTTTTCAGAAATTGGCAGCAATTGCCCCTCACAAAACATCCAGCCGGCTGGCGCGAAGTTACCAGCGAACATCCTAATTTCACCTACATATGGTTCACCCATACTCTGGTCTCCTTTGAAGGCTTACGAATTAAGGTGCGGAAAATTTCAGATTCATTAATCTGGTTAACAGACGATACGAACGCCCTGAGAAGACGATACGAACGCCCTGAGAACTCGTCATACGCCCGTTCACATGTACAGCTTTTTTGCCCTGGTTCCCCAGTGCGAGAGCTGGTAAGGAACATCCAAATCTCTGATGCGCCGCGGACTATATATTGAACCGGAATAGAAATACAAGAGTTTTTTTATGTGCTGCGCAAAATAATAATTTTTTTGTTGCAACTTCAAAAAAGAAGCAATAGACTGCACGCCCTTCAGAGCTAGTCTTTCCCGAATTCATTTGCTAGGAGGACCGTCAATGGGTACTTCGCGTCGAGATTTCATAAAGAAGGGTTCCCTGATGGCACTGGTTGCCGGAGTGCCGCTGAGCCTGGTTGAGAGGACTGCTGCCAGTGAAAATACTTCGGCTTCAGTTGCCTTCGGCCTGAACAAGGCAGCCTTTTTAGCGCAATTGAATTCAACTTTTCTAGTCCATGAGGGAGCTTCAAAAGTTGCAGTCAGGTTGGTTGACGTCACCGACTTGCCTCGGCGAGGAGCAAGTGCCAGGAAAGAGGCCTTTTCACTTCTTTTCAAAGGCGATAAAGCGACCGCTCTCGAACAAAACACCTACCTCATTGAACACGAGAAGCTCGGACTATTCTCATTTTTGGTGGTTCCAATTATGAGCAAGGACAAGAGCGCACGTCATTACGAAGCAATCATTAATCACCTGAATCCCTAAGTTCAATTCAGTTTTCAACCGCAGGTTACTTCCGAACCCAAACAGCAACTCGGTTCCTGCTCCGGGAGGGCCGCTCCACGTTCCGTTCACTGCTGCTCTAAGTTTTAGCTAAGCCTGCAGGGGACCACTCGAGCAGCAGGTGGAATCCGTGCTCTTCGACCGGCTTGAAGTTCAGGCGCTCGAAGAGCCGAAGCGAAGGGTTAACCTTCTCGACGTAGATTCTGACAATCTTATCCACTCGTCGTGCTTCGTCCAGCAATCCACTTAGCAAAAAACTTCCAATTCCGGCGTTTCGCTCCGCAGGCAACAGAGTAATGTCCACGATTCGAATTTCCTGCTCCAACCGGGCAACATACAGACGGCCCACTGGTCGACCACTTAACAGGATAATTTCGTGGCTCGCCGTTGGGAATGTGTTTTGATAATGCTCTTGCTGACCCGTAAATTGCATTTTGATAAACGCCCGCTTTTGATCGTCGTTCCAAGGCACCAACGCCATTTCGTCAGCTCGCGTGCTGCCATAGACCTCGAGCAAAAAAGCATGATCATCCGGGCCTACCGGGCGGCATGTTATTGATGAAGTTGCCGGAGTTTGATCGGTTGCCTGGATGTCCACTTGAATTGATCCTTGGTCGTCGCCTGAAGCCGCGAGCTTAGCAAACTGTTGGGCGCACGAATGCGTTAACCCGACGCCAACTCGTACGTGCCGTATAGCGCTCGAGTCTACTCCCGAAACCGATTAAATACGGCCTCGTAATAAAATCCTTCTCCGTCCTGCCGAATCGGAACAATGAACAATTCAAACCGCCCTAGTTTGTCATGATCGAAAGCACGCATACCCTGGCCCATGAAGGCGTTAAGCGGGCCACGAAAGACAACCGCAAACTGATCGTGCGCTTTGTGCTGTTTCAGTTCAGAAACTTCAGCAAGCTCAAGCTCGACCTGGTTAGTATCTTCTGCCGAAACGTGAAACTTTGTGTTGACGTTTTGGGCAAACGCTTCCTGAGTTAACGAATCATCCATAATTGCTTCTTCTCCGATGCGAATATTTGTCATCGACGCAACTTGCTTTTCGAATCGTCTTGCTAATCCAGCGGCTTGGTCATTATCAATATCATAAACTCGTCCACCTTGGGACCGAAGTGATATCCACTACTAATGGGCAAGAACGAGAAGCCACATAATTCTATCTGCTCGATTACTGTTTGAAATTGCTTTTCGAACTCTGCTTGGGAAATCACAGCATAAGGGAGCGACAGCCCGTATTTTTTAAAGACGTGATTCAAAATCAGGAAGTGCTCCTGCTGACCAGCGAGAGCCGATACGCTATCGTCTAAAGCCAGAAATTCTTTCAAGGGCAGCAGCCGGCAAACAAGACCGAGGCGGACGGCGCAAGCGGCCAAATGCCCAAAGTGAATGGAAAACTCTTCGTGACTTAACTGAAAAGCCTGTGCTGGATATTGGTGTGTAGACCCATATTCCGATACCAGTAACGTTCCACCGGGAACAAGATGTTCAAAGCAGCGCGCGATAAACTCGAAGGCGCCTGCATTCAAGAGAAAACTGGCCGGAGCGTCGCTGGTATCCAATCCGTATTTCTCGAGGTAGCCGGCTCCGGATCCCTGCCAGCGCGGGATTGTTGAATTGCCTTCGTTTGGATCAGCGGCGCCACGCTGCACGGCAGCCATGGGAAAGTCGGCGACCACTTCGTTAGCAATGATTAGGTCAAACGTTCTGCCAGGGAGATCGAATCTCGTCGCATCCTGATGAAAGTGGCGGTCCGCCGGCATCAGATGCGACAAAAGTTCTCGTTGGTTCTGGATCAGCGCCGGCGATAGGTCCAGGATGTGATATTTCAACTCGATCTGACCGAGCGCTTCATCCTTCAACTTCTGAGACTGCTGCAGGAATGAACGCGCAAAGGTTCCTGTGCCGCCGCCGACTTCCAGTACCTCGAGCCGTTTTTTTTGACCCAACAAAGGAACGACGTCGCGCCGCAATGTCGAAACGGCAAAGCGCGACCCATAATCTAAGCCGCCAAGTGGCTCGCCGGGAAAACGGAAAGAATGGTTGACTGTCGGCTCAATCAGATCAAATTCCCATGAGGCCTCTTCAATGCCGTCCAAATGAAAATCTATCACTTGCTCCGAACCTTCGCTGGATGGTTGGCTCCAGCGAGACGAATGGTACAGAGTGCGGGGCACGATATTTACCGGCAGGTAAGGATTTTCTAAATCCTCGCGACGCGGCGTAAATTTGATCACTTGCCGTTCCTGACCGGTCAAGAAGTCGAGCGTCTGCCGAAATTCGGTCTCTGCTGCAATCTTCTCGTCGTTGATTCCCACTAGCGTGTTGAGAATTTCCTCCAGCCTCCTGGTACCGTCGGCAATCTTGAATATGGCCGCGGCCGTTTGGGAAATTGGTTCTTCGATGATCTCTGGCAATTCGCCCGTTCTGGGTGAAAACATCTGATGGGCCATGGACTTTCGCACCAGCCGGTGCGCTCCGTCCGGGGAACGGTAAACCAAGGTTGGATTCTGGATGGGCCGGGCCACATAGTGATTCAGGTAACTGGTTAAGGGATCGTAACCATCCGGGATCAGAAACTCTTTCTCAATCAGTTGCTTTAGCTGCTTCCCCTCTTCGCCGAAGCTATTCAAATTTTCCTCACTAAGTGAAATCGGACTCCCCGTTTGCATAACCAAGAGCAAAGAACGGATTCTTTCACCTGGTTCAAGCACCTCTCCGGTCAAGCGATGACTGACACCATGTTGGGTGACACCTGGAATCAAGCGATTCTCGATGAAGTTGACGTAAGGGCTGAGCCTGAAGGAAGTCATGAATACTCTCTAGCCGGAGGTGAAAAATCTAGTTTAGAGACCTGTGAATATAGCCTCAGAGTGTCAGCCCTATTCAGCAGGATCAAGAACGGAAGGCACCCACTTCATTTCAAGATAGACTGCGTCGCCTCCGACGCGGGAAAATCCCAGCCGTTCGTAAAGGCGGATCGCGTCGCTTGAGGCAAAAACGCTAAGCCGGACCGCCTTTCCAACCGCCGCAGCTTCCTTTAATAGATCTTGAATCAAGCCCGTTCCGATGCCCGCATTTCGATAGGTCGGAAGCAGGGCGATATCTACCAGCGAAATCGCTGCCTCGTTTCTCGCCACCATCATTCTCCCAACGGGTGCCTGGTTGAATAAAATGACGTTGTTATCCGCGTCAGGATAAGTCTCCGCATATTGCTGGCTCTGGGCTTGGAACTGCATCGCGATAAATCTCTCTTTTTGATTCTCATCCCAAGGCATCAGAGCGAGCTCAGCCGCGCGCGTACTGGCGAACAGTTGACGCAGAAACGATTCGTCCTCGAACGTAGCGGGCCGCAATCTAACCGCACAATCCTTTTCTTCACGATCGTGTTTTTCCATCGCGTATATGTGTTGATGATTTATCCGATGTACTAACAGGAAAGGGCGCCACCGCCTATTGACCGGCACCGCCCTCTCCAAGGGTGAACGTGTAGAAGTCTTATACACTCAAACCGGCATCCAACGCTATACTCGATGCAAGAATTCTTTTGACGAGCCAAGCGGAGTCGCTGCTATTTGGGGAGCGCCTCATCGACAACCGGCCAATGGCTGAACACCAACACCTACATGAACGCTAATATCGCGCCGTTTCCAAACCTGAGCAGCGCCGGCAAGGAACTTGCTGCGGCGCTTCCGAGTGCCGGCATTAGCGACGATTTGATTGTCCTGGCAATCGTATCGGCGGGAGTGCCCGTTGCAGTAGAAGTCGCAATGTATCTTGAAGCGTCATTGGACTTGATTACTATTCGCCGCCTGCTTGCGCCGCGAGGACCCGGATCGCAGGCGGTCGCGGTGAACGTAGCCGGCACCCTGGTAGTAGATGAGGAGATAGGTTCGCGGCCGGCCACGCCTGAAACGCCGTTCGACTATTTTATGGAGGATGCGCTCAACGAGCTCGCGCGACGCGTAGAAATCTGTCGCGGCGAACGTCCTCCAGCTGAACTTGAGGGAAAGCATGTCCTCATTGTCGACTGCGGAATTCGCACGAGTCTGACAATGCAAGCGGCAATCAATGCCGTCCACACGCTCAAACCCGCACGCATCACAGCGGCGGTGCCAGTCACATCTCTTGATGGCCGCCAGATAATCGAAACACTTGCCGATGAGTTTGTTTATCTGGCGGCGCCTGACCCATTTGGTAACGCAGGGGTTTGGTATAAAGACTTCCGCCGACTTGACGATGATTGTATTAGTCAAGTTTTGGGGCCGGGACCGCTGTAGTGACATCGGGCGCCAAGGGTAGTCAGTCCTTGAATCAATGCGGGCTTAATCCTGCATTATCTGCAAAAGGGATCTGTGAAGCAGCCAGAGCTGTAATCGCTCTGAAGTGCGACCGTTGGTCAGTCCACCAAAACGAAAAAGGCGCCGCCGGCTCAATGTCGGCAGCGCCCTCTTCAGGGTGAACGTGGTTGCAGTGTTATACACTTAAACCCTGCTGTAACGCCAGACCTAATGCAAGACTTCTTGTGTTAGCGAGACGGGGAATCGACTCACTTGCAGATGAGCTTAGACAGTCATTTCTTGAGCTGTTCTTTTAGGTTCAGGTTGCGAACCAGGCGGTGCAAATAGTTTGGGTGCACACCCAGAAGTTTTGCCGCTTCAGTATAACTACCCTTCGCCTGCTGCATCGCGCTGAGAATAATCTGCCTCTTGGTCTCGGCCACGGCTTCATGATACTTCGTTCCCGGCGCAGCCGCCGCCGGCTCTGATTCCAAAATAGACTCCGGCAAATCTTCCAACAGAATCCGATCGGTAGCTCCTAAAACTACGGCACGCTCGATCGCGTTTTCCAGTTCGCGTACATTCCCCGGCCAATCGTAACCAACCAAACGCGTCTGTGCTTCCGCCGCAATGCCGATTATTCGCCGGTTGCACCGCTCGGCATATTTCGCGGCGAAGTAGTTTGCAAGCAGTGGAATGTCTTCGGGCCGTTGCCGCAGGGGCGGCATTTCCAGGTTTACTACGTTTAGACGGTAATAAAGATCCTGCCGAAAAGAGCCATTGGCAATGCTTTCTTCCAAATTCTTGTTGGTGGCGGTTATCAGGCGGATGTCGATCTTGATGGCGCGCGTGCCGCCGACGCGCTCAAACTCGCGCTCTTGCAGGACGCGCAACAGCTTCACCTGAAGTGCTGGCGAAAGTTCGCCGATTTCATCAAGAAAAACTGTGCCGCCGTCGGCTATCTCCAGTCGCCCTTTCTTTTGCGTCAAAGCGCCCGTGAAGGATCCCTTCTCGTGACCAAACAGTTCGCTCTCCAACAGCGACTCAGCCAGCGCGGCGCAGTTAACAGCCATAAAAGTTTTGTCTGCTCGCTTGCTGTTGAGATGAATTGCACGCGCGGCCAGCTCCTTTCCGGTGCCACTCTCGCCGGAGAGCAAAACAGTGGAATCTGTGGGCGCAACCTTGGAAATGAACTGCAACACCTCGCGAATGGGTGGACTCTCTCCCACCAGGTTGTGCTCGATATTAAAGTCGGCGATTAGCCGTTGATTTTCGCTAACCAGCCATTCGAAGTGGCGCGCGTTTTCGATCGCCACCGCGGTGATAGCTGAGATAGCAGACACGAGCTGCAAGTGATCCTGATCGAAGGGCGTGTCGAGTTCAGTTGTATCGAGATAAATGACGCCCAAAGAACGATCCAGCATGATAAGCGGTACACACATTACTGATGCCGGCTGGTCCGCCACCAGGCTGTCCGAAGACCCAAAGTTGTCAGCCTCCGCCTGGTTCGTAATTAGAATTGACTCGCGGTGCTTCAGCACCCACCTCGTGACTTTGCTGCTCACCTTAATCGACGCATCCTGACCGCGCTCCCGGTCAAGGCCGAAGACGGAACCAAACACTGGCTCCTCTCCTTCAGCGCCGTGGTCTGTCAGCAGGACTACGCCGCGCTCGGCCGGCACCACTTCGAAAAGCAAATCGAGCAGCGTCTTCTGCAGTTTTTCCAACCCGCGAATGGCGTTGATGGTGGTGCTGATTTTCATCAGCGCGCTTAAATCGCGGGCCATCACGTAAAGCGCGTCGTTAAACCTGAACTGCAAAGTAGAGCCGGTGATAACCTGGCCTTCTTCAAAGCGAACCTCGCTCGACGAATTCATGTCCGCCTCGTGGGTCAGAAAAATAAACTGCGAATCGCCAATGCGAACGCGGTCGCCATGTTGAAGTTTGCGGCGTTTCACCGGGACGTCGTTAACAAACGTACCGTTGAGGCTTTCAAGGTCTTCTATAACGAAGTGTTCAGCTTCTCTTTCGATTTGGGAGTGGCGCCGTGAGACAGAGGCATCGGCGACGCACAGCGTAGCCGAGGTTTCGCGGCCGATGACAACAGGCAGGTCTTCAAAGGTAAAGACGTTGCCCTTAAGTCTTCCAGAGATGGCTGTGAGTCGCGGATTCATCCGAGTCGAGTAGGCTCGTAGTTGGAGCGCCCAAGTGTACGCGCACCCCTGTCTGGCGAGCAAATAGCCAAGGTGTGGTAATGGTGGATTTTCCTTTTTTTCTCATTCTCACCGCGGCTTTAGCCCGGAGACAACTTTAACGTGACCTACGCAAAATCAGAACTGGGAGCGTAGCGACCAGCCAAAGGATTCACTTCATAAGGTTGGGGTTGAAACGCTCGCTCAGGCTGCAGGCCTTCGTCAGTTGCGCTTTTGGCTGGTCGCTACGCTCCCAGTTCTGATTTTGTCCTACTATTGATGAATGTTCACTTGTTCAGTTTGTTGCGCCGGTCGCTATCTAAAAAGATATTGAGTCTATCCCAATGGATAGGAATTCGGCGGCCTTCTTCCTTCTTCATGCCGGCAATTTTTCAAGCCGGCTCAATGATACCCAGCAATACAAACCGCCTGGCATAAACTTATTACCGCCGGCGAGATGCGGCACGAGAATAGCTTTGGAACAAGTCAGCTCTCAAGACTCGATGTTTGAAAAATGATTGAGCTGCTGCTGGTAAGGAGATGGCCTCACTTACCGCTAAGTCGGTCGATCCGGTTCGACCAGTGCCAAAAGGCAAAAGGAGAAGAGATGAAAAGGGAATTCTTGAAAGGGTTCACGATGTTGGTGCTAATCGTGACGCTGGCACTTGCGACGGCTGTCGTCTCAGCGAATGCCCAGTCAACCGCTAACAGAGTTGTGGCAAACGTTCCGTTCGAATTTAGTGTCGGCTACAAAGCGCTGCCGGCCGGAGCTTACTCAGTGCAGGCAATCGTCAGCTGTGACGGATTACTGATTCAAAGTGCTGACGGAAAGACCTCGGCTCTTCGCCTGAGCGAAGCGACGCGGCAGAGCAAAGAAAAGTCAAAGGCGCGTCTGGTGTTTCATCGCTACGGCGAGCGCTATTTTCTAGCGGAAGTTTGGAATGGTGTCGACAACACCGGGCGTCAACTGACGAAGTCTCAGGAAGAACGCTCGATTGCAGATGAGCTTATGCTCGCTTCCGCAAAAGAGAATGCTCATGCACCAAACGCCACTTACGAAATTGTCGAAGTATTAGCACTACTTCGCTAAACAGTGTCCTCCCCGCGCACGGTTGGAAAGCACCCAAGTTCTCCAACCGACGTTAGAAACCAAAACGGCAACCCAACGCCCCCGGGTTGCCGTTTTGGTTTTCTGGCAACACAAGTCCAACGTCCAAAGTCCAAGGTCCAAAGTCTATTTAGCGCAAGCGGACTTTGGACCTTGGACTTTGGACTTTGGACTTTTTAGAACCGCCAACCCACGCCCGCGGTAAATTGAAAGTTGTGCCTGGTTTCCGCGCGCGTCGTGAAGGGAACCAGGATCGGCGAGTTTGTCGTTGGATCGAACGACGGGAAACTGAGCTGGTGACTGCCATAATGAATCAGTGTGTCGCCGGCGTCAAAGCGAGTCACGACATGCTTGGAGGGATAGAATTCGAGCACAGCGCCAAGATCTGCCGCAAAGTTTGACTGGCCTTCTCGCCGGCCTGAGAAGAAGGCGGAGGGGCCCGTTCCGTTGATAGTGTAAATAGACTTGCCCTGACCGAAATTGACAACTCCGGGCCGAGCCTTCGCGAATATTCCCCACTTCTCAAAACGCTTCCCGGCCTTGATTCCAAAGAGTCCCTGCTTGATGATGCCGCTATTGTCCGAAAGATTGGCGCCACAGAAACTGCATGAATGTGGAAAAAGGTTCCCCTCCGCTTCAAACGCTACGCTTTTATTGAAATTGAAAGTGAACCGGGCGCCTACTCCGGCCTCCGTCCGAGCGCCGTCGAAGTTCGGCTTCGTAAGTGTCGTGAAATGGATACCGACTTCAATCTTCGGTACATCCCCTGACTGTGCTCTTGTTTCGAGTGAGCAACACAAGAGGCACAGGAGGCTGACGAACTTCAGTAGCCTAATTAAGAAATTGCTTTTGTTCATGTTTCTCTCCATATAAGTTTGAGGTTTAAGTTTTGCTCTAACTGCACCGGCGCCGCCTTTTGGGCACAGCTTCGCCCGGTCCGGAGGCCTCATTTTTCTGCTCCGGAAAAATGCGCCCTGATTGTGGGGAAACTTGTTAGCGCGAGTCAGGTTGCCGACTCACCAGGTTGTCGCCGTTGGCCAGTTGGCGAGAACGGTTTGGTTTATTTAGGCCAAAGATTTTCTATGCGATCAGCGGCTCCCACCATCACCTTAAAGCGTTTCGGAGGCGGTTGAACGGCGTCAGGCTTCGGCGCCTCAGTTCTCTTGTGAAAAGCGCTCGTCGGCGCGGGGTTGCGCATGTTGGCAACCTTGTCCTCAAACGCTTTGATTGAATCATCCATCTTGTCTAACCTGCTCTTCTCTTCTTTGCTGACTCCTTGTGTTCCAAAAGGCACGTAGGTTGGATCGTGCAGCACCCAGAGGTTCCATGATCCGCCGCTCGGAAGAATCGGTTCGCTGGAAAGCCATTCGTAGCGTTTGCCCTTCACCGTAAACTCAATCCTCTGGTCCTCGATGACTCCTACTTTCTGAAAATCGTACCCCTCCCTCGGAACCAGCGAGAAAATGAAGCGGCCTTGTCCTTCGACGTAACACCAGATCAGGGCGCCGGTGAACTTGGTACCCGGCTTGCCGGCTGCCAGGAGGTTGCCGTCGACGAGCAACCGGAAATCGATTACGCGCAACGGCACCGCATCCAGGGTGAAATCTCGCGGCAAGTTTCTGGGATTGTCGTCCCAAAGATTCGAACGATCGAACGACACTTTAACGAGGTCAACAATCTTCACGCCCGTCTTTTGGTT